>Ga0209092_10000949_pt1 | contig 29390 bp, 15 predicted proteins | sample FraStrMetagenome_FD_187446 | JGI IMG/M metagenome (GOLD analysis project Ga0209092, IMG submission 187446) | Marine eukaryotic phytoplankton communities from Arctic Ocean - Fram Strait ARC3M Metagenome (SPAdes) (version 2) | ecosystem: Environmental > Aquatic > Marine > Oceanic | place: Fram...
GTTTCAATATACGTCTGGTATGAGACGTATGTGTAAATTGTGATCAAAAACATAATTGTAAAACTTTAAAACTAAACTCATAATTATCTTAACCATCTTTTAATCTAGATAGTCTGTGCATAAGGCACATTGATGTCTCCCAATCTTTTACGTAGAAGGGATAGAACATCTCTGGATTGTCCTTTTCCAGAGGTCTGAAGAGTTCAGCCGTGTGTTTTCCATGGGCGTCAATGACTGCTTATTTAAGCTCGCTAGAGATTTTCCTCCCGTTTTTTACAACCTTCTTTACGTCAGTTCTTTGAAATTTACGGTCAGGTTTTAGTTTAACTCCTCTGATACCCAGTTTTCCTACTTTGATCAATTCCGCAAAAAAACAAGATTCCTCCGCAGCTGATTTAGCCATCCACCTGCTGTGATGTTTGAATGTTGCTTTGAGTTGTTCGCTTTCATTTCTACAATTTCTCATGCCTCCAGCTTTCTCATCGAAGATGGAGTTGTGTACTGAAGGAGCTGAGCGATTTTGTGGTCTTACTTTCCTCGCGAATTCCTTTAAATTGCAAACTTGAACTAGGTAGAGAAGTCTACATTGCCTATTGAATTTTTTTCTAATTTGGAGCCGGTGTTTTCCAACGTGACGGTCAAAGAATCCAGGGTCTCTGTGCTTTGATCTTGAAGATTCCAAATGCATTTATTCTTTATTTCGATAAGGTCTACATTCCAATCGAATAGTTCATCAGATAGAAACTTATATGGATCAGGGTCTTCCAACTCCTTTCTGAAGATTTGATGACAATCAGCATCGATAATCAATTTGTTTACCTTGTTGTTTAGCTTGTCATCTATTTTTAACGACTCGTGCATTTTTCCCAGTCCATCCTTCGAAATTTGGAATAAGAATCTTTCCTTATGTGAGAATATTTTTCCCTTTTTCTTCCTATTGCTTTTGTTAAGAATTGCCAGAATATGTTGCTTCCACTGTTCTTCTTCCTCGATTAAAGAACCGTGAATTTTTTTTGCATTTTCGTCCATTGAAGCAGATTCCATGATTAGGCCCAGCTCCTTATTGAAGTTGATTCCGACCTTATCCCATATATCCTGTAATTGATCGTTTAATATTCCTTTTTTAACCCACTGAATAGTGTTCTTTAATTTTTTTAACTGATTTTCTTTCCATTTGACTCTATCGTTCAAGTGGACCATTTCAATGGCCACAGGGAGGGAATCGAAGAAGTTCTTCCATGTACCTTTAATAATTCTTGACCTGTCCACCCCAGCCTTGCGACTAATCGAATGTTCTTTATCTAGAGCCAATCTTTTCATAGTTTCTTCAACCGCGAGCATAAATTCTAGAGTAACTTCATCTAACTTTTCTGCGTACATGTCATCAACTTCAGTTAAAATATTCTCCTCCCCATTTATGTTCTGATCTATACTATCTGAGCAGAATTTGTCCCAAATTCTATCAATTTGGATTGGATGGAGCCTAGTTTAAAGACAGAAAAATCATTGTCTTTTCCCGTTTTTTCCTGTACTTCTGCGAACATCTTTCCATTGTCCGCTGACATGCTGTTCGAGAATTTACTATCGTCAAATTGAACTGAAACATCGCCATCCTTATTTTTTCCTTGGATAATTGGAATTCTTGAAATTTTGTTGTAACAGAATTTCGTTTTAATTTCATCCGCATTAAGGTTGTTTGGGCCTAATCTTTTAAAAGTACACGATAAAAGAGCATGATCAGAGACGAAGAATCTATCCCCAGTTATCTTATCTAACTTGGACGAATTGTGAAGCCAAGACTTAAACTTCGGGTCCCTGGGGAACAGAATATGATCTATGCCTCGGTGACTGTCTCTGCCGAACCTAGTCCAATACTTATCTTGGGGATTTTGATCTCTTACTACTGAGAAGTGAGAGGATAGTAGATTTTTTAGTAAACCGTCCTCTTAGGTTTCCCTCCTAAATTTGCCAAAGTTATCTATGTTCTCTGTTGATATTGTTTCCTGGAGATCGCCCAGGATCATAATACAGATACCCGGGTATTTGTCAAGCCAATCTTTTTTGATTTTCACCACGCAGGATGTCAATAATGATCTTACGCTCTTTTTCGAGACGCCGGATTTGGATTTTCCTTCCCCTGAAACTCCGTAGATGCTAATTATCCCTAGTCTTTGTATTCTACCTTCATCATCGCAGCCAAATGTGTACGAGACAGAAATAATTCTACCGCTAAGATGTTCCTTCATATCCTCCTCTTCCTTTCCTCCCCACGCAACGTTGTCCACTAGTATAATTTGGAATTTAGAATCAAAGCATTTAATTCTAGCCTTCCCTAAGTCCATGACTGTTTTAGATATCCAGCTTTTACTAGTCTTATATTGCGAGCCGCGGGGTTCTTGGAGACTTAGAAATGAGAAGCCTTCCCTCAAGAATAGTTCCATCGCAGTGATATGGTTGTATCTATTTTGGACATTATAGCATCCTATTTTGTCTAGATGTATTTTGTTGAGTTTTTTCAAATCTTTTTCATTGATTTTAACAACTTCGCAACTTTCCTTATGAATATCTAAAATTCCAGTTGAACAAGTGGACGCGGTATTAGCATTTGGAGAATTAATTTTCCATTTCTCTTCCAGATTTGATTTTATTCCTGTGAAAGAATTTTGGGAGTGACAGAGATGTGTAGAAGATTCTGAAATGTCACCTTCATAAATATTTTCTGTTTGGAGATTTCTATAACCAGGGAGACTCTGGCGCATAATTTTCCTTTTCTTTGTCGAAGGGGAGACTTTGCAAGCGTCATAAGTGCTTGTATCATCTTCTATTGACCTCTTTTTGGAAGAAGGAGGCGAATCCAATTTCCTCTTTAAATTGGGTGATTCCAATTTTTGCTTTCGGTTATTTCTAAACTTGGTACCACTGTAAATGGAATTTTCCTTCAGCTCCTCGGATGAGGTACTAGAGTTTTCCAATAAGCTTGGAGTTTCTAAACTGACAGGATCTGTCTTTAGACTATGAAGAATACTGTTACTGTTATCTGACGAAGAGTCAGAATAAGTGTTAGAATCCGAATTACTATCTTCCCTTTTTCCATGCTTAGGAATATTCTCGAATTTCCATACGCTTTCCTTGGGATTTTCTGCGAACAGGTTGTTTATAATGTCTAGATTCTCTGCATTTGCAGCTGAGGTACATATGGAAGTTGATTCTGATTGCAAGCTATCCTCCTTGATTGAACTTAAACTGTCCTCAGTGCTTGAGCAGCTGGCGTCATACATGGTATCGTTGTCCACATACCAGGTATCCTTAACTATGGGTTCATCGTCCGCCACACTGTCCGGTGAAAAAAGGCCATAGGGATCTGAACAGCTCCCCTCCTCGTCGCCCTTATTATTCATGATTTTTTTTGTGTAGACCTGTGATAATTTGGACTAAAGAATGCTATAGCAGCCTCCAACTCCGACTCTGATTTACCTGCTTCCTTAACGGTATTGACGTTATAGAATTCCTCTACGTTGTCTTTGGAGATAAATATTACAATACGGATAATGCTCTTGAACTTAGAAATTAAATTCAGAATTTTTCTTGAGGTATTTGAGTAGAAGAATTCCCTAAAGCTTTTATTGATGTGAAATGGATCTAAATTTTTGATGTCTATAAAGAATTCGAATAGTGTATTGAATCTCTGCCTGAAAGAATTAATCCAATGCCACCAATTTTTAAAAACTAGATCTAGAAGGCCTTCGAAGAGTAGATTTTCCCTGTCAAGATGCTCTAACTGCTTGGTCAATCTGTGTATTGTCCTTCTTTTTCTGTCCAAAAATTTTGAGTTAAGAAAATTTTTACAACTGTTGATCCATAAATTGTTATACCGTGCTCTTTCACCTTCTCTGGTTCTTTCTTCGATATTTGGATCAATAATCTCGTACTTGATAGCGTAGCAATAGATTATCCAGTTATTTTGCTTGAGGTAGAAAAACCAATGTCTCCAGGCTTTGAGAGCAAGTTGCTTGTAACCACAAAAAAGAAGAGAATCTTGATCAAAAGATTTGAGTTGTTCAAATTTGAATTTGAGTACTTTGAATTTCTTTTCCAAAAAAATATTGTTGCTAAACTTAATGCATGAACTAATGAATGGATTTTCTCTGCAGTTGAATTTTAAGTTGATGTTTTCTTTTGACTTGTTGTTGATTGTCATTCGTAAAAGCCGCCAAGAATAGAAGAAATTTAAAAGTTGGATAAAAGAAAACCTCGAATAGCTGAAGAAAAACCCGAATAGCTAAAGAAAAAGGAAGGAGAGGAATTTTCTAATGACTCTATTTTTATTTAGAGTATCCACGAGTGACCCACGATTGACACGTCAAGTTAGATCAGGAAACGAAAAATCAAAATTGAAATAGGATTTTGAAGAAGAATTTTTGAAAAATGAATTCAAAGGCAACTTGAGATAACTCTTCCGATCCGAATAAAGGACGATTGCTCTTGAACAAACTTGTAAAAATTAAAGCCGAAATGTATCTTAGCTTCCGATTAATCTCCTGCTTCTGATGATGTAATTGGTTTTTTGTGAAATTGGATATTTCTTGAGAAAATCGAGAAATTGTTTTCAAAATTGGAAAATGAAACGCTGATCCTTATTGAATTCCGAATATTTTTCGATCGAATTTTCAGAGGTGGATTGAAATCGCTGCTCTGCCCAAGTTACCTTTTCTGATAACTCTGTAAAATGTGAATCCAACGTAATGATGAGTAAAAGAATCCGATGATGAGAGCCTCCGCAATAGCCTAAAAACCGTTCAGTCCCGAAAAACGCCGTCTTCTCCACGTTTCAAAAGTCTTTTTTTTGAGCACGGCGTAAGTAGTTGGATATGAAAATCCCCAAATGCAGATTCATTTTTGAGTTGACAATTCAAATACAGTGCGTAGAACGATATGCAAATCCCCAAATGCAGTTGCTATGTCGTTTCAGAACAATTAAAGTTCAATCAGCAAGATGTAGTTGGATACGAAAAACCCCAAATGTAAATTCATTTTTGAGTTGACAATTCAAACAGAATTTGTAGCATGCAACCAAATTGAGATATAAAAGTGAAATAAATCAAGTTGACTAAGAATTAGAAATTAATTTATGCTGTAGAAGAAATTGACATCAAACAATACACTTACATATAGTCATTAAGATAGATGTTTTGAGATTTTTAATGGAAGAAGAATCAAGATCATCGAAACGTCTATTTCTCCAAAGGATCAAACTCAATATTAGATTCCAATGTTGCAAATTCTCATTCTCAAACCAGTTCAAATTAAGAATTAATCAACCCTATCCGAAATTTCATAATTACCATGCACGCATTATTCCATAAACATTGACGCAATACTATATGATGAAGCCCAACAGTGGATTCCACTGATGTAATTTTCAAACTAGTAGACACAAAGCAAACACTATTGATCATGTCACAGTTGCTGAACCAAATCAATGATTATAACTCAAATTTGAGCAAGCAAGGTATCATACACAATAATAGCTGTATCTTGAATATAGTTCATCTTTTTAATAAATGAGGTACATAATAATGAGAATTCACATAATGCATACTTTTTTAGTCATATACCTTAATATTAGCATTGCCATGTAGCTGTTGTTCGAGTTAAACATTTTTTACTTCCCTTATTCAATTCTTCATTAATGTAAACAATCTGAAAAACTTTTACGATTATTCCTCCACTTTATAAGAAAGGAACAAGAATGTATTTTACATTCCGAACTTTTCCATTGTAATGACAATTCAAAATATATATGACTCGATGACGCGTTCGATGAACTCATTCTTTTACTCTGCTTCTGATTCTTCATGACTCAAACTTTTAAATTTCGTTATCCAAGACACTCACATCATGATAAAGAAAAATACTAAATTCATAAAAATTGTTTCCTTTATTTGTGATTATTCAGGAATTTTAAATTCCAGCTTTGATTAAATTATGGATAAATCAAAGAATATCACCTCTTTTGTTAAATTATGATAAAACAAAGAATATCACCATTGTCACTATTAGAATAATCAAGAAGAGAAACAATTCTAAATTCATAAAAATTGTTTCCTGTATTTGTGATTATTCAGGAATTTGCCTAAATCAAAGACTATCTCTATGTAGTTATCGGGATATTTAGCTCAGGCATAAAAATTTATTCACAAAGGCCTCAACCAATTAATTCGTGTTTTCAAAATAGCCTTCTCCGAAGTCGAACATTTTTAAAGAAACATATGTACATGGATGCCTAACTAATTTAGTGAAAGGTCCATGCAAGACTCAAATCACCTCTTAAACGAATATATTATATAGTAATAAGAAACAAATTCTTTATTTTGAGTCCTGTACCGAATGGAAGAAAGCAGAACACAAAAATCAAGAAATTTTGCGTTTAGAAGAAATAAAAAGAACACTGCCAATGATCATCAGAAAAATTAAATCTAAATTAAAATAATTAATATGAATGGATGGAATTCCTACACAGAGAGAGTTCTCGGAAAAGAGAACAGCCGAGTTTATATTCATATTTCGGAAAGCATCTTGAGTATGAAGATCATTGGAGTTCAGTTCTTAAAAAATTGAAACGGAAATCGATTTTATGAAAAAATATCAACTCGTTTCGGGGAAAGTTTTAAATTGAGCCGCTGCTCGCCATGGAAATAATTTCGAAAGTAAAGTAAATCGGTACAGGTGGAGTTTGAAATCATTTGTTGATCCATGAAGAGCAACCCTGATTTTAACCTTGCTATCATTCTTTTCCCGCCAACTTCGAATTCTTTAATGATATCCAAATCTTAGTCATGACTTCGTAACTTTATTTCAGTTTTTAGAATTTCTTCATCGTCTAAAGAAAGCAGGAAAAAATGATACCAGCATTTACCTGCTGCTTATATAAATGTCATTCGAGCCATAGATTAATCATGCATTCTTTCGTAATTTTTGATGACCCAACTTTTATATTTTGTCATGCTTTTTGTGAAGTCATTACATTTGAAATTCCTCATCAAGTATGTTTTTTTCTTTCTGCAGTACATTTTGTTGAACAAGGTCTACCAGGCCAATTAGGCTAAGCTAGCACAAGAGTTTCTCCTTGTGAGACTTCTTCCCTGGAGAGAGTTTAGAGATAGAGTCTCCCTATCAAGTACGTAAAATTGCCAATTCAGGGAGAGTTAGAAATTACCTCATCTATGTTTCACATAAATTTCAAAATGACCTTTCACATATTTGAATATTAACTTGAACTTAAGAATTTAATTAAAAAAGATTTTCATTCAAATCTCTATGAAAAATTCCAATTTAGTTTAGTCATCTAAATTAATGCGGTCCTATTTTTTTAAGTAATTTATGAACTTACAAAAATATATAGAGTGGAGACATGATAATTCTTAGTCGTCATATACGGCTGTAGCTGTTTGTATTGACGAATATGAATGGTCGTATTGATTCCCATTTTGTAAATTATTATGACGATATTGTCGATTTGTCTTGACACTTTATGTCAACAAGATTGATTTATTTACGAAGTAACCATTCGTAAACAGAAGAATTATATTAACTTTAACGCAGTATTTTTGATCACATCTATAGAACAGATGTCAACATTTCCTTGTAACTTACTAGAGACAAAGGAATTGACAAATTTAGCTCCGTCCCGGGAAAGAGACAAAACTGGGACCGTGCATTTTATACGATTCAATCGAAAACTTCTTCGAAATCAATTTTTACTTGATTTTTCGTTAACATTACATAGTAACTCGGATTTTATTAAGTAAGGAATTGATGCCATTTTAAAAGATTTTATAAGAAAGATTTAGAAGCATGACTGCAAAAGCTCTGTACACGAGATTACAAAGGATACGTGCAATTCTTGTTGAAATATACTACGGTATGACTTTTTCTTAAGAAAGAGTATATCCGTAACGTCTTGCAGGTCATTTCAATATTTAGCCTGTTCTAAACTCAAAGACGATTAGTCTATAGCGAAATCAATCCAAAACGCTCATAGCACAAGCACTTCAAACGAATTTGCAATGAATTTTCCTAGTCGCAGTTCAAATTCAAATAAAGCAGCCTGCAGTATGGGAAAGAAGAGTTTGCCGATAAAAAAGAGGAAAATAAGAAAATCTGATGAGTCAGGGGCTTTAAGGCAGGAAATGAATTATAGCCATCATATTCATCAAAATTTCGTCCAATCGTATGTGAGCAGTTTTGGTAACCATCAAGTTATTGCTCCTTCCGAATTGCAGTATCCTGTAGCTTATGAAAATCAGTTACATGTTAATAGTATAGGATCAATGCAAGCTCTTGCGAATTCTCTCAATGTTATTGAAATGCCGGAGAGAAAGCCAGACACGATCATCAGCAATCATGTTCTAGCATCCAATGAAACTTCGACTTCACATTCTCGTCGTCCCAAAAGACCATCCTCATCTAAACCAGATAGCGTTCATCGTGAAATGTGGCAAAAGCGTTATAATGAATTACAGGATTTTCGGAGAAAAACTGGACATTGCAATGTACCTCAAAGATTCGATTCAAATAAACCATTAGGTAAATGGGTGCATAAACAAAGGCAAGAGCTGAAGAAAATGCGGGATGGAGATTCATCTTCCTTAAGTGCTGAACGTGTTGAGGCTCTTGATCTAATAGGATTTCAGTGTACAACAAGTAACAGAGCAGAGGCTCTGTGGCAGCAACGCTTCAATGAGCTTGAAGGTTTCAAAGCAGAGAGTGGTCATTGTAATGTTCCACAAAAGTTTGCACCAAATATAGCTTTAGGGAAATGGGTTCATAGGCAAAGGCATGAGTTTAAGAAGATTCGAGATGGAGATGCTTCTTTTTTGACGAAGCACCGCATTGATAAATTAATCGAAATAGGCTTATGTCCAAATAGGCAGGAAGCAGTTTGGCAGCAGCGATACAGGGAGTTAGTTGAATTTAAGAGGAAAAATGGACATTGTAATGTTCCTCGTAAATATCCACCTAATAAACCACTTGGTCTTTGGGTAAACAAACAGAGGCACGAACTGAAGAAAACAAGGGATGGAGAGGGATCATGTCTAAGTGCCCATCGCGTTGAAGCCCTCGAGAAAGTTGGTTTACATTATATGACATATTACAGGAAAGAGGCCAAGAAAGCCGCTTCAGCAACAGTGAAGAAGAGCAAAGATAGGAAAGTCGATGCATGGATGTCAAGAAAAGAATTAACAAGTGAACTCAAAGAAACTCCAAGAATATCACCAGAGAGGTTTGAACTATTGAAGTTAGCTAGTGAATGTATCGCGAAAAGTGCATAGCTTTTACGATTTTGGAGAATCTTCATCCTATTTCCGTTCTAGATTGTATACTACTGCAAACATAATAATCTAAATCCTTTTTACACAATAAATTCGACCTGAATAATGCCCTTAAACTATCGAATTCAATTTTACATTCCATGTTTTCGTAATAATTTTCATGTAAATTCTAACCATTTTTGAACGACTTTTTCTTTACAATCAAAAATGTTTCAGGGTTGTTTAACATATTTTCATACTTCATGATGCACACTTTCATTTATAAACAGTAGAGAACTCGTTAAAAACCACATTTGCGTTAGAATACTGGTAATCGGTTCTGTATTCGAGTAAATCTCCGCAATCATGATCTCAGTTCTTCTTTTTTTAACATATTGCAAGTTATGCGTTCAGCATGAATCATGTATGATTTTTATCTCATGGACATGCATTATAGTTATTATTGCACCTAGGTGAGAATAAGTTCTAGATTATCTACGAGATCGGCAAGGGCAAATCGAGGGGCTACGCCATTTGTACCACAAAACATGTAGCCACTTATTCCTGCCGATTCCGTAGAATAAAGTTATAATTACTGATAGTTGGCACGTCACTTAGTTTTAAATCACCCTCTAGTCTTGGATCTCAATTCCTCCTTTTCCAATATGAATATATAAAGACTTGCTTTTAGTTTAATATAATACTTTCGTGATTCATCTAACACGGATCTTGTATATTTGATTCACGAACATTTTAATTTACGCCTCTCAATCACAGCACAAGCGAAATTTGTTCAATACAAAAATCAAAGGAGATATGACGAATAAAAAAAATTACTGTATAAACACGCGTTTGTTTTTGGTTTACTTCACTATTCAATCTCTACCATAGCTCTCTAATGAAAACAGTGTAGATTCATCATTTATCATAATGCAAAAATATAGAGCCATAGAAAATAAGGGAGAGAAGTCTCTTTGTATGTGGGATGATTCAGTTTCGATATGTGACGTACAACTTTCAAGAGAATTGTTCTTTATCATTTATGGTCGGCTATGTACCGTATATATACAAAGATTCCTTTCCTAAAATAGTTTTAATAAGCTCACTTATTGAAATTGGCTTCATTCTAGGTACGGTACTTTATTTGTGGTTGAACACTCTATAGGTAGAGCATTTCTTCTGCAGGTAAGAAGCTCAATAATTAAACAAAATGATAATTAAGAATTTTGTTATAAAGCACAAACGTAACCATACCGTGACCAAAACACATCAATATTAACTTCGAATGACTTGCCAGCAATATGAAAATCGCTAAATTCAAGAAGAGCTAATTAATAAATAGGAGGTTCGTACTCTCCGGGCCCGCAAATGAATCGCTTTGTAAACTATTCAAACCACGACCAACTCTGCAATTATGTTTTTATTCCTGGAAAACGTTTTTTATGTTTTTGATGATTATGACGTACGATTAAATGGAGCAGAAGAACAAAAACCCTTACAATAATCTCTCGTCACCTCCTCATGAGTCAACAGAAAAGTCTCGATTGATAATAGTCTGATAGAAAGCATGACAATTTCGATTGCTATTGGAGGAAGATCAACATCATCTCAGCTATTGCCTGAGTGTTCAGGAAAGAGAAAAGTATTCAAACGTCTTGTTACAGTCGGAGTAAATAATGCCTCTTCTCTTGGAGCGACAGCTACATTCCTGTACAGACATCGTGAGAATTCTCTCGATAGTGATGGGAATTTCGATGCCCTTGTTGAAGAAGAAGGAAAATTTACAGGTGAAGCACCACTGCAAGGTGACGAAAAAGTGGATTATTATGTTGAGCTTGTCTTACAAATAAATTCGTTATGTCAGGGATTTTCATCGCATCAACAACAAAATGATTCTATGTCATCAAGAACAAGGTTTAGAATTCCAATAATTGCAATAAAGAGAGATAAACAAAGCAATGATCATGTTGCGAATAGTTCAAATATCCCAATTCGAGGAAATATAGATCCATTAGTTACATTTTCATCGGATGGGCGTTATATAACTTGTCTTATTCCTCCATTACAAGATACAAAGTCGACTCACTCAAATAACGTCATCTCCTCAACAATCGTTATTCTGAACCTCCGTAAGTTAAATTCTCCTAGAAAGCAGCATGACATTCCTCTTCCTAGTTTTATTGACCAAAAACCAATCATATCTACGTCCTATCAATACCCTAACATTAAAATACCAATACCTATGGACCCGCGCATTGTTAGAATCAGCTCAGATTCAGAAGAGCAAAAGTTCTTCGTGACTAGTCTTTGTGAAGCAAGTACGCCATCCAAAACATCAATCTTACTTGCTGGTTGTCAAGATGGATCTATTCTAGCAATAAACTATAAACGAGCTAGAATAGCAGGCATACTTTTTCATCAAAAATATGATAGTCATAGCAACACAAATTCAGACCCAAAATATTTTCACATTAAATCCATGGCTCATTATTCTCCTCCTCACACAACAAATGCAGCTTTACAGCAAGACTCACAAAAAAGAAATAAAGGGCGTCTCTGCACTGTTAGAGGTGATGGATCAGTTGTTTTATATTCTTCATGTTTTTCGTCTTCTGTCCATTTACCCTCAGATGAATCTACCAAACTACAAAGCACTAACAACTCCTCAAATTCTTCAACTTTATTAAATCGTCAAATATCAACCCAATCATCATCAAGCATTGGATCAATCATTAATGACTTCAATGGAGGCAATAGCCCTCACCTGAAACATCCAACATTAAAAAATCTAGTGATGAAGCTTGAATTTCTTTGTACCTTGAAACCAAAGAAACAAATACCATCATTTTTTCGTCATTCTCATTGGATTAACTTTAGTACTTTAGCACTTGCAGCTGGTGGACAATCAGATGGTATAACAGCACAAGTTTGGCTTATACTGACCAATGGGGATATGTACAAGATTTCAGAATTGAAAATGGATGAAAATAAATTAATTCAAGAAAAACATGGTTCATTTGAACCTCAGTCTCAATATATGCATGACGAGGAACTGGTTCAATGTCATAAGAAAAACCTTTCAAATGTTACAGCACTTGAATTCGATCCTTTTTCGGGAAGTCTTGCAATCAGTGGGTGTACAAATACTTCAAATAGAAATAAACACATATCATTTGTATGCTTATGGGATTGGAGATCAAAAAGGCTAGGATTGACTCTTATGAGTTCTAACAATAGTATATGCTCTTTCTCGAAGCTCGTGTTTGGACATCGAGGCATGTCTCTTTATCATTATCATGTACATGACAATAGAAAAGGAGCAGCCACCAGTGGAAAGAAAAGAATAGTTTGTGACATGTTTAAAATGGGAATATTATCTCCTCCAAATGCATTGAAAGGGAATTCCGATGCAAGTAAGACAGGTGGCTGGGTAGAAAGTGCTAGTCCTTTATTTTTGACAACTGATCTTGTTGCGCTTCCGATTGTTTCTAAGGTAACTTTTTCGCACCTTCTTCTTAAATCACTTTTTGTCTTTATTAATATTGCTTTGTTTCACCGTTTGCAATTGAAGTCAACTTTATCAATGGATGCAGATTTGGATTGGAAAGAATATATTATACCAAGCAGTTACTTGAATGATTATGGCCCTATATCCATTGCGGCTTTAGGAGGAAAAAATGGTCAATCAATAGGCCTAGCTTCTTCAAGAGGAGTGTGTATTCTAGACTTGCATAAAATCAACAATAAGGAAGCTGATGCTGAGAAAGAAAAATATTCTAGTAACATGCTGCAGATTATTTCTTCTTCTCCTTGCATACAGGCAGTACACTCGGAAAATGACTCTGCAATACCTTTTGATGAAAAACTAATACCCAAGAATAGTGATCATAAATTTAGAATGATTCTTAATCCAGATGAAGAAAGTTCTTTCAAGGTGCATGCTATGACATGGTGGGAACGTCATGACAAAAACCCGCAAAATGGAGACATGAAAACGCTACATAAAAATGAAGACTTATTGATTGCAGTTATTGAATACGTTTCAGATGATTTAAACGGTCAATTGAGCGGCAAGCTTTTCCTAGTGTGCTGGTCTCGCAAAAGGTAAGTTATTTCATTCTACTGCAAACGATATATTGAACCCGACCCACTAAAATTATTCACTTATTGACACATTAGACTCGGACTTGGAGAAAATCAATTACTTGAGAATTTTGAGTCAGGTTTGGAGAACTCCAACATATCTTTTACTGGAAAAGGTATTCGAATACCGAATGATTTATCCCCGAACTGCATATCTATACTTTCGGAACCTCAAAATGACAATGTTGATGATCGAGCCGTCGTAATTATATCATCAACACCTGCTTACTCTCACGAGGATGCAGCATATGTCCTTTTTCAAATTCAAACGAGTATTTATACTGGAGGAGGAAAAGGGAATCGTTCCCGTGTCCATGGAAGAATAGCTTCTCACGGATTTTTGCCATGCTCCAGTGATTTACACTCACGATGTCCGTGCTCATGTACAGGTGTTTTTCTGGCAGGCGGGTCTTTTCGGTTTAACCTCCATGAAGAAGACACAACAGCAACGAATAGAAATACGAGCGAGTATATTGCGACTATAGGTGTGCTTAAAACTGATGGTAGTGGGCTTGAATCAGTAATTATAGGAGCAGTCGGACCTTTATATTCCGGTTCAGTTCTATATGAAAATTGCCGAGAAACGATCGAAAATGAAGAAACTTCAAATCGTGGTTACACATCCATCCAAGGAGTCGCAAAATATTGGAAATCTGATATTGTTCGGGCCAAAAAGTCTATGTTACATCTTACGAAAAATGATGATGTCTTTCATTGTCCGATTTATGAATACTTTGTGTGGACGATCGCGCTGCATGATGGAAACATTTTTACTTGGAATGTTCCTTTTATCATGTATGGTGATAGTGCTATTTCTCTTGATACAAACAATCATATTCTAGAAAACTTGGTACGTATCTATTGTTTTTCATTCAGGGAAATTTTATCATGCTATTAAAAGATGTTGCATTATTTTTTTAGAATAACGGTTCAATGGAATCAAAAGATGATAACTTGTGGCGTGACCTATATGATCAAGTCAAACTATTACCGAAGAAAAAGTCGATGATGATATGTCCATCCTTAATTAAACCTCGTCATGTTTACGAGCATTACAAGTCGTATTCTCGTTTTAATAAAGACATTCCCTTGTCTCTCTTGCTTGGCTTTACATCTTGTATCCTAGGGGACACTTCTCTTTGGATGAATGGAGTTGCTGGGACAGGCATGAACGAAATCGCTATTGGAACACTTCCGTTTACATCAAATAGTTGTATATTATATTCTGGGCAGAGAAGTAGACGATTGTCACAACACATATCAAACAGAGGTGGAAATGTAGGGGTGAATTTACTTGTCGAAATGTTTGATCTAAGTAATTGTAAACTCTCGAGTCCTTCGTTCGTGCCTTCATTATTGTCATCTATTTTGGATGTTGCATCCGAGTCAATTGCATCATCAACTAACAAAAGAAACGTACTTCTTCCAAATTCTATTGTGAGTACTTTTATCTCTGATAGTCTATTACTTTCAAGGCTAATAAATTTTATGTTGATTTTCGAATATTTTAGGTAGTTCGAGATCACATAGAATCATTATTTCTCCATGAAAATGATGAGAATATAATGTCATCTCTAAAAGTGCTTATTCTTCGGTGTAGCGAGTTTCTTGCAGATATGAAGAAATCTTCTCAATCTTCATTATTGAGGGACAAGGACGTGAGCCTATCAATTGCTTTCGCAGCCTCAACATTACGAGTAATTGTCACAATTGCACGGATAAGGCTTACTTCACTCGAGTTTGCATCATTGTTTCTAGGGATTGGAAGACAAATAGAGCCGTATCTCTTTGATACTTTGTTTCCTTTGACCTTAGAATCCAATTCAAAACAAAAAGAAAAGGAGAACTATATATCGGTACAAGATCTCTTTGAATCATCCTTGAAATCTGGTTGTATTTGGATCGCGGCATCTACTCTACCTATCTTTCCTTCCCAAAGTGATGCACACTCACGCTGCTTACAATTAATTAAACCATGTTTGGATTTGGTTGGTCATTCAAATATCTTCGGTGAAATCAAATTTGTGAAGCATTCTGATGAAGAAAAACTTGTTTTACAACAATTATACCAATTTGGTGTGAAACTTGAAGAAGCAGATAATTCATTAAATGTTAAGTATTGCAATGATGATAGTGAAAAGGAAGAAAACTCAAGTTTCAGCTCAAGCTCAGATGGAAGCATTGAAGACTATCTTTCACAGGATGATGATGAAGAAAGTTCACTTGCTAAAAGTTCTGTTCATGACAGTTACGATGAAATAAGTGATCAAGAAGAAAGTTCCAATTGTACATCTTGGGAGGGATCAAATACTAATGATTATGCCAATGGGAGTGCCTTAAGCTCCTCTGATAGTGAAAGTGGCAGTTCGAAAAGAGATGGATCTTTTGTTAAAATCTCTCATTCTCTCGATGGAAGAACTCTAACTTCCACAGAAAACGGTTTTTCAAAAATTACAAGTTTCATGTTACCCAGAAGTTGGAAAAAAACAGATGATGATTTTCCCGTAGAAGAGACAGCAATTCAGAATGCAGCATCTTCATTCATTTCATCTGGTTTTGATCAAACACAACATGGTGATGAGATATTGGATGGCATGAACAAGATTGAATTAGGCACTAAAGTAGATCCATCTATTCAAAACATTGTGAAATCAATGAATGGAAAGTTGTGCATTCAACCAAACAAAGAAAGCGAAGATGCAGTGACATACACTCAAACTACAACACTATCTTCCCAGTCTGATAGAGCTATTGGGCAAGGGAACGTTATAGAAACTCGTTTTATAAAAAAACAAACAAATCCAAGAAAAAATAAAAGTTTCACAAAAAAAAATGGGTGTATATCAGAACTTGTTTGTAAGTACATAGTATCAGTCGCTTTCTCTATGAAAGAAAGTCACCGATTTGATCCCAAGGGATGGAAATCTGCTGCTTTGATTGCACATATTCTGTGCAAAGGTCTATGCAACAACTCCTATATTTTATCCAACAATGCAAATCTAGTTAAGGTTGTGGAAGATTTGTTAAAGGATACCGAATCGGCAAAGGAAATTTTTGGTCTGAGTGGACAAACCGATGACCTTACGAAAAGTCAGGAAGATGGGTCAAATGTTGATGAGGAGTTAGCAGTCGGAAAATGGTTTTTCGCTGGACGTATAATGGAATGTAAAGAACAAATAGATCAAAATGAAGCTGATGAGCTTTTCAGATTGATTCTCTACTTTATCAATCATCAAGATTCATGCAAGTACAAGATGCAAATGAAAACATCACTCGTTATAATTGCTCTTATTTCTGGTTATGTCTCAGGATCTTTGCATGAATATCTCGGCGTTATATCATGGGAAAAATTCCCTATAGGAGAATCTTTTACACTTGCGTTGACTGAAGTTCTAAATGCACTATAAAAAATTGTCTTGAACAATTTAGTTGACCTTGCTGAAAGGATATTTATACTCTAAATTATGGCTTTTTATTGATGTGTACAATATAATCTTCATAATTTTTAATTATAAACAGTTCTTTAGCAATAACAATAACAATAACCATAAGACGTTTCAGGTATGCTAGATTTGCAAGCTTTTTTTTTCGTAAATGAAAATGGGGGACACCTCCAAAAGCTAAATAAAATAAATATGCTATAGGTAGTATCGTTTTTGTGGATGAAAGATTTGAATCACATCTTCTTTTTTTATTTATAACAGCAGAGAATGAATTCCCTCTTTATTATAATAAATTTGAAATAAGCATATAAATCAGAAGTGCATATGTACTCCACAAATAATTTTCATTTGTTCTCTGGAAAAGTCCTGAGACAAAGCATTGGCATATTTTGTGGATGTTTTCCCACTCACAACCTTCATTCGTGTATTGAAGCAAGATACAAAAAGTCGAATCATAATAATTTATTCCTCAAATCATGACATTTTCATTTGAAAAATACTTATTCCTGTAATTATAGGTATTTTAAATCTTACCATTTATTGTATTCCTTTTCTAACACACGTAAGTGAAACACAAGTATTTCTTTCACATATGGAAAATTACCATGTGTCTTTATGTCACAAACTCACTAAAGTAATTCACATTTAAATTGTACTATGAGAAATTTCTTCACATTTTTGCATAAATCATGCTCGAGCTGGAAACACACGGAGTAACAAAACCACATTCATCTTACCTTTCGTCATTATTTGAATCTCCTCTCGTCACCTGCATCCTCGACTTCAACAATTTCCTTCCACCGTCTTACTTAGAAAGAACGAGACTAACAATATATGCAACTCCACCTAACATCGAGAGAGCTACCAAATAGAAAAGAAAAAAAGGAATGACAGCACGTTTGGAACAAATCACAAGTTATAGATTCTTCTCATAAAAAAAGCATACTTCTTTTTGGATAGAAACACATTTTAGTCAATTTCTATCATGAAGCCTTGTCGTTTATTTAGCTCGCACTATTCTTCTTGTCTTTTGTTTTTATGTGTGCTGAATTGTCCAGTGTCATATTCAAAAAGTGTAAGTTGCATTAAAAAAGACTTTTTCTTGAGAAGAACCGATACTTAAACACTCATCATCATATTCCCTTCATATATTTAAATTTGTTACGTCTTAGCTTGGAAGATTTCTTATGAATGGAGGAAAACTAGAGGAAGAAGATAAGCAGGCTTTACTGGATATTCACAATGAATATCGCAGTGACACTGCTTTGGGAAGAACAGGATCACAACCAATGGCACAGGACATGGCGGAATTGATCTGGGATGAAGGATTGGAAAATGACGCAAAAGAATACGCTAATCGATGCGTCTTTGAACATGATCCAAAGAATGATTCTCAAGGTGAAAATTTGTTCACTGCTGTATCTAGTATCGATAACGTGGACAACATAGATCGTCTTTTAAAAGGAATGTTTCGATTTTACAATGAGCATCAATATTACAACTTTGATAACGGTCGGTGTACTAGGCAACCATGTGGACATTATACACAAGTTGTTTGGGCTGATACAACCAAGGTTGGTTGTGCGTATTCTGAATGTTCTAGTATACAAAATTTTCGAGCAAGTTTCCCTCATCAGATATTGATGGTATGTCGATATTTGTCTCCCGGAAACTGGTACGGGAAGAAACCCTATGCCAAGACAACTAATAAAAGCGAAGTGGCCACACGATGTCCTGAAGGATATGTCGGTAATAAAGATTCAGGTTTATGCAAACTTTCTACGGCAACAAATAATTCTAAGGAATTTCAAGTTCAGGTTACACCTTCTCCAACTCCTAAACCAACACAAATCACAAGAGACATTCCAACTCCATCAGTTTTTACTAAACCTACAAACAACAAAAATGAGAAGGAAAAAGACGCCAAGGAGAATGCCTCTAATTCAGATTTACTGATATCGTTATCTGATATTTCCACCATGACTAACTCTGAAGCCAAAGAAAGTCATACCTCTAATGACATTGGTGTGACGAATTATGTTCCACCTCCAACAGATTTCCATCCTGACAATAATTCCAACTCGAAATCAAAAGAAAAAGGGAGTACAAACAAAAATAAAGAGAAAAAAGATAAGAACAAGCAGAAATAGGTTCTTTTGTGAAGAATATAGAATTAGTTGAGCTTAAGTAGTCCTTCATTGATATATATTATAAATGCTTGCAAAATCTACTGAATCTTACCAGTGAATAAAGTCAAAGATCCTTTAAAGTGCACCATATATGATGCTCATCATTCTAATTTGTTGATTAAATTCAGTTGCCTTGTATGACTGTTTCGTAATTAATTTCATAATTTGCATTAGAAACTTCATTTAGTTCTGTTTGAGTTGCATGTCTTTGTCTTCAAAGTATGATCCATGACGATACATTATGCTGTGAATAATGAATACTGTAGAGACTCCTTTTAAGGATCATATCCAGAACTTTTTCTCGAACGAAAAGATTCATTCGACTATCTGCATTGAGAATAAATCAAACAGACTCTAGATAGGAAAGTCCTATATATGCAAAGCAGAGACCAAGAAAACCAACAAATAAGCTAGCAATTACTGAAGGGAAAACGGTTTGAGAAATGTGATAAAGCAAATATGCCACTTCGTTTTCTTCGGTGTCGTCTATTGCGTTCTTGTGTGGGTCTCTGCTTTGAAAAATAGCAAGTAACGGGAAAAAAGCGAGACATCCCGCAAGGATGAGACATATCAATGCATTACTGAACACTCCATTTGAACTATGATGTGCACCATGATTTTTTGATAGCTTATAGATTTTTGTGGTTTTCTTTCGATTTTGTTCGGGTAGTGGTGATTGGTTTTCATGTTTCACCAGCATCTTCGAGCCGCTTATAGGCTTTTGATGAGTGTTATTTTGATAACAAACTTTCGTTTTGTATCTACCTACGGGAAAAAATGAAGCATAAAAAAGCAGATGAGGAAACAACAGGAGTCTGTCATATTTAACTAGGACAATTTCTCGAGTGAAAAAAAAAATCGAAGACGCAAGAATAACTGAAGGTATCTTATGAGCTGAAATACATTTCCTGCTTTGGAACTAAAGGAAAAAGAAAATGTTCCTTGACATAAAATAAAGGATACATTATCTTTGCTAATGTCTTCAAAAAGGATTATGAAAAAATTGTGAAACTTCTTTGCTAAAATATTAAAGGCCATGTTTTTTTTTAGGTAGCACAATCCTATTCAAATTGATCATGTCTTCTTACAATGCTGGCAAATACAATTTTCAGTGCGTGCTATGCATGGAGAAAAAACGTTTGATTTCCTTGACATATTGAAATCCAAACATTTGACTAAAAACTAAATTGAACTTGACTTTTAACAAATAAAACATAAATTGGATGTGATATTTGAATCAAAAGATACTTTATCTCTTTCTAAAGAGACAATTATTTTTTTGCAACAAAAAAATACAATCAATTTCAAGAGCTTATGTAACATGTCATGCGAAAGAGAGTCATCACTCGATCGAAACAAAAAGATATTTTCTGGGTCGGCACCGGGGATTGAACCCGGGACCTCCTCCACCCAAAGGAGGAATCATACCTCTAGACCATGCCGACTTCTTGTTGTACTGGAATGAGAAACATGCATTATAATTAGCATTTGGTTGAAAATGGAATTATAAGAGACTTTTTTTATTTTTGGTCCAAGTTTTTTCTTCAACCTTTCCACTTCCTCATCAAGTCTATAAAACTTTAGATGCAAAACTTGTCATGATGAAGTATATATAAGCAAATTTTGAATAAGAGTGAAAAGTTCAATTCTGGAATAAAAATTACTTCATCTTTATATATATATTGACAGATTATGTATTTCATAAGGTAAAAGTGATTGCTCTTGACAGATACGACTTCATGAATCAAATTATAATATACAATTGATATGATTGACTTGATGGTCTGCACCGATTTTCAGTTAGTGATGTCCAACTATCATTATTTTGTGAAGCAGCAGACTTGATTGAATGATATTTGATACTGTTATAGTAATTCATTTATAACAAATGTGATGACAAAAGTTGAATTTAGACAGGGTCAACTGTTTGGGATTAAATCTATCTAACTAAAAGTACGTCTTTTCCTAATTTGAATGGAAAGATGTGACACCCTAAAACCATAATTACAATTCAATGTACAAGGCCCATGCATGTGGTGGTAAAAACGTTTGTTTGTTGATGTAGGTTTCATTTTCTACGTATTTTAATACCAGAATTTGAGAATTGAAAACCTACATCAAACCTTTCTGGTATTAAAATACGTAGAAAATGAAATCTACATCGACAAACCTACGTTTTTACCACCACATGCATGGGCCTAATGAATAAAACAAAATAAAATAACCATTTGTCGATATTTGCATGTAAATGGCCTGTTATGACTTTAAGAATTCCTAATACCGGATTGATAATTTTTTGCCCACGTACCGTACCGTATAGTTCGGTGCCTATATTATTATATGCGGAGATATTTTCAGCAGTTGGTGCCATAGCTGAAGAAGTGCGTGTGCTGATCATCCAAAATGTTATGCTTGAATCGATGTTGAGGTGTATGGACAGAATATGTTGAACTCATTCACGAATTTCAAAGCAGCAGCATGTTCTAATAGGCTAAGTACAAGTGTTAATTTAAGCTGAAGACATCTGGTATTTAAGAATTTGAATGAAAATCTAAAGAATCCTGATATACTAAATTATTCAAAAGTATGCAGCCCTCAGCTATATTATTTTTTTGAAACTTTGTTTCTGATTATCTGGACGAGTCATAATAGTTATTATTATTATTATGCTAATCACGGATATTTTTAATTGACACCAACACCATAATTTAGTGGAAAGTAGCCCGTATCTTGTTTTTTTGTGGTTCCTTTGATGATGAAGATAGTTAAAGAAAAGAATTGTTAGATTTATATTCTCAACAGTCTTGAATCCTCCAGAACCGTAAGAACAGTTTCATCAAATAGTTCAGATACAACAAGACGCAGAAGGGAGACAAATCGAACAATGCTTTTACTCAAGCAGACCATTCCTCTTTTGTTTTCAATCACATTGAGCTTAAACAACAGTTCATTTGCTGATGCAGCTTTCAATATAGACCATGATCCCGAATGTCCCTGTCTCGATGAATCAGTTCACAACGAGACGAAAAGAATCGAAGGAAACAATGGCTGCTTAGACACAACACCCATTTCTCTTAATCGGGAGACTAATATACAGGAAGCTTTTTGCTATCCAGAGCACTATGGAGTAGGGTGCGAGACTCATGATGTAGATCTTGATCCTAATTGCAAGGGTGAAGCAGATGACCCTAGTTACTGTTCGCAATCCTGGTGCTATATTGATCCAGATAAATGCCATTCGTCTGCGAATAACACTTTTTCCCGTTCAGTATTATATTCTCATCTATTTTACAGTTATGACACTTGCGGAAGCGACGATACATTTCGAGATTTCGCCATCGCATCAGCGTTAGAAGGCCAAACATTAAAAATAGGAATTCCTGCTTTGCTTTACCCAGATCATTATCGTGAGGATGAAAACGGGGAACCAATATTCTGGTCAACAAATATCAACGATGGATCTGGTGAACTCAAAGGCATGTACATTGACTATATGAAACAAATTGCGAGTGATGGCAATTTTGCAGTAGAATATCGTCCTGTATCTGCGAGCGCAACGCAAGTAGTAACAGACCCCTATACTGCATGTGTTTTCGATGTGGGCCGTGGTATTTTGGACATGTGTGCTGGTACATTTTGGGAAACGACAGAAAGAAGTTCCGTCGTTCCTTTTTCAACAGCTCTTTCCAACGAAGTTTACTATCTTGCCTTGATGAAACCCAAAGTTAAAGATGACGTCTTTACTCACACTCGAATGCTCTTTAAACCATTCACAACAAATCTGTGGCTAGTAATAATTGCTGTCACGTTTCTGGTTGGAATCGTGTACAAAGTGCTCGGTCCAGACATGAAAACTTCCGATTCTACCAGTTTTCACGTTTATGATTTGATGACTGATATTTACTACGCATGGATGGAGCTAGTTCAAGGTGCAGATGAGATAAAAGAAAAAACGATTTCACAACGAGGCCTTGTTCTAGCATGGTCATTTTTCATTTTGATTATAATCGCAGCTTATACTGCAAATCTGGCCGCTTTTCTAGGGACCGATACATTTAACTTTGACGTTGTGGATATTGACGGATGTCTGAGGTCGGATTGCTTAGTTTGTCATACTGCATCACGTTTGCTCGATGAATCAATGCAAAAGTCTTATCCCACTTTACGTAGGAATGGAACTTATGATGATCCAAATACTCTCATTACTGATTTGGAGAATGGCAAATGCGATACATTGCTATTGAGTAATTTTCAATGGAAACTCAATGCAGATTGGTGGAAAAATTGCGAAATCATTAAGACTGAAGAGATCGTTACTTTTTTCAAGATCGGATGGCCAGTGGTTTCAAATTTTGCACAAACAATTTCGTTTTTTATAAGTAGAAGTCTTGATAATGATAGCTTCGAAAGGGCTTTCGATGTATATGCACCTCCCGAAAAGTGTGCAAAGCCCTTGGAAAAGAGTCAAGAAGAACCGACTCCTCAAATTACAGTTGCTGCGATGGCAGGTCCTCTAATCTTCCTTTTATGGGGAATGATTTTCGGCCTCCTTGTTAAATTTGGAAACAGGTGTTGTAGAATAATTGCCAAAGTAGAGGATAAGCATGATGCAGAAGAAGGACAGGTTTCATCTAGCAACAAAAAAGAAGAAAAACTTGATCAAAAGGTTAACCCATATTCAACCTATATTCGATAAAAAAGAAGCAAGGAAACGGAGAAATTTTTGATAGTTCTCCTGTAAATGAAAGTTGATTTATTTGCTTTCAAATCATAAACTGTAAGACAACACTAAAATAATTCATTTCAAAGAAACAATAATTTTAGTTCACTTTTTCACATTTGATAACAAATTGGACATGGACAAAATCGCTCGAATAATGTTTACATGCATTGTTCGAGTCAAGTCTTTATGAAGTAGATACTTTAGGCCAGAGTTTCAGTCCAACACTAGCATAAGCATCCTGACCACGTTTTATGCCTTCCGGATCTGTTTTGATCAAAGTCTTATAAGCGTCCTTCATTCGATTTAAGCTGTTTTTCACCATTTCTGCTGATCGTTTAGAGGGAGGAACATAGTATCCAGAGAACTGATCACCAGGATCCAAGCACAATTTTACGTCTTTTTCCAATGGAGAAATAGTTACACAATCGTTTATAGCAATCGAACCTCCTTCTAACACCTGACATGAAACTCCCGCCTCCATCCAAATAGACTCCATCATGCCCGGTATACCATTCTTTCGTTCATTGTACATACATGGGACACAATGTCTGTGAACAAGAACCTTCGCTCCTCCTGATCCTAATTCGATGACTTTTCCTATAGCATTCAGAAGATCTTCTGAGGATATTCCCTTAACAATAATATTACGCCTTAAATTTCCTAAGCTCTCAGGAGGAGTCAAATTCTTTCTTGCAAAAGCATTTAACACACCATCTTTGCTCAATATGGTAAGTTGACGTCCTGGCTCACGTTCTCCAGGATGAAGTTTTGATACCCGTAACGCAGAATAGGTCCCTTTATGATGACAATATCTGTCCCCTTCTATTCCTTTATTTTTCAACAGATTTGCTGTATCAACTTTTTGCATCGGTTCCGATGACTTTGGTGATATATAGATTCCATCAATCGACATTTGTTTTACCCTTCACGTGAATGAATGAAACGATGATGTTCAGAAAGAAACTGAAACCATAAGATCGAACTACGAAATAATTAAGAATAATAATACTGGCTCAATAAATATCGTTCTCTAATTTATGAGGTATACAACATATTATGTACTATATTCTACGCATGACATCATCATCCAAAATATCTTTTGTTCTTTTTCGAGATCCTGTAAATTATTACCATGCCTCAATACTTAGTTCGTGATGATGAAAGAACCACCAAGAGACACATCTTTGAATAAAAAGAAGAATCAACCTGAAGACAAAAAGCAAAACAACAGAATACATCCTAGAGAAGTTTGTACTAAAGACGTCAACGGATGGACCCCACTACATTCATCGTGTCTCCATGAAAATTGCAATCATCCAAACTCTCAAAAATATGATTCATATTTTTTGCATGTATCCAGACTATTATCTATAGCTCCACAAGTCGCATCAATAGGTAATGATGAAGGAGAACTTCCATTGCATGTTGCCATAAGATCTAGAGCAAATCCCAAGACAATTGAAATACTTTTACGCGTACATCCACAAGCAGCACAAAAGCGGACAAAATGGGGGAAGACACCATTACGAATATATGTCAAAATCTGGAGATATTTTTTGCAAAGTTGTTACCTAACCAAATCTCCATCGAATATACCAGGGTTCAGTCTAGATATACTGAAGGATTTATCAGATGATGAAATCAAATTGTGCAATGCTAAGAGAACTTTGATTCTGCTTTTAGAAGCAGTGATATTTGGTACAGTAAAACAAATTGGAATGGATAACGACAATGAAGATTGTCGTAACAATGATAAGGTTAAGTGTGCTCTCGTTTCTGAAGCAATAAAGAATGATCTGTTAGACGACGTGTACATTCATCTTCTTTTAGACCAGAAAAATCCTCCAGATCTACAAATTAAAGAATGCAAAAATACACCATTCCATAATAGGTTGCTGTTGATTGCCATGAAATTCGATAGAAACAGCGATCTATTAAAAAAAATACACCATATCGCCCCTTCAGTGATATCTACGAAAGATCCAATCTCAGGATTATATCCTTTCATGCTTGCCTCGACATTATATCATGATGAGATATCATCTTTAAATGTTTGTTATGAACTGCTAAAATTGGATCCAACATTGATTTATAATACCGTACAGGTAGTATTATAATTTAGAATGAAAAGAAGCCAAATACTAAATAAAACATTAATTTTGAATTAGGCCCAATGTTATTGAAAATTCATATTTGGTTTGTTCTTTTATGTCGTCATAGAGTTTTATTACTGTAATTTTATTAAGTTGAAAAAGAGACAATCTACATTTAAAGTCCTTTGGAATGTCAATCATAATTCAATTGAGGAGTTGGATGCAAATTCCGCAAATAGAAAATTGCATTTAAGTTCATGAGAGAGATCATTACATTTTACGTCTTTGTAGATTATATGGCCTTTTTATACATTATGGTAGAATCGATTAAACCAATTTAATGTAGCTTTTAGCATTGATGATTCTGAATTATCACAACTGAAAACTAAAAACTACAATCATTGCGGATTGAATGTGCCTAAAGTAAGAACATACAAAACTAAATAAGATTTCATAGCCTATTTACTATACATTAAAGCATCATTAACTTTATAGCCGTTTTTTTTCTTTCTCTCAAAAGTGACCTTGACCTATTTGTCATCAAACATTTAGTTAACTATTTCTAGTATCCTCCCAAAGCTAGTGCGATCATTTATTTTTACAATTCGCATGTTTCCTTTATTCTCTACATTCATCTACCTCACAAAACATGAATTTTATCATGACTTTTTACTGGGTTAAAAAATCTCTTCAAGAATTCATACAATTAAAGCAATGCTTCTAGTAGTCGTTGTCACAATCGAGAATCAGATGACTTACATTATGTCTAAAATCATATTTCTGGGTTTCCTTAGAAAACTAATTTAGTATGATTCCGAAAATCTAAGTAAAAGAAACCATGACATAATAATTATATAAAGTGCATCTTCTTTCTTAACAATTTACACGAGCAACAAAAGAAAACAAAGAAGAAAAAATCAAATGTACTTATTCTTTATGCAGAAGAATTTGCCAAATCAAGTCACGGATATATATTGAACTTAAAATTATTCAAGGCATGTTCGCATTAAAAAGTAGAAAAATCACTTTGCAAATTCTCGTGTAATCATGAATCTCAGTAACAAATACAATTTCTTGTATTCTTTCATTCTGTATCAATCATCTGGATCAATATCAGCTCTCAATCTGCAGGCCAATCCTGATTGTCCATGTATTGATGCTGATTTAGTTCACATACATACGAATAGAATCAAGAGTCACGATTCATGCTTGGATGCGAAAATAGAGATCGATAAATTTTCAAACATTCAGGAATCATTTTGTTATCCAGAAGACTATGGGGTGGGATGTAGTCCACATGATTTCAACATCGAGCCTTTCTGTGATAAGCAAAGCGATCTTCCAGATTTTTGTTCAAAGTCTTGGTGTTACGTGGATCAGGAAAAGTGCAAGTCTTCTACGATGACCTATGCCAAATCTGCTTTCTTCCCAGGTGATGATCTATTCTACAGTTATGATACTTGCGGCTTCGAGAACACATTTAAGGAGTTTAGCGTTACTCGAGAATTGAAGGGTAGAACTTTGAAGGTTGGCATTCCAGCTCTTTTTTACCCAGATCATTATAGATTAGATGAAAATGGAGATCCAATATTTTGGTCTCAAGAAATTGATGCGGGAGTTGGTGACTTGTTAGGCATTTACCCTGACTATATTCGGAAACTTGCAATAAGGGGCGATTTTAAAGTAGAATTTCGTTCTGTATCTCCTGGATCATATGTCGGTAAAGATTGGACCTCCTGGACTGGATGTGTCATAGACGTGGGCAACGGAATACTGGACATGTGTGCTGGAAACTTTTGGGAAACTTCCGAAAGAAGATCAATTGTTCATTTTACAACGTCATTTCTAAATGAAATGTATTTTATGATGGTACCGAAACCAAAACCTAAGCAAGACTTGCTCACAGAACTTGGTTTGATTTTCAAGCCATTTACAACGCAACTATGGTTTGTCATTGCAAGTGTTACTTTTCTTGTTGGAATCACATACACGGTACTTGGTTCACACTCAAAAATCTCCAGTACGACGAGAATATCTGGGACTTCCTTCCATTTATGCATAAGTAATACGTATTTTGCATGGACTGAACTTGTTCAAGGAGCCGATAAATCTGACAAAAAGACAGTTGCTCAACGGAGCCTAGCTCTTTCTTGGTCTTTTTTCATTTTGATTATTGTGGCAGCTTATACAGCGAATTTGGCTGCTTTTCTAGGAAGTCAAAGTTTTGTCTTCGACATGGAAAATATTGATGATTGTTTGAATCAAGATTGCTTAATGTGTCACACTACTTCAAGTGTACTCAACAGTGTCGTGGAATCGATGTATCCTAGCTTACGTAGGGAGTCTTATGACAACGTGTCTGAAGCTCTCGATGCAATGAAAAATGGACATTGCGACGCTTTAATGCTGAGCGAATACAATTGGAATATTAATAAAATGGTGTGGAGAGAGTGCGAAACTACTTTTATCGGGAAACCTTTGTTTTCGTTTAAAGTTGGATGGCCTATATCTGATTCTATCGCCAAGTCTCTTTCATTTTTCATGTCGGAATCACTCGACAATGGTGAATTTACAAGAGTATTAGATACGTATACACCACCCCAAAATTGCAATCTTTTCACCGGGTTAGGTGAAATCAGAAGGAGTATTCCTCAACTAACAGTAGCTGCAATGGCAGGTCCTCTCATTATTCTGAGTTTAGGAATTGTGTTTGGACTTGTGATAAAATTTGGGTTCGGTTATGGCAAAGAAGTCTCTCCGAGCAAGGCCTCTAATAGAGATGAAAATATATGCACGGATCCATTTAGGATAGACGATACTTCGAATGAGTCTGAATCAAGCGATATAGAAAGAACTAATACTACGAAACTATCTTATATAGATGATACATTGAATTGTTCTGAACTTTCTGGGACAGAATGTATCCACGGAAATGATCCTTTTCATCAAAATAGTAGCGCTCTAGATCTAGAATTTATGATAGAAGAAATAAGTAGAGAAAAAATGAGTGTGGGTACTATATATTGATTTATACACAAACTCTGTCCTCAATATTAATATATCCATAAAATACATCTTTTGCAACAAACCTTATAATGAAGTCGTTCACTCGATTATATTATCGTTTATCTTTATAGAATGAGATTATTAATCTCATTCTATTTCACATTTACAATTATTATCACACTCAACGTATTCTACATTTAGCTGGTTACGAATCTCCCTTTGTTTTTCTTCTACGCGCTGAGGAATTTCAACCCCCCTCCATGGCGAAATAACCACATCGACGGCACATCTTAAGCTACCGATCTTCAATTTTTACATTCGACATCACTTTGTCTTCCCTTTTTTCAGACGAGACAGACTGTAAAGTTTCAGAAAGTTCCATCGAACAATTCAAAAGTTATTCCGCGATCAACAATTTTTTGGCCATCTCCGTACTCCAAACATCCCGATATCATATTTTCGATCATCCAAACCACTTTTAC
>Ga0209092_10000950_pt1 | contig 29382 bp, 23 predicted proteins | sample FraStrMetagenome_FD_187446 | JGI IMG/M metagenome (GOLD analysis project Ga0209092, IMG submission 187446) | Marine eukaryotic phytoplankton communities from Arctic Ocean - Fram Strait ARC3M Metagenome (SPAdes) (version 2) | ecosystem: Environmental > Aquatic > Marine > Oceanic | place: Fram...
ATACTATTAGAATTTCCATCAGTTATATTATCTGTATCGGCATCTAAAAAAACAATACGATCATTATCTCCTACAAGTACCATTTTTACAGCTATATCTATTTCAAAAACGCCATTCACTCTAGTCATTGTTGTATTCATTGCCGATAAAACAGCTGCTTTTTTTTGTTCATCAGTAGCTGAAGCAGGTATACTTTGATTTGTCAAATGAAATTGAGCATATTCTCCAGAACAAGCCAATGCCAAACGAAATGTTCTTAGCTTTCCATCGTTGGTATTGTCTATGCTAGAGGTGTTTTTTCTTGAAAATTCTTCAACATGACAGGTGAAATCATCCTTATTTGACGCTAAATCACTTCGCTTGTAAAGCAGTAATGTTTTGCTGTCTTTTGAATAGGGATCTATGTATAAAGTTTCTTCTTTCCCTGAAAAAACTACCGCATGAAAACCATCTGTACCAATACTTATTTTTGCAATAGCGGTAGGATCATCTATTCCTTGGGCGGAATAAGACTTTATCATTGAAAATTTTTCTGCTAATTTTAGTTCAAAATTAGAAGTTTCTTTAATTGCAAAATTAGAAAAACCTCCTTGAGCATTTGGAAGTTTTAATGACTTTTGTTTTTGCTTGTTTTTTGGATTCAAAAACTTTAGAAAATCATTCGTTTTTATAGAAAGAAGTTCAAAATTAGTTGGAAAATTTTTCTTATTGTAAAGCTCACTGTCTTGAAAGTTGATTTTATTTTTATCTAGTTTCTTTAAGAAAACTTGTGAATTAAGCCCTTCAATAGAGGAAATTAAAACAATGAGAGTAAATAGTAGAGAAAATTTAATTTTCATTGACCTAGAATTAAAAAAATAGAACCGTTTACAGCATTCAAATATAATCAAATAATTATCTTTGTAAACTAGCTTATGAATAGAAACATACTATTAAAAGATTTATCTGTAAAAGATTATAAAGAAACTTGGGATTTTCAAACTGAGCTGCTACAAGAAATTGTGAATGTTAAAATTAACAACCGAAAAAGCAATCTTCAAGAAGCTACTAAAAATCACTTTTTATTTGTAGAGCATCCTCATGTATACACACTAGGAAAAAGTGGCGACCTAAATAACTTATTATTAAATGAAAAACAATTAATAGAAAAAGGGGCAACTTTTTATAAGATCAATCGTGGTGGAGACATCACATACCACGGTCCTGGACAAATTGTTGGGTACCCCATTTTAGATTTAGAAAACTTCTTCACAGACATCCATAAATATCTTCGTTTATTAGAAGAAGCCATTATTTTAACCATTGCAGAATATGGATTAAAAGGGGAAAGAAGTGAGGGTGAAACAGGTGTTTGGCTTGATGTAAATACTCCTTTTGCACGTAAAATTTGTGCACTCGGTATCCGCTCCTCACGCTGGGTAACCATGCATGGTTTTGCATTAAATGCAAATGTTAATTTAGGTTATTTTGACAACATTATACCTTGTGGAATTAAAGGAAAAGCGGTTACCTCTATGGAAGCTGAGCTAAACCAAAAAGTAGATATAGAAGAAGTAAAACAGAAAATAGTAAAGCATTTTAAAATACTTTTTGAGGTGGAAAAATTTATCGTTTCATAGTGAACAAACTAAACTGTACGTTGCCCTTAATTATTTTTCATCGTTAAAATACACTTTATAATATTTCATTTTCTTCTCTTCATCATAGCCTCTTTCTAGATATTCTGAAGCTGCTTCTGGCGCATCTACATCTAATTTTATAGAAATGTTAGTATCTAACTTAATCTCTGTTTTAAGCTTGTTTTTCTCTTTTTTTAGAACAACTCCAGATACATCAAAATTGTTTCTAATTAAAACATCATTTAAAGTTTCAAAATGTTTTTTATAATCATCAAAAAGCTCTTTATGTTTATCCTCTTCAAAAACCTCATCTTTAAAGGATGCATAATCTACCGCTTCATTTTCTTTAAAATAATCGACAGTATTTGCTAAGAAATTTCCTTGTTCGTGCATTCCTAGTTCAGGTTTTATCACTTCTTCAGAAAACTCTTTACACAACTCCAAATAGTTTTGTGTATGTGAATTATAATCATCAGCTAATTTTACAGATAAAAAATTTTTAATCCAATATTGAGCATCATAATTATTATTATCTACAGAAAGAACAACGGTACCTTCTGTATCTGAAGTATTTAGAATTAAGCAACCTTTGTCAATTTTTTTCGTAGAAATACCTTTTTGCACAACTACATCAAAACTCTCATTATCATCTAAATAAGTCTGAAAAAAATCGACTTTATTCTCAATTTTAAAAATACCTATTGCTTCTGTCAAGACCTCTTTAAATTCTAATCCTTCTATAAGAACAATTAATACATCACCTGTTTTTATTTGTGCAGAATTAGATTGTTCATACAAATGATTTACAATATTTTTAGAATATTCTATAAAACTGTTTTCTTCTTTAAAAACTTCTGACGCATAATTATTTAACTCATTTAAACGAACATCTGCATGATGTGAGAATCGATAACTCTGTGTTAAACTAGTGAAAGATTTTAACAAAAAGCCTTTCATTAAATCATAACTCTCTTGATCAAAACGAATTAAGTCTTGAGAAAAAACATTGTGTCCACTATTAAATTTATTAGCCACCTTATGCATTATACATTTGGTAATTTCTGCGCTGTTTTTTTTAATCATTATCTAAAATTAAGTGCGTAAAAATAGAAAAAGTTTGAGCATGATTTTAAGAAAAAGTTATAATTCTAACTTTAATTGTTCTGGTAATAATTTAAAAGTTTTTCTGTGATACTTCGTTGCTCCAAATTCTCGAATTCCATTTCGATGATCTCTCGTTGGGTAGCCTTTATTTTTTTTCCAATTGTACATTGGAAATTCTTCGTGAATTTTTGCCATATATTCATCTCTGTAAGTTTTTGCTAATATTGATGCGGCAGCAATACTTATGTATTTTGCATCTCCTTTAACAATGGTTTGAGATGGAATATCTTTATAATCTCTAAATTTATTACCATCTACTATGATATATTCTGGCTTAATTTTTAACATTTCTATAGAACGGTGCATGCCAGTAATTGAAGCTTGTAAAACATTTATCGCATCAACTTCATCTTGCCAGACAAAAGAAACTCCAAAAGCAAGGGCATTTTCTTCGATAAAAGGTCTTAATTCCTCTCTTTTTTTTTCTGACAACTGTTTGGAGTCATTTAAAAAAGGATGGGTAAAATTTTTAGGTAAAATTACTGCTGCTGCAACAACAGGACCAGAAAGACATCCTCTTCCTGCTTCATCTGTTCCTGCTTCTAAAGAAAAACCGCTATAATTAGATGCTAACATTTTACAAAGAAAAGAAAACTTTTTGTTATGGATTCTTATTTTCAAAACTATGAAGTGATTTTATAAAACTTCGATTACGTTTGAAGAAGCAATCTTTAATTAACATTTTTGATACTAATTATTAATGATTATTTTCGTTTAATTATTTTACATTTGCCCATGAAAGTAACAATCTATGAACAAATCATTATTTTTATCTTTACTACTTGCCTTCTTTCTAGCAAACACCTTGTTTTCTCAGAGAACTATGAAATTAGATAAAAAACTCTATGATTTTAACACTTCAGATAACAGACAAAATGATTCTATTAAAAATACTGGTGATATCAATGTAATACTCTCTGGGAAAACAACATATACAGATTATAAAATTTTCTCTCACAAGAGAGATACAACCTATATAGACACCACGTTAACCATCAAAAAAGACTATCAATTTAATTACTTAAGAACTGATAATTTTGAATTATTAGCGTTTCATAATCAAGGTCAAACTTTTACAAATCTAGGCTATGATTATAGCAACCTAAAACTATTTCCAGATATTGGTTTTACTGCAAAACAATTTAGTTATTTAGATATTGACGAGATAAAATATTATGAAGTTCCAACACCTACTACACAGATTACTTATAGAACTGGCTTACAGCAAGGACAGGTTTTAGATGCTATTTTTACGTTGAATTTCTCAAGAAGATTAAATGTTTCACTTTCTTATAAAGGCCTTCGATCTCTGGGTGCTTATAGAAGATCTTTAGCCAGTCACGGAAATTTTAGAGGTACTTTTCAGTATAGAACTAAAAAAAATCAGTATGAAATTCGTGGACATTTAACAAGACAAGATTTTTTTAATCAAGAAAGTGGTGGCCTTCCAGAAAGTGAAATTGAAAAATTTCAAAGTAATGACGAAAACTATTCAACAAGAGCAAGGTTAGATGTAAACTTAAATGATGCTGAGAATCAATTTGATGGCAATAGAATTTATTTAGAGCACAGTTATAAATTGTTAGCAAACAAAGACACTATAAATAAAAAAGATTTTAGCAATTTAAAAGTGGGTCATATTTTTACCAATGAAAATAAAGAGTATGGTTTTTCTCAGGCTACAAATTCTTCAATTTTCGGAAACACTTCTGACTCTGGGGCAACTGCAGATGATGTAAAACATACATTTTCTAACAACGAATTGAATCTCGAATTCAATTCTAAATATGTACTAGGTAAATTTAAAGCAAAAGTAAATATTACAAATTATTCTTATGGATATGACACTATTTTAAATAGTAATAGTACTATTTCTAAAATAAAATTAGAAGGGAATATAATTTCTTTTGGAGCAGACTGGAATGCTAAGATTAAAAACTTTCAATTAAATGCTAGTGGAACTCTTAATCCTGGTAATGGAATACTATCCGGTAATTTTCTGAAAGGAGAGGCATTCTATAAAAAAGACAGTTTATTTGAAGTAAAAGCAAGTCTGTTAATTAGTTCTAAATCCTCAAATTTTAATACTTTACTTCATCAAAGTAAATTTGATGATTATAATTGGCAAAATGATTTTAGCTCGGTAAACACGCGAGATTTAGGGGTTCAATTTCGTTCTAAATGGATAAATTCATCCCTAAATTTTACCAATATTGACAACTATACCTTTTTTAACGAAAACAATCAGCCAGAACAATTTTCAAATCAGATTACATATTTAAAGGTTAAAGTAAATCGAGAATTTAGATATAAAAAGTTCGCGTTAGACAATACTTTTATGTACCAAAATGTAAGTAGTGGAAGTTCCGTTTTTAGAGTTCCTGAAATGATAACAAGAAATACATTGTATTACAAAGATTACTGGTTTAAGGGCAAGCCAATGCTGGTAAACATTGGTGCTACTTTTAACTACTTTAGTAAATACAAAGCCAATGCTTACAATCCGTTATTGGCTGAATTTACCATACAAAATAGCCAAGAAATTGGTTTTCCTTCCGTAGATGTTTTCTTTAATGCACAGGTTAGAAGAACTCGTTTGTATTTTAAAATTGACAATGTAACTTCTGGTTTTACAGAAAAAAATTATTTTTCTGCACCCAATTATCCGTATAGAGATTTTACAATTCGGTTTGGGTTGGTTTGGAATTGGTTTATTTAAAGATTTTGTAAGCTCAAGGATTCAAAAAAAATAGAGCCTTTTTTGTCTTACGTTTTACTTTAAAAAGTTACTGGCTTATTTTATTTAAAAGGAGTGCAAAATAATCATTTTACTTAGTTATCAACTGCTTAATTTTGATTTTAAAAGCTGCAAATAACAGCGTTGTAAATGGAGATAGCCAATTAAAAATTGCATATATAAAATATTCACTTACTCCAACTCCTAAAACACTAGCTTGATATGCTCCGCACGTATTCCAAGGAATTAACACTGAGGTTACGGTACCAGAATCTTCTAAAGTTCTACTTAAGTTTTCTGGCGCTAAACCTTTATCTTCATATGCCTTTTTAAACATTTTACCAGGTATGACCAGGGCTAAATATTGGTCTGATGCGATCACATTTAATCCTAAACAACTTACAACTGTACTCGCAAATAAGCCAAATACAGAAGTTGCAACAGACAATAATGCTTTTGTAATTTTTGCCAACGCACCTATAGCATCCATTACACCACCAAAAACCATGGCACAAATAATTAATAAAATGGTCCATAACATTCCCATAATTCCACCAGAACTGAATAATTTTGTAAGGCTCCCATTATCGGTTTTAATTTGTATATCAGTCCAAACAGATGTTAAAAGAGATTTTATTTTAGAATCTGACAATACATTTAAAACATCAGATTGAAAAAAGAATGCAAAAATTGCCGCTAAAACGACCCCTGTTCCTAAAGCAATTAATGGTTTTGTCTTGAGTAGTATCATTGCAATAACGACTCCTGGAACTAAAAATAACCATGGAGAAATATGAAACGTATTTTTAATGCTTATTAATAAATTACTGATATCTGCACTTCCTGTTGTATCTATTGTTCCACTTAAAACTGAAAAAACAATAAGAGTTAAAATGATCGTTGGCACAGTGGTGTAGGCCATGTATTTAATATGTGTAAACAAGTCTGTGCCTGCCATTGCAGGCGCTAAATTTGTAGTATCTGAAAGAGGCGACATTTTATCTCCAAAATAGGCGCCTGAAATTACTGCTCCGGCGATCATACCAGAAGGAATTCCCAATGCACTTCCTATCCCTACTAAAGCAATCCCAACAGTTGCCGATGTTGTCCAAGAACTTCCTGTTGCTATAGATATTATTGCAGCAATTATTACAGAGGCAGGTAAAAATATTTCTGGACTTAAGACTTGCAATCCATAATATACCATTGCTGGTATAATTCCGCTTACCAGCCAAGTTCCTGCCAGAGCGCCAACTAATAATAAGATTATAATTGGGACTAAAATACTCTTCCAATTTTCCAAAACTTCAGCAAACATATTACCTATTGATACTTTATTGACAAAACCTACAAATGCTGCTACTAAACCCCCAATTAGTAGGATGTATTGATTAGAATAATCTCCAAACCAAGCTCCATCAGCATAAAAAATATTGTATGCTAATAACCCCATTAAAATCAATACAGGAAACATTGCTTCCCCAAAACGCAACTCTTTGTTATCCATTATTTTCTGATATCCTATGTTAACTTCTACTCGGTTTTTATCGTCTTGCATTCTAAGAATTTTGTTCTGTAATGTTACGCTTTTACATAATGTTATGCAAATCAAAATGGTTGGCTTATTTTTGCATTCATGGATTCATTAACTCAGATTGTTTTAGGTGCAGCTTGTGGAGAAATTGTACTTGGTAAAAAAATTGGAAATAGGGCTTTACTGTTTGGTGCAATTGGAGGTACAATTCCAGATTTAGATGTCTTTGTTGGTCGGTTTTTGTATGGCAATGAAATACAAGCGATGGCTTTTCATCGTGGATTTATGCATTCTATTTTATTTGCTGTTTTAACTTGTTTTGTCTTTGGATGGATTACATACAAACTCTATAACTCCAGTAAAAGAATGGGGACAACAACTCTTAAAGATTGGATTTACCTTTTCTTTTTGTCAATTTTCACCCACCCTATTTTAGATTGTTTCACCCCTTATGGGACACAACTGTTTGCCCCTTTTTCTGAATATAGAGTAGCTTTTAACACAATTTCTGTAGTAGATCCTTTATATACTATTCCTTTTTTAATATGTTTAATTATAATGATGTTTTATCATAGAACTAGACAAAAAAGAACGTTGTGGTTAAAAGCAGGTATCTATATCAGTTCTGCCTATTTGTTTTTTACAGTTGTAAATAAATTTTATGTTGATACTGTGTTTAAAAAATCATTTAAAAAAGCGGAAATATCATATCATCGATTTTCTGCACAACCTACTATTTTTAATAATATTTTATGGTATGCTGTTGCTGAAACTGAAAAGAATTATCATTTTACTTTTTATTCTTTGTTCGATACAAGTTCAATTTCTGAAAAAATTATGACTATTGAAAAGCAGCATGATTTAATAGATATGAATACAGGTAATCTAAAAACGTTAACATGGTTTAGTAACAATTACTTTAACCTATCTAAAAAAGAAAAAATGGGTACTTATAAGTATGTAGATTTGCGTTATCCAATGTTAAACCCAGAAGATGCAACTACTTCTGTTTTTAATTTTACGCTTTTTCGAGAAAGTGTAAATTGGGATATTTTACCTTTTGACGGAAGAACACCCACTAAAGAAGATTTTATTTTTTTCGTGAACCGCTTAAAGGGTATTTAGTATATGAGTTTGTAAAACCCGTAAGGTAATTTCTAGATTACAAAAGGAGTTTCAATTATACAACGCCTACTTCGATCATACAAGATTTCATCATTTTATATGTTCTTTCAATATCGTTATCTAAACCAATTGAAAAACGAATCAAACCATCTGTTAAGCCCATTTCTTTTTGCTCATCTTCTAAAATTTCTGAGGAAGTTGATGTTCCTGGTGCGCTAAAAAGTGTTTTATAAAACCCTAAACTTACTGCTAAATACCCTACGTTTTTATGTTGCATTAATTCCATTAATGCATTTGCTTTTTCTAAAGAACCCGCATCAATTGTTAACATGCCACCAAAACCATATTCTACATTCATCATGCTTTTAAAAAGTTGGTGAGATGGATGAGATTCTAAACCCGGATACACTGTTTTCAATCCATCAGCTTCAAATTTAGTAGCTAAAAAAGCAGCATTAAAACTATGTTGCTTCATTCTAATATGTAAAGTTCTCATATTTTTTAAGATAGAGGAAGCTCTTACACTATCCATTGTAGACCCTAATAACATGCTTGCGCCGTTATTTACATTTCGCAAGTCGTTGATGAATTCTTGTGTACCACAAACAACCCCACCAACAGCATCTGAGGAACCATTTATAAATTTCGTTAAACTATGACACACAATATCTGCACCTAATTTTGCAGGAGAAATTGACAAAGGAGAAAAGGTATTATCAACTACTAATTTTAAATTATATTTCTTAGCTAATGCAGATAAAGCTTTAATATCTGCAACTTCTAACAAAGGATTACTAACAGACTCACAAAACAATACTTTGGTTTTTTTAGTGATAGCCGCTTCTACAATATCTAATTTTGTGATGTCTACAAAAGTAGTTTCTATTGCTAGCCTTGGTGTGAAATTTTTTAAGAATGCATAGGTTCCTCCATAAATAGTTCTACTAGAAACGATATGCTCTCCTGATCCAACTAGTTGCAATAAAACAGGAGTAATGGCACCCATTCCAGAAGCGGCAACATTGGCTGTTTCTGTACCTTCCATTGCTGCTAGGGCTTCGCCTAAATATAAATTACTCGGTGTAGAATGACGCGAATACAAATAACAACCCTCTGTATTTCCTTCAAAAGTATCTAACATTGTTTTTGCCGATAAAAAGGTATAGGTAGATGAATCTGAAATGGATGGATTTACACCACCGAATTCGCCAAAATACTGTAAGTCTTGAATGCTATCTGCTGGATTGAATTTCATAATTGATTTTTTTTGTAGATATAAAATAACAACATAAAAGAAAATTAATCAATTTAATTAGTATTTTATAGTTTATTTATCTAAATTTATACTTTTAATTGGATTTAAAATCTATAATAAAAGAAAATAGTATCACTTTACAGAAAATTTAAACGTATGATATTAGATTTTACAGATAAAAAACTCATCAATTTGCTGCAAAATGACAGCAAACAAACGACCAAACAACTTTCCTTACACTTAAATCTATCAGTTACTGCTGTTTATGAACGTATTAAAAAACTTGAAAAAGGAGAAGTCATTAAAAAATATGTTGCCATAATTAATAAGCATAAAATTGAAAAATCTTTTTTAGTATTTTGTCACATCAAACTAATTCAACATTCTAAAGAATATGTTATGACTTTTGAAAGAGAAGTCTTAAAGTTAGATGAAGTTAATGAGTGTTTTCATGTAAGTGGTGCTTATGATTATATCTTAAAGGTGTATGTCAAAGATATGGATGAGTACCGAGAATTTATGGTTAAAAAGTTAACTGCCATTAAATATATTGGCAGTACGCATAGTACTTTTGCCATTGAAGAAGTAAAAAACACCACCCTCATAAATATATAAAAAAAACCAAAACAATTGTTTTGGTTTTTTTTATATAGTAAGTAATTAAATTCCTATTTTGTTGCATGTGATCCGTCACAATATCCGTTTGAGTCTTGGGTGTTTCCACATCCACAAGTTGGTCTATCGATTTTAGTTGATTTCATATTTTTTATATTTGTATTGTTTGGGTTTGCATTCGATTTGATGTGTGTAAGAATTATGCTTTTGTTTTTACTTCAAAAGACATCTCCATTAAGTCATTTATAAATTTATCTTTTAATCCTTCTATCCATCTTTTAGAACCATATTTTACATTAAAATCTGCTCTATCTACGTTAAAAACATCACTTTTAAAAGTAGTTACTCCTCCTTCTGTAGTAATCGTTGCAGGAATTGTAATACTTTTTGTAACATCTTTAATTTGTAAATTCCCTGTTACGGCTAATTTACCTTCTACTTCTTCTACATTCGTAATTACGAATGAAGAAGTTGGATATACAGCGATATCAAAAAAGTCAGCTGCTTTTAAATGACCTTCTATTTTCCCTGCACCAGCGCTTCCAGCCATGTCTACATTTGTAATAGTACTCATATCTATTATAAACTCACCTCCTATTAAAACTCCTTCTTCGATTGACAAACCACCGCTTTGAAGAGCAACTGTTCCGTCATGAGAGCCTGTAGGCTTATTTCCTTTCCATGTTAAAACAGAAACGGCAATATCTACATTATTTAAAGCGGCGATATTTGTTTCAACTTTTACAGCCTCTTTTACGTCCACTTTTTCTTTCTTCTCTCCTTTACATGCTGTTAAGAGTGATGCAACTACTGTTAATGATAAAACTATTTTTTTCATTTTTTTTATTGATTTTAAATTTTATTAATTTTATTTTCCATGGCAAATATATGTTTTTTATTTTCCCTGGAAAATATTATTGTCTTTTTTTTGATAAAATTAACAATTATGAAAATCTAGAAGTTTTATTCCTTTACTTTAGTGTCAATGACGATGGTTACTGGTCCATTATTTAACAACTCAACTTTCATATCTGCACCAAATTCTCCTGTCTGCACTTTCTTCTTCAATGCTGTTTCTAAAGAGGCTACAAATTGCTGATATAAAGGAATTGCTACCTCTGGTTTTGCCGCTTTCATATAACTTGGTCTGCTGCCTTTTTTGGTAGATGCATGTAGGGTAAATTGACTCACCACAACTACATCTCCATCAATATCAATTAGAGATCTATTCATCACATCGTGCTCATCACTAAATATACGAAGATTTGACACTTTTCTAACCAACCAATCAATATCTTGTTGAGTATCGTCATTCACAATACCTAAAAGAATCAATAATCCTTCTTGGATGTCTGCAACTTTATTCTGATGAATCGTTACACTTGCTTTTGAGACCCTTTGAATGACAATTTTCATACTTTACTCATTGTCTTCTTCGTTCCAAATATCTGTTCTATAATGCGCTGTTTCTTCTTCACCGTTTAAAATTTGAAGGTAGCTTTTATATCGAGACCAAGAAATTTTTTCTTCTTCTAAAGCTTCTTTTACAGCACAATTGGGTTCTTTTGTATGAATACAATTATTGAATTTACAATCTTGCTTCAAAGCAAAAAATTCTGGAAAATAATCTCCTAATTCGTATTTATCAATATCTACAATTCCGAAACCTTTAATGCCTGGTGTATCTATAATCCTTGCATCAAAACTTAGATCGAACATTTCTGCAAATGTTGTTGTATGTTTTCCTTGGTTGTGTTGATCTGAAATTTCTTTGGTTTTTAAATTTAAAGTAGGTTCTATTGCATTTACCAACGTAGATTTACCAACACCAGAATGACCAACAAACATAGATGTTTTGCCTGCCATTATTGCTATAATTTTATCTATATTTATGTTTTTAGTTGAAGAAACCTCTATACATCTATACCCAATTGGTTCGTAGATATCTTTTAGGTATAAAACCGCTGCACGCTCTTCAATTTTATAAGAATCAATCTTATTAAAAACCAAAATTGTATCTATTCTATAGGCTCTTGAAGCCACTAAAAAACGATCTATAAATGCAGCAAATGTTGGTGGATTATTAATGGTTATCAATAAAAAAACCTGATCAATGTTTGCAGCTATGATGTGGGTTTGTTTAGAGAGGTTTACAGATTTTCTAACAATAAAATTTTCTCTGTCTAAAATCTTTTTAATAACACCAGTTTCTTCATCTCCTTTTTTTTCTAAATCGAAGATCACCTTGTCTCCAACTGCAACTGGGTTGGTGCTTTTTATATCTTTAATTCTAAATTTCCCTTTAATTCTACATTGATGAAACTCACCTTTTTCAGATTTTACTTGATACCAACTTCCTGTAGATTTATATACGATTCCTGTCATTGGTACAAAGATGCAGAATTTTAAATAAAAAGGAGAATGTCGGTTGGAGGGATTTTCTATTTTAGGAAAAAATCACATACAGGTAAGTGAATGAAAAAAATCCTTCAAGTTTTGAAAGCCTGAAGGATTTGAATATTCTATTGGTAATTTTAAAGCACTTCCTTTTAGGGTTGTTCTTGCGTTAAAGATTGAGTGACTTGTTTGAGCTCTTTTTATTTTTAAAATAAAAAAGCGAGTAACGAAAGCCTGACCCTTGTGGTAACGCCCAAAAATTAACCGTTAATAATCTTTTCTTGATGATTGATAGATTCTTGGTGAATTGCCTTGAACATTTTTAAAACGAATTCTTCACTTAAACCTTTACTTTCACCTTCTAGAATCATATTTCCTAAGATTTCGTTCCAACGTTTAGACTGTAAAACAGCTACGTTTTTATCTTTTTTTAAGCCCCCAATTTGATCGGCAACTTTCATACGTTTTCCTAAAGTCTCTAACAATTGTGCATCTGCAACGTTAATTTGCGCTCTTAAATTGTCTAAAGATTTTGTGTAATCTGCTTCTGTATTGGTTTCTTTTCTGATTTTTAAATCTTCCATAATTTGCTTCAACTTTGTTGGTGTAACTTGTTGTGCAGCATCAGACCAAGCATTTGCTGGATCGAAATGAGTTTCAATCATTAAACCATCAAAATTTAAATCTAAAGCAGTTTGAGAAACATCTTGAATCATTTCTCTGTTTCCTGTAATATGCGAAGGATCGTTAATTAATGGTAAATCTGGAAATTTATTTTGAAATTCAATAGCTAATTGCCATTCTGGTGTATTTCTGTAATTTGTTTTTTCATAGGTAGAAAAACCTCTATGAATTGCTCCTAAATTTTTAATTCCTGCAGTATATAATCTTTCAATACCACCAAGCCATAGAGCTAAATCTGGATTTACTGGATTTTTAACCAATACAATTTTGTCTGTTCCTGCCAAAGCATCTGCAATTTCTTGCATAATAAAAGGTGAAACTGTAGAACGAGCACCAATCCATAATAAATCTACATCATTTTCGATAGCTAGTTTTACATGTGCTGCGTTGGCAACTTCTGTACAGGTTTTCATTCCTGTTTCTTCTTTTACTTTCTTTAGCCATCTAAGACCAATTTCACCGACACCTTCAAACATTCCTGGTCTTGTTCTTGGTTTCCAAATTCCTGCCCTAAAATAATTTACATCAGAATCTTTTAATTCGTGTGCAATTTTTAAAACCTGTTCTTCGGTTTCTGCACTACAAGGCCCTGCTATTACTAGTGGATGCGCTAAATTCATATCATCCAACCATGTTCTTAATTCTTTTGTATTCTTCATTTTTCTACTTGTTTTGGCTTTTAGTTTATGCCGTTTAAAATTTGTTTTATATAATTTGTATTCTCCATTTCTTTATAAATTTCAGAGAAATTATCTTGCTTCATCAGCTCTTTAAATTGTTCTAAATTGTTGATAAACTCTTCTAAAGTTTCAATTACGTTTTCTTTATTTTGTTTAAAAATTGGCGTCCACATTGCTGGTGAACTTTTAGCCAAACGGACTGTTGATGCAAAACCTGACCCTGCCATATCAAAAATATCACGTTCATTTTTTTCTTTATCAATAACCGTTTTACCTAACATAAAGGCACTTATGTGCGACAAGTGCGAAACATACGCAATATGTTTGTCATGAGAAACAGGATCCATGTATCGAATACGCATTCCAATGTCAGTAAATAATTGTAATGCTTTTTCTTGAAGCTTAAAAGTTGTTTTTTCTACTTCACATATAATATTGGTTTTCCCAACGTATAAGCCAGAAATTGCTGCTGTTGGTCCAGATTTTTCGGTTCCTGCAATTGGGTGACAGGCTAAAAAATTTCTTCTTTTTGGATGATGTTCAACCTCTTTACAAATTGCTTCCTTTGTAGATCCTGCATCAATCACCAAACTATTCTCAGAAATTTTATCTAAAATAGTAGGTAATAATTTTACGGTTGCATCTACAGGAATTGAAACAATGACTAAATCTGCATTTATAAGACCTTCTAAAGTGGCTTTTTTATCAATTATATTTAGTTCTAAAGCCTTATTTAAAGTTGCCTCTTTTCTACTAATTCCGTGAATAATAACTTCTGGGTTATTTTTTTTAATATCAATAGCAAAGCTACCTCCTATTAAACCAACACCAATCATATATATATTTTTCATATTCTTGATATTGCTTCTTTAATTATTGCTGAAGTTACACATAACGAAAAACGGATATACCCTTCTCCTTGACTTCCAAAAATAGTTCCAGGAGTTATAAATATATTTTTATCATATAAGATTGCATCTGTTACTTCTGTCGCTTTTTTTCCGCTAGGAATTTTTGCCCAGACAAACAAACCTGTTGTATTTTTGTGATACGTTGCTTCTAATTTATCTGCTAATTGCCAAATAAGATTTCTACGCTCTGTGTAAATTTTATTTTGTTCTAAAAACCAAGAATCGGATAAACTTAAAGCTTCTATTGCTCCTTTTTGGATTCCGTAGAACATCCCAGAATCCATATTAGATTTTACTTTTAAAATTTCTTTAATAAAGGAAGCATTGCCTAAAACCATTCCAACTCTCCACCCCGCCATGTTAAAAGTTTTGCTTAAAGAGTTTAATTCTAAGGCGATGTCTTTTGCACCTTCAACTTCTAAAATACTGATAGGGTTATCGTTTAAAATAAAGCTATACGGATTGTCATTTATAATTAAAATCTGATGCTTTTTACCAAAAGCAATCAATTTATTGAAAGTTTCAATGGTAGCACTTGTTCCTGTTGGCATGTGTGGGTAATTGACCCACATAATTTTTACGGCTGTTAAATCTTGGTTTTCTAATTCCTCAAAATTTGGCTGCCAATTGTTTTCATCACTTAAATTATAAAAAAGTGGTTCTGCGCCAACTAATTTTGTAACAGAAGTATAAGTAGGGTAACCAGGGTTTGGAATTAGAGCTTTATCACCTTCGTTTAAAAAAGCCATAGAAATATGCATGATTCCTTCTTTGCTTCCCATTAATGGCAATACTTCATCTTCGGGATTCGTATTTACATTAAATTTATTTTTATAGAAACTAGAAATTGCAGTTCTTAATTCCAGAAGACCTTGATATGATTGATATTTATGAGCACTCACATCATTCAAGCTTCCTTTAATTGCTTCTAAAACTTGTGAAGGTGGTTGCAAATCTGGTGAACCAATACCCATATTAATAATTGGCTTTCCTGATGCTGCTAAGCGACTAACTTCTCTTAACTTTTTTGAGAAATAGTATTCTTGAACGGTCTCTAATCTTTTGGCAGTTTTAATCATTTTCTACCGTTTTTATAAGTTCCTAAAATCTTGAATTTTTCTGCCATTATTTCTATAATCGCTACTGCTTTTTTATAACTTTCATAAGCATCAAAAGTTACATCTACAAAAAATGAATATTTCCAAGGTGATTCTATTACGGGTATTGATTGAATTTTAGTTAAGTTCATTTTACAATCACTTAATACATTTAAAATTGCCGCTAAGCTTCCTCTTTTATGATTTAATTGAAACTTTAAAGAAGCTTTATTAATTTGATCAATTCCATTATTTGAAGCTGAAGTCTGAACAATTACAAACCTTGTAGAATTGTTTTTAATAGTCTGAATTTCATCTTCTATTACTACCAAATTAAAAATTTCAGCAGCGATTTTTGGTGCGATTGCTGCAATACCAATTAAATTATTTTTAGAAATTCTTTTGGCAACTTCTGCAGTATCAACATCTTCTACTAATTTAATATGAGGATGTTTTTTAAAAAATTCTTTACATTGTAACAACGCCATTGGGTGAGACCAAACCTCTGTAATATCTTTAATTTTCTGACCTTTTAGCCCCATTAAGTGATGATGAATATTTAAATATTCTTCTCCGATTATATTCAAATTGTATTTGTCAATTAAAGCATAATTTGGAATTATAGATCCTGCAATTGTGTTCTCTAAAGCCATTACTCCAAGACCTGCAGAATCATCTAACAAGCTATCTACCAATTCATCAAAAGACATACATTCTTTTAATTGAATTGATGCTCCGTAAAAGTCACGAGCAACTTTATGATGATTTGAGCCTTCTGCTCCTTGTATGGCAATCGTTTTATTCATTAACTACAAATAATATCAAAAAAAAAGTCTCGAAGTAAATTCGAGACTTTATATTTTATGTATGTTTCTTAACAACCTACTACAAAGTCTCTGCTTTTATTATAAAAATAAAAGTAAAAGTAGAAACGTGTGAAATTGCTTTTTAACATCTTAATTCTCTTGTTTTGAGAGACAAATCTAAAGATTATATTGAAACAAACAAATTATATCTCGTTTTTTATGAAAAAATTGACATATCATTAAAAATAACATTAAATGCAAGGGTAGTTTTATGATATTACTTAATAAAAAGGATTTAGAACGAAAATTCTAAATTTCAAACCATTCTTTAACTAATTTTTTTTCAATTGGTTCTGATGTTTTATGACTAAAATCATTTTTAATTGCTTCATAATGATAGTCTTTAGACCATTCTTCAATATTTTTTGACAGTTGTTTTAAAGAAGTACAAATAAATTTCAATTCTTTTGACGTTAGCGTAGGGTGAACCGATAAACGAACCCAACCAGGTTTTTGAGTATTACAACCGTGTGAAATTTGGTCTTTAATTTTATTAGAAGTTTCTTGATCTACATTTAATAAAAAATGACCATAAGTTCCTGCACAAGAGCATCCGCCTCTTGTTTGAATTCCAAATCTATCATTTAATAATTTTACCACCAGGTTAAAATGGTAGTTTTCAAAATAAAAAGAAAAAATACTTAAACGTTCTTTATGCTTTGGCGCTAAAATTTTCACTCCCGACAAGCTTTCAAGTGTCTTGAATAAAATTGTATTAATTTCTTCCTCTCTATTTTTAATGTTTTTAACACCCATTTTTTCTTTCAACTGTATTGAAAGTGCAACTCTAATTGTTTGTAAAAAACTTGGAGTACCGCCATCTTCTCTTGTCTCTACATCGTTAAAATAATCATGCTGCCCCCAAGGGTTTGTATAACTTACTGTGCCTCCTCCTGGGTTATCCGGAATCGTATTTTTGTATAGACTTTTATTAAAAACTAATACTCCAGAGCTTCCTGGGCCTCCCAAAAACTTGTGGGGTGAAAAGAAAATAGCATCTAAAGATTCATCTTCGTTTTCTGGGTGCATATCTATATCTACATAAGGTGCACAACATGCAAAATCTACAAAGCACAATCCGTGATAACTATGAATTAATTTTGCGACTTTATGATATGGGTTTTTGATTCCTGTAACATTAGAACATGAGGTAATAGACACCATTTTTATTTTTCTGTGCTGATGCTTCTGTATGCTCTTCTCAAACTCTTTTAAGCATAACAAACCCTCATTATTACTGGGCACAACTATAACATCTGCAATGGTTTCTAACCATGATGTCTGATTAGAATGGTGTTCCATATGACTTACAAAAACAATTGGTCTTAGATCGTCTGGTATGGTGGTATGATTCTTTAAGTTTTCAGAAACTTTTAATCCTAGAATTCGTTGGAATTTATTAACGACTCCTGTCATTCCTGAGCCTGAAGTTATTAAAACATCATTCGAATTTGCATTAACATGACGTTTAATGATTTTTCTTGCTTCATGATACGCCAATGTCATAGCAGCTCCAGAAGTAGTTGTTTCTGTATGAGTATTTGCAATAAAAGGTCCAAATTGATGTCGCATTTTATCTTCAATAGGAGCGTACAATCGTCCACTTGCTGTCCAATCTAAATACATCAATTTTTGTTCTCCGTAAGGAGATTGAAAAGTTTGATTTACACCAATAATATGACCTCTAAATTGATAAAAATATTTTTCTAAATCTGATTTTCCTTTATTATCTTTTCCTAAAACCATCTCTTACAAGCTTCTTTTTTATCTATCAAAAATAAGGATTTAAAATTACTCTTTTTTAGTACTTGTAAAAACCTCTAATCCACATTCTAAAAATTGTGCATACTCATTTTCATCGGGGGTATATCCGACAGCTTGATTTAAGATTTTTGTACCATCATAATTTAGTAAAACATAATATGGCTGAGAATTTGTTTGAAAAAATTGTGTTTGATAATTCGCCCATTTATGTCCATAACTTTTCAACTTTCTAGTTCCTCCATTCAACCGATTTACGAGAATCTGTTCTTTATTGGGTAATTCTTTCTTATCGTCTACATGTAGAGATATCAAAACAAAATCGTTTCTTAAATAAGTATCAATTTTGGTATTTGGCCAAACATGTTCTTCCATTTTTCTACAGTTTACACATGCATATCCTGTAAAATCTAAGAGTATTGGTTTTTTTTCTTTTTTAGCAAATTCAATTCCAGTTTTTAAATCCTTAAAACAATCTAAATTATTAGGGCAGTCATTCGGATACAGAAAACTATAACCAACTGGTGGAGCTAGACCACTTAAAATTGTTAAAGGTGTAAAAGTCATTGTCTGTTTGTTTACTTGAAAACCAGAAACTAAATACATAACAAAAGAAGCAACTAAAATACCACCCGCTACTCTAGAAAATGATACTCTTTTAATTGGGGAATCATGGGGAAACTTAATTTTACCAAATAAATATAATGCTAGCCCTGCAAAAATTAGAATCCATAGAAATAAGAACGGTTCAATTTTTAAAAGCCCCCAGTGTGCAACTAAATCTGCGTTTGATAAAAATTTGAATGCCAATGCTAATTCTAGAAACCCTAAAATTACTTTGGTTGTATTAAGCCAACCTCCAGATTTCGGCAGGGCATTCAACATGTTTGGAAACATTGCAAATACTGCAAACGGCAACCCTAATGAAACTCCAAAACCTGCCATCCCCGAAGTCAGTTGCCACGCGCCTCCATCAGCGGTTAGAGAACCTGCTAGCAGAGAACCTAAAATTGGTCCTGTACAAGAAAATGAAACAATAGCTAATGTTAATGCCATAAAAAAGATACCCACAAAACCTCCAGAGCTTTCTCCTTGAGTTGTTTTATTTGTCCAACTTGAGGGAAGTGTTAATTCGTAATATCCAAAGAATGAAAACGCAAAAAACACAAAGACAATAAAAAATATAATATTGAGCCAAATATTGGTTGATATTTCATTGAGAATATCTGGATTTACAGAGTCTAATAAGTGAAAAGGAATACTCAAAATTACATAAACTGCGAAAATAAAAAAACCATATAACAGGGCTTTGGAAATCCCTGATGCATTTTTTTGTCCATTTTTTTTAGTAAAAAAACTAACCGTTAAGGGTATCATTGGAAAAACACAAGGAGTTAATAATGCTAATAAACCTCCTAAAAAGCCTAAGCCAAAAATATTCCAAAGAGATTTTCCTCTATTTTGTATTTCTGTTGAACCACTCTTAACTTCATCTTTACATTTTATGTCAGAAAGCTTCATATCAGCAGCATCTATTCCATAGAGAAAAGCATTGGTAACTTTGTCATCTATCAATAATGAGCTGCTACTTTTATTTGAAATGACTCCTTCTTTTAGATTAAAAACCAACTCTATTTCTGTTGGAGGTAAACATTTAGTATCATTACAAACCATAAACTCTACAACTCCATTAACAGTGCTTATTTCAGAGTTGGTTTTGATTTTTTGTTGAAAGTTTGCTGTAATTTCAAAAAACTTAATTTTCATCTCAAAAACAGGATCATCTATTGTAAGGCCTTCTTCTTCAGTAGTTTTTCCTACTAAAGAAAAGCTTTCTTTAGTCGTTTCAAAAGTAAATGTTGTCGCAATTGGGCCATCTTCTGGGACATTTTGTGAATACAAATGCCAGCCTTCTTCAATGACCGCTTTAGAAACCAAAATATAGTCAGTATCTGAAACTTTTTCAACTGATGTAGACCACTTTAAAGGATCTTCTATTTGAGAAAATATTCCTAAACTAAAAACTAGAAATACAAAATTAAATACATTTTTCATGTGTTAAAATCTACCATCTAAGAAGCTTTATAAAACAGCAATTATCTGTTTTAATTTCTTTGGTTAATCAAAGGTAATTAATTCAAGAAGACTTCATTTCATGAAAGTGATAATTTAACAATAAATCGCTGTTATCTTGAAATATTTGGGTAGATTTTATTTAGAAATTTTAACGAACTCTTCTTCTAATTATTTTGCTTTTTTTTTCAATAAAAATATTACCCAAATTAATATAGCCTCTTAAAAAAATTAGAAAATTTAAATAGTGATTTTATTTTAATCATTTCAAGTCTTCAATTGCTCAAAAGGTTCTCATTAATTTATTGATACTACTCTATTTCGTTTGAAATAAACGCTTAATAATTGAAGGATTAGCACCAGATATAATAAAGGATATGCTAATATGCCAGTAGGTTCCAATATAAAACAACAGGAGAATCATTTGAAATAGTCTGAAATCTATAAATCTTGTACTTAACCAAACCAATAATCCAATTCCTAATAGTCCTAAGCCGTTCCATTTGATAGCGTCTTTCCAAAAAACATTCAGACGATCTTTGTTTCCCTTAAATATATCACTTCGAAAAAGTGGAAGCATTCCCCAAAAAGCAAAATGGTATAAAATTAACACCATCCAACTAATTGGTTTGAAAGTAGTTAACAAACAAAGGGCAGGCGCGACAATAAGCCATGGGTAAGAAACTAACAAAACTTTAATTGAATCAAGTTTAAGCAAGTGCTTTCTAATAATAATTAATAATAAAAACAATGAGATCGCAAATACTACACATAAACCAGGTATTAAAAATCCATATTGCAAAAAGTCAGCCCTGCAAGCTATTAAGTATGAAGTTAAAATCAGCAATCCATAGAGAGAATTAAAGAAACTATTTTCTTTAAGGAATGATTTGTATGAATACGTTTCAGAAATAGCATGATGCACAGCAAAATAAAAAATCAATCCTAAAGCTCCAAATTTAAACCCTAGAACCAAACTTACTGGGATGAGTATCATTACCAATACTTTTTTCCAGTAAACTCGAAAAGAAGAAAAAAGCCCTCTTTGGGAATTTTTAGCTCCCAAAATTATATGAGGAATGCCTGTGCCTAAAACAAGAGTTGTTAAATAAATTTCGGGGATTATCCATGAAAGGGACCCAAAAATTATCAAGAAAAAAAATATGAAAAAAAATTTATTCAATGATTTATAAAATTAATTACTTTTTTTACAAAATTATACATAATAAAAGAAGTTTACAAACTTCTCTCATAATTTAAAAAGTAAGCATTATTTTAAACACCAGATATATTTAATTATTTTGTTTTAAAATCTAAAGATCAGTATCTTATAAAATAAATAGAAAGATTCCTGACAGTGAGTCCAAGTCAGAAAAAAAAATAAAACATTGTTAAAAATAGATATAAACTATATATTGCGAAAAAAAAGTAATTTATAGAATGGGTTTTGTAAACTTATTATTTTGGCTTGGATTTAGTTTTTATTTTACACTATACTGGACCCTCTTAAATCGCCCTAATCGACTCAAGTTAAGAAATATCAGTTTATTAATAGTGAGCTATCTTTTCTACGCTAGTTGGGATTGGCGATTCCTTGGAATCATTCTTTTCAGCTCTATTCTAGACTTCATTATAGGACTAAAACTCGATACCTCATCAAATATAAAGAAACGGAAATGGCTTTTATTCCTTAGTATTTTTGCAAATCTAGGATTTTTATCAATCTTTAAATATCATAATTTTTTTATTGAATCAGCTCAAATAGCTCTAAACTCTATGGGCGTAAATCATGATCTTCTATATCTTAATTGGGTACTCCCCGTGGGGATTAGTTTTTATACCTTCCAGACAATGAGTTACACTATTGATGTGTATAGAAAAGAAATAACTTCAACTAAAGACCCCTTCGTTTTCTTTACCTATATCGCATTTTTTCCTCAGCTTTTAGCAGGACCGATAGAACGTGCTAAAGATTTAATTCCACAATTTGAAAAAATTCACTCTTTTGAGCTTCAAGAAGCAAAAAAAGCAGTTTTACGAATATTATGGGGGGCTTTTAAAAAAATTGTAATTGCAAATAGGTTGGCTTTTTATGTTAATGAAGGCTATTCAAACCCAGAGCAATTATCAGGATTAACAACCGTATTTGTTATTGTCTTTTTTGTCATTCAATTGTATTGTGATTTCTCGGGTTATTGCGATATGGCAATTGGTAGCGCTCGTTTATTAGGATTCAAACTAAGTGAAAACTTTACACGCCCTTTGTTAGCAAAAAATATTAAAACAGTTTATCAACGCTGGCATATCACAATTCACAAATGGTTTCGTGATTATGTTTATTTTCAACTTAAACTACCAAAAACAAAATTTAGGAAGATTATAAATGTGCTTATTGTTTTTGGTCTGGCAGGTTTATGGCACGGCTCTGGCTGGAATTTTCTTCTTTGGGGTATAATGAATGGGATCTTAATTATACTTTTTGATCCAATAATTGACAAAGCTTCTGAAACGAGAAACAAATTATTAATGTCAATAACACGTATTTTGGGTCATTCGGCAGTTTATCTATCACTCATTTTCTTTAGAAGTAAAAATTTAGATCAAGCCAAGGCTGTATTTTCAGGCCTATTTCGCTGGGATTTCTCAATGTGGAATAACAAAGACCTCTCGAATCAAATTCAACTAGGTTTGAATAAATATGAAATAATGTTTGGACTACTTTTTATTTTCATCATTTTTAGTGTTGAATACTATCAAGAATACCATAAAGATCGAGTTAATTCCTTTTACGAAGGTAATGGGCTTAATAGATGGTTTGTTTCACTAGCGCTTTCATTAAGTATCGTTTTTTTTGGTTTTTACAACGGAAGAATTGGCACTAAAGTATCTAAAGATGCTAATGACAAGCAAGAACAATTTATTTATGAAGAATTTTAAACCACATGAATAAAACTAATTTCAAACTTTTTTTAAATGATATTACTCTTGGGTTATTTGTTTTAATATTTATACTTTTTTTGTGTAATATCAGCGGTGTATTCGACCACAACGAGAGAAGTTTAATACCTGAACTTAATTGGCGTTCTTTGGCGAAAAAAGATTCAGTAAACACAACAAAAATTATATTTTCTGGGAACTCTATAACCCAACAACTAAACCCTGTAATCATAGATTCTATTACAAATAGCACTAGTTGCTTTATTGGTTTTAGAGGTGCAAGTATTTATCAAAATTTTTGGTTTTTTTCAAACTCTTGGGAATATTTAAATCCAGATCTCGTTGTTTTAGAAACCCATTCTTTTTTACCAATTCTATTTGGTGCTAGAACAAAAATTGATTCCATTCGTTATACCAAATGGGGGAATGAATACCCTAAGTTTCGTAAATCTCGCTTAAATCTCGCTTATGTCCGTAGGTCAGAAAAACCTAACTCGAGTTTATCTAGTATTTTTTATAAAAACAAAGATGAGCTTATTTATAAATTAAGTCCATTCACAAAAAATTATTCTTTATTGGAATCAAATCCAGATATTTTTTACGACGCTTTATTCTCCGAAAAAAGTACTGATTTATATCGATTTAGAGCAAGTAAACTATTTCCAATTTCAGATAGTTTATTACATCATTACAACAATGATTGGATTCCATTTCCTGACATCCCAATAGACTTAACAGTATTGTCGATTGTTAAAAAACTAATTAAAGAATTTCAATCCAGAGGAATAAAGGTTCTTGTTTATGAATCTCCAATGTATTATAAGCACTTTAAACCTCAAATTCAACGAAGAAAACAGATAGATTCTTTATGCCAACAACTTAATATTCCTTTTATAGACCTGAATTTAGAGACCTCCCTGACTAAAAAACCCCAATATTTTGAAAATACTACAACTAAATACCAGCATTTAACTTCGAAAGGCGCAGATGCTGTATCTAAGTTACTTGCTAACAAAATTCTACAACTTAATCTTCTATCAAAAAAAATAACGATGCCTACTAACAAGAAAAAAAAAGAATAATATTCAAGGTTTTCTACTTATAATATTGTTATTTTTGAAAAATCTTACCTAACGAACTCCTGTTCTATTTCTTCTAATGATTTCCCTCTGGTTTCTGGAACTATTTTTATCATGACAAAAAATCCTACTAGCGCTATTATTCCAAAGACAAAAAACGTGAGTGCATTTCCTAAAGTGGACAATTCCCACGGAAAGATTAATTGAACTAAAGAACTTATTAAAGAATTTACAAAAGCAATAATTCCAATGGCTAGACCTCTATATTTTAAGGGATATAATTCTGACAACAACACCCACATAACTGGACCTAATGAGAAGGCAAAACAGGCTATAAAACCTAAAATCCCTATCAATATCAAAGTAGCATTAATTGTGGTTGCTGCTTCTAAAATAGCACCGTCATTTTTACTATATATTTTATTTCCTAAAGCAGCTTTTAAATCGTTTTTAAAATCGATGTCATTGTCATAAATCGCATTTGCAAAAGGGAGTAATTTTTGAGATTCAGTAAATTCTAGTTGGCTTATCTTTTCTGTAGTTAATTGATATGTTGCTTGGTTAAAGCCATAAGCACACAGCAATAAACTAATAGCAATACCTGCTGTACCAATCAACAACAACGGTCTTCTACCCATTCTATCTATTAAATAAATAGCAACGAAAGTAAAAATTACTGAAATTGTACTTAACAAAACTCCAGATGAAAAAGCAGCGTCTGTACCAATACCTGTTTGCTCAAATATTGATGTTGCATAGAAATATACTGCATTTATACCTGTAATTTGTTGAAGAACTCCTATAATTAAGCCTACAACTAAAATAAAACGTAGAGAGGGTTTTAATAAATCTTTATTTTTTAATGTAGCTTTATTTTTATCCGCATGTATACTTTTTTCAATAGCAGCGATTTCTATTGCCCCTCTTTCAGCACCATGTATCTTGTAAAGAACTTTTTTTGCTTCCTCAAAATTTTCCTTTAAACACAACCAACGTGGACTTTTTGGAACAAAAAATAGGAAAACAAAATAAAATACTGCTGGTATTAACTCTACCCCTAACATCCACCTCCAAACATTTTCATCCGTTAAAAATGCACCTTCTGATGAATTGTATTTATTGAAAAAATAATTACTTAAGAATGCTGCAAAAAAACCAAAAACAATATTTAGTTGTTGTAAAGAAACAAGCTTCCCTCTATTTTCTGCTGTTGAAATTTCTGCAATATAAATTGGGGCTAAAACCAATGCTGCACCGAAAGCAATCCCTCCAATAATTCTTGCAACATACAGCATTTCATAAGAACTTGCCGTTGCTGATAAAACAGCTGAAAAAGCATATAAGAAAGCAACAAAAATGAGTGTTTTTTTTCGTCCAATAAAATCGCTAACTCTTCCTGAGAATAACATGGCAAACATTGCTGCAAATGAAGGAGCGCTTACCACCCATCCAGATTGGATCTCATTTAAGTCAAATTCTGGACCAGCATAAGACATGACTCCTGAAATAATTCCTGCATCAAATCCAAAGAGGAACCCTCCTAGTGCTACAATAAAACTTATAAAAATAGTGTATGCTTTATTATTCATATATTTTTTATTTTAAAAAAAGTAAATTTAGTAAATTATTGTTTGCATTGCGCGAGGTTCTATTTCTAATTCAGCTTCACTTTCTCCAACAATCAGTTTGTACACTATTTGATCATTTGTTTTATTCATCACTACTGTAATAATTTCTCCATCTGGATTTTGAAAAGAAGTACTTTCTATAGCAGTTCTACTTGTTGTTGTACTCACTCGTAGAGCTCCTGGTTTTATAAATTTAGAAAAATGGCCTATATAATAATAGGTTGGTGTAAAAATTAATTCTCCAGTTTTTGTATTGGCATGAATGGGTGCAAAACAGAAATTTTGAACATGATTCGGCCCCCCTCTTTCATCTAGTAAAATGTTCCAATCTGTCCAGCCTACAACGCCGCTATTAAAATCATTTATCATAGAATTCCCATACCGTTCTGCATTGGGCCAAAAATGTAATCTCTTAGAATCAAAGCCTTCTGCACAGCCTTCTGTGAATAACATGTTTTTAGTTGGAAACGATTCATTTATATTTTTAAGATTGTCATATTTAGGTAAACCTCCAGTCCAAGTTTCATACCAGTGAAAACCAATACCCCAAGCATATTTTGAAGCTTCTGGATCTTCAAAAATGGTGTTTGCTCTTTCAGAAATTAAGTCTCTATTATGATCCCAAACAACAATTTTCTTATCTCCTAAACCTGCTTGTTCTAGTGTTGGGCCTAGATAATTTTTTAAAAAATTACGTTCTTCATCGGCTGTATAAATACAAGATTCCCATCTTTGAACTGCCATTGGTTCGTTTTGAATTGTTAACCCCCATACAGGAATCCCTTCCTTTTCATAGGCTTTAATAAACTTTACATAATAATCTGCCCAAGATTGACGAAATTCTGGAAGTAACTTCCCTCCTTGCAGCATGTTTTTATTCGTTTTCATAAACGCTGGCGGACTCCAGGGACTGGCATAAAAAACCACATCATCTTTGATCAAATCAATGGCTCTTTTTATAAAAGGAATTCTTTTTTCCTTGTCTTTTTCAATTGAAAACGTTTTTAAATCAGCATCTCCTTCTTCAATATAGGTATGACTCCCTAAACCAAAATCACTACTATGAATGCTAGTCCTAATAATATTGTACCCAATCCCCTCTTTACCGTATAAAGATTCTAATAATTTATCTTGTTGAACAGCATTTAGCGTTGCAAAAATTTCTGATGAAGCATCGGTAATAGCACCTCCAATACCTAAGTATTCTTGAAACGTTTTTTTTTGATTTACAAAAATAGCGACTTCGGTTTCTAATGGCTGTACCTTTTTTTTAAAAGTTTGCGAATTTGTTTTTGTCAACCTTAACTTTGTATCCTTAGCGGTTGTATAAACCTGAAGCGTTGAATTCAGGTAATCTTTTACAGGTGAATTTTTATCGATTTCTATTTTACTAGCTACATTTACTTTTAGATCTGAACAAGACACTATAAGTGGTAAAAGAATTATTATTTTTAAATTACTGAGAGTCATATGTTGATATAAATTTATTTTCTGAATTCATGTTTTACCCAATCCACTTCCATTACCCACTCACCTATCATAGGTGCATTTGTAATTTTGGCAAAATTTAAAATAGCAAACATCTTTTCTGGATATTTATCCCCTTCTCCTATATTTCGAAATATTTCTTTCTGATCTACTCTATAAACGAGATCACTGCCTTCCCATTCTACAGAATATTCATGATATTCATTTAAAAGAACATCAAATCCTTTTCGTAAAGTCCACCAATCTCCTTTATCACATTCATTAAGGTTTTTAATAGCACCTGTAGTAAAATGGTTTTTTTGATGATCACCATGATGTTCAAAAATATCTATTTCACCAGAGCCAGTCATAGGCCAACAAATATTTTCGTCCGCTTCCTGAACAGGTGGTTCGTTATTTTGGGCACCAAGAATCCACCAGGCAGGAAACATACTTGATTCTCCATTGTTGTGAAGTTTTAATCTTGCAGTCCACTTTCCTTTGATAAATTCTTTTCGATTTTTAGAAGCTATTCTACCCGCCACATATTGTGTTTTCGGGTGTTGATTCCCATGCTTGTCGAAATTATCACAGAGACGCTTTTCTCCTATATTAATAACTTTCAGTTTCAAGGAACCCTCACTTACTTCTCGGGTGCCAAATTCGTTATCAGGAACATAACAATGTGTTTCACTATTAACCCAAATTCTTTGGTCTTGCCAATTGTCTTTTTTAAAACTATCAAAATTATCTAGGAAATCAATTTCCCATTTATTGAAGGCAACTTCACTAATTAAATTTTTTTTCTCTTTTGACCTAAAAGCCATTAAAACGAATATTAGTAATACAAAACTAAACAAGAAATTGTATTTTACTTTTTTCATAACTATTTTTAAATATTAAATAGGTTTAAACTATTAGTGTAACGCGTAATAAAATATCTTTTTTTAGATATTAATAATGAGACTTAATTATATATAAATGTTGTTGTATTTTTTTTTTGATTCTTCTCCTTTGTCCTTTACTAATTTGAATCGGAAGAGAAACAATTAAGCTTAGAATCCTAAAAAATCTATCAATTTTGTTCAAGTAGCTCTATATTATTTTTTAATTATTTTTTTCTGAAAACTTCCTTTATCAGTTTCTAAAATTAGAAAGTATATGCCTTGTTTTAAATTTGATAACTGATAAAAACTATTAGATAAATTAGGTTTTATTAATTTCACTATACGCCCATTAATATCAATAATTTTTAACTTTCTGATATTTTCTTGATTATTTAATTTAATTTGAAATTGATCTATAACAGGATTTGGGAAAATGGCTACAGTATTCTTTTTTAGGTTCTCAAGACCTAAACTACTTACAAACTCAAATTCAAACCAATTCATATTGAACCCCGACTCAAGGACTTTCATTTTTAAAGAATAAACTCCTGCATTTAGAACGGTTTCTGTAGCTGTCGTTTGCCAAGATTGCCAGCCACCAGTAACAGGCAAGTCTATAATTGATATACTTTCTGGCGTATTATTATTCGTTAATTCAAATTCAATTTTTCCAGAATCCCATTGTGCAGATGTTCTGACGTTTAAATTATAGTTCCCATCATCAGAAATATAAACTAAATATTCTACATAATCGCCTGCATCTGTATACCCAATATTTTGCCCACCTCCGGTATCTGAGGTGTTTTCAGTTTCTAAACCAACTTGACTGGTAAAAGCTTCGGCTTGTATTTTTCCAGGAATTTGCA
>Ga0209092_10000951_pt1 | contig 29333 bp, 19 predicted proteins | sample FraStrMetagenome_FD_187446 | JGI IMG/M metagenome (GOLD analysis project Ga0209092, IMG submission 187446) | Marine eukaryotic phytoplankton communities from Arctic Ocean - Fram Strait ARC3M Metagenome (SPAdes) (version 2) | ecosystem: Environmental > Aquatic > Marine > Oceanic | place: Fram...
GAAGGCATATGTGATATGTGATGTGTGATGTCATTATCTGCCGGCTTGATCCTTGATCGTGATAGCACACGACGAACGAACGAACACTGATGATCTTGCGTGCCCTTGAAGCAAAAGAAATCGTTGATTCTCTCTCTGTTTCGGTCGCGGAATGCAAATATTTTTCACAAAAAGATCTGCGTTCGCGCACCTTTTTACCTTCCTTTTCTCTTTCCCTCTCTCAACTCTCAACTTGAATAGATATACATTTATACGTACATACTCGACTGCATATATACATATGCATATTAATATATTGAGAGACGAAATCCTTGTGTATCATACCTCAGCTCGAGAGAAGTTAAAGTGATCGATTCCAACTTCATCTCTACGTATCAAAGCGTATTCGAAGACAGCTTGAGGTTTATCATGGTGTCAACGGAGCATCCCAACATCCGATCCGAATATGTACCTGGGAAGACGCAGAAGAGCTCTTGCTGTTTCAGTGTACGAATGATTATTGTAGCTACGTTTGCCGTATGTTACTTGAACACTGTTATTTCGGAAGCTTCGAACGTTGATTTCGTCAGTCGGTTGCTCGTTGGAAGGGATTTTAGTTTGAATCGCCAAATACGTCGTCGTAAAGCTTGTGCTTATGATGATGCCTCCTCCACCCGCAAACGGTATAATCCTTTTGAAGGAAATCCCGTTGCCAAGTACTGCACCTTAAATCCGAAGGAAGCTGTGCGATCAGGTGGCTTTTATTACGGTATTTCAGGGTCGTTGTTGGAACGTTCTATTGCGGAGCAGGTTGGAGATACTAATGCACAAGGTGTTGCCGTCGCGAAGAGAAAGTCGAACAATCCTAATGTTTTGCTTTCTGAGACGATAAATGAATTGCGAGAAAGCTTAAATGAGTTGAGAGAAGAGCTAAAGCTGTTAAGGGAGTTTCAACGGGGAATATTAGGTAGTGGAGAAGAAGGGACGGGGCCGTTCGCTGGGAATGGACCCGCTTTGAACGTTAAGAGAAGGAAAGAAAATTATCATAATGTTGCGAGAGCAGTAGAAGTTTGGGCTGAAAAGCTTCTCTTTCAAGAAGATGAAGATCATGGATGGCTACCTATCCAGTGCAACAAAATCTTTAGGAAAACCTTTAACCCACATGACACCATCCAGTGCTTTCTGAAGTGGATTCCTGATTCCAGAGAGCCCCACGATGATGTCAAGCTTTTAGATGACGGAAAATACCCTTGTTTAAAGGTATACGCTACTCTGGATGCAACTTACGAACAAGTCTGTTACTTTTTATCAAACGAATCAAACCTTCAGGAATACAACGACTTAGTTGTCCGGAACAAAGATATAGAAGAAATTGACGATCACTCTAAGATTTGCTGGGGACAGAGCCCTCAAATATTATTTATTAAACCACGCGACTTTGTCACATTTTGTTCACACCGTTGGAAACGAAATGGAATGCAAGTGGTGGTGAACCAAGCTGTCGAACACGATGAAATGCCCGGGACGGAAAAAGAAGAGAAGGGAAAGACCTGCCGTGCTTATGCATTAAGGGGTGCAAATTGTAAGTGACATCCAGACATGTCGACATTATTTTGGAGCGAGCCCCTCATCCTTCTATTTTACAGTTATTTGGAGAGATCCTGAGGATCCTACGAAAACAAAGTACGCAATGATTGCTCATGCTAATCCTGGGGGAAATTTACCAAATTGGGTGAGCTTTTTACATCATTTTCACTTTCCATTCAATATTCTCTAAATGGAAACTTCTACTAGGCGATGAAGAGTGCGATGAATACGCTAGCTCCAATTGAACCATTTAAGCTTTTTCATAAAATTGAGAAAGGTGCACAACTCACCCGTCCGCCACCCGAAACATCCTTTGTTTCTAAAGGAAACCGAAGTAGTCGACCAGGCGGTCTATCGCAGATGGGATATGCTTGCTTCTGGCCGAACGGTGGTGGCCTATCTGAATATAAAGTTGAAGAAGAATTGTCAGAGGAGTTTAACGAGGATTCTGAACGAAATAATCGCACAGATGTAGACGAAAGATCTGATGATTTATAATACTCGACAAAACGTGTACATTTACTTCATCAACAATGATTTTTGTGCTCGACCCATATGACGAAAACATTATGTCAAAGTGCAACGAACGTTGCTAAAGTGCTTTGTTTATGTGCATTGTGTATATTTATTGTAAAACTAGTTGAATCCAATCTTTAAATACTCTTTCTACACCTTTTGCTACTATCCAATCATGAGGAAAACGATGTCTTTTCAAAATTGTAATTTCAACGTTAGCCATTTACCATCTGCGTTGTTATCCTTGAATTTTGCCCCAAATTCAATAACCGATTCGTACTAGTACACTAATTTTGCCCAATGAAAATAGGGCTTCATGACAAGAAGTTAATCTTGCATTTAGCTTAACGTAGAACAGATATCACTCGTGATTTACCATGAAGCGGAATGCTACACAGCAATCCTGACTTTGTTGATAAACTAACCTCTAAAGATTAACAGGACGCGACCGAAAATCATCTCCAGCTGATATGCACTCAGAATCAGGATGGATACGTGTAGTTAGGTAGATAGCGTGTTTGTCGAAGCTGTCCGTTATGTGATATGGTTACTGAATCATATTTTGCAACCGTTTGCCGATAGACATCACTTCATGGGAGGTAATTCAGCAGTGCTTGGTGCCTACGGTATTATATGAAAAACTTGATGCCAATCGCCGGAGATTATCAACTTATGCATGCATTGAAGAGAACCGAAACCTGGGTTATTTGAGAACCTCAAAATATGTTTTATGAGCGTGTTCAAGTGGACATTATTCAGCAATTCTGTGATCAGCATTCAATAAAAAAATCATTATTCGAGATGTTAGCTAAGATTACCCATATCAGGAAAGATCTGGAAGATCAAAATTACAAGAACACTTTCCGAGTCGACTAATTAAACTTTGTAGCATAATGATGATTCTGCGTTGCCTGCATAGTACACATAAAAATTAAACTGCAAGGACCCTCGTCACTCATCGAAATAGTCGTATGTACCCGACACAATCTCAAGACCCGCGTGCCCATTTTCCTCACTTTTGTACAAATTAGAAGGTGTCTGGAACCTCGCTGCAACTTCATAATCGAAAATTAAGTCATCAAGAGATTGACACTTTCCTCTCGAATATACTCGAAATATAAGTATTTTAGGGCACATGTCTTAGAGCAGATGACTATAACGTATGTTTGTCATTGTCATAACCAATTGTAACCAATATCAGATCGTCTGCCATAATTTTACCAGTCTCTCGTTCCGAAATCACCACGCATGATAAGAAGCCATCTCGTTACTCTGAGCTTGTTCATACTTATCCATTTTGTTACATTGATTTACTATTTTTCTTCCATTTTCACTATTGTGCAATTCAGCAATGCATCATGGGGATCGCAAATAATGACGAAGTCTTCCTTCTCTCGAGCGCAAAAGTGTTAAAAGTAATGCGCAACGAGCCAGCATGGCATGTATATTAACAAAGCAACTGCATACGTTAATTATAGTTTGTCTATATAACAGGAAAAGTTGTAAGCATACAATGTACATGTACATATACATATAATATATAATACATGATCACTCAAACTTTTCTCAATGTTAATCACGGCCCTCGGTCACGTCACAATAGAATCATCCTAATCGTCTCATTCATCATAATCTCATTTCAATATCTTTTCGTACCGAGGAAAAGTAACGATACATTCACGTTGATCACGACTGCACAATTAGGTTAGGGACTCGGAATCCTGTTATCGATAGATCTACGTGTTTGTGAAAGGAGGCTCAGGGAAGTGGATAGCGTGTACACGATAGCAGCTGTTTGCCTGACTTAATTCTGAATTACAACTATTCACTATTTTCACTGCCATCATTCCTTTTATTACCATGAGGTAATAATTATTGAAAAGAGGAATTATTTTAGTTGACCACAAGTACTATGACGATGAATGAAAGTGCGATCGCACTCATGAAGCAGAAAAGATGGGGACAGCTTATTGAATTGGCATCTGATTTCGCAGGAGATATAGAATCATCATCATCATCGGAGGAAAAGTACGCCAAGTTCGTTTTGGGAGTGTTGATGAAATCTCGAAAATATAATATCCCGGCCAGCGTCATCGATTCCATATGCGCAATACGACCGGCGGTTCTATTTCGTCGAGATAAATTAGGTCAAGCACCAATATATGCGGCAGTAGCGTCAAGTGTTTCGTTCGAAGTGTTTCAGGTTTTGCTTCGTCGTTGCAAACCTCATAGTCTCGTGATTCTGCAAAAGTCGCTAAACGAAATTTTACCTGAAGACGTCGTCGAGAGGTATATCTATCCTTACGCAGCGGATAATGTAATGCTCGACCGAAGTCCTAAAAGTGGAAATACGGTAATGCATTTATTGATAACAATGTTAGGGTCTGCACTTGACGATGGACAGTTCGACTTCGTGCGTGATACAAAAAAGTGTATATCTTCAAGTTTAAAACATTTTCCTTGTTTGGGTTTTATGGTGAATAAGATGGGAGCATCTCCTCTTCACCATGCGACTTTCTATTTGAGACCCACAGTGTTGAATTGGAGTGTTTATGCAAGGTTACTTCGGGCGTTTCCAGATTCTTTAGACATGAAAGATATTGAAGAAAGGACCCCTTACGAAATCTTTTTAGATAGAAATGCCGATGATATATCAAGTTCATGCCCTTTGATTAGAAAATACGTTAAGATTTTGAATCCATAACGGTAAATTGGCAAAGTAAGCTTGCTTATGAAACAGTGGTACCAAGAAGTCTTTGGTACTGGACAGAAATCAGAAAGTTTCTGACGAGTTATGAATAGCAAGTGAAAATGTGTTTACAGTGTTTGCCATTCTGCTTTACGTTTACATCCTTGGGTTTTTCCGTAAAAATTTGACCGAGATTTAGATTTTCGTGCACTGCATGCATAAATATATGCTAATCGACTATGAATCATATATTGTGATACATTACCTCGAGCATGGCGAGTAGATATTGAGCTCGTGTGTGCCACAGAAACGTGTATCAAGTCGGTAGCAGTTTTGTAGCCTCATGCAGAGCACAAAAAATGCCTTTTTTGTTAACCTTGGAACAGCTACAATAGAAAGCGAACACAGGTATCTTGAAGTCGCCGACCTCTTCCTGTTTGTTGTGTACTACAACTAGTTCATAGATTTTGCGCGCATTTGAATTCGCAAGAAAATAATAAGGACAAAATATAGAATAATGAACTTCACAACGGAGAGTAGAAAGTAATAAAAAGCTAATACTTATTGTAGGGTCGCCTTGAAAAACAATTCCATAACTAAAAGCTGTTCCTAAATGCTTCTTGCTTCAGGCATTTTGACTGGTTGATCTATCTACTTCATCATTTACTTTCATCCTTCCGTTCCGAGTCTACATCTGGAAATATTCTTTGTTTATGGGGAGCTCTGGTTCATCGATATCCTGGTATATATTTTAATTCACATGTAAAAAAGATATACGGAATGGTACGCTGTCTCTAAAGAAAGTTCAAGTACAAATATCACAACAACACGCGGTGAGACTTGTTTTATTTTTCAAGACAATAAGTTATTTCAAACAATTCGATCATGCCTTGTACAGACGCTATTGATGTTTCATTTATGGTCGGTGGGAATTAATTTTGCGACCACCAAAAATAAGAGTTTTGATCGCAGTTCTGTTTTTGATTAGGAAAAATGTTGCAAACATGATTAAAAACCTGTTTTTGGACCGCAAGTTTTTCTTGGAATTAGAAAGAAGATTATTAAGTTTCAAACGTCGGAAAAAGACATTTGTTGCAGAATTCAACGCATTTTGGGGATGAACCTCCACAGATGTTTTCCCAATCAATGAAGATAAGACAAAGCTTCCAGTGATATTTCCGGCCAAAGAAAACAAAATAAAAAATCGAACGATTGCACGAGCCATCTGCCTTGCATCTTTGCTTTTTCTCAAATAGAGTATAAGTGTGATTGCGGATATTGTTCCCAGAGCAGATATTTCGGTTTGCGACGGGAAATATGATTGAGCTGAAATTTTGACTTGCCGTATAATATTTTCATAGTTCCAATCATAACTATGTATATTTGATAGTATATCGACGAAACTCTCGAAAACTTCTTTCTTTCTTCCTTGATTGTTGTCTTCAACAGGCTCATTAGTGTTTTTCAAAGGGAGTACATTACCACTATCAGTACTTTTGAGGTCATGCAAGATTCCCTCATCATTTTTCGCTAATTCCTGCATAACAGTTTCATCCTTTTCTACCCCATTATTTCCATATCCCAAGGTGAAAACGTAATTTGCATATCCCCCAGGCTCGAGCAAGGCATTCCTCTCTTGAACAAGGGCACCATCAGAAAATTTGCAAGCTTCTTCAATAACCATTCGACGATGATCCTTCGACAAGGGTGAAGCGTAAAGTCCGAACAAAGAACAGCATCCTTGAAGAGAAGGACTTATATAATCACTCAAAAAATCGTTAAGCACAATTCCGTCAGCAACATATCGAGCCATCACGTACAAGTCATGTACTGCGATGACTAGTCCAAGAATTTTTCCGAAGCGAAGTACGTGTATCCCTTCCGAAATCAATCGTTGCGCATGTTCATTCATTAAGCCAACGCCATCTGTTTCGTCGGGGTATCGATAAAGGACCGCAATAACTGCAACTGATGACGCGACGAAAATAGCAGGACCAAGAAGTGCAGGCTGGAATCCGCTTGAATTCGATTTTTTCTGAACGATCGCAAGATGTCTTTCGTCTTCATTACGATTTGGGTCTTTATTTATTGACATGATCTACGTTGAAAACGATTGGATTACTGTTTTTGTGATTACCACTACGATTTGCAAATTACACAAAGCGACATTTTTTCTGCGAATACATGTACAAAGTGTAGCGTGTGTATCTTGCATCTTACGTACGCTCGTATGTCCTATGATTGTTGTATCAAACATTTTTGGTTTTTATTGTCCAGTGTCTACCTCCGTCGGCATATCACCACCAACAGTGGTAATTTAGCTATGTGCATGTGTACCAAATAAACATCCACCCGCTAATTGGAACGAACAAAATACAGTATTGCAAACAGCCTAGTCAAAAACTACTGCTTCAATTAGCACAAAAACCTTCGCAACTCGTTATACTAATAATGCACGATCAAATTGATTCTACTAAATCCGATTATTTTAATTTAGCTAAACTTTATGTACACTGCTCGTTTCTTTTGAATATTTCAAAAACAATATTTGAACGATGCTCTATCTATGCCCACAACTCTTGTACGAGACGGCGATCAGACTGAAGCTGACCAACAAACTCACGTGCACCTGCAGGTCCCATGTTTCCATAAGTCGCAAAAACAACTGTGAGTGTGTCGCGCACTTCTTGACCCATTGCGGTAGCTCCACAGACATAGATATAAGCTCCTTGGTTCAAAACAAGATCGCAGACCTCTTCCTTATTTTTCGCGAGAAGGTACTGCACATAAACCTTTTGTTTCCTTTCTCTAGAAAATGCGAGATGTAAATCAGATATTATGCCATCGTTTTTGAAAGCTTCGATCTCATTGGAATACAAATAATCAACATTCCTCTTCTTGCAACCAAAGTATAACACATTCTTCCCTATTTCCTTCCCTAACACGTTCTTTTGATAAGCACGTTCATGCAGGAGCGCACGCATGGGTGCAATTCCTGTTCCAGGTCCGATCAAAATGATGGGTCTCGTGGTGTCTTGTGGCAAGCGGAATGTTGACGGACGAATAAAGACCCGGGCACTTCCGTTGCGTTTCAGATTAGCGAGATGATTAGAACATACACCTTTGAATCTGCCACCTCCAGCCATCTTTTCGTTCAAAACCGAAACTGTAATACCGACTGTATTCGGACTTACAGAAGAAGATGAGGATATAGTATAGTAGCGAGGTTGAAGACGGGGGCATATGTTCACAAAATTGCAGAAAGGTATGTCAATAGAGGGAAATTTGGACGTAATAAGATCGACGAGGCCAACTTTACTCTCAACAATTGCTTCGTGATAGAAATCAACTGATGACGCAATTTGCATTAGCTGCTGCCTTTCACCTTCATCAGAAGCAAAAGCCGCAAGCGCCTTGAGTTCAGAGCGTCGAGGCGCAGAGGTGATATCACAATATCTTGACAAGTACTCTTCGACTGTGCATGGAGTCGGAAACATGTGCTTAAACCCAGCCTCTTTTCCCGGTACCGGTTCAACGACAAAACGATCTTCAGGATTCAAACCGAGCTTGCTGGCAACAATCTGTACTTTCTCTTTATCGTTAATTGGTAAGACTGCCAAATTGTCAGCTGTCTCGTAAGACAAGTCCAGGTGACGGGAGATGTCAATGTCAATGTGAAGGGTCGAACCATTAGAAATACCTTTACGTAGTTCTTTCGACTTCTTGATAGGGCAGTCGTATGATTCGAAGTAAGGACGTGCAGAGTTTACAACGGTCTCGGCTGGAAATCCACGACGGCGATCGACGTTCGGTACTGAAGAGTCCACAAAGTCAACAATGAACGGAACTTTGGCTACGGAAGGCTCTGAGGAATCTCCCTGTTTAGGGGCGTCGCTGTCACGGTCAAGGGCTGGCCACAATTTGTTTTCTTTCCATTCTTCAAAGTCTCCTTCGATATCCTGGTTATCATCTCCAAGCGTCAAAGGAACAATGCGCTGCGCACCAATCATACCAAGTTTCTGATCAACGAGCTTGCCACAGGCAGCGAAGTGTTCATACTCAGTACTACCCAGCGCAAACACACAAAACTCAAACCCGGCAAGATAGTTAGGGTCGCGGTCTCCACTATCATCAGCCTTAGCGGTAATCAATTCGCAGAAAGGAAGGGCTGTGTCAGGTGGTTCTCCCTCACCGTACGTAGAGACAAGGAACGCACATTTCACTGGCTTGTCCAAATCAAAGCCAGTGTCGCGATCTGTCTGTGCCAACACATATTCGCGAAAGTCTTCACCGGCACAATCTCCGAGATCCATAATAATGGGTTTGTATCCATGATCCTGTGCTTCCATCTCAATTTGACGGCAGAAAACTTCAGCAGAGCCGGTCTGAGTTCCATAGATAAGCATAAGTTCTCCGTTAGGATATAACTCATTACACCCTTCGCCAACAGATGCATCATCGATTTCTGCTCCCTCGGGTGCATAAAAATCATTACCCCTGATTTTGAGAGTAAAAACAAATTTTAGTTAATACAATCGTTGCATAGTGCACACCTTTCTGCTCTTGCCCATTGCATACTCCCTTGGTTGACAATTCCGTTTGGGTTCCCGTTGTCTACGGTCCACAACACGTGGGGTTCGGATACTCGGAGGCAAGACCGAAAAATGAATGAAATCGCTAAACATGGGAACTCACCAATCTCCCTTCTTTGTGAGTAAGGAAAACACCAGACTAAGTAATGCGAAAACAGTCGAATAGATAAAGATAAGCCTGAACTCAATCTCCAGGTCGGAGATTGAAACGATGTTGTCGATGTTAGTAACGTCGTCCATGATCTTCAAGCTTTGATGATGTACAAAAGTTGTGAGTTGACGGGGATACGTTCCGAAAAGTCGTTCGTGCCCCGTGCCAATTCTTCCCCGCTCATGTTGATCTTGAATTTTGGTCCACAGAGTTCCGATCGTGGCTGACGAAGGCAGCGAAGAATCATTTGGAGATACATTTATTTATTGTTCTTTACCAGAACTTCATTCGTTTAAGAACATGTGGAAGTATCATAGTATATAAGTATATTTAACCAATATAAGTGTATAAACACTTTAGAAGTATCTACTAAAACCTCATGCTATTGAAAAGAATGTTATATTTCAGATACCTGTTCGCCGAATAATCAGCATGTGTAATTCTCGATGACGAATGAGTGACGAATGAGGTGTGACGAGTGCAAGAAGGAGCATGATGGTTCTTGTTGAACATCATTCGTCATCACTAAGATTGCTAAATAGAGTCTACTATCTTCAGATATGCTTGTCGTAACTAAGATCCCCGCTGTCAAAGTGGCAGCTGTTCAGTGATCTGCCATAGTGATAAGGAACTATCTTTAGTGACGATATCATGGTAGATGGTAGATGTTCCTAAGAACCTATATTTCCTCACAAGTCACACATCTAACGTATTCCGGTGCGGAAAGCGATCCGAAAACTTGCATGATATGATTCTCGAGTTTATCGTTTCAGATCCAAACACGAGAAGGGTTTATAACACGTCAAACTATGATTCTCATTAATCATTTCAGGACACATATCTTCTGAAGCTTCTGAAGCCCTTATACCTGCTGTTTTGGGTTCTTGATTTTCTCGTTCCCTAGACATGAAAGATTCCTTGATAGTAGAGAAATTGTTGAGTGATCTGTGATGTGAAGAAGAGTACAGATAACTAGGATAATCAGGCAAGTTGTTATATCTTAGCTGACTACAGTGTTTCTAGAATCAACTTCTTTTTCCTTAGCGGAAAAACTTCGTCAAGTGTTTGAGGAAAGGCTTGGAACATAGGTGCATTTTGATGCGTCGAAATAATCTATTGAATGAAAGAGACTTCAATCTGAAAGAAGTTTTGTAGATTGCTCAAATTTTTCAATTTCATTTTCATAAAGGAATATCCGTAGTAAAGATCTTCAATAAAGAGCGTATTACTAGAATCCTTTACTGGTCTGTTCTGCTGCTATCTTTGCATTCCTAACGAAGCTTCGAACCTTCTCATGATCCTTCAGACCGGGCGACTTTTCCACACCACTACTTACGTCGACGCCCCAAGGGTTTACACTAGAGACCGCATCGGCAACGTTCTCAGGTTTCAAGCCACCCGCAACAATAACGGGCAGACCTTTGTTTTGTATAGACTTTGCCAGGTTCCAATCAAAGGTAACACCAGTGCCTCCTTGTGTACCTTTAACACTCGTGTCGAAGAGGATGGCGACAGGATCATTCGTTAACGATGCGATAATGTTGTCAACATTTGGAGTCGATCCTGATTCAACGTGAACAACCCGAATTGCAGGAACATCGCAATTAGAACAAGCTTCCATTCCTTCGTCACCATGCAATTGGACGCAGTCAAGATTTACTTGCTGAACAATTTCTCGGACCTTCTCCAATGCTTTGTTCTGAAACACTACAAGCAAAATAAAGCATTACACATCAAATTTGACGAATATTTTCGAGCGGGCATTGATTACGTTGAACTTACCTCCAACTACTAATGGGCGTTTTGCCGCATTTGTGAGAGCACGCGAACTCCGGACAATACTTGGTATAGGAGCTATCATATTTTCTTCTGTATTTGATTTCTGATCAATTTTTATTCTACTATCACGTTCACCAAATTTACGTACTACCTCGACGACTTGCTTGGCTTTTTCAATAGAAATATATCGCTTCGACTTCTCGACAAATATTAGACCGATTAAGGAAGCGCCAGACCGACAAGCACATAGCGCATCATCTGCGTTTGTTATTCCGCAAACCTTTATTATTTTTGTGCCTGCAGTATAGGCTCCACTAGTATTTTTCTTAACAAGTTCTTCGTAATCTTTCGGATCGAGACAGAAACTTTGAATGGTGCTAACAGGATCTGGTGACCTCATCAATGACTCGCCAATCAATACCATGCCTACCCCGACTTTTCGATAACGGTCAACATCGTCAGCATTACTCATTCCAGATAGTGAGCAAAGAGAGTATTCATTAGTTAATGATAAATTTCGTTCCGTTAAAGTTGCAGCCGTGCGATCAGTCGTATCCATATCCATTTTAAATGTATGTAAATTGCGATTGTTGACTCCAATTACTTTTGCCCCAGATTTGAGCGCAACGTTTAATTCCGACTTTGCATGCACTTCCACTAATGGTTCCATGTTCAACGAACGGCAAAATGAAATAAGATCGGCCAACAAATCAGCTGGAGTGATAGCAACAATTAGCAAAACTGTATCTGCTCCAGATGCAGCAGCTTCCATAATATGATGGTGCGACAGAACAAAATCTTTACAAAGAACTGCTGGTCGTTGCTTTGTATCAAGATTTTGAGTCATTCTTCGGACTTCTGCCAAATCTTCAAATGATCCTTTGAACCAGTGAGTCTCGCAGAGCACACTAATCACACTTGCTCCCGCCTTAGTATATTTACACGCCTGTTCTCCCGCTGACAAATGACTGGCAATATCACCTTTACTAGGACTTGCACGTTTGAACTCTGCCGCCAACGCCATCTTAGGATACTGCGATTGAATAACATGCTGAAGATTTAAACGAGGCCCTAGCAGTTCCTCTGTAGCTTGAATTTTGGCTTTCAATTGCGACTCGTCAAATGATTTTGCCTTGTAATCAGCAATTCTTTTCGCAGTTATCTTTTGCAACATGGAGAGCTCATGATCCTCACTCAAAGTCTGTGCACCGCCGTATCCGTAGATATGCGCCTTTGCCTCACTCGATGACGATAGCGAGTCCAACAAAGCCTTGGCCTCACTCGAAGTTAATTTCGACATTATTCCCAAAAATATCGCAAGCTTCCACGTGACAATGACAAAGTATAATTACAATAGAATCTACCAATACAAAGTGACAATTAACGCTACTTTCTTTCTCCCCAAGTAAGACGTCTCAATTGATTTTGTGTGATGTGTTTGAAAAACGACATGCATCTTATTTTCTCTCTCCTGAGGCCTGGGCCTGGGGCCTGAGGCGGAGGCCACAAATTATCGCGTGGAAGTTCGCACATACGTCACAGTATCAGCAACGTTTTCACTCTAATTTAATACACGCCAGAATACAAACGGTCCAAACTGCTCCACAGTGCAGCAACGGAAACGGAAACGGAAACGACAACGACAAAAGAAGCAACCAAAAACAAACCAACCGCAACATCAAAAACAATAAGAATAGAATCGAGCAAAACCTGTCTTCCTAGGCACACGTATTCTTTATGGCACGATGCACATCAAGGAAGTTATCGTAGACGGATTTAAATCCTATGCACGACGCACTGTAATTGCGGGGTAAGAACAATCTGTTTTCAAAAGTTTTCTTTTTGAATTTTTTGAGGATGACATTGGTACTGACTTTTTGATTATAAATTTACATTGACCTTGACATTGTCATAAATCAAACACCAATCAAATGCAAAATAACGCCAACATCACCTAGATTCGATCCTCACTTCAATGCTATAACTGGACTCAATGGCAGTGGCAAATCCAACATTCTAGATTCCATCTGCTTCGTATTGGGCATCACCAACTTAAACGAAGTCCGAGCCAAATCACTCACGGAACTTGTGTACAAGCAGGGACAGGCTGGTATTACCAAGGCAAGCGTATCGGTCATCTTTGACAACACCGATACCAGTCAAAGTCCAGTGGGGTATGAACATTGCTCGGAACTGACGGTAACGCGGCAGGTCCAGCTCGGTGGAAAGAGCAAGTACGTCGTGAATGGACGAACGACACCAGCCAATGCGGTTCAGAATTTATTTCATAGTGTTCAGCTCAATGTGAACAATCCCCACTTTTTGATTATGCAGGGAAGGATTACAAAAGTGCTCAATATGAAACCGCGTGAGATTCTAGGGATGGTGGAAGAAGCAGCTGGTACGCGTATGTACGAAACGAAGAAGGGAGCTGCAGTGAAAACAATTGCTAAGAAACAACTAAAGGTCAACGAAATTAACTCCCTTTTGAATGAAGAGATTACACCTACTTTGGAACGACTGCGAGGTGAAAAGCAGCAATACTTGAAATGGAGTAAGAATAACGCTGATTTGGAGCGGATGGAACGCTATGCCGTTGCTAGTGAATATATGGACGCTCAGAGGATAATGAAGACGAATCAGGCTGATGCTGAAAAGATGCAGGAGGACATTCAAGGGCTGGAAACACAAATTGCGGGGTACGTTCAACAGATGGACGATCTGAGCAATGAAATGACAGAATTGAGTAAAGAATATGGAGAAGCATTTGAAATGGAATTTCATGAAGCGAAAACTATCGAAGAAGAAAAGAGTAAGACATTAGTTAAGGCTACTACGGCATGGAAAAATGCCGAAGCTAATGCGACAAAAGCAAAGGAAGACTTAAAAGAAACTGAGGCTCTGTTATCCGAATGCCGTGAGCTTGTCGAATCAAAACAACGGGAAATTATCCAAGATGAAAACGACGTTGCCGGCGTAAAGGAAGCAGCAATAAAAGCTCAAGAACGTTTGAAGAAGTTACAAGAACGTTATCAAAACTTATCCGCTGGGATTTCTGACACCAACGAAGAAGGTGGTGGATTGACTTTGACGGATCAGATTACCGAAGCGTATAATGGGTCTCGCGATTGCGAAGCTAAGATGCAACAGGCCGAAATAAAATCAAAGCACTTGTCCAAAACAATCCAAAAGTTCAAAAAGGATTTAAAGAAAGAAGAAACATCGGTTAAGAATCTAACCAAAAAGCGCGATACCGCTCGAATCAAACTCTCCGACCTCCAACAAAAACTATCAAATCTTCAAGAACAGCACAATTTCGACGGACAAGAATTTAGACGTATCGAAGATGCCAAAACTGAACTTGAATCGATCATTGAAAATCTGGAAGACGAAGTCAATTCGTCCAAGGCGCAATTGCAGGTTCGATTTAACTTTCAATATCAGGATCCTGTCCGCGGCTTTGATCGCAGCCGTGTTAAAGGTCTAGTCGCTGAACTCTTCCAAGTTGGCGACAAGAATCATTGTACAGCGCTCGAAGTCGTAGCTGGACGTAAATTATATCAAGTTGTCGTAGAAGACGCAATTACTGCCAAGGCTTTGTTAGACAAGGGCAAGCTTCCACGCGCAGTAACGATTGTACCCCTCGACAAAATTAGATCTCGTCAATTGAGCGCGAATACCTTACAGAATGCGACCAAGGTAGCAACTCAAATGAATGCACATGTATATCGTGCCTTAGATTTGGTTACCTTTGACGAAGAGATACGCAGTGCCATGGAATACGTGTTTGGAAATACCCTGGTTGTGGATCAGATGGATGCAGCGAGCAAAATCTGTGACGCTACTCGCACTCGCGTGGTGACATTGGAAGGGGATGTCTTCGATCCAAGTGGGGTCGTTTCAGGAGGTTCCAAGGGAAATCTGGGTACGACTTTGTTAAAGAAGACACAGTTGACTAAAAACAAGGAATTGTTAAAATCATCACAGGATGAGTTCAAACATTTAGTTGACAAATTCAATCGCATGGAAGCTTTATCAAAGGAATATGAAGACTTGAAAGATGCTTTGGATTTTAGGTCGGCCGAATTGGCATCACTGGAGAAAAATTTATCACAAACAAGTTATGGTATGACTCAAGACAAGATGGAAAGCGCTTTGAAAGAGTTGGAGGCAGTCCGTGAAGAAAGCAACGCGATGACCCTAAAGAAAGAGGAATTATGGAACACGTATAGTTCTCTCAAATCTAAGGAGGACGAGATGAAGCAGGAACGTGAAAAACGTTTAGAATCTATTGTACGAAGCATTGAGGACGTGAAGCTCACGGTGCAGGAAACATCTTCATCGGCTAGTGAGGTGCGTTAGTTTTGTATTCGATGTTTTTACTGGAAGGTTGTTTTTTAATTTCATTTTTCAATATCATCAGGCCGAATCCAATTCACAGACGCTTGAGCTTGAATTGAAATCATTAAAAGAAGATTGCGTTGCCGCTGATGAAGCCGTTGCTGCAGCACAAAGAGCGTTTATCACGTCAGAAGAAATTAAAGAGAAGCACGAAATTACAGTAAACGAACAGAATAACGAGTACAACGAAGCAAAGAAACAGCTTGGTGTATTTGAGGAGAAAGTGTCTTCTTTCAAGGTCACATCTAGACGTTTAGCGAAAGAAAATGACTTCTTGTTGAAGCAAAAAGAATCGGCTACTCTTAATATGAAGAAGTTGTCAGTGCAAGTAGCACAATTTCATCGAATGCGTTCGTCTGCTGAGAAGTCTGTCGAAGTAATGTTAAAAAAATACCCATGGATTGTGAGTGAAAAAGAAGCCTTTGGGGTACCGGGTGGGGACTACGACTTTACTAATAATCCTCCTCGAGAAGCAAGTGCAAAACTTAAGGTTTTGAAAGAGGAGCAGGAAAAGCTTGCCAAAAAAATCAACAAGAAAGTCCTGGGAATGATCGAAAAGGCGGAAGGCGAATATTCGGAATTGTTGAGAAAGCGAAAAGTTGTGGAAAATGACAAGAAAAAAATAGAGGCGGTAATATTAGAGTTAGATGAGAAAAAGAAAATTGAGCTAGAACGGACTTGGGTAAAGGTAAACCGAGATTTTGGAATGATTTTCTCAACATTGCTACCAGGAACGTCTGCCAAACTTGAACCTCCTGACGGAATGGATGCATGGGAAGGTCTTGAAGTTAAAGTAGCTTTTGGTGAGGTTTGGAAGGAAAGTCTTAGCGAGCTTAGTGGAGGGCAAAGATCCCTCCTTGCTTTGTCTCTTATTCTTTCTTTGTTGTTATTCAAACCTGCTCCTATGTATATTTTGGATGAAGTCGACGCTGCTTTGGACTTGAGTCATACTCAAAATATTGGAAATATGTTAAAATCTCATTTTTCGCAAAGTCAGTTCATTGTTGTGTCCCTCAAGGTAAGGTTTCGTTTATTTAAATGAACACTCGCAAAATTGTACTTATCCAAATTTTTATAGGAGGGTATGTTCAACAATGCAAATGTAATCTTCCGAACAAAGTTTACCGATGGAGTGTCTACTGTCACACGGACGCTTGGCAAGTCCAAGAGTAATAAAAATCAGCGATTACTTACGGACTCGAATGGTCGAAATGAAGAAGGCTACAATAGATCTAAGCGATCAATAGATGCAGCACGTCATTATCGTGGTGTTGAAAGCTAGCATGTATCTATCGATCAGTTGATAAGGATATATTGTAGACAATTTGTTCCCAATAAATTTAAGAATAATCTATGTGAGTTGGTATGTTTTCTAATCAATTAGTAGACGGAGTATTTCCAACTTAGATTGATTTATGACCCATTAACCTGCGATGACACAGTCAACAACGTATATTTTCAATAGATCTTTTCTTAGTTATCATTATGGGGTCATATCCCTGTCGATGTCAAGGCCCGCGAAAGATTCAGGAATTTCTTCAAATGGGGCATAAAAGTATGTTTTGTAAATTGCATACAAAAATTAAGATACATAACTTCGTATTTTAAATTAATGGGAACAGGTATCGTGAAGCTGATAATTACTGTGCTATCAGAATTATAGTTAACAATTCCATTATGGACACGATCAATATTGGATATATATCCATTTCCCTTATACACCTGATATCGAACAGAAACCGAAGATAAATCTAATGCAGCACCTGGTCTCATGAACAAGGTCATAAAAGATGTATCACACGTAATCAACCTGATAAGTATCCATTTGCCTTTTAAGCATAATGCCAAACCGAAATGTTTCTAATGCGTAAAGAAGCAACGTGATGGACAAAATTATACTAGATTTCACAGACGCCAATGCAACTTTTTCAACGTCTTCTATACTCCACTCAGGACACTTATCGCAGTCATCATCTTTATCGCAATCGCTGCAGGTATTTGAACCAGACAAAGCAGTCACTTGACAAGCTACCTGGCCTCTATTGAAGTCTTGAAGATCGAAAACATCAACATCAATCAAATATACTACTGAGATACATATAAGGCCAATCACACAAATAACTGTTACAATAGACCCAAAAATAAAAACGAAAATCGCACGTAATTTCCTTGATTTTTCACTAGCGCTTAAAACACGAGTGTGGGATATGTAACATATGAGAAGAAGCTGCAAACCAAAGGATATTGCACATATAATTGATGCTATTCGAGAGTAGTGTATAAATAAATTGTTTCCATCATCCAAACGAAACGACCCCAGAAGCAAAAAAATGCAAATTAAGAATGGATTGAGAATCCATGCAGACATGTATCGTTCTTTGGACTTTTGAATATCATGTGAGCTAATAATTGGATCAAGCATACTCCTCGTCAAAAATAATAAAAATATGTGAATAACACCCCAGACGAACGAGCAAATAAAGAACGCCCGTGCCACATCAGCCATGTGATCTTGTGATCTATATAAGCTTTCTTTGCACGAGTTAAAAAAGGCAGAATCGTCATTTAGATTTCTGTGACATTGAGATTCAGGTAATCGGGAGCACTTGCAAAATTTGTCCTTCGAAACATCGTTCACTTCTTCGTCATATTCGCAAACTAAGAAGACAAGTGAGAAGAAAATAAGGTTTTAATCTTTTCTTTTTCAAACTTACATCTCTCTCGAAACCAATTAAAGGATGGAGATACCCACCAATGTTTCACAAATACGTCAGTAACGTCGTTATAGTCAAGAAGGTTAACGACTAGCATAATCTCGTAAGGTAAAATATATTGAAGAACCCAAAAGTAGTAAATAGCGCCGACAATGTTTACATGTTGAATCATTCTCATCCCAAAAATGCACGATATACTTAACAGTGAGGCGAAGAAAGTCAATCCCAAAACACTGTTGGTCGGATTCCAAAAGTTTGGTATGTAGTCTGATGCACACTCAGCGCTGTAACAATCAGGAAGAATAATATAGAACCATGTCAGAAACATACCAAGCGCAACTTGGCCAATGGAAAATATAAGGCTCAGTATATTTAATCGCGCTAGAACATCTCGGTCAGTCAGTGATATGTAAGAATCCTCTTTCATTGGTTCCCATGAAAATGAACAATAAAACGATACTTTACGGCACATTCGCCTGAGATACTGAGATATCACAAATAATGGAGCATACTTGGCAACGAGTCGAGCCACCGATTGAATGTTTGAACGTTTTTTCGCACGAATTTTCAAGTTTGTTAAAGTTTCACGTAATTTACTTTTCCTAACTGCTCGACTATCTTCACCCCTACTTTCCAAGTCCGAGCTTTTCCAAGTCTGACCATCTTTAATATCAGGAAGAGTCAACCTCGACACTCTCAAACTTCTCTCAGGAAGGGTCGAGGTCTCACTTTCATGCCGTAAATTACTCGGTTCGGAACTATCAAAAATGCTCTCCTTTACCTCCTCTTTAAAGGAAATCTTAGGTTTATTGCGATTAAATTCACTATGGGCATCTCTTACGGCAATGAATCCATCAGAGCCGACGGTTAGACGTTGCTTCTGTATACTCATTACAGCATAAAGGTTGGCTTTTGGTGTGTCTTAAGTGTTGTGTGTACTCTGTCTGTGCTCGAAATTGAAATGTACCGCTCCTTCGAAGGATGTAGATGTACTGAAAAAATATTTGATTCTCTACCCGTTTCAATTGCGCAGTAAACAGGAAAGTAATTTTGAAAATAAATTTTACGAGGAAATCGTCACCAAAGTTCGCGAACTAAACAATCCTACTATAAGTGCATTGTAGGGAAACTTATCCCTGGTATCACGTCGTTAAAATGATCTTCGACATGGGTAGTTATATTCAAGAGTAAATATATATATGTTTGCATATTTAATAAGTGCACTTTGTTCTGTAGATGACACGTAGATGACATACATTCGCCAAACTGGCGTGCCCTCAAAACGAATGTGCAACGTATTTCCTCATTCACCTCCCTATTCACTCTTCATTGCACACAATAGTTGCAGTTGTTACTTATATATTTAAATGGATGGATTCATTCAACGCGACAAGCAAAAGCAGGAAGAGATATGTCGGGCAGCGGGAACGATGTGATGTATTGGAACCTTTCCGTAAAGGATAAAATTAGAGCTATGAAGTTGGAGGCTGCAGGGACCAAGTCAGTCTCAACTTCGAAGAGCAAACCATATAAGTCGAGGACGGTGACAAAAAATAGCACTGCGTCCAATTCCCCATCGGTCGCGAGGAGACCTGCGCAGTTAAGTCCCCAAAGTCATAGTTCGGAGGATGTTGACGGATCAGCAGTTAGGAAGTTAAGTACTAGGCAGTTTGAGATTTTTAATGCCGATAGCCCTAGACGATCCTTTGTAAGAGAAGATGAAGATGACTACCACGATTATAGTGACGATTACGAGGAAGAAGAGATGAGCAATAAAGCAAGATACTCTTCGCCTTATGACCACTCTTCCGCGAGTCATTCCACGGGTTATCATTCGCTGGGGCATACTTCGCGACAGAGTGGATATTCGCCACAGGGACGACAACGAGCGGATGGATTGACTGGGCACGGTGATAGTGGTATTGACGATGAACATAATCATTTTGAAGATCATAATCATAGGGAGGAGCAGGAAGAAGAATATAGTACCAATGATGAAGATGAAAGTGAATTGTATTCAAATCCCGCTAGTGATTCTAGGATGGGTGATGAGCCATCCCACTTATACAGTCAGCAACATGACGGATCCTATGAAAGGGATTGGGACGAAAATAGATCACATGACAGCCAAGAAAATTTTGCAAACTTCGCAGAAATGGAAGCAGAGCAGTCATATGATAACGAGCAAGAATCTCAGTATAGGGACGAATACGTATCCCGCATAAATTCTAATGGTATAGCTTCTGCAGAGTACGAAGACGATTATCATTCGACAGGTTCTTGTAGTGAGGAAGTGCGTAAATATTTAGAGCCGCAATCAACTGAACATTCTGAAGAATATGGACAGATAAGTTACGAGGAAGGAAGCCGATACGAAAACAATTATGAAGAAGAACATTCTGAATCTGAAGGTTTCAAGCTTGGTCTTCATCAGGACCAAGACCCACTTCAAGATCATGAAAGTTACCAACCTATTATCAGTCATGATGAGCAGACTAATCGTATAGAAAGTAGTAGGAATCGAATGGAATCAGGGCAGGATTTGGACGACTTATCGTTAGCGTTTCAGGACGTGCAGAAAGTAAAAAATGACGATTTTGAGAAGTTGAGTGTACACTTATCAACAACACCATCCAAAGCAAGCAATGTTAACTCCTCTTCCCCTTTACTCAACACTCTCCTACACCGATTAAAAGAAGACCATGTAGCGATGAATGATACCTTCGTTGATGGAGAGGTTCAATCACCTCCAATGACCGATTCAAAAAAAGACCAAAAACTTCTGCCGAGGCAAAATCGAAATGCAGGTAACTCAGCAAAAGCTACTGCTAATGGCAAAGTAAAAAAGGAGTCGGATCTTTCGAGAAGAGCAAAAGATATATTGAAACGAAGAAAAGCCGAAAGGCCTCCCAGGAGTTCATCTTCCTTTTCTAGCTCATTTGAGGACGTGCCGATGGATGAGCCTGCCCCGTCGAGGCTTGCTCGATCAGTTCTGAGAACTCCACCAGTTATTCGTTCTTCTGCATATCGGCAAGCAGAAAATATGAGCAAATCATTTGAAAAGGCGAAAAGAACAGAAAATAATAATGATTATGATCGTCCAGGAGAGAAAGATCTTCCCATCGAAAAATCCGATTTATCTGACTCATCTCCTAGTCCACGATTGAGAAGGCTTCGTCATGCACAACAATATTATAACAATCGTAAAGTTGTTCACAACCAGTCGCTAGAAATTCAAAAACAAAGCGGGAAATCTGAAATGGAAAATGCAGACAACGATAATTCTCCATTTTCAGAGTCTCAATACGAAAATTTTGTAGCGAAGTTGAAAAAAAGCAGTTTGGCATCCCTTTCTGGAAGTCGTCCAACATTGGATGAAGAAGCTTCTGTCGGTTCCGATCAAACAGAGAAGGCCAGCAATGTTCTTGAGAGCAGCGATTATGAATCAATAACACGACGTGAGCACATTATCGCTAGTCCAACTTCAGAGGCTTCAGCGTATTCTACATTTCTTCCACCAGTTGAGACTTCCGCTTTACAGGCATACATGATTCAACAACCGCATTCCGTCGATGTAGACCAACCTTTATCACACTCAAATGTTAGGAGCAAAAATTCATCACCGTATAGATCTTCCGGTTCAAATTCTCCGTCAATATCACAGTTGACGTCCCGAAACGTTCGAATACACACTAAAAAATTATCTTCGAAAGATAAAAATTCAATTTCAGATGACGATTATATTGCACGACTAACAAATTCTCTCGCGACTATGGGAAAAGCCGCGTCTAGTGTCATAGAAGGTGGTGTTGCCATGATTGATGAAATATCTCCTCATATTGAAGAGAAGAAAAAATATGCTACAGAACTATTGACCTCGCACTTTGGTTCGACGAGGACTCAAGCACGTTATAATGTCTTTGAATGTGAAGATGTTGCTATTGAAGTTGAATATGTTGAGAGTGACTCTAGTGAAGAAGAATGATTTTAGTAGGTTGTTCGTAAAAATCCGAAAGTAATATTGCTGTATGTCACGTTTAAAGACACCAGAGCACTTCCTACTTCCCTCAGGACGTTCTCATTTCAGTATGTCCAACAAAAACAAAAGCTTCATAGATATCTAGTCTAACTTATTGACTCTAACAGTTGGCTCGACGAAGACGCAAGTACATTATAATGTCCGTGAATACGAAGATGTTGTATTTGAAGTTGAATATATTGAAATTGAATTATTGAAGAAAGGAAATTGAGTAATTTGTATGAAAAAATACGAATATAACATTGCTCAACGTCACACTTTAAAGCATCGGAGCACTTCCTCATGCTCGCAGGACACCAGTCCAACCTCTCGTTTTATTCGCTTACAAAATTTCGGTATGCCCAACAAATCAGGAGATCCCTCTTGATCTGGTGTAGCTCCATTCATTGCAGATAGTATCAAATGTACGTAAAATTATTTATCTCTCCAACGTTTTTGAGCAAATGCTCCTTCTGAAATATTTTTGAGAAACGTCATTCACTCTGGGTATTCATAAATGATGATCAAAACCTGAGAAAATATAATAAATGGACAAAACTGTGTGGGCTCTATTTACATTATATTACGTCTAGATACAAGCTCAGGAGAGGGGAAGAAACACATTTTCCCATTCAAATGTGAGAAATCCTTGACTCCCTCCAGGACCAAAATTGATTAATGATTTCCTTGACCATGTCCAAGGTAATCAACTACTAGAGTTCAAATGCAAATGGTTCATCGGCTGCATACCCGCAGGAATCGTTCTCGTCACCACCACTTTCTCGATCGGACACCATCTCATCATCTTCTTCATGTTCTGTCAATGGCACAACGTCTGTCATCCTGGCTGCCTCACTCATCTCATCCTTGACCTTATCGACGGACTGACGCATCATTCTAAGTTGCTCATTATTCAACCTAACACCAAGTGACATTTCTGGAGAATGTAACATATCAAATGCGGTCAACGATCTACTAATGCTACTTCCCTGATTTTCCAAAGAATTGTCATCCTCTTGATGTTGCTGTAACGCATATGCATCTTTCATATCATTCGGACTCACATGCGCTAACCCATCGTTGTACGAGTAGTCTTCAGGTGTAAATCCAGCCATTCCTTCACTCTCACGACCACTGAATCCTGACATTAAATAGGATGAATTATAGGCATAAGTCGGCACACTCTGTGACAAGGACCTATGCTTCATGAATCCACCCAAGGACCCACCAGCACCTGAATTACCATGCATGAGAGAAGACCCAAGCAACGAACCTTCATCCTCCTCCATTGCAGCCTCGGTCAAACTGAATGCGGGAATACTTTGTAACTTCACCTTATACGTATTACGTGAGTGTAGAAACGGAGCACGAGGCATTGGTAGGCTCTGTGCCATCAAAAGTCTGTCGCCTGCTGTACTGCTGGAACCTTCTTTCAGATTTAACGAATCCATCATGGGTATGATGGTGGGGGATGGTCGTTCGTTTTCAGTCATCATGGTACGCTCTGCACGTTTACTTGGTTGTGGAGTGTGATGTATGATTTATATATATTGATAAATGTAGATATATTTAAGCTTTGATGACGATGAACGGGCGACAGTTGGTGGAGGATGCCGCTGTGATATATGATATATGCCTGTTGTGTGAAAACTGCTGCTTCGTTTATTTTATCCATGCGGACTTGTTTTCTGGTACGTACACACACATATAGATAAAGGGGGCTAGATTTCTGGCTGACACATTCGCTCACCCAGAAAAGTGCAGGAGGTTTTATTATTAGGGGGACGTGCCCGAGGAGAATTATCGCTTATGTAGAAAAAGTTTTCTTATTTAGTGATGTCCAATAGGAATAGAAATATCTATGTACATGTACAATGTATATTTGTTTACTGCAATATAATATGTACCTTTTCTCATTGGTACACAATAATAAATTGATCCCTTTAAAATAAGTCCGGCCTGAAACAGCTGATTCCCTCGGGGAGTTTTCAGTTTGCGGGGGAACTAAATCAGCTTCTGATTTGAAAGTTGACAACTGTGTTGTCTCCCGCGTCAAGATTACCAAATAGAAAGATCACCTGCAGCAGTTGTTTGAAAAGTGCTTGCACAATTTCTATAATTTTTGACATGCCCGAGCATAATCTATGACCTAGAAGTTAATAAATAAATAGTTGGAAACAAATTATTACCTAGAAGTATGTTCTTCTAATTCAAGCACATTTTAGCAAGAGATGTCACTTATTTTTTCCAGTATCTACGTTACTTTTCTTGAGAGGATGATGTAGCTGTATTCATTTTCGTCTCGCTCACGCCTGTAGTCATATCCCCATGTACAGGAAAGCATAAAGTTAACCAGTAGGATCAACGCAATTGAATATGATGAATGATGACGATGACAAAAACAGAATCTATTCATTTGTATGGGGCTCTAGATGATGTGATGTTGGAGTTGTTCTAACACCCTTCAGTGACCTTTACTTCAAGTGCATAATTAATAATTAAGGATGTCCTTGATTAACTTTTATTCCATCCTGTGTCGCAGATGTTTTCTTTCATACCGTTCAAAATAGAATTGGTCCCGCCACAGAATACGCATTGCACCTATCTCAGGAATGAATATTTTTCTCGTGTCGGCATCATAATAGATATTAGTGGAGTAGAGGCACGGTAGTAGGAATGTATATGGCGTAAAGAAAGAGACCTCATTTTTTTAAACCTAATAACATGTTTAAGCAACCAAAGTAGAGGCGGTGGCGGACTCGTACCTCCAGTTAGCAGGCAACTTACGAGTAGCACGGTAGTACCTGGCAAGACGGTGAATACGGCTCTCGATCAAGATAAGACGAAACTTCGAATCCTTATCTTTGCGATTCTTCTCCAAATGCTTACGAACCTGGACAGCCTTCTTAATGAGCATGTACAAATCCTCAGGAATCTCAGGGGCGAGACCGTGAGCCTTAAGAATACGCACAATCTTGCTTCCGGTTACACTGGTGATAGATGCAATACCATTAGAATCACGAAGAATAACACCAATCTGAGAGGGAGTCAATCCCTTCTTGGCAAGCTTGCAAATGTGTTCCTCAACATCGGCAGCAGAAACCTTAAGCCAGCTGGGGGGAGTGCGCTTGTAAGGCCTGGCGGACTTAGAAATACCCTTTCCGGGAGCATGCATACGACCCCTAAAGAAAATAAAAACCACCTCAATTAGAAAAAGTGTTCTACCAATAATAACCGTACCTTAGAAACTAGCTAAACGAACCAGCAGCTGGGGGTCCATCAAACAGACCAAAGCGCTAGAGCGTGTAGAAGGCAGCACTAATCCGTACTTAAGAACGGATGTAGAACCGACGCAACTCACATTGTTAATTAGTTGTTGGTGTTGTTGGGGTGGTGTTGAAGGCGGACGCGAGGGGGTTGTTAGACTTTCTTTTTTGGAAGAAGTGAAAGTTAGAGAGTAGAGGGGGCATGTGAGGGTAGTGTGGTGGACGTTTTTTTACCTCTTACTAAAAAATGCAAGGCACTCGCCGTGCGTCCTCACACAGCCCCTGTGATTCTACTACACTGCTACCTGCTACCTGCTACCACTACTAGAGTAACTGCTAACTAATTTTTCTCAGATCTCTACTGGAGGGTCCGACCTATACCACATTGTACACACTTTTTGTCACTTTCCCCCCATCCACCACCAACTAATTAAACTGCAATCATGTAAGTTCACCACCATGACCCAACACATATTTTTCCACATAACCCCCTCTCGTAATTGCTGATCAACGAATTGCGAGGGTCGATGGAGCAGTCGAGAGCTCAACGGGCCGGCTGTAGTTTATTTAAGTTATGGAACAATAAGGTACTATGCCCTCACTCTAGGATTTGATTTTTCGTATTCAGGCCCCGCGGTCCTAAGAAACATTTGAAGCGCCTCAATGCCCCCAAGCACTGGAACTTGGGAAAGATGGTGGGAGTTTTTGCTCCCAAACCCTCGGCTGGTCCTCACAAGCAGCGCGAGTGTCTTCCCATCTGCGTTATCCTTCGTGAACGTCTTAAGTATGCTTTGACTTTTAAGGAGTGCCACCAGATCTGTATGGAGCGTTGTGTCAAGGTTGATGGTAAGGTCCGTACCGACCCCAACTTCCCTTCTGGATTCATGGATGTCGTTGAGATTGAGAAGACCGGAGATAAATTCCGTCTCTTGTATGATGTTAAGGGACGATTTGTGGTGCACCGCCTTGATAAGGAAGAGGCTGCCTTCAAGTTGTGCCGTGTCACTAAGGTCTTTGTATCTGCAGGAAAGGTTCCTGTCTGCGTTACCCATGATGGACGCACCATCCGTTACCCCGATCCCGATGTAAAGGTTAATGACACCATCAAGGTCAACATTGCCACTGGAAAGATGTCTGAGATCTGCGCCTTCGAGCCCGGTGCCATGGTTATGATCACCCGAGGAAGTAACACCGGGCGTATCGGTACTTTGGTAAAAATCGAGAGACACGAAGGCTCTTTTGATATTGTTACCATTAGCGACTCAAAGGGACACACTTTCTGTACTCGTTTGCAAAATGTTTTCGTGATCGGAACTGGTAACAAAAGTCTTGTCTCTATTCCCAAGGGACGTGGTATCAAGAAGACCATCATCGAAGAACGCCGTGAAGCCGAGGCTGCTGGACGCATTGAGACCATTGTGTGCTAAAGTAAATCCTAGTTTCATCCGTATTTCAAGAATTAGTTTAGTTTACAAGTAGTTTTCAGTTATGCTTCTACTGGAAAAGTGGTTTATTAGGTTACATATCATCTCCAAGACGAAAGTTTAAGCAAGAATCCCGAAGATCTGTTACATGAACAAATCGTTTTCCTTGTTTTTCATCAGTGGAATCAAAGTGAAATTTTCGAAGAATCGTCATAATGATAAAAGTGTTTTGTTCTAGCTAAGTTCATCACTCATAATATCTGTTTTCTCCCAAGTGAATGTTGTATTTATACACAGTATCTACATGATATTTAATCACTATGAAGCAACGCTTCGACGCGAATATAAAAATTACCACCCGATGGAATGTGAACAAGGGGTAAAAACTAAAAACTCCCTACCATTATGACGAAACATAAATTTCCTCCTCAAGTTCTATCACTAACCTCGCATTATCATTCGTATTGTTTCCAGTACACTAGTAAAGGTCATTAAATTTTTTAGTTTTACAATCTTTATGTTTTTAAAAATAGAACCAATACCTTATTCGTGCTCAACATCAAAGAAAACCTTTGTGGTTTTCATCAAAGTCATAGGTAGGTGCAGTATCATGAACGCGATATCCTCTTGGTGTGTCTGTAGTTAAGAAGTCAGCGCCTCGAAGGGGAGTTTGACTTAAAATCTTGTCGTTTCCTCCATTGTCGTCATCACTCAAACTTTCGAATAGATCATCTTTTCGAAAGTCACTTTGGATTTTAGTGTTAACTTTGGTTACATATACAGGTTGCAGAATATCCGCTGCAGTACTGTCAAATTGAAATTGCGGAATATTCGAGCTGTCCGTTGCTTGAATATTATGAAAATTAATTGGGCAATCGAAATAAGAAGAATATTTCTCGTCTTCGTCGTCTTCATCATCTGATAGCGTACAACTTTTTTGCATTAAATTCGACAGTTGGCTAGTTGTGTAAACTCGATCGTTGGAATTCAAATGGAGAAAAGTTCTGCCAAATCCATCTTGTCTACTTCTTTGCCCTATCACACTTCCTCGACGAACATTATTGATAGTTGAAGAAACTTCAGTGTCGGTAGAACTAAGTGTTCTAGACATTCCTAATTCCAGATCACATGACCCGCGATTCTTAACCAACATATGAAGCTCCTTTAAAGTTGACTCGGCTTCTGACAACCGTTGTCGCAATTTATCATTGTCAATTCGAAGCCCATCACGTTCAGCAATGATATCATTTATATTTTCGACTTCGTTGTGCTCGGCATCACAATTTTGTGAGGAAGGAATCGTGGCATCATGGTCATCTTGTAGAGGAACGTACGTCGAAGAACTCCACAAACTTTTGCTAAAGGATCCCTTTCGACGAACAGGTGGAGGAGAAATCATAATTCTGACCCCATCGCGATGCCCACCACCTTCGACTTCGCCATTATTGTCGAAACCGCGGCTTCGTTCAAACATTGCTTCCTGTTCCTCACGACGTGCTTCAGACGGCATTTGTGGAAACGGATCATCGCATTGATCGTTGCATCGCTGGTATGGCACAAACGCAGAAGGCATTTCTTAAAAAAAGTAATGCAGAATCTTATACGGTACAGCCAATGTATTTATTTCAAGTTTATCCTCATAAATTCGATCAAGTTCAACGAGATAAATTCTTACTACAAAACAGAATCGCGTTCCCTTACTTTCCAAATTAAACTTTGAAAGTTAATGTCTGTCGTGAAACTCAATGCAGAGGTTCGTCAAGATTCTTCTAAATGGACGACTCACACAAATGATACGCTTTACAAGATCAACGTCGGGTATACTCACATAGTAGGGAAGGGTCGATAATACATGTTCTAACTACGCCATGCCGCGATTGAGCGCTTTTTTGGAAGCTAGTCGGAGAGGTATTTTTACATGTGTCCCCTTGCTCTAGAAGAATCCGGTACATTACTACGAGCATGTTTTTTGTCATTGCGTGTCTGTATGGCCACTATGCCATATGCACTTATTTTTAAAACTTCAAGTTAACGGCTTTGAAACGTTTAGCTTTATTTTACTTGAATAAATGAGAAAATACCTTAACACTAGGTTTTTTACCCCCTAAAAGATGACGCGTATTATATGTTTCGATCATATAACAACTGCTACTACCATTCTGTGTACTATGTTAATACCAATTTAGTGATACTTGATTAACTTTTTTTTTTTTTTTT
>Ga0209092_10000953_pt1 | contig 29320 bp, 13 predicted proteins | sample FraStrMetagenome_FD_187446 | JGI IMG/M metagenome (GOLD analysis project Ga0209092, IMG submission 187446) | Marine eukaryotic phytoplankton communities from Arctic Ocean - Fram Strait ARC3M Metagenome (SPAdes) (version 2) | ecosystem: Environmental > Aquatic > Marine > Oceanic | place: Fram...
TGGTCATGAAAACGAAAGTATTGGTTTCTTGCTTTTATTAGCTTCATCGTGTACACCCGTAACCAATCAATTTAAAATGCGAAAAATAGCAATTTTTTGACGCCAAACCCTACAAAATAGCAAAAATCTTGAAGCCGAACCCTACAGAATAGCAAAAATCTTGAAGCCTGACCCCCAAATATCACACTTTTGAGCGATCAAATATTTTGTGTTCTACGGTACTAGCTTATTTATTGAAATCATGTGTGTTAAGTGAATTCTATTTCTTCGATTTAATTCCCAAATTTAATACAACGAGAGTTAAATGACAAGCTTCATTCTAACCTTAATTACGCAATCCAGTCCTGGTTTATATAGAGAAAATATAAACGTTAAGAAATCGCTAATCATAAACTTAACCTAAATAATTAGCTAGCACATGGACAAACATGAATCGTATAACATGATTTTTATGCGTATGCTCTAAATTAAAACGAAACAAATTGGAAGAAACAAAATTTTCCTTCACAAAGCTTCTGACAAGAGATCAACAACACGAATGTTCATGTTGTAAAGGAAGAAACAAACTGAATCAATCCAACTAATTTGAACAATAATATTCTCATCATGTTAGATAACCAAATCAATGTATGTCAGACCTGTTTATCCACGAAAGCTCCACAACTACCATTACGTGAAGAGATTCTATCAAATGGATTTGAGACCGTTTTGATAAAATCACCTGAAAAAAAAGCTGAAAATGGAACTGTGAAGCATAAGAATGACACCATAGAACCTCAAAAAAGTAAGCCACCTCTCAATGATGAACAATGGGCTCAAAAAATAAAACGGCGTCAAAAGCGCTGGAAAAGTGCAGTAACGTATGAAAAATATATGAACCCAGATGATAAAAGTTTAGCTTCTCAAACGGTGGCGTGCTCTTCTATGAGCTCTCTGTCCGACAGCCAAACTTACGATTCTATAGTAGGCTTAGAGATTAAAAATGAGGGACCTAATATAGCTCAGAAATCAGAATCACACTTGAGCCAATCGATAAGTCAATCCTTTGATGATGCACTTGCTCCCCACAAAACTCCTCGACAGTCATCACAAAGTGTACATAGCAGAAGCAGTATGCCTCAAGATCGCAGTATCCCTGATCTAACAGTACATTCACATAATACTCCCAATCACCACAGTCTACATAGTGTGAAGACCGATACCATGACTAAAAGCATCCAAGATGAAGCAATGAGTGAATCGAACAGTTTTTTCAGTAAGAAGTGGTACAAAGCTAGTTACAGAAACCCAAACGACGTTTCCGTCACCAATGAATCGAACAAACACAATGGTCCATCAAAAAATAAGGCTGACATTGATATCGAGGCAGATTGCACCACTACTCTTCTCTATATGTTAGACGATGCTTGTTTTGGTATTCTGTCTGGGCAAGGAGGAAACGAATTTTTAAAGACAAATGTTCCCAAAAGAGAACATCTTAATGAAGACCAAATCGACCAAAGACGAATGTACGGAGCAGAGCTTGATGAAAATAAGCATATTGTGGCTATTTGTGGGAGAGGCTTCATTTCTCCATCAGAACTTTATATGGCTCTTGAAAATGACCCAATTATGGCAAGAGTGTCAGATAGAGACGGGAAACTTCCTCTTCATGCAGTTTGTTCCAAAGGAATGCCACTTCGAAGTCTCCCTAAATTCCTATTTCAAAATGTGAATAAGCATAAACGAAACACTAAATCCATGATGTATGCTTATGACGACAACGCATTTGCTTATCAGAATAATGGTGACAATCAAGCTGCTCTGGAAAAAGAATTAGCGGATCAAGACTCTTTCAAAAACTCATTGCAAGACATCAAAGAAGATGCTATAACACTCAAAGATATTGTTGGCATTGTGCTCAATGCCTACGAAGAGGGTGCTTTGATGGTGGACAGAAATGGGGATCTCCCAGCTCACTTACTTGCAAAACAATTATGGGAGTGGGAGAAACATTTCAAAGAAAATTATTTGAATGAACATGGTAGAGAAGAAAAACTTGATATTTTCATTAATAGAAAGCAGCACAAAGAACTTAAATATCTTTTTAGAGAAGTTAGCTTTATCCACAGAGAGTGTATTCAATCTCTCTTGCAACCAATCCATAACATACGGTCTCTCTGCAGAGCAAAAGGAAGCAAGGGAATCCTCCTACCTATACATATTGCTGCACTTTATGGAGTCAAATTTGAAATAGTTCAAGGAATGATTGAAGCATATGAAGAAGGAGTCTCTTTACGATGCGAAGATTCCCTGAACGGTTTGAGACCAATTTTACCACTGGAATTGCTGGATAGACATAAACCGAAGAAAAAGCATATAGAATTGGCTAAAACAGATACACCGAAAGCTAAAGCTAAAAAGATGAACTCAATTGATACATTTCATCGAGCATCTGATCTTATGTTCATGTATTTCCCTAACGTTACTCTTTACAGAAATGATCCGAAACGATTACGTAGGATTGAAAATATGATTCGAAAGGAAGCTACAGACGATCAATCTGATTCTTTACCAGCGGAAGTCGAAGCAATATGGGTGTGGATGAATACTTTTCAAATGGAGGAAAGTGAGGAAAATGTCAACAGTGAATACGATATTCCTGATTACTCACAGTCTGTAAAGAATATTGTTAAAGAATTGAACCTAACCGCTTTCTCCAAGCTTGCGAAAGTTCAGTCACCAAAGCATAACACAGATTTGATAGAAGCTGCTATTCCTTCATGTGCTCGTGTACTACAGACTCACTATGATAAATTGAAGAAGAATGACAAGAATGATGTGCAGGGTGTGAAAAAGTCAGTTTTGAAACAAAAAGGAAAGTACGCAACCGAATCATTACCGCAAGAACATACGGAACTTGCACACAAGGAAAAGATTGATGCTTTGATTGCGCAGTTGTGCAGATTTATTTTTGGTATCGTCCAGAACAGTGATGAAATTCCAACAAATTTCATTATCCTCCCTTATAAACTTAAACAGAACAGCGAAGGTGGACTCGAACTTGCTTCAAAGGAAGACGCAGATATTGCGCTGAAATTTGCAGAGAGCTTATTGGGTGTCAACAACACTAATGTACTTTCTCACATATTAGAAAAACGATTCCAAAGCAAGAATGATCCTTTAGAAACAGATGATTCTTGGTTAGAAATGGAGGCACTGGTGAAACAAAATGTAAATGCATTATTGAGTACTTATGAAAGTGGATTAGGTTACATGTATCTATTAGACGAGTTTCGAGGTGTTCCTGTTGTATCATATACAGGTAAATACCCGTTTGAAGTGAAAAACGCAGCTGAAATAGTTAGGAAAATATTACCGTTGATGCAAATGGGTATTGTACTAATGAGAGGAGAGCGTGGTCTTTCTGTGTTGGCGGATGTTATTATGAAAAGTTTGAAGGGAACTGAGTCGCAAAACAGAGAAAAAGAATTGCGGAAAATTGTGGATGAAATTCAATCATTGCCGATTGGGTATGCTCATGGCAAAATAGCAGATGAACCTAATATAGGTGCTTCGTGCGATCATTTGTTGAGTTTTGGAATCAGTTTATATTCAAATTCAAGCAGGCAAAGTATATTATGGGAGAGTGAGATAGAAATTTTGAAGGGCCTTTACAGTCAATATGATAGCAAGAGAAATTATGCCGGGCTCAAACCCATCAAAAGTCAATCAGGAGCGTTTCTATGGACCAGCAAAGAAATGGTTGGTTTTTCTTCGCCAACTCTTCTGATATCAAAAGAAAATGAAGAAATTAACGTTTGTACCGAACCAAAAGCCGATACTGCTTTATCCCAAAAACAGAAGGCAGAAGAAGCTTTACAAAAATTTGATTCAATAGATACTTTTCAAAAGGATAATTATGATCAAGACTGTAGTCATTCTAGTGAAAGCAATATGAACCAATCAAAAGAAACGTTCTCAAAAGAAAATCCTCTTTATGAAATAAACGAAGATTGTGCTGTTGAGGGAAGTTTGAATACGGGAGTACCCAAAGATTTTCAAAGTGAGATTTCAAGAGATATTTCTCAAATGGGAGGCGACATGAGCACAATCTCATCACAATTTGAACAATTTTCTTACTCAGGAGTTGCGCAAAAAGACTCCATGCCATCATATGACTTTTCATATCAAAATACTGCGGCCGAGTCGGTAACTAAGCTCTCTCAAAATGATCATGATAAAGTAGAGAACTTTCGAAACGCTCATACTTTTTCTGTATGTAGTGATTCCCACTTGACAAGTGAGACAGGTTTCACAAAGGAACAATGCTTTGCACCATCAAGTTCCTCTTCTAAGATACCAAAATTGGACTCTGGACTTGATACAAAATTCCCACAGAATCAATCATTGGGTGGAATTCTTTCGATTCCACTAAATGATACTCAGGATAAAGTGGAAGACTTTCGAATTGCTCACACATTTTCAGTTTGTAGTGGTATAGTAGATAGCGTATTGCAAGGACATCCAGGGAAGGAAGATCCACCTAAGAATCATTTTATCTTAAGTGAAAGTACCCAAATTGAGAACAATAATGAAGTGGATAATGCATCAAAAAACTCACTGAATCAATCTAAAGATTCAGTTGAGTCATTCAGGGAAACAAACACATTTTCAGTTTGTGAAGATTTTGCGGGTGGAGATGACGAAACAGCAATTTCTTCAATCTTGGAGGAATTCAAGTTCTCCAACTCGCCGAAGATAGTAACCGAAACAAAGCAAAATCATATCTATGATTCAAGAATGATAACCGACAAAAATTGTGATGGTGAAAAGACTAAAGTTTTCGAAGAACAAAAAATTAAATCAACTGAACTACTGAATTCAGTTCCCTGCTATGCCCGAATAAACACAAAAGACAATTCAAGTATTGACTCGACCATAAGAGGAACAACAAATTTTAGCGAAAAATGTACCCAGCTTAAACATGAAACAAATTCTAGTACGGTTCAACCCTCATCGCCTTCACTAAAAGAAGTTCTAGCATCTATAAGTGACGAGAGATCAAAGAGCCTTTCGGATCAATGTTCCAAAAATAGCGCCAAAAGAAACTTCTGTGACGAAGACATAGAGAAAACAAGGGAAAATAATCAAGTTGATTTAAACGCAGATATTGAAAAAATTGAAGATGTGGAAAAGACCCAAACAAGGAAAAATGATGAAATTTTTTCTGAATGCAAAGACTCCTTGTCAGAATCAAATTCATCCGAAAGCACTTTAGAGTCGAAAGAAAACCTTTTGATAAGTAAAAATAATCAGATAAAAGAACTTCAACAAATTTTGACTGCATTTGACGAGGAGGAAAGAGTTCTCTTAGCGGAGAAAGAACAGCTCATACGATTCTTAGAAGCAGAACTCAGCAAGGGAGGAAACACTGATCGCAGCACATCAACTGTTGTGACAGACCAAGGAAATCAGGGATACCAAAGCGTTGCATCAAGTGTTACGAACGGAATTGCACATTCAGTTATATCTGAAAAAAAGAAAAACGCCGATACCGCGTCGTCCTCAACGTACACAAAAGATTTATCAACGATCACTATGTCGATGAATGACAGTCAAAAGTGCCGTGTTCAAGTTCTAGAAAAAATGTTGAGATCAAAAGACGATGAAATACATGAGTTACAATCGACCATCAAAGACCGTGTAGCTGATCTCCAAACCGGCAAAGATTTGAAAATTGCTGATTTGCTCACATGTTTGAGTGAAAAGGAGGAGGAACTCAAGTTCTACGAAAGAGCACTAGAAGAATGTGTTTCAGAATATTCAATGTGATGAAATATTAGAACGAAATAACCTAATTTTACTATAAATTGTGTGCATCACAACCTTATCTAACTTTTCTTAAAATCACAATATTATTAATAGTTGAAGTATTTTTCTATTCAACTCTGATTTGATATCCTTTCGGTACAACAGTGTAGCTCAACGCAAGTTTAGTATCCTTTTTCCTCGTTTTCCCTCTTTTGAATTTCCATGTGAATTTGAGTTTGAGTTGGAAAGTACATATTAGCGAAAAGTTTCAGTATTACATCAGCCATACAAGCTGCGAAAGGAACAAACATGATCAAAACCCAAGTCATTGACCTGGTACCAAATACATGTTCGGGAACCTTGGACATCGGAATGTACTCAGAATTGCTGGATAATGTACCAACAAACTATGGAAAAAGATCAAAGTAGAAGTAAGCTTTGTGTCATCCTTATGACAATTCATTAATTAAATCACAATTTTGTAACTTACAGAATAGAGGAAAATAGCAAATGCCCAGAACCAAAATGAAAGGAAAAAAATTCCATACCAAGTATATGAGATTCTGCTAGGCCATCCTTCACCTTTTTCTCTACTGCATGTACAGGAAGGCCATTCTCCAATCACGACGAGTTTGGTCTCAAAAGCAACCTTATGGTAAAAAATCCAAGAATTAAAAGTGAGTGTTTATAAAAACATACAACGCAATGAGCAAATTTGGACTAACCTTATAACCGAGTGTGAAAACAAAGACAGTGAAAAGGACGATACCAACTGATGGCAAATCACCACCTTCTCCTTCACCTGGATGATCTGGATCACAATTTCGCATGAGTCCAAACAAACCTGATGTCTGACCTCCACCGAGAGAAAGAGGCGGAAAAGTAAGCAAATACATGACGAAAGTGTGTATGAACACGGTTGTTACCCATCTGTAGATCATACGTAAATTAAGAAATTCATTTTTTGGCCCAGACGCATACACTTCAGGATGTTTGTGCACATATTCCTGTTCTAAATCTCTATCGAAGCAACCTGTAAATACGATTGGAAATCCAGCAACGAAATTGAGAATAGAGATAACCCATTGGTCATAAACTGGCGTTCCACTGTAGAGTGCACGTGTTTGGAAAAATGTCATCACTCCAACCAATAAAGCATTTTTGTAAAAGGAAAACAATACAACTTTGCATAAACGCATAAAGTTGTATCGACCATGAATTAGTAAGAGCTGCTGGAGAAATCTAAATTGACCAATTGCAAAATCCGAAGAATTTACAGCCTGCTGTCCTTCTAATCCAGAAATCCCGACACCAACATGAGCTTTTTGAATCATACCCACGTCATTTGCGCCGTCACCGATTGCTAAGGTTATTGGTTCAGGCGACGCATAGTTACGAACTAAATTAACTACGAGAGCTTTTTGTTTTGGGCTGACTCTACACGCGATTACAGATTCACAATTACTGGCGACTGCAAAAAGCATTTGCTCTAATATTGGATCTCCAAGTAGATGAAGTAACGCAGCTCCCTCAACCACAAGCGCTTTCGATCCCATAGCTGGACGTTCGTCATTTTCGCCTTCATATTCAGGATTTAGGTGCTTATTTAATTTTCCGTGACGAACTTCTTTATCAACAGCAAATATTGCTTCAAATATTGTTCGCTTACTTTTGAGAAATATTTGATGAGCACTTTCATTCAAAACAATGCTTCGCATGGACATTAAATCGTCTTCTCTCTTGTTGGCCGTTTCTCTTGATATGAACGACCCTGAACGAATTTGAAGCATTGCCCTAGCAGAAGCTGCACGATTGAAGACTCTGGGGGATTGTTCAGTGCTGTCATCTTGTAGAGATATATCAGTCGCACTATCATCTTCGCCAGAAGCTTGTGAAGCACTACGCAAAGAAGACATTACCTCGCTTTTATGGTTTTCGATTAAGCTTTCCGCTAAATCCCGAACTGCTTTCCTGTTTACGTACGAATCTTTTCTCTTGCGATTTTTTGATCTGTTTGAATCATCTGCTGATGGTACATTACCAAGTCTGACGATATATTGTAACGATTTGGAAACGATACCAAAAATAGACACTACAAGCTTCCAAACGAGTCCAATCGCCCACGAAAACCACTTCCACAACAACAGAAGCATGCGGAAAATACCAAAACTTGGCTCTTGTAAAGCTGCTCGTTGATATTCTGGCAAATATCCTTTCTTCACAAGCTTCATGAATTCCTTCGCAATTCTATACTTCACATTTTCTGCCGAAGAATCAGAAACTTCAATCAAGCTCATATCAGGTGTCAATACTTTGGTAGAGTACCCTATTTCGATCGCAGTCTCCTTTTTATCACCAGTCAAAACCCATAATTTTATTCCAGCTTCTGCTAGTTTAGCAATTGTTTCAGGTACTCCATCTTGTAACTCATCTTCGATAGCTGTCGCTCCTACGACATGGATTTTAGTTTCAATTTCCTTCGCGACTTCTTGCAAGCGGTCATCTCGATCTTTTATAGACGTTGCTGCCCACTCATAGCGGGACATCCAAGTCGAACATTCATCTTCACTCAGAATACGAAGACCAAGTACCAAAGTACGTAATCCTTCACTTGCAAAGTCTCCTAAATGAGCCTGTATTTCTAAAGCACTATCCATTTTCCAATCATCCTGCGCTTTTTCCATCGTCATTGTTTCATTATCGTGTTCTGCAAAGGTCAAACCAATGGATTTGTTCAATATTTCGTGAGTTATCTCTTCACCACCTATAATCATATTCGCCCCCTCACAAACAGCATTATTCAGCATCGCAGAATCAGCACCTTTGCAGAAGAGAATTGGGATTGAACCTAATTCTGGAGGCGATCGTACCAAGATAGACATTCGTTTTCTGTCAGAATCAAACTTATTCACAGCTAAGACAGACCACAACTCTTCACGTGGTTTTGAATTTGATTCTACTGAAGATTTATCTAGGAGTGCTGAACGAGCTGCTAAATCTGTAGGTTTTATATTCCCTTTTTTCAAATCATTTGTAATTTTCGAGTCTGCTAGCAGAGACGGGGACGAACACATAATACGAATACCATTTGATTCTCGAGCGAGAAGCTGAAATCCAAACTCCAACGAAGCTGCGCTCACGAGAGCTCCTTCGTCTGGACTTTCTGCTTGGTACGCGAATCCAATAGGAGCCCCATCGGAGTTTTTTAAAGAAGGATCTGGAATATTGACAGGTGCGTTAGAATTCTCATTTGTAGAATGAGACGATATGGGTACACTCGATGACTCGGATTTATCAATATTTTCATTTTTTTTGGAACCTTTCAAACTGTTCATGAGGGAACTAAAGCATGTATTTGATGAATTCTCAGGTAAATCAGTCTCTGTATTATTTGTGCTGGCAATGTAGTCTTTCTCCACAACCACAGTATGACAAAGACTCATTACACGCAAAAACATCTCTGAATTGAATGTCAGGTAACCTTTATTATCAGATTCTTCAGATTTTTCTACAAGTAACTCGTGAAGTTCTTCAAAGTTCGAGGAGTCAGCAATATCGTTTGGACTCTCTTCGTCTTTGGAATTTGCATTACTTTTATCTAAAGGTCTTTGCTTATCTATAGGAGAACCATACGCTTTACCGTCAACGGAGCCTCTTTTGAAAGTCATAACATTTTGAGTTAATGTCCCTGTTTTATCTGAAAAGATATATTTGATTTGACCCAGGTCAGATACAATGGTACTTCTTGCAACAGCTTTTAGGTCAGTTTCTTCATGATACATATCCTTGTCAGTACCAATTATCCACATGAAGTAAGCAGTGATCATTTCAATCGTGATGTAAAGACTGAGAGGGATAAAATTATTATTCAACGTGATAAAAGTAAGAAATTGCTTCGGGAAAGTGGTACTATCCGTCTCAAACTCAATGTCACCTAAATCTTTCAAATATGGCCAAGGCATTTTTCCTTCTCTTGTAAAACCTAGGTACCAAAGATTATCAAAATTGACAGAATGCTGATACCGATTAAGAGCAGCAAGAAGAAGTGCTAACATTATCATCCCAATAAAAATGAGGACAATTGTCTTATTGACAAGTACGTCTAGCTGACTTAATTTGGATGGAGTTTGCACAGCATTTTGTACTAATTTAGTATCTTTTCCAGTAAAGCAAGCAACACCAATAGCCCATTCTGTGTTTCTTAGTACTGCGCCACGAAGCAGAAGATTCTCTGCTCCCAAAGCGATATTAGGACTTGGATCATTTGCTTCAAGAGGTGGTAAACTAATTTTTCCAGAAAATGTATTCACAGATGCATTTGGCAATTCTGATGTAAGAGCTGCTGCAAATTCGCCATCCTTTTCTTCAACCACAAGCTTTGAGCTTGACATCATACTGTTAAGTCGATCTCCTAGAGTTGGTTTCAAATTCACCCCAACACTGATTGATTTTCTGGCATCTAATTCCTCCTCGTTATTGGAATTTTCTAATGCACTCTTTGCGTAGGGTCTATCTAAAGAGCTATAACTCAATACTCTGTTAGCAGCGTCGTTCAATGACTCCACTTTCTCCTGTACATAACCAGATAATGAAATATTGGGACAATTGCGTAATTTAAGGTTTGTCTCTCCATCAATAGAACTAGTTTCGATATAAACACTTCCATTTTCATTACCACTAGCGAGCAAAACAATATCAGCAGGAACCATTTCTCGATTCCGTACCAAAATAAGATCTCCTGCGTAAATCTCTGCCCGTCTAACTGAAGCTAAGCTAACTTTTTCTAACTCTGAGGAAGTTTTGCTGACGCCTTGTTCAAGATTAATTTTCAACCCATTTACTTTTCTAACTTTATTTTCGGATTTGATGTCACTAATCCTTTTCATTACTAAGCACCGAAAATTATTTGTCTTTGCATCACTTCGATGTCGGCTTAAATCTGCCACGCCTTCTTGCAAAAGACTGACCGTTACAACAAAAGCTAGTGGTCCAAGAGTAGTCCAAGGATCAATTGCTGATACAAACATGTTTGTATTTGAACCTAGCCACATTAGCGTACCCATAGCAAGGAAGTAAATATTACCGTATCTGCGAAATTGTTCACGGATGGCCTAAAAGTTGCACGATATTATGTAGTTTTAGATTCAGTGACCAAGACAAAACAAATTGAAGTGAGAAATTATATTATAGACAATACTTACAATGGGCAAAAATGTAATGATGGTATATTTGGACGTCGTGACCGTGTTATCGCAACCCAATTTATTGGATCTGCCCATGATAACATTCCGACTTTCCACATCGGATACTTTCGAAGGCATGACGTTTGCTTTTTACAGCTTCCTTCTGGTAAATTTGGGCCCAGATCAATTCACAAATGGAGGGATGTTTAAAACCTGAAGATTAAGAATCTCTTGACTGCTGACAATGGATTCAAAGATACTCTTGGTATGAATTTTACCGCTTTATTGCATATGATTCATGAATGACCTAAGAATCACGATTTCTCTATCTTTACTTATGCTTTTTTCATAAAGGAGCATTTATTCTTGCTATCTTTTTTATTAATCAACATTTACATCAAATTTTAAATATAACTTGCACAATGATCTATTATCTTCTAATTAGCATTGTGTTACTTTTCCAATTAGATCAGATTCTTGTGACTCCTGTGTGAAAGTTCTTAAGTGGAAAGATGTACTTAAATGCATCCAAAAATTTAAATTTTTATCGTACATATCCCACAGGAAATTAAATAGACAAAAACTTGAAGAATATTCATAAAAAAGTGGGTCAGTACGTTTTCAAATTTGGGCCTATGCTAACATCATATATCTCAGAATAAAAAAGCCAAACCTGCAATAGAGGATTAAATCAAGAGATTGGACAAATTTTATTAGGTGATAAAAGAATCAGAAATGGAACAAATAATATTCAACAAATGTTTTTATGATTCCACCATGATCATGTCGGCCCTAATTTGCTAAAGTGCTTATTAGAATTTCAAAAATGTAGCCTTCATTAGGCTAATTATGATACCCCCAAAATATTGACTTCAACTGCATCGCTTACATTATATAAATTGTAGTGTAAAACAAACTAAAAAGTTACATAATTTGATTAGATTCGTCTTTCAAGTATAAACGTTCTATGTTTCCGATTTACGGGGTCGACCTCGTCCTTTTTTCTTCTTCTGTAATGGGCCTAATTCTGCTTTTTCTGTGTCTATTATTGCGGATCTTTTCTTATTCTTATTGAGATTTGCATCATTTTGCTTTCGTACTGCAACATCTGCTTTTCGTGGGCGACCTCTTCCTCTTTTTACAGTTTTTTCTTCCTTGCTTATTTTGGGGGTTAAACCTGATTTTCGTGGACGGCCTCTTCCTTTTTTTACACTTTTATCCAATCCAATTCCACTCATTTTGTGGGCTTTCGCTAAATTGTCAAGTCTCCTTTTTTTCAAAAGAGCTCTTTTTCTTTTTTTTTCTTTTGCAACCCTTCTCTGTCGCAATCGATAACTCTTGATGTGCTCTCTAACCTCGGTATCTGACAAGTCTTCTTCATCTCCGTCGGTATACCTAACCATATAATAAGAATTTCTCTTCGTGGGCATGCGCCTCACATATCCTTCAAATTCACCTAGTTCATCAAATGATTTCAGCAATTTTGATCCAACTTTCACAACAACCTCAACGTCATCGTCGTCATCTGTATCATCATCATCATTTTTGTCAATACTTACTTCTCCATTACCTGTTTCATTAATTTCGATAGAATCTTGCTTTTCTTCATGATTGGAATTCGCAGCTTTAGGTTGCACTTTCTCAGCGTGTCCGTCTGCACAGCTTTCTTCAGGGGAATCTTTTGAAGTTTCAGAAGCTTTGGAAACAACTTTGTCACATCCCTCTTTAGTAGCGTCATCCATGTTTTTGAGAGGTTTTAATTCTACCCCTATATGCCTTTCTCTATATTTTTTTAATTTCTCCATCAAATCCATAAATGAAGTTGCTCTGTAAAAGAGATCAAAATCTCCATCAATTGATTCCTCAGTACCATTTATGATGCTTGTATTTTCAGTTTTCTCGCTATCTCCCATTCCTTTCTTTTCAAATAAATTTTTAGAACCTCTATTGGGTCCAGGTAATTGCAAATGCTCTTCGATTTCGATAGACTCATTTATTTTACGACAAGTTTCAACAGGCGAATAATGCAAAGTCACTGGATTCGTTGTTTCTAAATTCTCGATTTCTGGCCTATTCGATATGACTTGATGCTTTAGTAAATTTTCAGTTTTATTTCTTGCAAGGATAGCATCGTTCGATTTTAGAGAATTGCTTTTTTCCAACGTCTCGGATGGTCCGGGTACAGGATTTCCGGATACGTCTTCAAACATGGTGTGTAAAACTTGTTCAGAAGACTTTTCGTTGTCGCTAATGACTATGATAGGTGGCTTTGGAGGTTTATTTTGCTCTTCAGGAACTAATTTACATACTTGCGCATCAAAAACCATTTCCTTTGAATCTTTTGCTTTCATACAATATGCACAAAACCAATCTCCTTCGGGTACATTCTCTAAATTCATACAGGCTTTGTGTGCAACACTTGGACATCCTTCGCAGCAGAGAACGTCTCCTGACGTTCCGCAAATAATGCAATAGATATAATGATTATCTGTCTCATCGATCGGAAATTTCTCACGTACGAATCGTTCATCTAACCATAAATGCGAATCTTTCTCAGATTTTGCCAGTAAGAGAGCCATTTCTGCTAAAAGAAAGGCATATTCGGCCATTTCAACCATTTCTTCGTGTTCTTCTTCATCGTCTATTTCACAAGAAAAAATTTCAACCGTGTGAGCTTCAGACAAATTTATAGCCTTTGCATCTGAATTTTTATTGCTTGCGTTCAAATTATGAAAATTTTCTTTGTCCAAAACGATACCTGCAGTAGATAAAGACACTGGAAATCGATTTAGAGTCTTGTCATCAAATGAGCCTATTTTTTCTTGATTAGAGAGAGGCTCAGGTTCATTCTCAAGACAAGTTTTTGCTTTATCATGTGATTTCCCAGATTTGACATTTGTTATATCACTAACTGCATTACCATCAATTTCTTTTCCATCCCCTTTCGCCACTACTTGGTCATTTTTGTTCTCTTTCAGGTCCTTCCCTGTAGGGTCTGCCAAAACAATATATGGTACATGTTTATTCGGCTCAATTACATTTTTTGCTTTATCATGTGATTTCCCAGATTTGACATTTGTTATATCACTAACTGCATTACCATCAATTTCTTTTCCATCCCCTTTCGCCACTACTTGGTCATTTTTGTTCTCTTTCAGGTCCTTCCCTGTAGGGTCTGCCAAAACAACATATGGTACATGTTTATTCGGCTCAATTATATTTTTTGCTTTATCATGTGATTTCCCAGATGTGATATTTGTTATATCACTAACTGCATTACCATCAATTTCTTTTCCATCCCCTTTCGCCACTACTTGGTCATTTTTGTTCTCTTTCAGGTCCTTCCCTGTAGGGTCTGCCGAAACAACATAATGCACAGGATTATTCTGTGATTGATTATCATTCTTGTCTTGTTGTTTCTCTTCAGAGTCAATATACGATTTAAAGGATGAGAGTAGTTTTTCTATTCCACCTTCCCTATCGAATTCCAGTAAATCAAAGTCGGGATTCGTATGTCCTTTCTTCACTCTGCATGAAAGATAGTCTCGATTTGCAGCACGGCAACGAACGCATGGATATCTCCTGTTGCGTTTACCAAATAAATTCTTGGTCAAAGTTTCATTATTTTCGTAATCGTCGGGTGAAATCAAACTTAAATTTGAGTTTTTCTTTGAGCGTTCGTTTGAGACGGATTCAATCAGATTGTTTGCTTTTTCAAGGCTCAAATTTAACGCATTTGAAGATATTTCAGGTTCTTTCATTGAATCTGTATTGTGCAATAAAATCTGCATGTCTTCAGTTCTCTCAATAGAAAGCACACACATTGAAAAGAGCTTCCATAACCGTTCAATCCTTGCTTTTATGCCAAGATCAACCGTACTTAATTTAAAAGCATTTTTTTTTGGATTTGCCTTGCTTACTACTATACCATTTGCAGGTAAAGGACTAGTCGCAAAATTACTTTCGGACTGTTTCAAAGTAGGTTTTCTTTTTTTTCCCTTGGAATTTGCCTTGCTTACTACTATACCATTTGCAGGTAAAGGACTAGTCGCAAAATTACTTTCGGACTGTTTCAAAGTAGGTTTTCTTCTTTTTCCCTTGGGATTTGCCTTGCTTACTACTATACCATTTGCAGGTAAAGGACTAGTCGCAAAATTACTTTCGGACTGTTTCAAAGTAGGTTTTCTTTTTTTTCCCTTGGAATTTGCCTTGCTTACTACTATACCATTTGCAGGTAAAGGACTAGTCGCAAAATTACTTTCGGACTGTTTCAAAGTAGGTTTTCTTCTTTTTCCCTTGGGATTTGCCTTGCTTACTACTATACCATTTGCAGGTAAAGGACTAGTCGCAAAATTACTTTCGGACTGTTTCAAAGTAGGTTTTCTTTTTTTCTGGGGAAGCTGATTTCGTGCAGACTGATTGAATTTGGTAGCAACTTGGAATTCTCTCTGTAATGTTGATGTTATCTTTTCTGTACGTTGTTTCATAATATTAATAGCACATGCAGAGAACGTGTGGTACAAATCATCTTTGATTGCATCTCGGTTACGATAGTATCCTTGTTCAGTCCGGGAAATTATCAGGTCAAGACATAGTCCTGGCGAGACGATATTTTCATTCTTGATGTCAAAGGCGAGAAAACAAGAATCAGATAATGCTTTAATTTTAGATGAAGCATCAGGCTCATTCATTCTTTTGTGGTCTTTTTTTTCGAACGCTTTCGATTGAATATACGCAGTAACTGCATATGCATCAATGAAAGCAAAAGGTATACTGTTGAGGCACCTCTCTCTTAAAATTTGAAAGCAGGTTAAAATGCCCGTTGTAGTTAATGAATCAATTCCATGAGCTGGAAGCCAAGAAGGATGAAGAAATGATTTCATGAGGTTAAGTGCACAGCAAGGACAAGTTCTTTTTTCTAAATCGACTGAATCTAATACGCATGGTCTCCAATGCACAAGGTATTCTTTCGTGGGATCGAGAATAAATTGGATATATATTGCAGCTATAGGAAAAGAATTCGAAAACGAGAGAGGAATTTCTTCAGACAAGTTCGGAAGAAGGTAGCGGATCCTAACTATTTTACCAGATATCCAATTGTTCTGAGAAAAATAAATTGGAATTTTAGGCGGATTTTGTTGATTTTTATTCAGTGAATTTTTGTGAAAAGATAAAAATTGACAATGAAACTTGTAGTGGTAAAAAATCCGATCTCCAGTCTGAGGTGACCATATCGCTTGATTCTTGAAGATATTAGAAGCAGGAAGATTGATGTTAGCACTTGGGCCGATCCTTTTAGCTTCGATTACTGGACATTCGTCAAACTGGTTCACCGATTCTGTCTTGTCTTTATTCAATTTGTCATTCAAGCTTTCCCTTATGATATGACTACTATTTTGATTACAGAGAGAAACATTGGCTGGTTGCAATGATTGGTAACCGTTGAATTTTCTAAAAGTTTCCCCTTCTACGGGCTTATGAGCTTCATTTGCTATCGTCATCGTGTCATTCACTATTTCAGATACAAAATCTGTTCGATGAATGTCTTTGGATTTCACATATTCTTTATTTAATTCATTCTCTTGAACTTTCGTAGGACTACATTTCTGCACTGTGCCAGTGGCATTGGCCGAATTGAAGGCTACTTCAAGACTAGAATCAGTTGATAAATTTGCGGTTTTTTGCATCTGGTAGTTTGTACTATTAGCAACTTGTCGATAAGTCCATTCCCAATTTATTTGCTGTATATATTTTGGATCTCGTGAAATCTTCGATTTCAGCCTATTTTCCTCCTTGATCTTTTCTACCTCAGCTATAATATTTTTCATATCCTTACCAAATTGAACGACTTTTCCCACGATTTCTGATCTTGGGTTATTGTAAAGAATGCAATTATTTACAATATGAGACACGTCTGACATGAGGGCGCCAGTACTGCGATAATAACAATAACTTTTTTGATTCATACTTGGTTGTCGCCTTATTCTTTGCAGCATTTTCTCTATGTACATTGAAGACGGAATAACTTGGTAATAATCAGGTGCATCCAACCTTGTGATTTTCTTTACAAATGGTTTCAACGAATCTTTTTTCGAAAAATCTATTAGTGCATCTTCCAATTTCTGTCGTACTGGTTCAACCATAGTATACACCAATGAATCACCAATATTATTGGAAGACCATAATTTAGTACGCGGTATGCCAGCATAACGAGTTTTCATTGCACTCTCCTGCTCAAAAATTTCATTATTGAGTGAAAACAATTCCCACGGTGATACCCGAATTTCATGCGTTTGTTGTCCATGTATGCATATTACAAATGAGTTCCATTCGGGCCAATCCTCAACATCAAGCTTCAATTTTTTTTGTTGCGATTTGGAATCAGAATTCCCTGCATTTTCATCTTTTTGTATTAATAGAAGGTCTTGTAGAGGAATTTGTTTACCACGTAACCCGGATTGATATAAATCCCGACAATTATTTTGAGAAATCGATGTGATGCGTCCCGTGAGCCACTCATCCATGCTTATGCCGTAATAAGGTTTATTTCGAAATCGCACACAATCTTGTACAGAGAGACCTTTACAATGTTTATAAGCCCAAACAAAAGGAATAATAAAAGGAGTAACAGATGAAGGGAAAATTGTGACTGTAAACGAGTTGTCAGCGTTTTTTTTCGCTGATTCTTTTCGCTTCTGAGGATGCATCGAAGGTGGAACAAATTTGGCACTCCTATGTGGATTTACTTTCAATGGGCTATTGGGTGATTTAGTAGGAGATAATGAAAGTGGGGATATCGATATATTTTTCTGCGTTCGCAATTCTGTCAATGGCTTTAGAGTAACAATTAAAGGCAAAGGAACTCTCGAATGAAGGAAATGAAAATCTATAGGCTCGTCTTTGTCCTTGCCTTTTTTTCTTTTTTTAGATTTAAAGGGTGGGAATTCGATGTGAGTTTGTTTAACTTTGCAAAGTATAGGAAGATCTCCTAGACCTCTCGCAAAAAATATGTCTTCGTCAAAATCGTCCCTCTTCCAAATCGGATCACGATTTTTTCCTCCAAGTTTAGTAGCTAAATTTCCTTCATGCTGTTGTAAAAATATCTTGTGACCGGAGGGATAATATCTAACATAAATGAATTGCCGAGAAATATGCGTAAGAAAACTTTTCAAGAAAATTGCTACTAAACAAAAATGAAGTGATGAACTAACACTTACAGTACAGTATCTCCAACTTGAGGGATGTACGTTGCAGCCGGAGTAGGAGCCACAGGTAAATCTCCCTCCAACCAGGAGCGGTTTATTTTGCTGGTAAAAGCCGTGTCGATTCGTCCACCAACGCTTCGTCTTATTTTAGTTAGTCTAGGATCTTTGAAAGCTTCTATAGGAGTAATAATTTTTGGCGGGTTATCTATTTCCTTCAAAGATATCTTTATACAGATTGGATCCGATTCGAATTGCCGATTACTATTAGTCATATTTAATTCTTTTTTTGGTGGATCTTTGAAAGCTTCTATAGGAGTAATGATTTTTGGCGGGTTATCTATTTCCTTCAAGGATATCTTTATACAGATTGGATGCGATTCGAATTGCCGATTACTATTAGTCATATTTAATTCTTTTTTTGGTGGATCTTTGAAAGCTTCTATAGGAGTAATGATTTTTGGCGGGTTATCTATTTCCTTCAAGGATATCTTTATACAGATTGGATGCGATTCGAATTGCCGATTACTATTAGTCATATTTAATTCTTCTTTTTGGATACCATTTCCAGATATTACGACAAGTTTGTTTTCCGGAATACTTTCAATTTTCTCTTTGATTTTAGCTCTTCTGTACTGTTGAAAAGGCCCACGGATCATTTCGTAGTCTTCTCTCAACATCTCCATCATCTTTATTTGCGTTCGCTTTAATTTGAATGGAAATTCATTCAAAAATTTCATGATTCTATTAGCATTAGAATTTTTAACATTACACAACCGAGATTCAATTAGGCGCTTTACATGAACCAATTCAGCTTTCTTATCTAACACATGATGCAGGCATATTTTATAAGCTTCGCTTTCTGCTCTTTTATGCTCTTTAAGTTCCTTTTCCTTTCTATATTTGTATGATTTCAATTGCTTGCAAGCAAACCGTATTTCTTTTTCTGCAAGCCTTTTATTTTTCTCCCAAAGTTTGACTTCATTTATTCTCTCCCTCCTTTTTCGTTTCAATTCGTCATAAATAAAACGAGGCCGTCTCAGCCCTTTTGTTATGCCTGGATTAGATGTTTTTTTTGGCATTTGCGAGCTTGGACCACGAAAATCAATTGTATTTCTTTCAGAATAATTTACAGTTTTTCTTTCTCTAGTACTTTTTTTTATTGGTATTGCATTCGAAGGCGTCCTTTTTCGTTTTTTGGCTGTTTTTGTAAATGGAGAAAGAAGAGACGAGGAACCGTTTTTAGAAGACCTTCCAGCAGCATCCAGTCCTAACTGAGCAAGCTTGGCTTTGTTTCGCCGTATTCTTTCTTGACGAAGCCTTTCATATTCTGACATTCCATTTTCTGGAGCTTTATCTAGAGAATTTTTGTTCGTGTCCTCATCACTCTCGGAATTACTCTCGGAATTACTCTCGAAATCACTTCCACTGCAACTGCTACTTTCACTGTTATCACTGGAGTCTTCATTAGTACGTGTACTTGAAACTGACCTCATGCTATTTTCATCATTTTGATCTTGCTCATCAAAATTAGAGTTATTAATTGATTTTGAGACGCCTTCCGGAACTCTTTCATCTATTGAAGATCGTTCTTGGGGATTTCCCGCTTTGTTGTCATTCATTTTTGTGGAGGAGTGGAGTTCTATTGTTCACAAAAAAACTGAAAAATACCACTATGTGAACATCAGGTTTGCACAGCAATAGATTTATTTGATACCAATGTGATTTTCTAGCTGAATACCAGGAATACCGTGCTTCGACGATGGAAGAATGAATTCTTTTAAATCAATCAAAAAGGTCTGATGAGGATGGGTTTTGATTCGAGCGCGCTCTATTGGCCTAAAAATGGATGTTATGTTTTAACCGTATAAAACGTACTGCACCTTTGCTACACCATAATCATTTTTTACGTTAGACTGCCATTCAAACGGAACATAAAAAACGAAAAAATTATTAAAATTTTTCACCTTGACACCATGTCTAAAAATAGCATGATTGATGAAGAGAATTTGACAATTTTGTATCTTTGCTGCATTGCATAAACGATTTTTTCGGTGATCTCTTCAAATTGCTTCAATGCTTGGTGTATTTTTGAGAAACTCTGCACTTTGGTAAACTTATTTTATCGAAAGATGAAGAAGCGAATATGGGTAATGTGTTAATCCAAACATACCACAACAATTTTGAAAGTAATGCATCACTATAATCCCTAATGTTTTATTGACACATCATAAAAGCCAATATAGATCAGATGCTAACTGGACTTTGTTAATAAGATAAGGATTCAAAATAGGGTATAACATAAGCTGTGTATAAACTGTACACCATAGTCTAATTGTCTCACCAAACATTGGAATAAATCCTTTTTCCATTTCATGTTTTGTGCAACAATTTGATACTCACATGATCTAAGACAATCAAAAATGATTTCGGGTTTGAGAAGGTGTATGACAGAAAAAGTACACTCTAAACCACATAGTACATTGATTAATAAGGTATGTATTCGGTAGAAAATAGTGTTACATAAATACTTTCATGACGGTTTTTCAAGGCCTATTATAACACACGAACAAGTGGGATATAAACGCAAAGACCTAGTAAGCAAGCCAAAAAGAGAGAAAAAAAGCCGTAGATATATCCCCTACCAACATGAGGGTGTTTTTCTACCTCTTTTTCAATTTCCGTCACAAATGTTGATACAGTACTCAAGCAACCTGCAAAACCAGTCTTCAAAGCTCCTAAAACTGATAGCAATAATTGCCCTTGAATATTGTGAATACTTTGCAATGACTGTACCTTTCCTTGAATTGCTAATCTATCTAGAATCCCAACAGCAATAATGGAGAAAATACTTCCTAATATATTCGCAAAGAGCGTGCCGTAGGGGATCCATGAGGGTAACTTCAAGGCCATAATGATTGGTTCTATAACTTTGTTTTGAGGATTGTTGAGCGCCGATAATTTCCAACGGAAAATAGTTCCAAATGGTGCTAATAAGCAGCACAGCCACATTTTTTGAAAAAACAGATTCCTTAGTTCTTCCATTGAATTCTGGGCGGATTCTGCTTTCGACATACTCAAATCTTTTTGATCACGCACTATGAAGAAAATGAGAAGAAAAAGTGATAAAATGAAAGGAGACGTATTTATTACCACATAAAAGTATTTTTTGACTTTCTTCTTGCTCCCTGATCCTTCATTCATTGATTCTGAGGGTTGATTCAACTTCTTTTCTTCTGTTTCATCATTATTATTTGAATCAGTTATAGTTTGAGATTCTTTGAGAATGAATATGTAATGGTCTAAGTATGTCGCGAATTGCTTTCCCATTCTGTAAGACATTATGGCAATTTCAATTCCGATTAAATAACCAAAAAAAGCTGTCCCAGTTTGTGAACCTAATTGTTTGTTGATAGTTCCATCCATCATTACGACCATTTGGGAATTCCAAGACGCAAACGTAGTCAATGATCCACAAAATCCGGTTTTCCAACCAACCATAATATGATCTTGCAGTTCTACGAAGGAGATCGAAGTGATAAAACCAACCACGAAGGATCCCACCATATTTGCTGGCAAGTCTGAAAATAAAGCACCCCCTTGTTGCTCTGATCGACCATTAGTTGTGACGTATCCTTCAAATAATTGATCCAACCCAACTCTCGAACATACACCCAATATTGAAAATGCAGAAAGATACAAAAAAGTCTTGATGTTGAAGGTCTCCATCATACGAGATATTTCTGAAAGTGGTGGGGGCGAGTCCTTAGTTTGTTCATTTGTCGTATCATCTCCAAGCTCTATTTCCATATCTAAATGAGAATTATCGAGAGAAATGTCCTTCATTTTTTCCGAGCAGAAATCAAATAATTAACCAATAATCAAGCCTTTTAATTTCATGTCAAATGAGGAAGTTCTGTCGCCTAAATGCTATCAGCAGCCCTAGTTTTCCAAGGAACTTCTTCGACAAGAAGTTAAGTCTTTATGTTGAGCTGCGGTTCCCAGTCAAGGCCTCGTTGAATAAATTCAAATAAAAGAAAATTGTCACAAGTTTTCTTCTTCGAATATGAATACAGAGGGTACCGTACATATTACATGAAATACGATGGTGCGTCATCTAAAGCACATGAAGTGTAAGCACGAGTTTATTTAGCATGTTGACGTAAAAGCGTGACAAACTCATTCTATATTTTGCTAGTTAATTAATACTCAAATTCCGAATCATTTTAATTGAATCAATTGCAAAAATATGAATTTGCATGAAATAAAAACCCGAAAGTGCTAAATCGGAACAGATTTAAGCCTAACGCCAGTGCCTTGTAAATGAACGTCGTCAGAAGAAGAATAAATAGGTAAGATACATAGAAATACTAGTTGGTAGTACTACGTAGTGAGTTGGGATATTTGAGTATGCTAAGTGAATGATCTATTATATTATTTATTTGCCTACTAAGCCTAGCTAATCTTACTAATCTGTCTAATGCTTGTCTCGCCCATTGTGAGGCCATATGAAATGCTATGTAAGTAGCATAGAGAATTGACAGTTGGCTTTGTTTGACAGTGATAGGAGATCACGAAAGAAAAAGACAACGGAAGGACCCATAACAAGGCATAGCGCGGAGGAAAACCTAATAAGAAGGAACAACCCCTAGAACTTATTCTTCTTCAGATATGCAATAATCTTCTCAGTAGAGTTAAAATCCTTGTGAAGATCATTTATTTCTTGTAAAGTCTTGTATAGGCAACTAATAAGTCCAATTTTTTAACAAGATAACATCTTTCCAGTTTGATGATGAATAAGATTGATAGCAACACCATTGCAAGCATTTGAATCTCTTACATCATTCAATAAATCAATATTTTCATCAGACAGAAACCTTTTAGGGAATTCAATATGATCTTCTTTAAGTTGAGGGTGATGTGAATGATCAGGTTTACCTCCTGATGCCACGTAAAACCCTACATTATCATATGTTACATAAAAGCAAAATTTGCATGTATTCTCTTTCGAAAGTGGCTTCATAGAATTCGTCATCCTTCTCATATCCTTCAATTAAGTGGGTTCTCTACCGGAGTCTTTTGAACAGTTATTATTAGCTGCAAAAAATTCACTTAGAAGTAATTGGACGATGAAGAACAAACTATCAACTGCAATATACAGTTAATGATCCGGCTAAATTAGTCTACGTTTAGACGCGATCAACTAATTAAATCTGTAGCTGCGACTTTAATAGTTAGCTTAAAAAGATAGCAGCTATTTTAATAGTCAGATATGAATACGCATGTAGCGATTCATAGATGACATTAAAATAAATGAAACTAAAATCATCAAAGCCTTCCTCCTCACAGGGAAGCAGCTGCTGAAGCAAAGCTTGCAGTTTCATCCATATGCAATGAGTAGCATCCAACAGCTGCCTGCCATCTGTGAATGGCAGCTATGTTGGGCATATGGAATGAGAGATCAGCTGTCATCTGTCTGGCCCACAAGTATCAGCTGCCCTCGTCGTGGAAACTGTGTGGTTTCTAATATGTGTTTAATATGTCCTGTATGTTAAGTTATGAAATTAGTCTAGTCAATTAAAATAAGCTCATAATTATCATCCTTTCAACTTTTGTATTAGTTTATCTAATCCATTATCCGTGCATAAGGCACAACATTAACTTTTCATTAAACTGTATTTGGATCATTTAGAAAAGCGAAAGTGATTATCAAGTTTGCTTCACATTATCAAAGCTCTCCACTATACCATTCACATCATGAGACAACTGCGAAATCTGTTTTGGCAATATAAAATTTAGAAATTACGTTTTATAAGATTCAGCTTTTAAGTAGAACAAGGAACTGCTTCCGACAATGACAGGGGAATTCTTTCCCACCTGGTTGTTTATCTACACCTTCTACTTTCACTGGTACATGTGAGTCTCTATCTCATATTGATACTCAAGCTGTGCAACCATCTGCTTTGGTTAATTGGAGGTATAGGCTTTGGCATGTCTCAGACAAAGAGATTCCGTTCGTTTGTGGAAGAGTAATATGGCAAGGACATGCGTTTTGCACTTTGAAAAATTGCTCAAAGAATCATCAACAGGACAGAGTTTGTACACTTCTTCCTGGGGAAGCGTATGTGAAGCAGAGCTGCGATTCGGCTTTTAAGTCGTTAGAATCAGAATTGGCTATCTCGCGGAAAAACGCATCTCAGTCCTTTGATGAATGGGTGACCATGTTCAACTTAGTTCAGGAAAGCGACGATTTCCCCCCCTCATCTCAAAAGCGAGTGTGTGGGGTGACTTTAGAAGAGTTGGAAGAAAGGGCGAAGAAACAATCTAAGCTCCTGGCTTTCAAAACTCCTAAACCGAAACGGAGAAAGCAAAATGCCGAAGAGGAGGTGAACCTACTTGAATTCAAAAGCATGTTTTAGGGCACTCAAGAATCGGATGATGATTTTAAAAACGCTTTGACGACCCGTTTGGTATTCAAGGAGTTAGATGCTCGTTCAAAGATATTGCTGGAAGGGTTAAAAGCACATGTGCTGGACTTCGAAAGGGAACGCATCATAAACACAGCTAGCTATCAGAATGCGGGCATTCGTCTTTCGAGATTGAGGAGTCACATCGGAGATAGGCCATTAGGATTGGACTCCAAGTTTGACGCCTCTAATTTGTGGCTGTCCGTGGCGAGTGTTGTGACAACAGAGGTAACGACAATGATAGAGAATTTCGGATACGAGGTTTCAAAATTGAAGTCACAATTGAAATTAATCTCCATTGACCCACCTCTTCGTTTGTCAGAGGCGCTAATAAACGGGACTCAACATACATGATGGATCTCCACGGTGAACAAAAATATACGTAGGTTTATTCATTACTATTGCAATGAATATATGGAAACCTACATAAATAACTACGTTTTCTTCACCACATGCATGGGTTAGGGAGGGCGTAACTTTTATCAATAAAAAAAGGTGAGCAAATTGATCAACAATCCAAAAATTGGAACCAAAAAATATAGAATTCCATTTCAAATTCCAATCCAAAATTTAGGTCACTCAGAAAAAAACGGATGTATAACCGGATCTACTTCAACCTTGATTATGAAGAGTTTGGCAGTAAAAATCATATTACGGTTCACTCAGGTTCATTTTGTAAGAAGAGCATATACATGTAACTGGATTAAAAAAAGGGGGTGGGCACCTTTTGGAGAGTTCTCTTGTGCTCCCGGGTGCACCATTTTGGGGTATGATTTTTGATTTGTGTACCTATTGCTAGGCAGAGTTAATTTGCGTACCTATTGCTAAGTAGATTTGAGTTGTGTACCTATTACTAGGCAGAGTTGAGTCGTGTACCTATTGCGAGGCAGAGTTAATTTGCGTACCTATTGCTACGCAGAGTTGAGTTAATTTGCGTACCTATTGCTACGCAGAGTTGAGTTGTATACCTATTGCTAGGTAGAGTTGAGTTGTACATGGTCAAGATTCGATCCATGGGGCATGGGGCATTACCCCTCTACATTTGAATTTTTTAAGTATATAAAGGGATTATTTTTTTTTGCTGTCAAATATGGTGGCTCATTTGAAAGAGACAGGAAATAGCAAGAACAAAAGCAACAATAATATCACTTTTATGTCATATTTAATTTCTAACATGTATCATTTTGATATATTCATTTGTATAGAATTATAGATTGATCGAGTCTCATCCAATGATTCTACTATCCACAATTGGAACACCACCAAACAAACGCACACAAATTCCAACAAATACCATAGATTGACTAAACCGCCAAGGACACCGAGATTTAAAAAGCGTATCGAAATTAATAGAATAATCAATTTTTCTTTTAACTGCATTTTCCAAGAATGATAAGCTTAAAGAAAGTGTTAAGCAAAATTACAATGACATCCTTCAATATAATACTTCATTGAAAATGTACTCTTCAAAACTATGCAAAGTTTTTTCTGTGTAGAAGATGTGGAAATAGAAGATTAGCGCAACCAAATCAATTCTTCGTGGGAAGACCTAGAAGGACAAGGATGTGATTGGTATGATGAGGACCCAACGCAAAGATGTGCCATCTTTGGTAATCAGATCCATCAAGGTTATAGTGCCAATGACCGCCTGCTCAGAAAAAAAGATTAAAATTCATCGTTTATGCATCCATGGAAATGCTGACGGTGAAGGTGTTGCAAATAAAATTGAAATTAAATGGTGAACTTTATTATCCAATTACTTCTGAGCTTTGTGAGCAAATACATACAGGGTTTTGCACATGGCTAGATGGGGAATGTCATAATATTGAAGATAATATAATATAATAAGAAATAAGAGAAGTGCCAATTTTTGAAAGTATTTCTGTGTGGTTAGAAGATCATGATGTATGGTCTACAAATGAGAGAGTATCAGGTTCTCTATCTCCTGATGAGTGGAATAATCGTCAATGTGCTCCATATGAGATCCGGTATGCAATAAATTTTGAAGAGGAGTCTATAAATAGTGTGTGTTGGCAAGTAGGGACGGACTTTGGCACAAATGTGGTTGGGATAGGTGTAGAGTCTTGCGAGATATGGATGGATCCAGCTGAAAGCTACATATGGACGATAAATGTATAGCTAGCACAATATCCAAATAGTACTATTATTCATTCTCAAGTGAGTTTCTAGACTTCTAAGTTTTGGTACAGTATGCATTCATTCTTTTCAATTTAATTTTTTTTGTAATTTGTTTTGTTGCTTTTTTTTGCTTGTATCTATTCCAGGATGAAAACGAATATTAATCAATCATGTTTCATTTGTTTAATTTTTTGACACCCTCTAGTAGACAACACAATCCTAATTTTTTCTTGAAAAAGAGTACAGAGCTCAGTATCATATCTGAAAGTAAGCTATTTTGTAGTGAGAACACTAAAGCAATCATTCTCCAGGATAATCAACTTCTTACACTAGCTAGAGACACTTTGAATCGAAAAAGATTCTTGAAAGAATTTTAATATAGGTTATTAGATACAAGTTAGGTTCAATATGGAATAAATTAGAAACAGGTTTACATATTTCATTTTAACAACATCTTCGTAGGAGTTTAATTCCCTCTTTGTATTTAGAAATGTTTGTTACCATCCAAATCTATAACAAAGTCATTGAGACTCATAGCATATATTTCTAATTATGTAATAAATTGCTTGTATTATTTGTCAAGAAGTCCTTCAAGCAAGCTAGAAGGAAAGGGTTTCGAAACGGGCCTTCCCATTCGATTAGCGCGTAAAGGAATTACGCTTGATACAACAATTTCTGTTTTTTCTCGATATTTGTCAGCCTCTTCTCTTGTAATGGGTGTACTTTCTCCATTATAAACAACTAAGAATATTGCCATCCTATAAATTTTGTCTGAGCTTTTAGTTTCAATTACATCATATTGGGGAATTTTTACTGTGATTCCCTCTGGAAGAGTAGTTCTTATAATATTCGCAATGAAATCTTCTCTTAAAATTTCTTTCTCGGAATAACCATTTGTTCTCTCGCCCGAAATCTCCGAAGATGATGGTAAGACGACGTGCAATTCGTGGCGACAACACAATTGAAACTCCCAAGGGACCATAATTTTTGGAGATACACATTGAGCGGGTTTGACAAATTTGTACATTTCTGGTTGCGAGCCTATCCTAAAACCTCTATCCACACCCCGGTGTGAGCTTAGGTTATAGCATGCCTTAATAAACCATTCATTGTAAACAAAAAATTAGACGAGCTAGAAAAAGATCCTTTTTATAGAGAAAGCAAAATCCACTTACCAAAAAAGGAGATACATCCAACAAAAGTAGACCACATTCAGCTGCGAACTCAACTGCCATCCAACTTTGTCTCCACTCAACCATGGATGAACAAGTTGTTCCACCTTGTTTTTCACATAAGGCTACATGAATTTCTCCATCTTCAGCTAAAATTTCACTAGCTGACTTGAGAAAGTCCCTCAATAATTGCCTTCAAAAACAATGAAAGGATAGCCTTAGAATAAATATTTATAAGCTATAGAAATAATGTGAATGCCACATACCGGTTATATTTATTATTGCACTTTCCTCTCCAATGAGGAAAGTTGAATTGAATGCGATCAAATTTAGTATTGCCAAAACTGTCCTTCAATTTAGTCGCATCTATGCCGAATCGTACGTCATGTCTACCAAAATTTGAGGAAATAATTTTAGTGCTTTTCTTTGAGTTCTTGTAAACTATCAATTTCGCAAAAATATATAGAATGAAAAAGTAAGTTCAATATTTGTTAAAAGTAGTATATTTCATGGCTTCCAAAGAGTATCACAGTACCTTCATTGTGCGTTTCTTCTTCTTCAAGAACTGTGCCAGTAACCTTTATGTGATGCAATTTTAATTCATAGAGTTCTTCTATCACAGATGCAGAAAATGATAAATCCCCGTCACCACATATCAAGATATTTTCAATTGTTGATTTTGGTTCTATGGGATTTTGATTGTTTAACTGAGATTTCATTTCCTTTAATGGTAGCCATTTTTGAATTAATTCATACGACTTAGATGAAACATTTATAGTATTCATCACTTCATTTTGACTTAATCTTCGCGTTATTGAACGTGCATGTATTCTTGATGATGGTTGATTCTCGAAATAAAGCTGTTTAGGCTTCATTTGTGTTACAAAGCTTCCAGTAACCAAACCATGTTGGTGGCCAATTTTGATCCTAGACACAAAATTGGGAGAAAGAAACCCAAAACATACAAATCTCATCATCAAAACATAGCTTGAAGTCAAGAATACTGCAATTTTTTTCCATGTGGACATGGGATTGGTTGTTGTGGCTCTCTTCTTATTGATGAATATTGACGATAATCGAGAGTATGAGGAACATAAAAAGAAAGGCTTCGTCATGACAAGTTGATATACTTACACGTGGAGTATAAGTACGTTTCAAATGTTTCCTTATTTAAAATCCTTAAACATGCTACCTATTAGATTAATTACTTTTAACAAGAAATAGTCCGACAAATGTGGGACTAATATAAACCTACATATGTTGTTGCAGTATGTATAAATATACCATATTTATCATCATGGAATCTTTTTGATGAAAGTTTTCCATCGTTTGTTTTCTCTCAAGATTTCACGAAATATCATGAA
>Ga0209092_10000954_pt1 | contig 29316 bp, 15 predicted proteins | sample FraStrMetagenome_FD_187446 | JGI IMG/M metagenome (GOLD analysis project Ga0209092, IMG submission 187446) | Marine eukaryotic phytoplankton communities from Arctic Ocean - Fram Strait ARC3M Metagenome (SPAdes) (version 2) | ecosystem: Environmental > Aquatic > Marine > Oceanic | place: Fram...
ACCATCATGAAAAAAAGGTTGAATGATTTAGAAAAAGCCTTGCAACCAAAGATGACAACCTTGCATTATCCTTTGGCATCTTATTTTCGAAGGATTATCAAAGTAGATCAACCAATGCTACTATATGAGATTCGATTCCAGGGAGGTGGATTTCCATGGCTTCGAAAAGATCAAGAATCGAATGCGAAAGAATGGAATTGTTACACTCCCATGGGCATTCTTTTTCGATCAACATTGACAGAATCTGAATCTCAGTGTATGTCAAGATTGGAATCGGAATTTTCGATCCCTTCTCCGTGGGGAGATCAAGGGTCCCACGAAGATGATGATTCATCACCAAATCACATTGTACAAGTCGAATTGGTACGAGAGAGGATTGTCCCTCCTCACTCCATTACCAACCATCAACTTGCACATATTCATCATTTTAACCATATCCTATTATGCAAAGGGAAACAATATGGACAAGAAAATAGTTCCAATGTACGAAGACAGATGGAAAATTCGTTCCAGGAACCAAATGATAAAGTTCCATTGTATTGCAAGAAAAATACTCGTGGGTATCTGTTTGTACCATTATTATATCAAGATGATATAAGTCCACCTACCCAACGACCAATACTAGAGGATAAGAGTCGTCTTTGTCACGAAATGATAAGGATCGACTGGAGAATGTTATCGGATGTCTATGATGATATATGTACTCCGTTAGTGACTTGTTTCGACTTTTATCTATCCTCCAAATATATTCCATACATTGGAAAACCGAACACCTTCGTCATGACCATGACTTTTTTTCTACTCAGTATATTTTTCTTCATCCCTTCTTTTCATCACATGGTGTCTTTACCCTCGACATCCAACATGGAGGATAGAAACTGGTGGAAGTATATACCATTAGAAGCAAGTATAGAACAAGATTTAGGGTTTCTTTGTTTGGGCATATCCTGCCTAAGTTTCTGTGCGTACAAGTTACAAACAGCAATATGGAAATTCCCCATCGGATGTCTTCGAAATCGATATATGAGACAGACTCATGCAGCTAATTCCTTATATATCTACAATCCCACATCTGGTCAAAACACGCCTACTTCTGCTCCTCGAAATTGTCACACTTTGTTTCTACCATCAGATGCCATTGTATCTCACAAAAAGCAAGAGTATTATAAACGAAAATTTAATTTAGATTTGATGAACGCTACTTTTGGTGACTATTATACCAAAAAATATGGATATGAGCCAAGATTCCCTTATGAACAACTCCTTCCAGTTCGAAATACTGAAAAAGTGATGGAGTATGATCCAACGAGAATTCTGGTGGAGGATCCAAATCAATCTCCAATCCATAGTGCCAAGTCCGAAGAGAATGGTGTGTATATACTTCCAGAACTTGTCAAAGTTATGCCAATACCGCGCGATATATTGTACACATTCCAATACGCGAATCTATTCATGCCCTCCATCGAACGTGAATTTGAGCTTCAATATATCCATGATAATTTGATGACACTGGGAAATGATTTTTCTCAAAGTTTGAGTCATAATCCTGCTGATTTCGTTTTATGGCAACAAGAGCAAAAACAAAGGGCAGTTTTCGCTGTCCGCAATCGTCCCAGATCCTTTGTGTCACTTTTGAGAGAAGCCACTACTACCACGCCTAGCATCACTTACAATGTTCTTGAATTTGTGGGCGATACCATTTTGTCGTATTTCTTATCTATGAAACTTTTATCAAGGAATGCACCTCTTACTTTGGATGTCGATGACTTGGAGGAGATACGAAGTTATGCTTGTACAAATAAGATCATTGCAGAGAAAGGATTAAATTGTGGAATTCATCGTTTACTCTATGTAGGTTCCTGCAAATGGAGTCACTGTTCCTTTCCCGACAATCATCCTGCCGTACAGCATGATCAGTCTTTGAAGGATTTTGTTTCGGACAAATCTGTCGCTGACGTTACGGAAGCGTTGTTGGCAGTTCCATTTTTTGGATGTCAAACATTGGATATTGCATCGAACATAATATTGGGTATTTTGGAGAAATTGGATTTACCTCTTATCAGATATGAGACAAGTCAACAAAATGACAATGATAAGTGGAAGAATCTACTATCTCCATGCCTATGTCAATCATACCCATTCCACCTTGATGAATCATGGACACACGAATTAAATCAGATTGAAAGCACATTAAGATCTCCGATAGGACAAAAGTACAATTGCACATTTGATTTTGGAAAGTTGAGTGACCGTCGAGCTAGCTTTGTAGAAAAAGTAGGCATTGGACATTCCGGAATGCAAAAAGGTGTAAGCAAGATTTTGTTAGAAGTGGCTTTGTTTGACGATGATCTTGACATCGAAGATTCAGTGGAACTTGTCAATGAAAGTAAAACTGTAGAAAATGATGATGTATCCAATGAAAAATGTAGCATACCTCCAGAACTGTTAAGGATTGCTCTTCTTCGAGATACTTTGTTTATAGTAGGCAATTCAGCTTTGCACATGGTCCTATCTGCAGAACTTTACAGTAGATACCCCTCCGCCACAGCAGGTGATTTGCACTTATTACGTGTTTGTGGAGGAGATTGTGATGATTTGTTGGTTTATATCATGATAAAGAATGGTATTCATCTCCATCTTTATGATGAAACGAATGAAAATTTGAATTTTATGGTGCAAGAGATAGTTTCAGGCGATAATCTTGGTCGTGAACGATGGAAAAAAAACAATGGTTGGATCTTGAACAATGGTACTGAGGAATTTAAGCGACGAAAAAAAAATGCTTCCAGATGGTTACAAGTAACTGAACAACAAAAAATGAAGATTGTGAATCAGCCTCCTATGTATGTGGGTTTGGGAGGAGGTCGCATCATGGGCAAAAAGCATAAATTAAAGCCCCGATTGACGGATGATTTGGCATTTTCTATGAAGGTAAGCACATACATGATGTATGATTATGATTCATTTTGTAGTCAGCAATCTAACATTTCAGTAATTCAACTCCAATTTACTTCTTAAAAGGCTATTATAGGAGCACTTGTACTTTCGCTCGGGGTTGAGAACATGTGGAGATGTTTATTACCAATGTTTGAAGAATTGCTGCTCTTAACTCCTGAGGAACTGAGAAGAGAATTTGGTCCTACTTCTTCTGTTTGTGCTTCTTATCAGAAAGGGTATTAATTTTAAAATATAGCTTGTTTCCGAAATGAATTAACAATTCTTGTGACTGATTGATTCATTCATTAAATTAACATTATTGTGTAGATCTAATCCCCAAAAAGACACTTTACTTTCTCATTTTACATTCGGCAAACATAGGAACTAGATTGAGTGACATACCTCACCCAACGATATGGTGTGTACCCTGCCATAGCTTCGGCAATACGCAAATAACGAACCTGCAAATTAGACACATTATACATGGGAATTTCAAAGTTCATACTGATAGGCCCAATCTCATTTCGGACTAGAGTTGTACAGGTAGATTTGAGATTTATTCTAGCCTTCATACTTTGTTCGGAATTACCTGGGAATTTTTTCAATTGCCACACAATTTTTTTGTCCTTAGGATCAAATTCAGCAGTCACAGCAGATTGGCTCACAGATAAAATGTTACAGGTAGCTCCTGTTGTGATTTGTGGAACTGGAATTTCCACAACTACGTTAGCACCAAAATGGTTTTCCGGCATCTCTGCACGAATCATAACTGTGACTTCAATTGTATTAGGAGATGTTTCTTCAATCGATGGAAAGATTCGGAATGGAACTTTAAATTCTCCCGTCAACCTATAATTTAAGACAGCAAATTCTCCATCTGGGGGGATGAACGAAAGCGTCCTTGTGTGTTCAAACTCTGTCAAGTTGACACAGTCATTAAAGTTGCAATCATCTAAGGCGACAGACGCGTAGCTTCCACTGTTATTATTGGCATTCGATTTGATAACAAGATCTTCATTCAGTGCAAGGCGAAGTTCGGGGTTTCCAGCCAGGTAACTTTTCATTTGAATACATCCATCAATAGAACTGTTTAGAATATACCCATTGTTGGAAAAGACCACATTAAGCTTTTCTAGAATATCCACAAAAATTTCATTCTTTTGTTTCAAAGTAGAATTCGACTTTTTACCGTCCGAGTTTACTGAAGATATCACAGGTTTATGCACAGCGCTGGCAGAGGCAGTTTTTGGGTTAATCATGGATTTGGTATTAGATACAGGTGTGATTACGATAGGTTCGTTGTATACAAAAGCCTTTAGATTTTCAGTTTGCGTCACCTGAGGATATCCATAGTCCAGCATCTCATCTAAAAGCTCGTACAATAAAATGAAGTTTTTCCTCATACCTTCCTCTGAAAGTGTACCACAGTAATCTTTAAATACTTTAGCAATCCTCGACAAGAGCTATTAAAAGAACGAAGTTGATAGAGAATTAATGAAATTTCAATTAGCACTTCAGAAACAACTTTGAAAAACAAAAATAAAAGTATCAAAAGCAATATAGAATGCCAAGGAACCTTACCTCAATGACTGTACACGGGCTAACATTTCTAGCAGTTGCACAACCAAAAATTAGTCCATTTCTTTTCACGTGAAGGTAACTCAACCCATCTGGCATCACAAAAACTGGTGGCGCATCCCCTTTCATTTTGGAAGATCCATTTTCTCCATTCCCATCAGGACTATTCGATAGAGAAGAGCTGCTATCCAGGCCTATATTGGCTTCCATATCATCCCAAAACTTTACTTTGCGAAAAAAAGCCTCTGTATGAGTACGTTCATGAGCTCCTTCATCTCCTTGCGTACGATACTGTTTCGCGATAATTGTATCTCCTCTCGGTGATAGCACAAAAAAGTTGGATATCATGATGAGGATGTAAGACTAAAGAATAATTTGTTGTGTAAGGAGATAGATGGGTATAATAGTAGGTTGTTTTTGTTGGATTTTTTTATCAATTTCGATTGCTTTCTCTTGCTTCGATTGAGCTTTTGAAACACAATCTTCCTAATCATTGTTCATTTTCATATGATACTTAAGAAGAGCTCTGTAATTAAAATGTAACTCAACGGACCGTTCAAAGATATTATGGGCAATTCCACCGAATCCTTATTAAGTAATGAAAGAGCCGTTATTACTGGGCTTCATTTTTGATTTTTCAGCATACGACATCTTACAATTATAAAGTAATATCTACATTGTAAGCCCAGCAAAGTTATATAGTAAATTCTATTTAGCAAGATTATGACAGTAATTAATTAATAGACTATAAATTGATGAGTGCAAGAATAAAACGTCTTTGATTCGAGTCTCTTGTGAAAATCACAAAACTTCATTATATGACATCTACGGACATTTGCAGTATATACTCTACATAAATAGGTACGGTAGTTAGCATCAGGATGTCTACCTTTCTTCCAAATGAGAATTCTGGATAACATCATGCACCAATATCATCACCCTATGTCAAAGGACATTTGTGCACCCGAACAACGTCCAAGAAAGAATGTTTCTCCCAATGAAACATGAGCGTAAGTGAACCCCTTCATTGATGGATTCTTTCCTTCGGTGTTATTCATTTTTTGTTGATAGATGTCGTAACGATATATGGCCTAGGCTCGCAATCCACCGTCTCCTTAGTTCCTTAGTTACTTAATTGCTTCGTGAGTTAATTAATTAGTTAGTTCATTACTTAGTTTGAAAGCATCTTCCAAAGGAGAGTCAATCTAATTCTCGAATAAACATTCCAGAATCATTGGAATATACATACATGTTTTTCAAAAATAATGAAATAAAATGATAGGAAATAATGAGAATGTGCATCACAGAGGGATGGAATAGAATCCATGTCAATATCGAATATTGTAGATAGTATCTTCTCTCGTTGATTATGACGTGACCTTCTCAAAGCACACGTCTTCTATTCTTCCTCCTCCTCTTCTTCTATAGATAATCTATGATGAGATCACATTTATCTTTCTCTCACAATATCACCAGGATCCTATTGGGGATAGATGGAGTCTCAAACAAAGGAACGGACCGAAAGAATGAGTTTTGTTGGGAAGTTGTAAACAATGACTAGAAGTGAGATGTGGCAATGGGACTGTTTTATGGAAAGAAATACTCTTGGATTACAAATCTGTCTTTGTTTGGAATGGGAAAAAAGACATTTGGGATAGGATAGTAGGGTGTTGGTATTTGGCAAATCCTGAAACACGAAATATGAACAAAATTCGAATTTTGGAGGATATTGGAAAGGACTAAAGGATAAATATAGGGTCCCACATTTTTTTCACAAAAAGGTTGGAAGGATCTCTCACATTGGGCTATTTTGGGACATTGGCATTTCGGAAACGCATGTGATTCTCAATGGAAGGAATATGATATTATTGCCGGTGATGATAGCATAAATAAGTGAAAGATAGAAAGGCATCATAGTTGAGGCTGTGCATCAAGAATATTTTCAATCATGGGGTTTGTGAATGTATTTTGATTTTTCGTCGCCAAATAGAGACAAAAGATTTAAAACTTTGATAAAATCCTACATTTGCGATTTCTAACCATCTAACTTAAATACACCAAAAATATGCTTTTACTATTGCTTTTTATTGTTTTTGATACTTTCTTTTTTTAAGCCCAGCGACTATTTCGAACTGGTGCAGGCCGATCTCCACCTCTCCTATCATCCTGATCACGTCCATAGGCTCCACGTGCTCCATCACGATCACGATCACGGCCATAACCACCACCATCACGATCTCTTGCTCCACCGTATCCACCACTATCACGATCTCTGGCTCCGCCATATCCACCGCCATCACGGTCTCTTGCTCCACCATACCCACCGCCATCGCGGTCTCTTGCTCCGCCGTATCCTCCACTATCACGATCTCTCGCTCCGTTGTATCTTCCACCTCCATATCCGCCTCCGCGTGAATCATCATAACGTCCACTGCCTCCTGATCCGTAGCGCCCACGATCACCGTATCCTCCTCCTCCATCACCTACTCGACTGCGTCTGGTGGGTGGTTGGTATTTTCCACCACCTCTAGAAGCTGCATCTAAGTCACGGCTAGAGGGAGGTCCAGTGGGGGCGGAAGGCCTATCCCTATCTCTCCTTAGAAGTTCCTCATTCTTCGCCTGCTCAGCTTGCCTTCGTTTTTCTTCTTCTGCAGCCTTCTTCCTTCTTTCCTCTTCTTTTCTAGCTTTCTCTTCCTCGGCCTTTTGCTTTTCTTCTTCTTCCTTCAGACGAGCAGCTTCCTCAGCCTTGGCTCTAATTTCATCATCCCTCCTCTTCTGTGCGCGTTTGAGTTTACGTTCATCTGCCTCCATTTCAGCAATACGCTCAGCTTCTTTACATTCAGAAGCATGCAAAATCTCACGACGTCCCATACTCATTTTTTCGAAAGCAGCTTGATAGTCGTAAAGGACAAAATTTTGCAATGCGGCCTTCTCCTCTACGTCTAGCTCCCATTGTGCTTTAGCTCTCTTGGCCTTCACAATTGTTTCATTCTCGTACCTTTCCTTATCCTTTTTCAGCCTCTCTTCAAATCTTGCTTTCACAAGAGACAACTCTTCAATTCTTACTGCTCTCACCATGTAATCTAGTTTCCTTACTTGTTCCCTGAGTTTCCTTTCTGCTTCTTCCTTCTTTTTATTAGCAGCATTGGCATGCTCCTTCATGAGTTTGACGGTATCAATAGTTTCCAATTCTTCCGCGGCCATGTCATCAGTGTTCTTGCCCATAGCCTTCAGGTATTTCTTCTTTTCCATCTGTTCCATTTCCTTCTGAATCTTAACCATTTTCTCCCTTTCTCTCATCTTTTGCTCCCTTGCGAGACGACGTTGTTCTTCTTGTTTAGCAGCAGCTTCCTTCTCAGCCTTGACACGCATTTCCTCACGTAGTTTCTCTTGAGCAAGTCTCTCAACCTCCTCCTTGCGTTTCTCGATTTCAATCTTCCTTTGTAGGACAGCTTGATGTTCAACTTGCAAGTTTGCACGGATAGTAAAGAAGAGGTCTATACGTTGCTTGTTCTTAGCTGCGATGGTAGCTGATGAAGGTTTTTCGATCATTCGAGAGACTTGATTCAAATGTTTAGCCAATACAGTCAACTGTCCCCTCATTTCATCAGATTCCAAAGCAGAAGATCCGAAGCGAAGACATTTGGTGCGGTGATCGATGCGAACAGAGAAGGATTTGTTATTCTGGGTAGAGGATACTATTCCTTGCTCAACAGTTTCGAAAGAAAGGCCAAGATCGTTCGTTAATTTTTGTAAATGGTCAAGGGATACAGTGTGATAAGCTGCACTGAGATTAAATAGCAATTTCAAAAGTAAAACATCAGTGAGAGGTTTGACGTATTGAGCAAGTGGATGATGTTCAGTTTCATCAACATCCTCGCTCTTCTTTTCTTCGCTCCCTTCGGAATCAGTTGGTATAACAACATTAGTTTCCTTCTTGAGTCGGTCCAAAAGAGGACGAGCCTGAGAAACCATAACAAGAGGATCTGTGGACTCTTCAAGAAGAATATAGAGATCTCGTAGGTATTCAGGAACATCATTGAGAATGTTTTTGTTGCTGAGTTCTTGCAAAAGACCCATTCGTGTTGGATGACTAGTATGAAATCCTAATAAAGTTGCCATACGAGCTGTTTTTTCATTGTTGATATCATCCTCAATGGTTTTAGAAATTTGATCCTTCTTCTTGGTAATATTTTTCTTATTCCCTTGCTTTCCAAGGGTATTTTGATCTGTGCCAGGAATGCATAATGCAGCAAGAAGCACGGTTGATGCCATAAGTTGTTTTTGTTCATTTGACATGCTTTTGTTGTATTCGCAACTTAAAGTATAATATTTGTACCAAGCAAATGCATGGAAAAGATAATTTTCTGATACCCAAAATAAGTCAGTTAGTTTTTCGTAATAAGTAGCCATAAGCTTAGCCTTTGGAAGAGAACTGTTGATGTTTTTTCGGGCTTGAACGTGACTGATTTGAAGAATGTTATAAATATCTTCAACCGTTTTGAAACCTTCTGTGTAAAGATGAAGAACAGAAGCGGTTTCCAATTGCTGGAATCTAGTTTGGAGGTGAAATTCGATACTTTCAGTAGTCCATCCTTCCCAGCCTCTGACTTTGTTGTTTGGTTTGGCATCAAGAGCATCTTGGTTTGATCCATATTTTTGTAAGTTTCCTAAGTGTTGTCTTAGCATGTCACAAAAACGCCTAAACTCAGTCCTACGTTTGTAGGTTCTGCAGAAGTTCAAGGCTCCTGAAGCTGCATAGTGATAAAGATGCATTAATTTTGAGTTACTTCTGAGAATATCTAGCACAGCTCGATAGGCTTCCCACAGGAATTTAATCGAAGGAAGTACAACAGCAGTTTCCCTCTGAGTTTTCTCGGGGTCGAGGCTCATGGTACTCAACATGATGCTCTTATGAGTAGTTAAATCATCTATAGCATCTTGTTCTTGATCGGCATCATCATCATTGTCTCCTGGAATACCCGATTCTTGCTGACCAACATCATCAGCGTGCTCTTTGGCCATACGGCATTTCTCCTCAGCTTTGTCCAACAAATGCCGAATTACAATCTCAAGAGATCCAGGAGCTTGACTTTGACTTAGGTTACGATATTGATGTAGACCGTCTTTTGCCTCACGTGATCGGTTGCGACGAAGACAAAGGTCAAGATACAAGATCATCACTTGTTCATATACGGGACTCCAGGTTCTGTGGCGTCTAGAACTCAAGACATCGTGAAGCAAAGTTAGTGCTGCATCTGGTTGGTTGATGTTTTGCAGCTCCAAAGCTCGACGCAGCGCATTTTCTGGCTTATGAAAGAAAGATCCGGACATTTTACTTAAGTCCCTGAAATTAAATAAATGTCGATTACTCTGATTTGACGAACAAACTATTTGAATTTATTTGCAAGTTATGCTTTCCAATAAAATCAATTTCACTAGTGCTATGTTAGATTGATATTCTGAGCTATGCACGTTGAAAGAGCAGAACGAAACAGAGTAAAAGAGGGCTTTAGATTCGTCTCCTTGTCTCTTCAGTCACCTCGTCCTTTCGTTATTACAAATTCCTTGGCGTAGGATTCAATAGTCTAGTACGTTGTAATTTACACCATCCACCAAAAACCAGACGATTGAGCGGGAGAGGTAGTTCTTCCTATATATTCTACATACATCCAAGTCTATGTGGAACTTATACCAATGAAAATGAATTCTTCAGAACGTTTACACGTGGGATATCATATTAGTTTCGTACAAATTGAGAAAAATTCAAATTAACTTTTGGGTTAAGATTCGAATTTGATTTCATCAAAAATAAGGTGTAAATCTCACTTTTTTTTGGACAAGAGGAGAAAGGTATCCAACAAGCTTTCTGCAGCTATCGTTAAAAGCCAATTTTCAGGAATTTGAATTCTCATTTTCAACGGAAGTCTCAACTGTAATGCATACAAAAATTATTCTTGAGCTATTATTGCTTTCTTCTGTGAAACATGAAGCTTGCAAGAATTTTGTATTATTCAATAGCGATAAGGATACAAAATTTTGCTCCTAATAAATTTAATTTCTATTCATTTTTGTACAGTCAAAATTGTAATAACATTCTTGTCATTTTTGTTGGAAGATATTTATGATAAATACTCAGCTATATTTTCTATTGGTCACAATTCTTGGCCATGAGTAATCCAAGCACGATTGTTATACAGGTGCTGAAGTAGAAAATAATGAAGTTCTTTTCAAAAACATAATCAGTAATGGTAGTCTGAATTCTCATGTATAAAATATAGTACAGTCAGCATGTCAGTCCTAACGTTCTTTCTAATTTGGCTCTCTTTCTCTTAGCATCTTGAAGAGTGTAGCACTTTCTTCGCATTGCTTTAGATCTATATCGTTCTTTGCAATCAACGGTTTCGACCGTTTTAGTGGATGTTGTTGTAAATGAAGGGTTAGGTGGTGCAATGGGAGGACAATTGTGCTGTACCATTTCATATTCGTTGATATATTTCATCCGTAGACAAGGCACATTTGGAACAGGACTACTGGCACGTCTCCATCTTGTCGTATCCGTTTTAAGTGCACATGTAAACATTGTACGATTGAAATGATTAACCTTTAAACCTTTTTTCTCCCAAACTTGTTTTATCAGCTTCTCTGGATTTAGTTTTCGGTCCGGTCTTTCAAGTTCACCTCTAAAAAATGTAGGAAAGATATCCAATGCATCCAGTACATCATCATTTCCAACAATTAAATGACGATCAGTATAACCAAAGTAATCACTCCCAGGAGGGATCCAAACTTGTTTATTCCCAACTGGGAATTCTGATACATTGTGCAAACATTGATAATAATGATCAGATCGAGTAATCACAAATTTATCATATTTTTTTGTGAGACCGAAGTCTATTATATGATTTGTAAGAAACCATCGAATCATCATTATGATTGCACCACTTCCATCTTGACCTTCAACGCCTCCAAAAGGACCATTTGCTGGATGAACAAGTTTTAAGAGATTTTCTCTCCAGGCTGTTCCGCTTATCAAATCCACTGCATATCCCCAATCTTTATATTCTTGAAAATACCAAATAAATTTGGACCGATCGATTAGGCTTGGTTTGAGATTTACAAGTGGATCATTTAATTCTTCTTCGTCCAATTGTCCTATGATAAGAGCTAAATCCGCCATACTCGGATCTAGCACGTTTCTTTGTAACGTTTCCCAAGCTCTTTCACCTCCTCTCAGATTCCCCATAATTACCACAAGAGTTCGATTAGGTGGTTGTGAAAAAGTTTGCATCAAGTGTGACATATCTATTAGTTTCTCATGGACTCTCAGCCATGGATGTATCCGACTCTGTAGCGTAACGGCATAATATAAAGATTGTAGGACGAATATAATGACGAATACTATGTAGAGACATCGAAAGTTTCTTTTCCTGCTAGTTGGTGATTTTACTCGTTTGGGAGGCAGCGTTTTCCTTTCTTTAGAATTCCTTCTCTTCATTCTTGATGTTGTCGAGTGGAAAAACGGCAAGAAGACAAAGAAACGAAAGTTACAATGATGATGATATTTACAAAAATTCTTTTTGTTGTCATATACGAGTATACATACGACGATATTCTTACCAATGCGAAAAATGCCCTCACAAATTTAAGTTGTGATTACCATACTGTATATTTAATAAACTGATGTAAATTTGATGTGATTTTCCACTAACTTAGTTCTTGATGCAATGCAATCTTTTTCCAAAGTATAGTACTCGAATGATCTGAACGCTTCTCGCAACACCAAACCAAAATTTTCAACAAAAAGCGTTACGATTACTACTTTGTCTCTTTTCCATTACTTCCTTAGCTTAGAGCCGATGCGATGAAAAAGACTGTCCCAGTCGTAAAGTATATGATAAAACTCCTCTCAACTCTAGAATTATGTTTAATATGACCACAAGATATCAAGGAAACGATATGGATCAAACCAGTACACCAAAATTAATAATTCTAAATCTACCTACCGATACCGAACCACCTGAATTTGGTTATTTGCCTGATTTATTAAAATGGCATTGTCAATACCCTGTATCCGATCGAGAAAAACTTCGTAATGATGTCATTCAAACATGACAAGAGAACCGAAATCCTTTCATCGATCATCCGGAATTTGCACATGAGATTTGGTTTGAGTTTGATTGGGAAAATTGTGATGGAATTCATCCAATTCCAGAACCAGAACCCTTTCCTATTCCTAATCCTGTACCCAAAGATCCAAGTCCCTCTTCTTCTCCTACTACCACTCCTATTCCAGTTGGAAATCTTCCTCCTCGAAACTTGCATCCTGTTTGGATCAATGGGATTCATTACGATGATGAGGGTATTGACAATGAGGAATTTGTTGAAATTGCATGTCATACAGACATTGACTTGACTGGATATAAAATAATTTTGTACAATGAGAAACACGGTGCTTCCTACAACACTGCACACTTGTTCAATATCTGTTTGTAGCCGAATTTTATGCATTCTCTAGTGGAATACAAAATGGAGATAAAGATGGGATTGCTCTTATAGATCCCAATGATCAAGTTTTGGAATTTATTTCCCATGAAGGTGTTCTCACGGCAAGTAATGGCCCTTCAACGGGATTCATTTCATCGGATATCGGTATTGTGGAATCGGGTTCCACAAAAGAAGGCACATCACTTCAATTGGCGGGTCTTGGCTGTCTTAGTGGAGATTTCACGTGGGGAGTAGGTAAGGCTTCCCCTGGACAAATAAATATCGGTCAGGAGATTGTATGTCCAGAACATCCAAGTAGTGGAGAGCTTTCAACACAAGAATATGATATATTTCTTCAGAAAGATTTCAGCCCACAAATAAGAAAATTGTCATATTTAGGAAATCAACAAGATAGTATACATGATTCTGTAGCGAAAAGAACTTAATCATCGAATGAAACTCCAAAATATGATGAAATTCTGTATACATAAATTTCATCATAATTTATTCTTAATGGTTTTTAAACATATGGAATGTTTCCTTTGTTCTATTGGCATTTACTTTAGTCAATTCCGAAAAATTACGAATTCATTTTTGAAAACAACCCAATCGCATTTTTTCCGTTCCAGTATCACGATTCATCTTCACATTCCTCAGAGTAATAAAATGGTAATTTTTGCTACTCTAAATTTCAGGATGTAGTACTTCTTTCTTATTCCTATCCTGAAAGGAGTGGTATATTTTTCATCATTATGCATTAACCAAAACACAACCTATGAATTGTCAAGATATCATGTCACTTTTCAGACATGACACGTTCGGATCTGTCTTTAATGATGTATCTATCCGATGTTATCGTTGTCGTAACGGAATCACAAACCGTTTGGTCGTCCCAAAGGTACATACAATCTGATCCAATGGAAATGTCATGGTCTCCGGGAGATCTACCATTTCTTCTGAATCCGAATCCGAATCTGTTTGTGGAATCTCTGTATCGTGATGATTATCATGATTGTCATTATCATCATTATCAAAAAGTAAGGCTTTTACGTTCCCCTTGATAGATGCAATACTGACATGAATTTTGGGAGATTTGTAATATTCCTTTTGACAATATTGAATTAGAATCTCATTCACACAATTAAGAATCCTTTTCAAATACTGATTTAATAAAGGAGAGGTAAAAACTAAAAATGAACGCGTTTCATCATCATTAACCAAAATATCATCGGGAGTTATACCATAAACATTCGAAATATCCAAGGTACAATTGGTCGTAGATTCTAAGTTCAGTAACGATTGCAATTGATGTACAAAAGGAACTATGGATTGATTTTGGAGATAAAATGGCCGTGAGAGCGAAATGTGAAATCCTTTCTTTCGTGACGATTCCTCTGTACTAGGGCTTAATGAAGGCATACAATGATGAGGAAATATTTGTGAATCGTATAATTTCTTCTTATCTAAAATTTGTCGAAGGCATTGAATTTTAATGGACGCAGCTTTTTGCAATGATTGAGCCATGGGTGCATCATTGTCTAGTTCGAAAAAGACATGTCCACACCAATTTCCACGTATGTGAGGAGTACTCCTAATAAATTGAAGAGTGTTATCGTTAGTTTTCGACCGTTTGATGACGCTTGGAGGATTTTTCGGTTGCTGGATTGATTGAGTGTCTGCATCAGGAGTTGAACTTGGAGGTGGTGCTATACGCGATCGTTTATTGGACTGATATGATGAACCAGGAATCAAATTCTCATACTTTGTTTCGCTTTTATTATCTGTTTTGGGGTTATTGTCGAGTTTGTCATCATCGCTGCTGTATTGACAGCTGAGCAGGAGATCCATTTCCCGTCATTTCGATATCTGATCAAAAGGCATCTAATGGGACACATCTATTTACAGATTCTAAAAATAGGCTTTAAAACACTTTTATTTTTTGGGTCGTACAATACGTAGAAAATATACCATGAAAAGTTGAATTTAATTATCATTTATCATTTAAACCTCGACTCTATTTTTAGGTTCCATATCACCCGTGCTTCCCGGAGAGGGGGGCCTATAGCCTATCGTTACTGGGGGGAGCTCTTGTCTTAACCTCGAATAATTGGTTCGTTGGGCCCTCTCAAACAAACAAACAAAATCAAATATAAATGGCGGCGGTAGTGGTATGCTATGTTTTGCGTGTTGAGGTCGGCAATGCGTTGCGGTAGCACTATATTTCCTTCGCGACGACAACCATTTACTAGGCACTTGCGTTAGGCTTAAATCGGGTCCGATTTATGGAATTCAAGCGAACAATGTATGATTGAATTCTACGTATAATATATGGGAATCTACGAACATAAATTGTGTACGCACGAACCAAATATTTTGATTTGTTATCATTATTAGAAATGAAGCTTGTGGGAGAGCAGAGGCAAAAGTAAGTTCACCCAGTACAAAGGTCACAAGATGAGTCCGTCCATCAACGAAATCAACAATCAAAAGATTCAAGATCTTGCTGAATCCTTTGAGACTCAAAGCATCACTTCAATTTCCTTGTATCAATCAGCTCTGTTAGTCCATCAGTATGCTCAGCATCAACCCACCCTCCTTCCATTATTTCAAAGTGTTGTGCAAGCTCTCCCATCATCATTGCTTCAAACCATTCTAGACGAATTAAACCAAGGATTTGTTCTCCTTATGAATCAATTATCTCAAAGCGAAAAGTCTATCTCAGAGAATTGCCAAAACGTACAATCAGCTCTCCATGCCCTAACCATCATTTATACATCCCATCCACAAGCATGCATATTGGGAAAGGATATCAATCTTTATGTCGCTCTTGTCGAATATTATGAATTTATAGTATCGTCTCCTCAATACTCCAAACATCTTTCTGACATTTTGTCATTTTTATCCAAAGTATTCCTTGATGGATTATTTCAATTCGACCATCAAGATGATATGGATACAGCAATTTCCAATCTCATGGAAGGTATTCAAATACTGGAAAATTACAGCGAAACTTGCTTGGGCGATGTCCAGAAATGGCAAAAGCAACAATCACCTCCTTTTTCTATTACAAAATCTATTCAAGATCAAGGTTTTGATATTGATTCACCTCAAGTGGAATATCTAATTCAAATGTTGCAATCTTGTCCTACGTACGAGCAACAACAACGTTCCCCATCAAGTAACACTCTTCCATCTTCAGGTAAAACAACAAAATCACAAAAGAAATCATCATCCAAAAAGCCAAAATCGATAAATGATCCAATCCTACCATTAATCAAACAAGTGCAATCCATCTATCCCAAATTAGGACAGGGTTATGTAGAAATAGCACTCGCCTGTTACAATTTCGATCCAAACATTGTAATATCTCACCTTTCTTCATCCTCCATACTTCATCCACGTCTCCGAGGACTTGATCTAAAACTCCCTCGGCAATTGCAAAAATCCCAATCCTACCAAACAGATTCCAAGGAAGGGTACGAAGCACGACAAGATCAAAAGAAATATCTCCAACAAATCGAATTGGAACAAGAACAAACATCCTATAAATTACAATCCTTTATGGAATACAATGATGATTATGATGATCAATATGATGGAATTGGTAATGATGGGAAGGTTGGGTCAGGAACAGCTGTGGATGAAACTACATGGGAACCACCATCAAAGGATTATTATGATAATGTGAAGCTTTATAATACTGTACTCAAGAATGAATTGGCAGAAGATGAATATTGGAAGGATATGCAGAATACGAATCGAAAAGTTCAGGTAAAGAAAAATAGGAAGAAGGCAGGTAATGATAATAATGATGGAGAGAATGAAGATTTGGAGGAGGAGAAGGAACCGGCGAAAAAATGGGGTCCAGACAAAGGTAAGGGTGGACGGGTTATAGGTCCTGATGGGAAATATTTGCCTTTTCCAAAAAAACATCATCGAAAACAAAAGAAACAAAATCAAGATTTATCTTCCTCAAAGGATACACCCAACCAAGGACAAAATAGTAATCATTCGAAGAATTCCAAGGATTCCAAAAGCAATAACAAGGGCGGAGGAAATGCCAAAGGCAATGCAAACGGAAATCTAAAAGGAAAGACTGGAGGAGAAAATATGACCAAAATACAAAAACGACGCAAAAATGATAATAAAGCTAAAATTGGCAATCACAATCGGAAAGATCGGGCTACTCGAAAGACTGGCGGAATGTAATGAACGGTGGACAATCCTGCATTTTTTGGATATTTTTTGACAGGGATACGGAGGAAGAAAGCTTCTAACTAAAGAATTATTCTTTCCCAATGATTATCTTAGCAATTGAATTTTCATTATCTAGAGTTAAATATAACAACGAATGATTTGGATTTTTCATCGATAACTTCTAGAATATGGACATTGGTATTGAGAGTATAGTGTTTATGTAGTTATATCGGATAATGAGTTGTCTGAATATCTCAGTAGTGTCGAAGGCTTATGAAACCCTTTACTCCCATTCTATAGTGGCAGGTGGCTTTGAACTAATATCATAGCAAAGTCTGTTAATACCCCTCACTTCATTGATGATACGACTAGACATCTTACCCATAACTTCATATGGCAAATGATAAAAGTCAGCAGTCATGTAATCAGTTGTTTCAACACAACGCACAGCCGCTACATTTTCATATGTTCGCCCATCTCCCATAACACCCACACTCTTAACGGGAAGGAGTACAACAAAAGCTTGACCAATTTTACGATAATGGCCTGCAGCCCACAACTCCTCAATCATGATAGCATCCGCTTCTTGCAAAATTTTGCATCTTTCAGCAGTTACTTCTCCTAAAATACGAATTGCTAATCCAGGTCCAGGGAAGGGATGACGCCATACACTCTTTTCTTCGATTCCAAGTGCCATTCCTAATTCACGAACTTCATCCTTAAATAACTCTCGCAGAGGCTCAATTAGTTTCAGATTCATTGATGCTGGAAGACCTCCAACATTATGATGAGTTTTAATCGTGGCGGATGGGCCCTTGTAGGATATACTTTCAATGACATCTGGGTAAAGAGTTCCCTGTAGGAGATAATCACACCTTCCAACTTCTTTTGAAATCTTATTGGCCTCTTCCTGGAAGACATCAATAAAGGTACCACCAATAATTTTTCGCTTCTTTTCTGGTTCTGTGACTCCCTTAAGACGACCCAAAAAGAGATCGGATGCATCTACGCATTTTAAATTTACACCACAGTCCCCATTAAGACGTTTTAGAACTTCGCTGGCTTCATCTTTACGAAGGCATCCATTATCGACTAGAACGGCATGGAAACGATCTCCAATGGCTTTGCACATAAGAACTGCCGCGACAGTAGAGTCAACTCCTCCACTGACAGCTCCAATCACATGACCGTCTGGACCGACTGTTTTACGAACATCTTCGATAAATTCTTGTGCATAATCTGTCATGACCCAATCTTGCTTTGCTCCAGCGATGCCAACAACAAAGTTTTTCAATACAGTGGAACCAAGGGGTGAATGGGTTACTTCAGGGTGGAATTGAAGTCCATACATTCTAGATTCGATGTTTTCAATGGCTACAAAGTCAGCGTTGGATGTTCCGGCTAGTGATTGGAGTATAAGTTTATGAGATACATCAAAGAGAGTTCAGGAAACGTATTCAGTGATTAGCAAAAGAAAATCCGATATTGTCATGGAATAAAATAAAAAATGAAATAAACCAATTAGCATATATATTGCACAAAAGTAGGATTCTATCAAGCAATAGAGTGTTTCGAAAACATTGAATTGACACAAATTTTGAATAAAACATATTCATCAACGTACCGCAAGCTTTGAAGTTTTCTGGTACAACATGGAGCTTATCTCCGTGAGACATCCACATTTGAAACTCTTTTGGCATCCCTTCAAATAGCTTAGAATCGCAATTTTCCACACGGTTGACCATTGCCTTTCCATATTCTCGTTTCAACCCTGGAGCAACTTTGCCTCCAAAGACATGGGCAAGTTCCTTTACGTTTCGAGACATTAATATATATATTTAAAAGAATGAGAAGTACTTCTTTGATGATGTTTCACTTTCAAAAATAGAACAATCAAATAGATATCAAAAACGAATCTTTTCCTAACCTACCTGCATACCGTAGCAAATTCCTAAAACTGGAACATTTTTTTCTTTCAATAGTGCCCAGATTTCAGGTGAAACGTGAGGAGCACCTTCTTCATATACACTGTTAGGCCCTCCACTCAATATAACGGCAGAGAGAGTATGCTTAGCTAATTCTTCAACCTTTGCGAGACAGGAATACAATTCACAATAGACATGCATTTCACGAACACGACGAGCTATGAGATGTGAATACTGCGAGCCAAAGTCAAGAATGGCTACTTGAGGCCTTTATATGAGATTTTGAGTTTTATGTAGAATAAGTTATCACGTTCATCCATTTGTTCAAATACCATGAGCAAGAGTAATGTGAAGAAAGGTGGAGAAATTAATTGTTTGGATTAGAAAATGAGCACAATTATGAACGGAAAACTTGGTAATATTTCAGACTATGCACTTGATGAAAGCAGCTCTGATTGCATGATCTCACGCACCTATCAAAATGACCAAGCTGGGATGATTGCTTCAAATATTCTCCAGAGTCTCCCATTGTTGATGAACACAAAAAGTGATTTCTTTGTTATTTGGAAAAATGAAATGTTAAGGTTGTCAGCAACGATTTGATTGATTGGTTTTGTGGCTCTTTTTCTTCACAAAAATAACCTAAAAAAAAGAATAATCCTGATACCATTATTTCTTCTATGAGTATTACGTATGTACGTAAAATCTTTAGACCACAAATTACGTACACAGCAATATAGAATTAGAATCACTATGAGAGAGCATCAATTATCTTTCGAAAATATTTACGGAAACACTACGTAGCAACATCCCATCGAGAAATTTGGAAGCACTTAAAAAAGAAGAAAATTTTTATTTCTGCTGATCCATCCTGTGGTCAACCTTCTATGTAGTTCCTACACTACTCCTAACCCTAACCCTAATCCCAACTCTGTAATAAATAGAAAAATGTTGATATATAGAATTTATGAATCTAATATCATACCTAGAGACTTTTGCGAATATTGTACCGTTAAAATTGTTTGAATAGAACATTTCCAGAAAATTTAACGGCCACCTCATATCTACACAATTGAAGAAAACATATTTCGATGTGTACTTAGAACAAATCGATATGTTAAATGTACATAGTACGTTTTTACGGTTTTATTCTTGAGACTAAAACTCCAAATTCAATTCAAACCAAAAATCAAAACTGTAATTCCGCCAAAAACATCTTTATTGGATTCAACGACAAACCATCTAAAAAAATTACGGGTCTGACTGATCGAGTAGTGTGTCTAACATCATCAAGAATATACTCTATCTTTTCAAATTGATGGTCAATTTAACCTTTCACAAACTAAACCGTCTAGTAGATTGAGGCAAAATAAGTAAATAAGAAACATGCCATCTCCGCCTCTTTCGAATGAGAATAGCTTACATAGCTCATTTGACTTGCCACCAATACCTTCAGCACTTCCACGAAAGCTTCAAGTTCATGTTGCAACTAATTCCACCTCTGATGAAAATAAGGAAAACAATCCCTTGCCACATCGAAACGTTCAAAATAGTAAAAGTAATGAGGCTTTGAAATCATGGCAGCTAATGAAGTCCAATCATGGTACTCGGAAATTCTTAAATTCTCAACGGAACCACAAAACATCAAGTTTATCATCTCCATCATTTTCGTCGTCAGCTTCCTCGATGCTGTTGAATGGAAAGAATAAACGTCAATTTTTAGATACAGAACGTGACGTTTCTTCTATTAGAGCCAGGATACAGCGTGAGGCGTCATCTCCATCTTTAGAATCCTCATCGTCGAAAGAAGCTGTGCCGAAAAAAATTGCGCTAACAGGAACATATAAGCACGGACAAAATAGAACTTCAGCAATTTCTTCTTCCATTCGAAATCGTATACTTAGATATGGAGAGACAATAGATTCTTTATTTTGTTTGGCAGAAGATTGCTCAGAAGAACACCGTAATCTTTGCAATGATATTGTCAATGGGATAAAGACTGAAGATACAGAAGCTTGGAAAATTGTTTTAGACTATGCATCAGTAAAATTTAAAAAAGGCGATGGTAAGAATCAAATTGTCAAGTTTATGCATCATAACACAAAACATCATCTCAAAATGTCATGCTCATAATGCATCGATTTTTATTCTAAGATGGGCAAAATTTAATTCGCCTACATCGAAGAGCAACGTCTCGACTCATTAACGCTAGAACTTCAATGGAGATTGCTCCAGGTCACTTACTTTCAATATATATATCTTATGCCCGTGCTCAGTCTCTCTTTACTTCCAGCAATGATGCCCGGCAAACATACAAATATATTTTGAACAGACACATTGGTGAATACGACGCAGCTCTATATGTGGCAATCTCTGATTTCGAATTGAAGGAAGGGAGATTAGATTTAGCCAAAGATTCTCTACAACGAGGATTAGTGAAAAATGCCCAGCCAACAGAACTGTTAAAGAGAAGATTGAATGAACTAGAAGGAAAAGATGATTGCAAAGATGAGGAAAAAGTAACTTCGCATGAAAAAAATACTTATACAGAAAATGAAAGTCAGAAAATACGCATACCCCCGTTACCATCTTCTAAGTCAATAACTAAAAATCATAGCATTAGTTCTTCTCCGAAAGATGCCAAAGAGCATCAGATCGAAGAAATAGATTTCGAAATGGATAAAAGCAGGACAAAAGAAAATGTAGAACTAGACGACAAGGATATAAGTTTCTCTCAAAAGAAGCAAATCGATGCTATACAACAGGCACAAGATGAAAATATAGAAGAAACTATACCACTTTCTATCATCAGTATAGAAAATACATTTAATTCAAACATGTCGGGTACTGAAGAGCCCTTGAATAGCAGTCAAATTTCATTGAGTTTAGAGTTCGATATTCAACCAAAAACAACAAATGTGATGGAACCGCAAAACTCAGAAAGCGATGATCGTGAAGTTGAGGAAGAGTTTGGAGCTAATAAAAGCAAAAGAAAATTTTCAGAGAAGAAAAAAAAAGAGAAAAATGATCATGTTAGTGCGAAAGAGGTATTGACCAAATCATTAAATACGTTTGAAAATAATGTGAAAGTATCGACTTCAACTTCCCCAGCTCTAAACCAATCCAAATATACCAGAAGCCGACTAGCTGGACTCAGAGCAAAAAATAAATCAGCTCTACTGAACCGTCATAAAAAGTCCTCAAAGCTAGGTGGTGCTGAAAGAGTTGACCCAAATACTTCAATGTCATCAATGCCTGATAGTGATGAAAGTGACTTGGATGAAATGAGCAGTGAAGTAACTCCTGGATCGAAAAAACGCGTGGAAGATTTTTCGAAGCCATCTCCAAAGGTTCCCAAAATCACAAGGACAGACTTAAGCTACATGCTTGATTGGGATCCATCAAAATCACGTAAGCAATCATCTTCTCCCTCTTCAGCACCTTTGTCCCAATCTAGAAGGTGCTTTGATATTGGTCCGTCTATGGAAAAAATAGAGGAAGAATCGCCAACCGAAGGGCAATCGACTGTTGGTGGAGGCAATGAGGGATCAACACAAACTCACGTATCAGATAATAGTGCGACTAGTGATAGGAGCAGAGAAAAGGATAAAACGGAAGATTCAAATCAAGTTAATGATATCGAAAGGAATCCAAATTCGTCACAAAAATCACCAACAGAGAGAATGCAATCGAATGATGGAAGGGCTTCGTTTCCGTATTCACCGAGGGAAGCTGCTTTAATGGCGAATGCAAATGTAGAGTTCTTACCACTAGTGTCGGAGGACAATATATGTTCAGTCAATTCGATCCCTTATGCTAAACTTGGTGTCATTGGGAAAGGAGGATCATGCAAGGTATACCGTGCTCTATCAAAAGAATGTGCAGTCCTGGCAATTAAAAAGGTAAAACTGGAAGGCATGGATCAAAAGGCGATAAATGGCTATGCAAATGAGATTGCATTATTGAAAAGACTCAGAGGTAACCCAGCGATCATTCAATTGTATGATAGTGAAGTAGATTATGTTCGTAAATCAATTTTCCTCGTTATGGAACTTGGAGAAGTTGATCTTAATCATGTACTTCAAAAACAAGCTAGAATGCAGCAAGCTAATAAGGGGGCACCAGGAAGATTCAATATTAATTTCATTCGCTTAACATGGCAACAAATGTTGAGTGCTGTCCATAGTATTCATGAAGAACGCATTATTCATAGTGATTTAAAACCGGCAAACTTTTTATTTGTCCGAGGAGCACTAAAACTGATTGACTTTGGAATAGCAAAAGCCATGCAAAGTGAAGATACGACAAATATATACCGTGATAGCCAAATTGGAACATTAAATTATATGTCACCAGAGGCGATTCTAGATACAGGTTCTGGAGGAGACAAGGCTAGAATGAGATTAGGACGAGTGAGTAAAATTTTAATTGCACTTTTCATCTGAATTCAATTTTTCTCGAACTCATAAACAGTTTCTTGCTCTTTAGGCATCTGACATTTGGTCACTAGGATGTATATTGTACCAAATGATATATGGTAGGACTCCTTTTGCCGACTTACACATGATCCAAAAGCTTCAAGCAATCGTAAATCCAAATCATGAAATAATGTATCCAAAGGTGTCGGAAGAAGCAGCAATTGATGCGATCAAGCTTTGTCTTCAAAGAGATCCATCCAAGCGACCACCTATAGTAGGAAAAGGGGGGCTTTTGAACGAGCATTGGTTCCTGAACTCAAATAGTTGAGCATGAGTAAAATTCTATTTCTAAATTAAGCAATAATAATTTGTCTCGTGATGTTGAATTTTGTAAAATGTCATCCTTTTCGGGTCTTTTCAGGACCATTATTGCTTTTTCAATATGCTTCCAATAATTGTTGAATATAGCCTATGCTTTAACAAAGAACATCGACAAGAGCAAGAGGTCAGAAAGCCAAGCTCTCTTAAGATAGAGTTATTATCGTTTCTTTTGCAGTTAGATTTTTGTGTGATTTTGACAAGAAAAAGCTCTTTGAGTTGAGACGCAAACACGACTGGGTCAAAGATCAAATACATCATCGGATCTAAAGATACTTTACCTTCTCAAATGCTCCGTTACGTGAATACGTATGTCTTCAACATATAGCAAATTTTCCATATTAACTGTACATGGCAGCAAAGGTATTCAATACAAGTCCTACAAACGTACAGCTGGTTTTCATGTGAAAAGACCAGAAATTTCTCGTTAGTGTATCTCTGTGTGACATTTGAGCCATATGCTATTTCGTCACTCTGCATGCTCCCTCATCCGGATTTGATTATGATGCGCAAGACAATTTGACTCATTTTCGAACTCCTAAGGATATTTTTCATCAGCAGTCAAAGCAGTTGAGATGCAACTGCAAAACTTGCTATATTCCCCGATACTATTCCTCGCAATAGAATCCTACTTTACTAAATCTTCACGTTGCCGCTGCTGGCGCCTTAAATTGGAACTTGATTAATTTTTTCATGCAGATGAGAACCCAATCAAAAGTAACTCTAGTACTGCACTATTTGTCAAATGTATTTTTGTTCTTCATTATTATTTGAATCTCTGTGAAACAAAATCCAAATGACTGTACAAGCTCTGACCCTCGAATGCATGTTTGTTTGTAATGATATATTTTATAGTGTTATACTAGGCAATGCACTGAGACAGACCCCTGATCTTCACTTCCTCCAAATGGAATTACCTGACCTATTCCGAAGAATAAGGGTACATTTCGACTATTACTTGATGTACATTTCTTGTGCTCCTAGGTAGATTCCATATACTTACCCCACATACGCCGAAACTCCGTCAATATCATTACTTTAAACGTTTTTGTAAAAAAAATAAAAGTCCAAAAAAGTCCAAAAGCCAAAGAAAAAGTTCAAAAAATCCAAATGAAAAAAAAAAAAGTTGAGAGAAATCCGTTCGTCCCAGATAAAAACTCTCTTCCAGATATCCATATCAAAAACCGTTCATCTCGAATAAAACTCTCCTGTAAATGTTTTTGTCGAAAACCGTTCGTCCCGGAAGAAGATTGCCTCAACCCCCCACGAGCACACATGAACCAGACTAACCAAATTTCCTAATAGATAGCAATTTTCAGCATCAAATAAACACTTTACTTAGGAAAATATTTATCTTGTAACGTAGATCACTTAGAACTTGGATAAATAAAAACAATCTCAAGCTTAAGAGAAAGCTTGAATTGTGGAATGCGTCTTGTGGAGCGTCTTGGTGAACGAAGATAGATCATCTCCGTAGCTGCTGTTGAACACAACGACCTTGGTAGTCAAACAGAGAGGATATCTTCATTTTTTTTTCTCTAAATCAGGTTTTTATTCTGTTCTGAAAAGAGGATTCCAACGAATATCAGACTTGCTTGTGGAGCATTGTCAGTCCTGAGATATCGTGCCGCCGGTGATTTCGCCATCGAGTTCGTCTCTCGCGCGTAGATATATTGAAATAACCCTCGAATGCATGTACTCAAAATAATAAAGTCATACGCAATCAATATATAAGTCTACGTATGATACTAATTTATGCGATCAATTTCCTAAGTCTTTGTTCAAAACAGTACATACTTCGTACATCTTAAATGATAGTGACTTGAACAAATTCGAATGCAATGACCTGTATAATGCGGATCTTCTTGCATAAATGTACGGCATTCTGATGGTTGAATGAACCTTTAATTAAAAAAATAGAAACAAACTATTTATGAGTAGGATTTATGCTAATTTGGTCGAAGAGACAAGGAATTCGAAGTAAAATTTGCGAACACCAATAAAAAGAACAGATTAACAACGAAAACAAGTACCACGTAACCACTGACATTTGACATCATGTTTCCCTCGTGAGTTGAAATAAATATGAGAAATGAATACGGTACTATAAATCGCATGGACAATTTCCTAAGTCTTTGTTCAAAACAGTACATACTTCGTACATCTTAAATGATAGTGACTTGGACAAATTCGAATGCAATGACCTGTATAATGCGGATCTTCTTGCATAAATGTACGGCATTCTGATGGTTGAATGAACCTTTAATTAAAAAAATAGAAACAAACTATTTATGAGTAGGATTTATGCTAATTTGGTCGAAGAGACAAGGAATTCGAAGTAAAATTTGCGAACACCAATAAAAAGAACAGATTAACAACGAAAACAAGTACCACGTAACCACTGACATTTGACATCATGTTTCCCTCGTGAGTTGAAATAAATATGAGAAATGAATACGGTACTATAAATCGCATGGACAATTTCCTAAGTCTTTGTTCAAAACAGTACATACTTCGTACATCTTAAATGATAGTGACTTGAACAAATTCGAATGCAATGACCTGTATAATGCGGATCTTCTTGCAGAAATGTACGGCATTCTGATGGTTGAATGAACCTTTAATTAAAAAAATAGAAACAAACTATTTATGAGTAGGATTTATGAATTCGAAGTAAAATTTACGAACACCAATAAAAAGAACAGATTAACAACGAAAACAAGTACCACGTAACCACTGACGTAGCGTCGTAAGACAATGTGCGTATGTAAGAGACCTAGGACCTAACTACCTGAAAGAGCGTTCGTGGGACTATCAAAGTTCAAATAATGCCACGTTCCTCTAGAAAGAACACAGCAACAACAACAACAACCACGTAACCACTGACATTTGACATCATGTTTCCCTCATGAGTTGAAATAAATATGAGAAATGAATACGGTACTATAAATCATATGGAAAGCCAATAAGAAAAAATGAGAACATGAACGACATAGCTAAACATACACTTTCATCGTTTTATATGATTTCAAACATAGGACCCCATAATAGAACTCAAGAGTAGGCTTTTTCACTTGATCGATAGCATCATAGGTAGAACAATTCCATATCATGTAAATTGTACAAAAAACTAACATACTACCAACCAACCTTTACTTAAGCAGAGTTACGATGAAATGTATGGGAATGTGTTTATATATAATTGATGGTCCTTTGAAAACCCAAAACAATATTTTAATTGGAGGTCATCAAAAGCAGCTTAATAAACGTTATACGAGCCTTCAGTATGTTTCTCTAATGATTAGTAGTATACACAAATGCATAGAAATCTCATAATAATTGCGTTCTTAACATAAATTGTAGAATCTAGATATCCTACCTCACTTTTTTTTCTGAGCCTTTATAAAAACAAAAAGCAGAATCATGGAAGAAAATCAGAAAAAGTGTCGTATCGATAAGAGCATTCTTTCGAAACATTGGACGGTGACCAATGGTTGCAAATCATCTTGTATCGGCATTGATATTACCGACCACGACATTGGTCCAGAAGAAAAGAAAACTGTATCCGAACATAAACAAAAATTTGCTTTGGAGGTTGATCCAAAGCAAAGCTTCAAAGCCAAAGAACTAAAGATTTGTTCGTTTGCTCGCCCACATATGCGAAGCTTTCACTACAGCTGGTTGTCTAACTTCGTGGCGATCTTCATTTGGTTCTCGAACGCACCATTGCTACCCGAAATCAAAGACACTCTTGGTTTGACACCCAAACAAATTTGGGTGTCAAACATCATCGCAATTTGTGGTGATATTGTCATGCGACCTTTCTTTGGTTCACTTACGGACAAGTTTGGATCCCGTATCTTGATGGGTGGACTCTTGATGGCTGCAAGTATCCCCACGGCGTGCACCGGTCTGGTGAATAATTTTGCTGCTTTGTGCATTTTACGTTTGTTGATTGGATGCGCTGGATCGAGCTTCGTCATATGCCAGACATGGACAACACGCATGTTTACCAAGGAGATTGTTGGTACAGTGAATGCGCTCGTTGGAGGATGGGGAGGAGCGGGAGCCTTCACACAAGTGATCATTGGAACAGCATTGTTTCCTCTATTTCGTGATGTTATTTTCAAGAATGTTGAAGATCCGAATGAAATGGCGTGGAGAACCGTTTGTACTATTCCTGCCATTATCGCGTTTCTTACTGGTGTATTCGTCATCAAAACGTCTGATGATTGTCCCGAAGGCAACTACAAGCAACTCACTATGGAAAAGAAAATGAAAAGAACTTCCGCAAGTTCTAGCTTTCTTCAAGGTGCTTTTGATTACAACACATGGTTGTTGTTTATTCACTACGGGTGTTGTTTTGGTGTTGAATTAACGATGAATAATGCCGCAATAACGTACTTTGTGGATAGGTTCCATCTTGGTATTGGCTCCGCCGCCGCTATTACCTCAATATTTGGAATCGTGAATCTTTTTGCTCGCGCTCTCGGTGGGTATTGTAGCGATTTGGCCAATCAAAGAATCGGCATGAAGGGACGTATCTTGATCCAATTCACTTTCTTATTTTTTCAAGGAATCTGTGTCATACTATTTTCTTTGATGGCTAGCCTGTGGTCTGCTATCATGATGCTAGCACTAATGTCCGTACTAACCCTCTGTGCTGAGGGATCAACGTTTGGGATCGTTCCTTATGTAAACTCGGCGTCACCTGGAGCAGTGTCCGGGTTGGTTGGTGCCGGAGGCCCAACCTTTGGCGTGTTATTTGGCTTGGGGTTTGTTGTTTTTGATACAGTTGAACACGCTTACTTTTCGATGGGTGGCTTAGTCATTTTGGGTTCTATCTCGTGCCTCCTGATCAACATAAGAGGACATGGGGGAATCTTTCATAAGTCGTATAATTACGAATCAGAAGAGAAATGCCAGCCTATCCGTCCCGAGTGTTAAACGATAATATAAATGGCAATTACAAAAATTTAAGGCGTGCACTCCTAACTTGAAATATATAATTGTGAGCTTATATTTTATATTAATCTAATTCATAAAATATTCCATTTTGTGTATAATTCAACTAACAATAGGTGGTGGTGGTGGTGGTAGTATGCTATATTTTTCGTGTCGTGGTCGGCAATGCGCTGCGGCAGTCCCCGTACTTTCACGGCCTATAAGATATATATTTCGGTTTTACCCACCTAAGTAGGGTCTAAAGCTCGCATGCGAGGAGACGGACCGGCATATATATCCCAGGCGACCCTACGTTAAAGAAAAAATTGTTTAAATAATTATGAATATTTTAGTGGATCATGAAATGTGAGAATAATGTATGGTGGGGTATGAATGTGCGTTCCTGATTGAAATTAGATTGTTGATTTTCGTTTTCTGGATTTAGTGAATCG
>Ga0209092_10000955_pt1 | contig 29307 bp, 17 predicted proteins | sample FraStrMetagenome_FD_187446 | JGI IMG/M metagenome (GOLD analysis project Ga0209092, IMG submission 187446) | Marine eukaryotic phytoplankton communities from Arctic Ocean - Fram Strait ARC3M Metagenome (SPAdes) (version 2) | ecosystem: Environmental > Aquatic > Marine > Oceanic | place: Fram...
ATATTTTGGAGGATGCCTAAGCCGTACCTTCTACAAAGTTGCTCATGAATGAACCTGATATCCTTGAAATTTGATCTTGAATACGGTCTCTAGTTATGACAACTATTCTCTATTTATTACTGATTAGATTTTATCGTATTGAGAGGAAAAGAAAAAATTGATAGTGATGCCACGATCCATGACTTTGACATATTGGTTTTAAAAGTTCAACTTAAATTGGGTTATAAGGTCCACCCCACTATCGTTTTAACAAATACCCCGTATTACAAGCAGGCATGATATGTTTTTTCCTTGTAACTTGGGACAGGAGTTCTGAAATGGAACAAGAGAGGTACTCTCAAAGTTCTCTAAGACGGTGAGAATTCAATATGGACCTTGTTTCGAAAGCAAGAAGCTGGAGTAAGAAAGTCCATATACAATGCTGCAATACTGACCGCAATCAATGCAAAGGAATCCTTCATGTCCATACAACAAGTCCTGAGCAGCATACACATCTTTGTGTTGTCACGCAAATTGCGATACTTGTTTGCTTCTATCGGTCTGAAGTGTTGCATACAAAACAGACTCTCTATTAAATAGTGAGTTTAGTTTATTCTGTTGCTTGATCGTAGATATATTTTTGCATCCCAATGATATCGCAGGTTCTGAGTCTGGGGAAAGTCGATCGTGGCATATTTGAGGACCTCGAAAACTGATAGGTTGAATGAACGATAAAGCTACTATGGGGAACAAAAGAGGAAGCAAAAACTGAGTGAAAAGAAAAAGAGAAGGATGAGACTTTTTCCTCATCATGCTGGATTTTTGACAAACGTATTCCAAAGCACGTGAGGGCCATTTGTTGCTATTAAACCAGCTTGAAAAGACGGTAAAAACTTTATTTCACCGTTGGTCTTATTCGAATTTTCCAGTCTCCTACAAATTGCAACTTGCACATGGGGTGGTGGAATTCCGACAACGTCTCCAACGTACGTTGAAGGTGATTGGTGTTTGAACAAGTTTTTACTAGAGTGTATGATGATTTTCTTTTGGATATAGCTGTGCAAATGTAATGGATGAAGCGGCTTCAGTGCAGGCATAAGTTTGCACAATTCGAGCATTTGGAAAAACATTGCATACTTTGAGAAGCTGCTCTGATGAAATGCCTTGTCCTCCAATTAAAATGAGTTCAGTACGTTCAGAAATTCGATCATAATTATTAGTGGATTTTGTATCCTTGTCTAATCCTCGCAATGTATTCTTTCAAAGACTTTATGGATCTCTGATAAGAGAGAGAATAGCATAGCTGGTACAAGGACAAGTGTATTTGTTTGAAATTTATTTAATTAATAATAAGAATAATTGGAAGAAAAATTCCAAAGAACGTATATAAATTTCATTACTATGAGTAAACAGGATCAAAACTTGCTATTTAACGTTTTCTTCCATTGTAAATAAAAAAGATTTATGATGCAGTATTGATATAAAATGAAAAATAAATAGCGTATGAGACATTTTGTCCCCTCAACTGTCATCGTTAAAATCAACTATTATTATTATTATTTTACTCAACCCATCTATCGGAATCGTATCATGGATCCGACCAGTGGGACGTACGCCTTTAGCACCCCCTCACAAACCAATAATGCTGGCCACGGTACTAATAGTGCGAGAGATTCCCAGCAACAAAGGCTGCATCAAACGCAAATGACAGGAGAGAATGCATTCAATTCATATCCTAGCAATATTGCCAATGGTTCACATCCAAATGTTGAGGCTTCACACCATAGCCATGATCAAGCTCCAACATCTTCGTCTCAACCTGTCACGAACTCTAGCACTTCGTATATCCCCAACACTATGGATTCTGACGAAACAGCATATTTATACGCAAATCCGCTTCAAGACGAGGAAACCGACGATGGGCGCATCCGGAATCAAGAGGCTGGAACGAAGATTAAAGATGCTTGGATTTACAAACAAATTCAGGCCCGACAGGTTAGATTCGAGTCACATTTATTTAATTGTCATGTTTTCACATTTTGTGTCGCTAATGATTACTTCTTTTCCAATACATATGTGCATATCGTTTGAATTTGCCCACTAGGATGAATTTACGCAGTATAAGCAGGTATGTCAGTCCAACTGAAAATTTCACCTCCCGTTCCGAGATGATTTTTAACATTTTTACCAACTTTTATACATTTTGTAACAATCGCGATTCCTCATTTTTTCATTTACATTGTAGGCGCGCCTTTTTATTGGGACGTGGAATGTAAATGCTAAGGGTAAAGAGGAATCTCTGGAAACATGGCTTTGTAGAGACTGGGGTCCCAATAGTGAAAACGCTCCAGACATTATTGTTGTTGGATTTCAAGAAATAGTGGACTTGAACGCTGTCAATGTGGCGATGGATGGCAAATCACAACAAAGATCACAGTTCTGGCTAGACAAAATCCGTGCGACTGTTAATATGAAAAAGTACAACAACGGCGATCCAATGAAGCTTTACAACTATCTTGCACACAAAAATTTGGTTGGATTATTGATTTGTGTATTTGTAAGGAGTCCTCATGCAGCAAGAGTTAAATACATTCACGCCGCAAGTGTGGGAGTAGGTGTCATGGGTGTTATGGGTAACAAAGGAGGAGTTAGTATTCGAATGCAATTTTATGACTCCACATTGTGTTTTGTTTGTACTCATTTAGCAGCACATAGAGAAAATGTTGCTGGTCGAAATGCGGATTTTGCAAATGTCTTCCAAAAAACTGCTTTTGACATAGGTCATGAAGCTGTAAAAGAAGTCATCAGAGGAGGGTCACTTAAGCAATGGGCCACTGGAACGAGTCAAGTGACAATCAATGATCATGATTTAGTGTTCTGGCTAGGAGATTTAAATTATCGTGTTGATGATATTTTAACTGTGGAAGAAGTCATGGAATTATCAAATAAAGGAATTCTAGATGAGCTCCTACAAAATGATCAACTTAATCTTGAAAGAGCTGCGGGTAGAGTATTTCAGGGTTTTCAAGAAGGTGTGATTAATTTCAAACCTACTTATAAGTACCAACCAAATACCGACTTATATGAATGTCGTCCTGACAAAAAACTACGGGCTCCTGCTTGGTGCGACCGTATTCTCTGGATGGTTCAAGATTCAAAGCATGTCACACAGATAAATTATCAAAGGAGCGAAATTAATATTTCTGATCACAAACCAGTCATGTCAACATTTGCAGTTACTATTAAGGATGTCATCCAGAACAAGAGAGAGGAAATATACGAAGAGGTTATGAAATTGCTTGACAATTACGACAATGAGGCTCTGCCTATGGTCGGATTAGATAGGATCAGTCTAGACTTTGGGGAGGTTCGGTATGATCAAACAGTGACTTTGCCGATCAAAGTTACTAATACGGGATCAGTTTTAGCCCAGTTCCGTCTAGTACCAAAGTTGGAAGAGGTTAGTTAACTTGAGTTTGAATGCAAAAATTTGAATTGCTTAGATCTCATTCTTATGTTATTATCTAGGAATCTTTGTGCAAACCCTGGTTGAGCGTATCACCAACATATGGCATGTTGATTCCAGGAGAAAAAGAGGCAACGATCAACTTCTCGATTACAATAGATAACGCCACTGCTAGAGCATTGAACGCTGGCCAAGAAGTCCTTGAAGATATTATTATTCTGCGCTTAGAAAAGGGAAGAGACTATTATATCACAGTTGGTGGGAAGTACGCAAGAAGCTGTTTTGGCATGTCTGTGGACGAATTGGTAATGTATGCAGAACCCATTCGAACGATACCTTTGGATCCTATCCAAAAAGCAGAAAAATTAGATTTGAATCCTAGTGCTGCACTGTGCGTTCCAAAAGAGGTAAGTAAAGATTACGATATGACTTTTTCTGATAAATTAATCATTCAATACGTTGTTCCCTTTATAATATCAGGCATGGAGAATCGTTGATGCGCTTTATGAAAGTGGATTAGCAGAGAAAGACCTTTTTACAACACCAGGAAACGCGCATGAAGTCTACGAAATACGAGAATGCTTAGATACAGGTTCTCCTTTTGGTGAATTTCGCATACATTCCATGGCTGAAGTATTGCTGTCGTTTCTTTACAACCTTAACTCGCCAATCGTCCCGTCTACGCTATTGCCAACCTTGGAAGTAGATACTCAAAACATTCAATCCTGCTCGAGAAAATTTTTGGAAGAGTTGCCTCCTATACATTACAATGTGTTCGTGTATATCATTTCCTTCTTTCGAGAATGCTTAATACACAAAGAAACGAACAAATTAAATGCCCCAAAACTGGCAAGAATCTGCAGCAACTGCTTAACGAAAGTGTCAGGTCAAGTCGAGAGTGATGTTACAAGGCGGTCTGGTATGAGTTTGATCATGCAACACTTTTTAGAAACTAGTTCAATTTGAGCTATTCTTTGTAGATTCAGATTCCAGAACAATGCTTCTAATAACAACATTCACGCTTTGCTGTTATGATTTTATGTTGAAAGTTATCAAGACTTTGCGGGCAAAATTAAAATTTATCAATTGTAGGTAATTATGATCAATATCAATTTATAAAATAAAAAGGATTCACTGTTATTTTCCATAGTATGCAGATTCGAAGTAAAGAATATGTTCCGTTAGCAATTTATTGACAATAATCACATATATTTTCCGGACAGAGATCTCGAAACCAAAATGGTATCATCTCTACTCCATGAAGTTGCCAACGAAAGGATCGTTTTTTCTCTAGCTAGGATTTACTCAAACTTGGCCAACAATTTTCAATATATTCTTTTCTCAGATTGACGTTCATAATCTATTATGTCATTCATTCTACGATCAAGATTTGTACCTTTCCTCAAGAAAGGGTTAAAGGTACCTTGATCTATATTGTTTAATGATCTCTCAATATAGCTATAATATTCTTGCTCATCATCTTCTCCAATCGTCACATGTTCCATCATATCATATCCACAATCATTCTCTGTGTCCCAAATCAACTGTTCGTTTATTGCATATCGAAATAAACGCCCGTAGGAAATGTTTATGGACTGTTTTTGAACGTCAGTTTGTTTTGTCCACTTACAATTACTATTTTCTTCACTATCGACCAAAAGGATAAAGTAATACTCTGCGCCGCAAAGTTCCTCAGGAATAATTCGAAGCAATAACGCGCTATCTCTATCATGTAGATACTTCCAAAGTTGTTGAACCAATTTTTTCATATCCTTGTAAGCATCGAAATCACGATGGTCTTCAATTCCAGCTTTTGCAATCATATTTACTCCATATATCAAAGACAAGTTAATATCTGAGATTTTCATTATAGTCACTACTTCCCACTTGCTTTGCTCCATCAATTTACATTGTCGAATCAGTGCCCAGGACTCAGCCGAGTACAAAGATGAAGGCATAATAGCATATTCTAAAACAAAAGAAAGTGTACACTGGCAATTATCATCAATCAATTGTGGCAAAGTAAAAGCGACGTAAGGATTTGGTAATGCTTGGCGAATCCAGGATCGAGTAATTCGAGACGTAGAGATTGAATGACTTTGGATCATCTCTAATGTAAGTGAAACTGGTTGTGCTTGTTGTATGTGAGAATTCTTGCGAGTTTTTAAGTGATGCTGTAACATCTGAAATGTTTGCGTATACTTTATGTTGAGTTGTTGTGGACTGGTATTAGTTTGCACGATGACAATTAGAATTGAAGAAATATAATTATCGTCAAAAGATTTCTCTATCTGATGACAAAATTTATCAAGAGCGTTCGTATGAGATGCATCGTCATCTTCAGAAAAAAATGTTGCGTCTTTCGTGAATATCGTTATACTGATAGGGCAGAATGAGGGTTTTTCCTTTCCTAGGTCACAGTAAAGTTGTGGTTCTTCAAAAGCTCTATTTACCAGAGTCTCAACTTCATAAAAACAATTTAAAGAGAAACTAGATTAGGCGACAAAAATCTTGTTTTCATATTTGAAAAAATCTTACCCATCTTGTTGAAATGATCCCAAGAATCTTGTGCCAAAACTTCAGGGATTTTATTTCGTTTCAAATTCTGGGAGCAGTCTTCTATTGTCTGGCTTGTGATATTTAACAGTACAGGTTCTAAAATATGTTTCCACTTCTGAATCTGTAGTCCGAAATCGCTACCGATTTCTCCGTGTTCTTTTTTCGCTGGAGTAGAAAAGAAGTCAAGTAGCAAATTATGGACTTCAACTCCTAAGGATTTCTCGTTCCCATTCGATACATTTATTTTTGCTGAAGAATTTGTCAAAAGCAACGGTAAGGTTCCCCTATGAGATGAAGATATAATAAAATTGAGACATAGGTCTAAAAAGTGCTTGGAAGAAGCATCATCTTCAAAGATGGAAAATGCCCGAGTGTCCACTCCTAATGTACGAGTAATGTAAGAAGTAGGTAAGGGTGGCAACATGTTTTCCAACTTGTAATGAGATGCATAGGGGCTTTGAAATTTATATTGTTTTTCTGGCTCTTTTAAATGAATTATTTCATTCTTCTGCGAAGAAATTACAGAAGCTTTGCCAATATCTATCTCTTTGTTTCCAGTTGTCATTTGTGCTCTATTGCCCTTTTTCTCTGATGAAGAAATTTTGAAAGCTTTAGTTTGAGATATTTTACTCAGTTTCTTTTTTGTAGGAACAGCTAGAAGATTATCTTGATTCTTGTGGTTATTAAATTTAAATTCTTCGTCATCAAAGTCTGAAGTAGATGCCGCATTTCGTGCTGCTTTTCTAAATGTCTTCCTAGGTACTTTCCTTCTATTCCCTGAGGGTTCTCTGGAATTAAAGAATCGTGGCATCGATATGATATGAAAGGAAGAGAAGCCTTTCGCGACCTGAAAATATTAAACCTGATATTCTTTTTGTTTTTGTGGGATGAAGTATGAATAGCACAATAGATACAGCAACAAAACGTTCTATAGTCTCTTGAGATATTTTCTTTTTTGGCGCCTTTTTCTTTTAGGTCGTGCATTGTAGAGTACAGAATTATTTTGAGAATATAAAGATCTAATTCACGTATATGTATTACTAATTAGTAGGAGGATACTCGAATAGTAGTAGTAGTAAAGATGCTCCTACTTCTGCAGAAATTGTAGAATTGTACTATCGTATACATTAATGAAGTAACGTTACTATAAATAATTGCGAATGTCTCGATTACCAGGAGTACCCGCATAGTAGGAGTACCGGTTAACAACACTAATTAATAATAAATACCCGTTAGAGAAAAGGTGAAGCTCTGAAGCAGGGAAGGAAATGGAATTAATCTAAGCCTGTCTATTGCTTACGTAAAGTAGGAAGAAACTCAAATGGTTGGAGTGTAGATTTAGAACCCTCTTGTAAATACATGAAGTACCGAATTACTGTCATTAAATGTTTTTCAAATAAGCGATGCATATCATAGATATATAGATTACATGACAATAAATTTAGCTTACGAAGCCGTTCGATTTAGGTTTCAACGCATAAGACATTTCATTTATTTTCCTATATGAAGCTATATTTGTATTGTATCTTTAGACTCGAAATCTCCGATATGTCAAGATGAATTAGTCTTAATTATTACAAATATTTACGTGGTTATTTTTTATTTCCTTAACGTACAAATCAACTCATCCAAAACGAGTCCTGGAACCTGTGCATTTTGAGGATTATTTTGAAAGTTATCACCATCAATACAAACCTTTGAAAAGCGTAATCCTTTGTTCATGTGACTGATTCACCAATCAGGTTACAGGATTATCACAAAAATGATTGAGCAACTCGATGGAAGCCAAGCATATGTGGTCAAACTAACGGTGCAGTCACTATCAGGTTTTAAAACCTCACCAGGCCCTATGAAAAATGGTGTTCACAAAAGAGATAAGGTGAAGGATTTTTCTCAATCACATCCTAGGGTGAAAGCATCATTATCAATTCCTCTTCAAAGCAAAGTTGCAAAGATCTTTCTCTCCAAACCAATCACTGAACCAAGACGTTCGAAACAGGCCGTATTTTGGAAAGAGGAAGAGTGTGAAATGGTCGTATTTTCTCCGGAACTTATTAATATTAGTATAGGTTTGAGTAAAGGTCTCGAAACAATTCATCTAGGTGTTGCGACATTTGTGGTCCCATTACAACATGTAGAAAATGAAATTTTCGACCTCCGAGTGCAACGAAAAGCCCCTTCGAGAAAGCGCAGTTCCCATTCTGGAAACAGAATAATCGGCAAAAGAACGCGTATTTTACAGGTAAAAGAGTTTTTATCAGACAAGAAATCAACATTGAAATCAATGTTCAAGCTGAAACCCATAAATGAGTTATCAAAAACACTGAAATTTAGTAATGACCCAAGGACCTATGGAATTAGTCCAAATGCAATCCTTCGCGTGAAAGTCAACATAATAAAGATGGATCTTAGCAATCAAATAGAAACAAGGCATATGCTGCAAAGGAATTTCTCGCATGCGTTTTTTAACTCATTTCGAAAGTTTCGACAACAGCTCCAACGCCTACAGATTTCTTTCGAGAAAAGAAAAACCTCACTTCCTTCAGCAAATGATAGTAAAATTCCAGAGTTTTCTTCCATGCAAAAAAATCAAAATCAAATATTAACAATACCTATTATTTCAAGGAGAACGGTAGAAATCCAATTAGGAAAAGACGAGGACTTCATTGAAATTGTCGATGTAAAAGATGATTGTGGAAACGTTTCGCTTACCTCACAAGCTTCACAAGAGTCCACCCAAATGATGACGTGTGATGATTCACTGTCTACCAATAGCTCATTCGTTCAGAGACAAATTGAAAAAAGCTGTAAGCAATCAGATTGTCAGAGCTTTTTAATGTGTGGAATAATGACAAGTTTTGATAGTGGGAGCGTTTATGAAAGGGAATTGGATGAAGAATATCCCGATCTTGGAGAGAGAATTTACTTAAATTCCCAAGAGAGGCTTGATAAAATTATAAACAGAGAGCAAAACGATTTTAATAAGTGCATTGGTTTATATGAAGGCAACAATGAATTCATAGAAATGAGGGACGCTTCATCACATGATAGTGATAGTTCAGTTGGTCAAGAGACTTTTGAATCATTAAAAAATGCGAAAGAAACATTACGTAGATATGCGGATCGAGTGGGGATGGAAGTTACAGAGCTTGTACAAAACACTTCGGATGAAGATTCAACCTTTGGAGTTCAGGACATTAATTGGGACAATCCAATAAAACCCTACGATGACAACACAACGCTTTCGTCAGACAGCTACAACTAGAATTGTCTAATATAAATAATGCTGTTCAGCTAAATTTGTTATAATTGTAAAAAACGCACATTTTTACTTTCGTGATCACTGAGTTCTCTTTTATTGTAGAACATATTATCAACACAAACATACAAAAATTTTAAACTTAAGATACGTTGAATAATCAATGGACATGAGTAAGGAAATCCGATTACTTTGGCTATCCTGCTTGTATTTCAATAATTCAGAAACCTTCAAATTCTTGTACTTCTTAACTTTTCTGTGAAGGAGGATCATTTTTTTTCATGCTTTGTATTCTATTATACCCTGGACTTAAGATCTCTTTAACATTGATATGATTAGGACAAGAAAGAATTATATCTGTTGCACTTTCCCTGGATATTTTCACTTCCTCTAAAAATTCGGAACGAGGTAATAAGTGGGCACCTAACTTTTTCTTATACTCTAAATCCATTCCTAAATCCCACATAGCAAATCCCGCCTTTTTCAGCATCATACCTAAGCCAGCCAGCTGTACAGAGCCAGCGCTATCTTCCGACGAAAACCCCGTTAAGCTTGTATATATATTACCAAATGCATATCCCAATTCACCGGCAACTAATTCTCTGCTTTCTGCATTCCATATTTCAATTGAATATAACCGTACCTTGCAACTTCCTGCTTTCTTTCCCTTTTTAATAACAATGGCTTCCATCCCATGATGACCTCTACTATGAATCGTTTTAAACGACTTTACAATTGAAGGATATAACCATGATATTCCATGTTGCTCATGGCATCCTTTCACTACTTTATCAAATTCTTGATTAATAGAAATCTCCCATCGCTTACACTTCTTTTTGACTGTTTTTGGAGTATGAAAATTTGGCCAACGAATGATGCATCTTTCCTTATGCAGCTTTGGTAGTAGCATGCTCTGACATGCGATGGGTAAAAATCCTTCGATCATCAATTGTATGACAAGTTTTTCATCAAAAATTGTGGTGCTCCAAATATCATCGTAATAGTGAGTGAGGACTGGGGAGAGATAGGAAGGTATAGCAACAACATTGTGTTGATGTCGTTTATGTTGTTGCTTCTGTCTCTGGGTTCTTGATCTTAAAGAAGAGGACATATTCGAAAGAACTCTTTTTAATGCGTCACGAAAAAAATAAGAACGCAATTTTTCTCAGTCTGAGTAAAACTATCGTAGCCTGTGGTATGTTTATGTTTATGTTCTTTTTTTCAAAAAAGATTTGGTTGCAGAAGACATGCAATCCCAACTTTCATGTGACATTTTTTTTAATGTTAATTGACCATTAGTTATACTAATTCATCATTGAAAGATACCTTGATACTCTAGATGAAAAAATGAAGTTGCTAATTTATTCAGCATGTTAAGAGAGCCCAAAGTAAACAATCTCTTTTTCTTATATCTTGTTTGACTATCATCGGTCTTCGTCCTTTCATTGAACTTACAAGCATCGTAGCATGTTTATTGATAGCATATAAATTCTTAACGGTGACTTGTATTATAGTTTCACTTGAGTTGGTTTGCATGTTTCGGTGAAGCAAATGAGCAATTATCTGTTTAAGTTTTACATTGATTATTTCTTGCACCTAATAGAGGCTCGTAAGAGATTCAAAGGTTGGTATACGACATGGAGATCCTGATACTTGAAAAGAATTTCAATAACTTCTTTCACGAACCATAGCAATTCGATAATGACTTATCAAATAATTGACTAACTAATCATTGAATCAGTTACATTAGCATTGTATATTTAATTGTACTCCAGGTTGTCAGGGATATTATTCTCTTAAAGATGTTGCCATGGAGAGATGGTGATGTTACAAGTTAGTGCAAAGTGTTTCTTTCTAAGTATCAACAAAGTTATAAGGGTAAATTCTATTTCCTTTTTAATGGAGCAAAATGAGGGAATTTACTTGCAGTACAAAATCTGACATACATGTTCCACTGGTTACAAGAATACTCAAGTATGCGTTCACCCTAACTTAAAAGCTCATCTCGATTTTTTCCGAAAGATAGACGAAACCCGTACGTGGTTGTGACCTCGGTATTATTTGAGCAAATGAAGTTAATTAGAATATGAATTAGTGAAACACAAGAACAAAAGCTAACGATTTTAAAGTGCGGTAATGTATCCAAGAGCAGTTACAAAGTTGCTAAGGCACGTTTCTGCCTCATTATCAAGCATTGTCAGAGTCGTCAGATTCGTCTTGAGTTATGTTGGAAGGTGCCTCATTTGCTTCAACATCACTCAACAAGGATCCTTTATGTAAGCTACTGGAAGCGACCACTGGGGCAGTATCAGATCCTGAAGGAATCTCTTCTATGATTTTTTCTTTACCAAGATTTTTAGCATTCTCTGTAGCTTTGTCATAATCCCCAACCATGAAAAGTAAGATTAGCGTCAGTATAAATAGACTCGATGCAGTCATTATTATTCGGTTCATTGCTATTCCAATTTCATTCATCGTGCTGAAGATCAATGGGGGAAGCCATACAAAACCACCAGAAAATAGTATGTATATACCCATATATTCTGCCTCTTGTCCCTGTGGGATGAGAGTAATATAAACAGTTCTCATACTATAAGGAAAATGACAATTTATCAAAGAAATGGTGAGAGGAACGATCATAAATGAAAACAATCTAGCGTACAAGATCTCTACTGTGTCTTGAGATTAACGAATAATATTAACATCTTTTTGTGATGTGGGGGCGACGATAACTTACCTTGGAACTGCCCAACCAAAAACTATACCCCATGGAACGGTAAGTCCGATAAATAAATTTCTTTTTTCCTCACTCGTGACAAGACCTCCCGTGAGGAGACATAAAACAATCCAGACAACCACATTTATTTTGAGGTCATTCAACAAATTAACCCGTTTTGCAATAAGGGGATGAATTTTACTTCCAACCGCTCCTGAAAATGTGAAGATGAGTAAAGCCATTACGATATTTAAGCTGTCCATACCGAGAAAAGATGTCATGAAAGTAAGAGTAATACTGCCAAATGCCATTGCAGTATTCGCGAGAGGTATTAGAGCGAGTAAATACCAAAATAGACTGGGGTTGTTCCTATATATGTCTTTGGCAGTTTCAATGATTTTTACTTTGTCCTTTGAGGATCCATTCTGGATCTTTGGCGGTCGCTTTTTCAGACCCCTCCAAAACGTCAAAAAGAAACATATTGATGATAGAAATAGACACGTAACTTGCGAAGTTTTTGCAAGTAATACATCAAACTCTAGTGAACCAATCTCGAATTGCGAGGTTCTTTTATTGATTAGAAAAGCGAATGCAAGAACAGATGGAAGGACAGGAGCCATAACAATTGTTCGTATTGCGATGAAAGCTCCATTATAAGTTGTAAGTTTTTGGACGTCATCAGTGAGTTCAGGGACGAATGAATACATGACCATGAGATGAATAAAATATGCTAATGTTCCAACAATTGTCAACATAAGCACTATGAACCATGTATTTTCACCTATCATCAAGTTAGAAGCTGAATTTAGTACTACAAAGCATGCCGTGACTATTCCAACACCCCTTCTGTACCTAGAACGATCAATGATTACACCGATTGGTGGCAGAATTATTGAGCATAAAATTCCTGTAGCTGGATTAGAATAATTTTGAGAAAAAAGTGAGTGAGCCATTCTTGAAAGGATTCGCTGAAAGGAAATCAATTAAATTCTTACCAGCTGTCATTGTAGTAAGTAAAGAACTTGGCCTCATACCATAAACCCTATTCATACATTCTTCATCGAAGCCTAAGTCTTCGCAGTCAGCAGACCTCTCTGCAAGACGAAGAAGAGCTACAGCCAGAAAAATCTGGTTGACAATTGTAAGACCTTGTGCTGCGCTATTCCAAGCCTTTTTGTTTGATTTACCACAAGTACATAAATAATAATGATGATGTAGTCAGTCAAAAGCATTTGAAACGACATATCTACAGAGGGCAAAAAAGCCAAACACTTACCCATGCTTTAGCTTCCTGGTTTCCGTCGTAATTACATAATCCTCCTAATCGTGCAAGAGAGTCCTTCAGAGGCATTTTTCACTAGATTCGGTTGTTGATGTATATGCGTTTTGGCAATTGAAAGGGATAAGTGATAGAAACAAAGTGCACGAATTGGTGTGACTCGTGTGTGGAGTTGTTCACTGTTCAGTATTTTTACTATGGTCTTAATTGATCGAAGAACAATGCCTAATAAAAATTTAAATACATTGATTCTATTTTTTTGGCTCCAATGTAAAAGAGCAATGCTTTGAATGCCATATATTTATACGTACATATGCAAACCCTTTCCAGCATAATGAAGCCACGAAAGGAAAAAATGCGGCATCAATAAGTTTTAAAATCTAAATACTTTTTGTACATAAGTCGAGAACATATATACAATGTGATTGTATATTTTCATATACACCAGAGAAGATTGTTGAAAAAGAAAATAAATACGAATATACGCACTTGGCATGGACTGAATATTCGTGTAATGGATCCCATCACGAGTAGACAACGGATTAATTGGCATTAATTATTCTTAAATTAGGAAAAAGGATTAGACGGAAAAATCATAAGCACATGAAAATCCGTTTTAATATTTGTGTCATCCATGAGCATAGATTAGGATATGGGATTGTGAGGTTTTTAAAAATGCTTTTGAGTTTGAACATCGCGTATCGTGACAACTTCTTCCTTTTTTACACTTAATTATAAAATGCTTGATTCATTTCGAAACTTCTTCAGAGGTTTTTAAGTAATCATGTCATTTTTTCAAGCTTGTTTCAGTAGCCGCCATGATTTGAAACCTCTTCCTGATTAGATTCTCTCGCATTTGAATGAAAAAGAGTAATGTGGCTATTACGTATAGGGCAAGCTTGAAAACTGGATACGGTTATAATGTCATTTTTATGACAAATTGATAGTTTACAGATGAAATCTTAAAGAGGCTAAATTTTGATTTGGCAAGATTCCGTGTGAAACAAGCTACTTCTCTGGACCGCTATATCTAACGCTAGTGAATTTTTTGTTTTGGGAGAGATAACATAATACCTTCTTGGAAGATTTGTCCTACATCCTTTATCAAGTACTAGAACTAAATTTAGTTTTATACCTTATTACAAAAAATTTCATCTAAATATAGAAGGCTCTAAATTATTCGTATAGGAGAATCCCCTTCAACGTTGCTCAATTTCCCAGAGGGTTCATTTACCTCCTGCTTGTACATTCCAAAAATTGGAAGAGTCTCTTCCTCGTCGCCAAGAATTCCAGAATCGAATGACGGCGAAGAGCGGCCGGAGCGATTGCTCAGATCTGTAACTTCTTCTGGGACTCTGCTCCCTGTTTCTCTATCTTTCTTATCATTTCCATAATCGTGCTCATCCGTTAAGTTAGATGCTATTTCTACAAAGTCTCCAGTTAAAAAACCTTCTCCATCTTTTTCTTTTTCTTGCCTTGCTGGATTGTCGTCCTTTCCAAAAAGAAATGCTAATATAATCAATGCTCCACTCACTGCTCCTATTATAGCATAGCTCAGAGATTTTGAGAAAATATTCACAAGAGGCGGTTGCACATTTATTTCCTCGAAGATTTCTTCGTCTGTCTCAGGTAAAAAGGCTCTCCCATACGATATTTTTATAATTCCTTCAAATGCCGATATATAATTATCATTATCCATATTCTGTTGAATATATGCAAGTATTTCCTGGACCGAGGCTTGTAAAACTGCCATATCAGTATTCTCATCAAAGTAAAAGACTAAGCCCCCCCAGATTGTATTACATTGGGAAGTAGGTACCCTTTTCTTACTTTGGCAAGTCAAGCCTTTTAGAAAGAATAGCGTTAGGCTTAATAAAGAAAACATGGCAATTTATTTATCCCTAGAACAACTTACTATCATCAACTCTATCCGGGGGATTCGAGGATATTCCTATAATCTCAAGCGAGCGGTGCATAGGTAGTTTGCCCATGTTTTGGTAAGCAAGACGACGAACTTGTATTTGTTGATCAGAGCATAGCCCAAAAAAGTTTTGGACAAGGCTTTCATTTATTGCTTCTTCTATAGATGGAATGACCTCGGTCTCCAATTTTGGCAGTATCTCTGATTCGATTTCGATTTCGTAAGTGTATTGTATGTCTAATTGATTTGTTGATGAAATGCCAAATATATCATCATCAGTCCGGGCGCATGGGTCAGTCGATGGCGGTATTGTCGGAACTAATCCAGGGAAGCTGTTTATCTCAGTCGGATCTCTCTGGTGCCGCATATGAAAGTCGCTATCATGTATTACACTGGTTTCGTCTAATTTACGACCTATAGAATATATACCAATTCTCTTCACTGCCAGGATAGGAACAAATAACGCTAAAAACAAGAATAATTTGGACTGCTTTCTTATTGTGGTAGTCTCGCTGATCATTTTCGATTTCTCAAATGTTAGAAGTCAATGAAGCGCTTTTACCATTACAATTCATTAATGCAATGGCGCAATGTCGAACTGATCCTTAGTTTCCAAAGAAAATTGAAAGTGACTTTGCCTACTATGTCCGTGAATTAAACGGGATAGAAAATTTTGTTCCTTAACATGAAAACAATTCTACAAGATGACCTATCACAGATAGTTGACACACAAACAAACATGTTCAAGACTTAAAGTAACATTTACAGATAGTCTACCATAAAATTTGCTCTCAAATCTCAAATATGTCACCTTTTTTAAAGCTTAGAGAATTTTGAATTCAAAAATTTTCCATTAGGGGCGTTGACCATATGGTTGACCTTTCCACATGATGCGGGAAATTTATGTTTAGATTGACATTTCATGACACAAAACAAAGCAAGGAATTTATATACGTCAGAAATTGAACAGCAGTAACTCTTACACATTTCATTAACGTTGTAGTAGCTAGGTGAGTTCTTTTTCCTTTTTAATTGATTGATCTGCCTATGCGATTAAATTCAGAAGCTAATAAATTTAGAAAGAAAGTCTAAGGTCTGTCTTTTACTTAACACGCAATGTTTTTAATTATTTTAGAATGATATGAGATTCATACAATTTCAAGCTGTAGAAATGAATGCGCTTATCACCTATATGTTTCAGGTTCCCTCCTTAATAGAACATTTTATTGTTTTATTAATTAGCTCATTTCATGTGAGTTGTTTGAATTTTCTAAAAAAATAAGTACTTAAGAATGGTAATGCAACGTCCCAATTCGATTAATTTAGCTTTCTTACTGGATGACTTGCTAGGTCAAAGATTTTGTATTTCTCTTTTCATTCATGAATGAAAGACACCTGGACAAGTCTAAGATTACGAACATGTCTCTGGCAACAGAACATGAAAGCTCTGAGACCCAACAAAAGATTATAACAAGAGTACTCAGGACCGAAATGGTTTTGAAAAGATCTTTCTATAGATGTGCATTTATTGCGTCCATTTTATTCTCTCAAGCATTTTCCCAAACGATTCAAAGCGATGATCTAAAGCTCTTACAAAAAACAAATTACAGACAAAATAATGACTCAATGTGGGGAAGAGGTATAAAAAGAAAATTGGACGAAGATGAGCTCTATCCAAATGCTGACGATTTCTTTGCTGTAAGACATGAAAGAAAAAAGAGAGACAATACCGCAAAACAAAGAACAAGTTCTTGTGTAAAAAATAATGATGGATCATTTGGTCAAGTTTCATCCATACCAGTCCAAATAAGTTACACTTATGAGGTTATAATAGAGAAAAAAGTGTTTGAAACATCAATACATCGAGCTATACTTGCTATAGAAGATGCGATCAATCAAAGTTTATTAGAATTTATTTTTCCTTCATGCCAATGGAGAGCAAGAAAGCGAAGACTTGGAGTCTCATATGCAAGATCTAGAAAGACACAGGAAGAGAGATCTCTGCTGGTAAAGGGCATGGTAACATCCCCGACGGATATGTTCAATACAGGTGAGTAATGTTGTTTGACATGGATTCGTGCAAAAAGACGATATTTCTTATTAAAACATTCTTTTTTTTCGTCTGACAGAGACATCTTGTAGAAGCTTTAGAAGGACTGAACTTCATGACTGTGGATTAGTGATGGGTGGGTTGATTTTATATCTTGAGGAGAATTCTGATGATTCTGAACTGGATGCTCTCGATCTAAATGTTATATCATTCCTTCGGGACAGCTTTGATAAAGGTCTTTACATATCGGCATTCGAAGGGGTGAAAGAACTAAACTTCGTTTCCGAAGAACTTCCTGGTTTTTCTTTCAGTGATGATCAAGTTCCTGAAATAGGCCTACCAGAACAACAAGAAGTTCCGATGTCCTTTATCTTGGCAGGGTGTATTATAGCTATAATAATTGGTGCTGGTTTAGTGTTTGGAGATCTTAGTAGTGATGATGAGAAGGGCCTCCCAAGCGAAAAATATAGAATTATTACCGCCTCAGATCTTGCATCAGATATGTCATCAGATTTGGACTTGAAAAGCGAAATTACTGACGATACTAGAAAAAATCAAAGAATAAGAAAGTCATCGAGAGAATGTTTTGATCCATCCAGTAATTCACATATGGGTCTAGTTGAGTTTCAACAAATGTTGTTTGCAGAAGAAACGTAATTCGATCGCAAGGCTTGCTATTTACGCTGAAAATTGATTTTTTATAAGGAACCTGATGTGAAGCAATCAACTCAATCCCTCAAAAGATAGTTTGATGTGGGGACTTGACTAAAAGAGGTCCAAATGCTCGATACTGTATCCAGACAAACAAGCTTAAAAAATATATTTATCCTTGAAAATTATCGCGGTCAAAATGCTTCAGAAATATTGGGACGCCCCATACTCATTTATTCTTTTGTATTGAAATACCGCAAAAACGAAACGACTTTGCATATTTCTTTTCTGCCAGTTCACAAGAGCTGGATCTATGAGAGCGTTGAAAATTAAAGACTATGCTGCGAGGCGTATTAGATGTGATTATCTGCTCGAAATTATTCAACAGTGAGACTTATGTTTCTGGAACTTTCTTCTTCATTTTGAACGTGTGATCAAGTGTTAAGGTGCAACAATAATACAGGATCTTAGATTCAATGTTGAAACTTCTTTGCTTGTGCACCAGTTATCAAATATAGGCTTTGCGAATTTGGAGAGCAATATTGAAAATTCAGATTATGTGGGTACAATCATTTGTATCAAGTTGAGTTTTGCGATTATCATATGCAATATAGAGACACTTCATTTTATCCTGTCTAGAGAGTCTCTTCATACAATGAGCAAGCTTAAACAATAAAATGAACACTGCAAAATAGCATTTGGAACCTTTCACATGACTCTTCAACAAGAGAATAATCAAAATGTCTCATCCCAAGGCCACGTAACGTCATTTCCTTTCCGTGGGTTGAGTTCCCCTTTCTTTCTTTTTTCCTACCTCTGACGAAGAAGAATCAAAACGTCTATCAGGAAATTAATATTTGCCAAGAGATTTTAATTTACTTTAATTGACCGAATAATTGGTAGGCACTTTTATGTGGTACACCACTGAGTATTTTCCTTTCCTAGTTAATCCTGGACACGAGCAGATTTAATATATTGACATGTTTTAAACGATGAGAGTAAGCAATGCGAAATATGTATCTAAATGAGTGATACTTTGTCACCTTGGAATAAAATAAATAATGATAGTAATGATTTATGAGATAACAATCACCAAGATAATGCAATTTAGTTTATATTTCTATGGTGGGGATAGGACACCCTGGATGATATCGATAAATTTAGAATCTTCAACGTATCAAATCTGTGTTGCTATTTTCAAACCAAAATGAAAAAAGTCTCATCAGTTGAACTTTCAAAGATGTGTCTTGAAACTCGGGGAAAAATTAATCATCCTTAATTAATCACGAGGGTTGCTGATCACTTATACATAGACTTTGCGAACCAAGACAGTCCCTACTTAGTTGTCTAAATGTAAAGGAAACGGGATCGGATATAGGTGTTTTTTGACTCCCAAAGAAGATTTGTTAACAAATTGGATCATATTCTTGTAAGTTCTTATTTTTAAGTACAGAAATGGAGAGAGATATTGTTTATTTTATATAGGCTGATGTGGTAAAGTGGCACGATTCAAGATTCCATTTGGCAATATCTAAGCAGCTGGGGATGGCTCTTTTTCTCTAACTATTTTTTGTACGTACGAGTGCTGTCTTCGAAACTATACAAAAAAAAGGAGGTGTCGATATTAATTCTTGTGAAAATGAGCATGTCTGAAAGTACGACCAATGCATCGGGGAAAAGCAGTGATGGTGGTTCCTCAAGCAAAAACCAAAAGCTAGTGCCTCCAGGAGATGGAGGGCTTATAAGTGAACCTACTTCCAGTGACGTGCTGAGTGGAAGAGGAGGGAAAATCAATTCCCATGAGGGTAATGTTCGTTTTCGTGAACTTATAGGAGAACATAAACATGAATATCTAGCTGGAACTACAAAGAAGCTTGCCAAAGCAAATATAGCCGCAAAAATAGTAGAAACCATCCGCAACTTGGATCCACCTGGTAGGTTTCTAAAAGTAGCAGATGCAAAGAAAGGGTTGTGGACAGAAATTGGGGACGAGAAAGCAAGGAAAAAAGCTGGGCAAGCACTACGGGAAGATGGACCCGGTATTCGAGTCAAAATTGACGAAAGCAACAAAAAAAAGGAAATGCAAGAAAACGTAATGATGAACCACCCGCCATATATGGGTTACCCTGGTCATCCTGGTCATCCAATTCCGCCACACATGCTTCCAGGCCAAAATTATCTACCACCACCTATGATTCCTCCGGGTCACTTTTATCCATACCCACCCCAGGGTCCTCCTCACGGATACCCTCCTATGCAGCATCTAGAAACAGGATATGTACAGAACAGTCCTTATCCTGGTCAGCATTACCCTCAGCCACAACCTCATCAACTACAGCCTCAGCCACAGTCACAGCCACAAAATACGTTCACTGGAATTCAAGATAATGGGCAGAATCAAGATAATATAAGTACACAAAAGAAACTCTCCCAGCACTCTAATCTTACTTCACCTAATAAATACTCTGATGCAGATTCTGCAACGTTTGACTCAGATACTCTCCTTGCTCTAACTGGACAAAGCGACAATTCTCTTGGAGTTCCTCAAATGGAGGCAGTACTCCATCATCAATCAAACACAGATCACAACGTGAACGCTGGTGCAGGGAACTTAAATAACAGTGCCAGTGATAGAAATATAATCCAGCAAACTAGTTTGATGACGACAAACAACATACAACCATCTTTTGCATCTATCGGAAGGCAAACTGTTCAAAGTGTTCATCAAAGTTCTTCGTGGCAAAATACTGAAACTTATCGTGATCGGAATGAAAACGATGATGATGATGATGACGAAATGAAAACGAATCAGAAGAATATTGATGAAAACTCCATTGATATGTCTTGGACTCAAGAAATGGACCAGAAAAAAGTTGAAGAGATGTTATATCGTGAACAACTTTCAAGTTCTCAACAGACTTTGCAAACAAGCGGTTCAGACCCTAACATGTGGACTTCTGGTAACATGAATCAGCAAAAACTACATCCTGAACCCTTACTATCGCAATTAAAATCATCGTCCGACGCCTCAATGACAAGCGATTCAAGCGATGTTAGGACCGAATGGCGACAGCAAATGCTAGAGGTCAAAGCATGGCAGGAAAAGCGAAATCAAATGATTGCAGCGGCAATGGAAGTTGCTACAGGGAGTGGTCCAAAATTAACAAGTGTTAGTGAAGATAATGTTGTACCATATGACGATAAGGCATCAATAGGTAGTTATAGCGATTTCATGTCCATTGGAAGTGCCACTATTGAGAGATTAGCTAATGGTGAGGACTCTACCATGGATCCAAGCATAAGTTCACAAAGTGAGAAAAACTTTCGACGACAATCTATGCTTGCAATGTCTGGAAAACATCCGAATGGGTATCCAAACAGTATTGCCCCTAAATCAACCAGATCAATCATTTCGAACATTACAGGAGGTGAATTATATGATAGCGGTGAATTAGGATCAACATGGCCCGGTGAAAGTACTAGGTAAGACATGCATATAGTCTTGTTTTCTTGATTCATTTTTGTTTATCGCATCTCTAAAATTAGATTTTTTTTCCATCCATTTAATAGGTCGATCCTGTCAGATTTAACCAGCCTTTCATTGGACTTCCAAGGCGATGCGCAGAATTCTATTGCCTCGAGATCTAGGCGACAAAGGATGCAGAATAGATCATCATAACATCTGTATCTGAAGGTCAACACAAGAAAAGATTTCTTTTCACATGAGAATTTTTATATTGCAAGGATCTGATGCTGTGAAAGACTTTGAATGTTAATAAAAATAAATCAATCACATTATGTATCAAAATTGTTTATCATTTCCTTCCAGAACAGCATTCAAGCTTTCATAATGGTTGTTTCTAGAATATAATGAGATAAATAATAGCATCAACTAATATCTTCCAAGAAAATAAATGTCACCATGGTCAAAGCTATGAAGCCCGTGTCATAACTCTTTTCTTCTCTCCATTTTTCCACTCAATATTTTCTTTCCAAATCGCTCCCTCCTCATCACCTTCATACACCTCTAATTTCCAAATTGGCACATTCGCTTTTAACTCGTCAATCATAAAACTTACACAATCTAATGATTCTCTCCTATGTGGAGACGAGGCACATATAATCACGCTGGGTTTTGACACTGGGCAATCTCCTAAAATGTGCACAACTGCTATTCTTTCTATATCCGAAAATTTTGATTGTGCATCCTTGCATAATTGATGAAGGACTTTTTTCGCCATCGGTACATATGCTTCGTACTTTAGTTCCAGAACCTTTTTGTTTCGAAAATTATCTCGGGTGATCCCAAGAAAGGTGGAGATTGCACCACAAGAAGGCATGCTTACAAATTCAACACATTCATCTAAAGTTGGTAATGTCTCTGATACCTCGATGAGAAATGGAGATGTGGATGGAAGATCATCATTGGATGTTGACATTCTGCTGGTCAGAGTGTCGTTATTTTTGTGGTGGCAATAATTTTGCGTGTACGTTCACGTGAGATACCTTTTCCACTTATTTTTCGTCATATCATCAAAACCCGTCACGCGACATAGCTGCTTATGATGGAATTGAGTGCTGCTTCGATAAGACAAGATGATGAAGGAGAAACAAATCAAATTAAATAATTCAGCGCATCATCAAAGAAGAAATGCCTCGCAATACAGAAACAACTCGTAAAACTAAATCTGCACAAAGAAAAACTCAAGTTCAAGGCCAAACAAAAAGACAAATAAGCGGTAGAAAGAGACGGAAACCGGTCAACTATGAAGATCAAAATCTACCCCAACCTCCTTCACCAACACCCCCTCCTCCAAAATCCCTCATAAATCTTCTGAGATCTAACAAAAACGTATTCTCTTATTTCACCTCTCTGCAAAAAAACTTGGAATATGATGTTAAAAAGTGGAAACAGCGGGCAAGAAACGCAGAAAAACAACTTGAATTACTAAAACAACAAAATGAAGACGAACCTATTTTCCAAAATAAGTCGAACAAGAAACAATATGTCCAACACGAAAAGGATACAAGAGACACATTCTTTTCAAATGGCGCTAATGATAAGAATGACGATGAGTTTTCAGTGGCATCTTCTTTATCCGATTCAGTATTTCCTTCAAAAGAACTCACTTCAAAAAAAGAAACTAAAATCGCAGCTACGAAATCTGCTATTACAAAGGCTTCCTTAGATGTGAAGATAGATGCCAATGATAATGGGATAGAAAAAAATAATACAGAACGATTAATCGATGAGTTCTTTGACGATGATTTTCAATCGGAAGAGGATGAATCTGAAGAAGAAAATATATCACCAAATGAGAAAAAATCTATGCATGAACTAGTTAAGGAAGCATTGCCTTGTAATCTTTCAGATGAAGACATGGACTTAATGCAAAAAACGACCTCTGAAACAATATCTCAGAACGAACATCTAATTGACGAAAATTTCACTGTGGAGGAAAAAAAAGAGTTCAAGATGATGGAGGAGGCATATGGTTGTTTTGAAAAGCTTGGGGTATCGCTTGTAGAAGTAATAGAAATAGAAAACAAATCTGATCAACAGACTTCCTCAAATACATACAATGCAACCAAGGATGAAGTAGCCAACAATAAAAACAATACGTCAAAAGAAAATTTAAATATTGATGATGCTGAGAGTGATGAAAAAAGAAGAGTTGTTCGACCAAAGAGTGATGAAGTAATTATATCGGAACTGTCACAATCTTTTCGAGCACTTATTAAAATGAAGAATCCAATTTTGCATAATCCAAATAATGAAGCTCGGGACACAGCTATTTGCAGTCATGTCGACTTTGAACTTTTTAGAGGATCAACCCATATTCCATGCTATTCCTCTCAACACAAGAATATTACAAGTTATACCAAAGATGACATTAATCAATATTTTGATGCTACGAAAGATTCTATGAATGAGGAATCGAATAATGGCGACGGCGTCCATGATAATTATCAAAGACGGTTAGAACATCCTGTAGCGACAGGAAGAAAAATCCTATTACAAGCACTTTCAATTCTTGAAACACTCGATGAAAATATGATAGCAATCATGCACAAAAGATACCAAGAGAAGGTAACAAATCAAGAAAATTGTAACGATCACTTATTATTAGGAAATGATAATTCCCATGAAAAATGCATTTATGTTGGACTAAAAAATAGATCCAAATTAAGTTCGAAGTTAATTAATGAGTTAGACGAAGAGATACGAAGTATCTGGGCTCTATCCGATCGCGTTTCTCGATTAAATCAACCTTCGTCTTATCTAATAGAGAAAGATTACGTAAGCGACGGTAGTAATGATGACGAAGACGAAGGCTCTGTTGAAGATTCAAGGAGAAATGACGAATCAGAAGATGCCGCAAAATTGAATGAAATCCTTAGCTCCAAACACAAAATTCGACTTGCATCCCTTATAGAACGAAGTGTGTTTGCGAGTATCCTTTCCAGTTTGTATCTTCACGTCCGCCATGACCCTCAAGCTCTCCTTCATCTGACTCTAGAGTATATTTTGTCTACAGTTCCATCTTTGGGTGCAGAGTTATATCCTTTGCTTCCTCCTATACTTAGTTTTGCTGTTTTAGAGTCATTACTATGTTCTGGATATATAGAAGATTGCGATGATGAATATAGCGAGCGCATTAAATGGTTTGATATAATTTTGATGACCATTCTAAGTTCAGGTGATCAGCGAACGAATTCGAAATTCTTTTTAGGTCGATCTTTGTCCTTGACTTTACATGTTACATTTAGGATTTGGGAGCAGAGACGTTTGGATTCTAAGAACGGTAGTATCCGGGATATGGCAATGGTTGAAATAGCTGCTTATTATCGTTTGAAAAAACATTTCTCTGAAAACAGCAGTTGTTGGTTTCTTGATCTAAATAAAACCTATACAGATAATGATTTCGTTCCCGAATGGGGACGACATCTTGTACTAGAGATTTTAAATCATACAGCATTGGGATCGACAGAGCAAACAATAGAAAACAATTTTCTTCAAAGTAGTGAAATACTGCATCTCGACAGTGCAATATCAATAGAACTTTTACTTCTTATTTTAGGTGATAATAATTACGTGCACGAAGTAAGTCAAATGGCGATTAAGAAACTCGGATCATCTCATCAAATTCGAAGCAATGATTTTCTCCTTCAAGTAGTTTTGAGTACTATTTTGATTTGCACTAGAGTGCATTGCTCCATCCGATATTATGAGTGCCAAACAGAAACATTGATAACTGCTATTAATGCAAATCAAACTCTCGAGGGAGAGAGGAACATCAAAATTAATTGGTTGCCAACCAATAAAAGCCAATTTTCTTTCCATTGTCTTTGTGCGTTGAAAGAAATTCTCTCTTCTTCTCAATCTGGAAAAATAAAAAATGATTACACTTGTATCAATTTGAAAATTGCTTCTTCAATGGTTCAATGTGCATCATATCTTGCAGATGGAAATTTCACATACCAGGCTTCAAAATACTTCCATTCAAACTTAGACGATCATATTATAGCAAATAGCTCTAAGCAACCCCAAAAGAATCAATTGATGAAAAGCAGCATCGCAAATGTAATTTGTATTGGAAACTTTCCCACGCTTCGTGTCATAAATCTGCGACGAAGGCCTGATCGCATGCGAAGACTGGTCCTGCTTGCACAAAATGAACAAGTACTTTTGGTTAGAGGCTGTATCGCACTCGGGCAGAACCCCTTCCCAGATACACACCACGAAGAAGAAGATGATAAAAACAATGAAGACGTATTCAATAAATTCATTGATTTCAATTTAGCGGATACGAAGGTTGCTTGGGGATCTTTCGCTTACGATGGTATTGGTAGCAATCTTGAATTCGAAGACCGTGTGGCTCATATGTTCGGAAATAACTACAAAATCATGAGCGAAAACTTTGTTGCATCACGTTGGCGTCCAAATGATTTGAGAGCATTTGATCGATATGCAAGAAATGATGATTCATTAGTTAGAGCAAGTCCAACTGAACGAGCTTGTGCTCTATCCCACATTTCGTGTTGGAGAGGTGCAGAGCAAACCCTAATAGGCATGTCAGCCATGGATACGCAATCTATAAAAGCTTCAAATAATTCAGGTAGTTCTCTCCAAATGTTCCAAATTAGTGGCTTTGCTAGTGGAAAAGCCCTCTTAGTCGAAAATGAAAACATGGCACCATCCCCAGTTTGCATCATTCTTGAAGATGATGCTGTTTTATGTGATCGATTCTCAAGCCGTCTTGCTACTCTGCTTGAAGAACTACCACGTGACTTTCACTTCTGTTCGTTAGGTTACAGTCGACCCAAAACGGCACCTATGCTTGATTACTCCACAAATTTGGGTATTCCTTCATGTTTGTGGTACCTCACAGGCTATATTGTATCCCTTGCAGGTACTGAATACTTGCGAAAGAGCTTGCCAGTCGTAGGTCCAGTAGATAGTTGGATTGGCCTAAAAATGTGCTCTAACTGGGACAATAAATATGGATTTATGGTAGGTGTCGGAATACATTCAAAATCAAAGAAAGAAAATCTTTCTAGAAAGGAGTTAGTTAGCATAATTAAATTTCGCTGTTTTGCGGCTTTAGTTCCTTTGTGTCATCAGTCGATGAGAGGAAGGGCAGCAGTAGCTTCGGCAAAAAAATCTCAAAAAAGTATGAGCTGGAGAGATCGTGATACAGACATTGTCTTCAGTGGAAATTTGTGATTTTCGAAATTTCATATACTCCTTTTCTTACATTTTCTGTTTATGTCAAGGTGCTGATTCTGTTTTGAATGGTTGTCAAGAAGCATCTCTAGGAAACACCATAGTGCAATTTTTTCTCAAAGTTCACTTGTTCGAAAATGGTGTTTTTATAAGGCATCTTAATCCTCTTCACCGAAAGAATCGTCATACTTGGTTCGATGTATCTGCGAATGGTTATTTTCAACAACTTGCTGGAAATTTTTGGGCTAAGGTGAAAGAAATGGAAAGTAACAGCGAGGAAAATGATGAGGATAATGATTGGAAAGAAATGAGATAAAAAGAGGATGAAGTTGAGGAGATGCAAATGTTTCCGTACTTTAGGTTTTCACGTTCCACCAGTCATTGCGTAAAAATTCATTCACAATTTTGTGATCGATGTTACTATGATTTGATAAAAGAAACAAATTCGATGACAAATTCTCTCTTCTCAGAATAAGATATACACACATACGAGATAGCCCTCCCGACACGTCAATTGAGAGACAAAATCTTTTTTTTTAATTCAAAAATTCAAGCTAGTTTGAAGGAACGAATCTTTGATAATAAAATAGGATTTATTCTACTCGAACTTGCACTAGGCAATTCTCAATTAGTTTTGTTTGAACAAATATGAAAGCAGAACCATAGTTTTTAATTGTTTTAGCACATTTTTTTCTCTGGAAAAGGATGAACACCAGAAAGAACAACTGAATTTGCGAAACAAAGTAAAAAAATGCTGAGAAAAAATGAGACGAATCCAATTCACGTAGATCATGCCACTTACGATGCGAAGCTTCAAAAACCTACGTCACAAAACTGATGCATATCATAACATTTGCATCCCTTAGGCATAATTTCCAAATTAGATCAACAAGTGCATGAACCAAAGATGCCTGAACAGAATCGACATTGCTTTTTAAAGGGGTTTGTGCTTCTACAAATTCTTATCCTCGATTTTATGCTGGGAAACTCCGAAGTAAACGCTTTTGCCTTTCTTAAGCACGAAAAGCTTCAACTTCATCGTTTCGGCAACTTCAAGACCCATGTGGATAAATCTTATACTCCGTTAAAAATGAATTTTCTTTCTGACCTTGGGGATGCTCTAAGTGGAGGAAAGCTAGCACCCCAGAGCGAATTGCCATATGATCCTCCGTTCTGCCCAAATCATTCAATATCTTCAGATCAACCAAAAACTTTTGCAATTCGAGAACGTGCCTTATCTTTCACAGGAGAAGACTTTGACATTTACTGCCCAGAGCAAAATGCGCCCATCATCAGTGTTCGTGGGGCTATGCTTCATTTACCTGGTAAAGACAAAATGAGAATTTCATCTGAAGGGGAGGAAGTCGTCGTATTGGACCGTGTTTTATTAGCTGTGACTCCATCATACGATATTTACAGAGGTGGCATGAATGCAGAAAAAGTCGCATGGATTGAAAAGAAGATTATAGCACTCACAGAGACCTTTGATGTTTATTTGGAAAGCCAAGAACACTTTGGGCCATTCAAACCACCTCCTGCATATGAAATTTCAGGAGATTTCTTGGAGAGAAATTTTGTAATGAAAAATGACAAAGGGGAGGTTGTTGCAAAATTTTCAAAGGTTAGTACATCACCCTTTTCTTGTTTTCACTTAATATGCGTTGGTCATGAATAGCTGAAAAGATTTTTTTCTCGCCATGATATTTTATGAACGAACTCCTTTTTTTTCTGAAATTTTAGGATGGATTATTTCAATTTGATGCATTCAACCACTATCAAGTCCAAGTAGCACCGGGGATGGACGCACTATTAGCACTATCTTGTGCATGTGCTATTGACGAAGAAATGGACGAAGAGCACAAAGAAAAGAAGAGAAAGGAGGAAGAAAATTAATAAACAAAGTTTTTTCGTAAAAGTCAAAAATTAATTAGTTTTACATTTAATTATCATTTTTCTGATTGCTCAATAAGGATAAGAATTCATTGAATCGAAGAACTCTTAAGTTATTTAAGATTAGCAACACCTGTTGAATCTAGAGAGAGATACACTAGAGTGTATTTGCAAAACAATCATAGTGATATAAGAATGGAAGTGAATTATAATTTTCATTACAATAAACATTTGAAAAAGATATAACTTGCAGCTTGAATAGAATGTCACCATCATAGTTTGGAAAATTCTTGGATATTATACTAAAAGTCCAATAAGCAGATTCCAAGTTGTAACTTTGTTTGAATGAAAACATAAAACCCAACGAATCACCCTCTCTAGAATGCAAAATAAAGATTTTTGGTCTCAGCAGTATATTTCTACGGAATTTCCTTATGTGACATGTTCATAACCTTTTCTTCACACGCCACAAACTAATGGATGCTGCTTGAAAGATACTCAACAGGCGTTCAGGATGGAAGACCTTCTACCTTGCTTTGATACATTTAATGAAAATAATGAAAAGCAGGCAAATAATTCTGTAAAGACAAATGATCAAGAGAAAAGAAAACAGCTCCGACTAGCTCAGAAAAAAAGCAGGAAAGACCGCAAATTAGCTGCCATCATTCGCCGAAATGAACGTCTGTCAAGACATCCACCAACTAACTACTTTGTCGGGAAACATAAATGGCTAGGAGGAGCTGTAGATCCAGACAGTGGAATAATATATGGTATACCCTCAAATAGCATTGAAATTATTTGCGTCCATC
>Ga0209092_10000956_pt1 | contig 29302 bp, 7 predicted proteins | sample FraStrMetagenome_FD_187446 | JGI IMG/M metagenome (GOLD analysis project Ga0209092, IMG submission 187446) | Marine eukaryotic phytoplankton communities from Arctic Ocean - Fram Strait ARC3M Metagenome (SPAdes) (version 2) | ecosystem: Environmental > Aquatic > Marine > Oceanic | place: Fram...
ACAAGTTCGGGTGATTACTTTGGTTCCTTAGTTGCTATATCAGGTAACACTGCAATAGTTGGCGCAGAATTTGAAGATGATGCAGGTGGCGTTTGGTCAGGTAAAGCATATATCTACAATGTAACCACAGGTGCTTTAGTACACACACTAGATAATCCAAATGCATATGGTACAAGTCAATATGATAGGTTTGGTTTCTCAGTTGCTATATCAGGTAACACTGCAATAGTTGGCGCTGTTATTGAAGACGATGCAGGTGGCAGTATATCAGGTAAGGCATATATATTTAATGTAACCACAGGTGCTCTAGTACATACACTAGATAATCCAAATGCATATGGTACAAGTGCAACTGATAGATTTGGTGAGTCAGTTGCTATATCAGGTAGCACTGCAATAGTTGGCGCTCGGTACGAAGATGATGCTGGTGGTAGTGATTCGGGTAAAGCATATATCTACAAGGTAGCAAACGATATTACTGAAGTCTTTTCAAACTTAGAAGTTTTTGGAAATTTAGATGCGACTGGTAATATTAGTGCTGATGGCAACGTTACTATTGGTAATGACGATACCGACGATGTTGTATTCAATGCAGAACTATCGAATAATATTGTACCCAATACAACTGATACATATGATTTAGGAAGTCAGTCTAAACGCTGGAACGAACTTTACACAAATTTATTAAATGGTACTTCTGTTAGTGTTGAATCTATTATTACTGAAGCTGGAGGAAACTTTGGTTTAAGAATAGGTAATATTTTTTACGTAAGTAAAAACGGCAACGACACAAATACAGGTGACAGTCCGCAAGCACCATTTTTAACTGTTAAACGTGCATTACAATCTGCTGATGCTAGTATAGCAGGGCCTGTGACTATACAGATCTATGCAGGAGACTATGAAGAAGAGTTTCCATTAACTGTTCCGACTAATGTTACAGTTCAAGGTGTTGACATGCGCAACACTATTATTAAACCTACTGCTAGTACTAATACAAACAACTGTTTTTTAATGAACGGTGAGACAACAATACAAAATTTAACAATTAAAGATTTTTATACAGGTAGTGCTTTTAGTTTTGTATCAGGATGTGTTATTTCTACTCGTAGTCCGTACATACAAAATGTTACAGTTGTTACAAAAGGTACACCTATTACAGTAACAGCAAGTTCTACTTTTTCAGTAAACTCACAAGAAACACATCCACGAGGTATAACGTTTAATAATGACGGGACAAAAATGTTTATTGTCGGTGAAATAGGAGACGATGTAAACGAGTATACTCTTTCAACCGGATTTGACTTATCATCTATAGTTACATTTGTAGATAGTTTTGCAGTGACACAATGTCCAAATCCAACAGCAGTAAAGTTTAATGCTGATGGTACAAAAATGTTTGTTACTGGTACAAACAACGATAATGTTCATCAATATGCACTAACAACTGGATTTGATGTTTCGTCTGCTAGTTTTACCCAAACACTTGTTACAACTGTTGACTCTGATAACTTTGGACTTGATTTTAAACCTGATGGTACTAAGATGTATATCACAGGAAATCAAAATAATAAGATATATGAATACAATTTATCTTCTGCATTTGATATTTCATCCGCTACATTTAACCAAGATTTAACTTTGACTGCTATAGACTTTGAACCATTTGGTATAGAATGGAGTACTGATGGAACTAGATTGTTTATAGTAGGAACACGTGGAAACGGTGTAGATGAATTTGCAGTTGGTACACCGTATGATATTTCAACACTAACACATATAGGATTTTACAGTATAGGAGGCAATCCTTCCGGCATACATATATCACCTGATGGCACTAAAATGTTTATTATAGGAAATCAAAGTGATACGGTAAAATCTTATGATTTGAGTGTATCTTATCGTATAAAAGTTCCAACTGATGACCCAAGAGGTTTTGCACAAGGTGATGCAGGTAAAGGTGCATTAGTAGACGGTGCAAGTGTTTCTGGAACAAGCCAGGAAGCAAGTATGTTATTCCATAGTGTAACATTCATTACACCCGGAGTTGATGCTATTACAATGACAAACGGAGTAAGAGTTGAATGGCTTAACAGCTTTACATATTTTGCTAACAGGGGGTTATATGCAACCGAAGGCGTTACTGGACATTTAAGTACAGACGGATCAACAGTTAAGTATGGTGCAGAACTTCGTTCAATTGGATCAGCAAACGTATACGGAAATTATGGTGCAGTAGCAGATGGCGCAAGTACACTAATGTATCTAATACAACACAACTTTGGTTATATAGGATCGGGTAAATTTTTAGATAACGATCCTAGTAGGGCAATACAAGCTAATGAAGTTTCTAAAACTAATAACGGAACAATATATTTTCAATCGGTTAATCACTTTGGTGACTTTAGAGTAGGAGATCAATTCTTTATTGATCAAGAAAGCGGAAATACTAGTATTGTTTTAAGTGAAGCACAAATAGATTCTCTTAACGGTATAGTAGTTAACTCAGGCGGCGAAACTACTATTATTAACGGTTTAAAAATTGACACTGGCAATTTCATATTTGCTGGAAATTTAATAAACACAAAAACACAAGACTTTAATGTTAGCTCTGCAGGCACAATTAATTTTACAAGTGATGTTGCAATATCTCAGAACTTAACAACAACTGGTAATATTACTATCGGCGGGTCTTTAATAACTTTAGGCAATGAAGCATCTGATACTATTAATTTTAATACACCATTTAGTCAAGATATAGAACCTGATATTAGCGGAGCATATAACTTAGGATCAGCAAATAAAAAATGGAGTAAACTTTTTACAAGTGAAGCAAACTTTGCTGACATTAACTTTAATACCAATTTTATTACTACTACAGTATCAAATGCAGATTTAGAATTACGTGCCAACGGCACTGGTGAAATACTATTACCAAATAACGATTTTGAAATTACAAATACTGCAACTATAGCCGGTGTTACTAGATTACAAAATGCAGATATTACAGGAGCAGTTACACAAATTGGTAACGCTACTATTAGTAATGGTGCAGACATTACAGGATCAGTTCATACAACTGGAACTTTAACTGTTGGAGCAAAAGCACAACTAGAAGAAATATTAATTGACGGCAATGTAATAACCACAACAAGTTCAAGCACAGATTTAGATTTACGTGCTAAAGGAAATGGTAATATTCTTCTACCTAACAACGATGTTGTAGTTAGCAATGCAATGAGTGCTAACGATGTTACTGGTGTAGATTTAGTTATAGCCGATGCATTAGAATTAAATGAAATAATCTCAGATAGTAAAATCCAAGTTGATGACAATTTTATTACTACAATAGCTAACAATGATAATTTAGACTTACGTGCTAACGGCACTGGCGGCATTCAAATGTTAGATGATATTCTATTTAATGGGAATGTTGTTAGCACAACTGCTAATTTAAATTTAACTTCTTCGGGCAATATTAATATAACTAGTAATAGTGCTTTATTAATTCCAGTAGGGAATGATGCACAGCAAGTAAACACTACAGCAGGCAATTTTAGATTTTCAAACAAAGATAATGTATTTGAAGGCGCTGCCGGCGGCGGCTATGTTGGATTCGGAGGAGTGTTTAGTAGCGATAGACGTACAACACTTACTGCACATCCTAATAACGACACCATTAATGCAGTTATAGACACAGTAGGAGTTATGACTGTTGCTAGTACTGGCATAACTGTACATGGACTACAAACTGACGATATTAATATTGATACTAATATTGTTAGTACTACTGTTTCAAATAGTGACTTAGAATTAAGGCAAAGCGGAACTGGTAAAATTGCAATTACTGGTAGTGATATTTCTTTTAAAGGAAGTACAATTACAAATGCAAGTTCAGGCGCCCTAACACTTATACCTAGTGGTGACGGATATGTTAAGTTTGGCGGAAACACAGCAGTTGTATTTCCAAACGGTACTACAGCACAACGTGGCACACTCGAAGTTCAAGGTGATACTAGATATAACGGCGAACTTGGGTATATGGAAGTCTATGATGGCACACAGTGGATAACAGCCCAAGGCGGCGGTGAAACAGTTACAGCAGAATACATGAACGAACTGATATCAATATGGGCTATAACTATAGGCTAACACACCACAAATAATAAAATACGATAAATACTATTGTGCAGAGCGTGGGCTATTGTTTTGCATAAACAGACTGTGGTTAACCAGCAAAGAGTCATTAGACTGAAAATTTGGCTAGAGGGACAGGATCCCCGTGTTAAGGAGCAAAGATGGCTGTAGGTCGCATATCGGGTCCGCTCTTAAAGGAAAATTTAATCCGTAATGGGGTTAACTTAGCTTTTGAGACAGACTTATTATACTTAGATGTAAACAATCAGCGCATTGGTGTTAAGACCACAACTCCTACACACGAAGTAGATGTAGCCGGAACAACAAAGACAACTAACTTACTAGTAGAAACACAAGCTAATTTAGCTGATGTTATTGTCTCTGGTAATACAATTAGTACAACTAACCAGTATCTTAACTTAGGTACGTTGGACAATGTTGTATATCAAAATAAAGCAAGAATTGATAGTATTGACATTGAAGGTAATGTCATTAGTACCAACTCTTCAAATGCAAATTTAGAATTCCGCCCTAACGGTACTGGCACAGTTGATGTACATTCTGATATGAATGTAACAGGAAACATACATGCAACTGGAAACATTACAGCTGATGGCGATATTACAATTGGTGATGCTAACACCGATAGTATTATACTAAATGCAGAAATAGCAAGTAATATTATTCCTGATGCTACTAATACATATGCGCTAGGATCTGATCCGTCAACCGGCGGCAAAGAATGGAATGATGTTTGGGTTAATAATTTTTATGCAGCAAACATTGTAACAGATGGTCTTGATGTTGACGGCATTGATTTAACATTGCGCCAAGGTAACATTATATACGTTGCTGAAAACGGTGATGACACAAATTCAGGAACACACCCCCAAGATCCGCATGCAAGTATTACAAAAGCAATAACTGTAGCAACAGCAGGCGATACTATTCATGTATACCCGGGTATATACACAGAAACTTTTCCTTTAACTGTTCCAGCAGGAGTTACAATTAAAGGCCAGGGTCTAAGATCAGTAACAGTTAGACCTACAACAGCAACACGTTATAACGATGCGTTTATACTCAACGGCGAATCAACTGTTGAAGACTTAATGATAACAGGCTTCTATAGTGGAGGTATGTTTCATGATACAACAGCAGCAAGTGCAGGATCAGCAACATTAAATGTTGGAACAGCACCATTTGCACACGCATATGTAAGTGGCGGAATAATTACGTTTGGTGGTAATGATTATGCAATTACTAATGCTGTATATACTCACGGAACTGGGCAATTAGTAATTACTCACGCAGGGCCAGATGCAGGTGTAGGTACAAGTACTTTTATTAAAGGTATTGTGTTTAGTTGCAATGGCGGTAATAGAACATTCCCAGACAACGGGTATGCATTCCGTTTCGCAACAGATTACACAGTAACTTCGCGTAGTCCTTATATCAGAAATATCACAGTAATTACTTCAGGTAGTACAACTACTGCTGAAGATCCAAGAGGATTTAATGCAGGCGATGCAGGTAAAGGCGCATACATAGATGGTGCTTATGCAACACCTGCTAGTAAAGAAGCAAGTATGCTTTTCCATAGTGCAACATTTATTACTCCTGGCGTTGACGCAATCACAGCAACAAATGGTGTGCGTATTGAATGGTTAAACTCGTTTACATATTTTGCAAACAGAAGTTTTTATGCATACGATAGTAATGACGGCAAGTACGGCGACGGTAAAACACGTATTAGACTAGGCGGAATTAGCGGAACATTTGCTGCCGGAAATACAGTAACATTTACATCAACAGATGCTTCTACAGTAGCAGTTGCCACAGTAGAAAGTGTCGACGGAGACATACTAGTAGTTGATGGCAAATATACAGACCTAGTTGGATTTGATACTACGCCACAAAGTATTAGTAATGGTGCAGGAGCAACTGCTACTGACATTTTAAATTACGATCTAAGAGACTTTGGTGCTGAAATTAGAATGATCGGTAGTGCTAGTGTTTATGGTAATTTTGGCCTAGTAGGTGACGGCGAAGGTGTAATCATTTATGCTATTGGACACAATCTTGCATACATAGGTACAGGTAAAGAAGTTAGTAACGAACCACAAGAAGTTATACAAGCAAACGAAGTAATTGAATTAAATGGCGCTAAAGTAAGATATAACTCAGTTGATCATAAAGGCGACTTTAGAGTTGGTGATTTATTTTATGTTAATCAAGACGACGGTACTGTTAGCTTTTCAGTTAATGCATTAAATATTGATTTAACACAGGGAGTAACATTTACTACAGGCGGCAACACTTCTTTTATAAGTGGCGAAAAAATAGAAACTGGTAATATAAGAATTACAGGTAATACTATTAGTAGTACAACCGGCGACATAACTTTTGATGCGCAAACTGACCAAATTAATTTACAAGACAATGTTGCAATCACAGGTGACTTAGATGTTACTGGAGACGTTAGCATCGGCGGCAATATTATTATAGGCGATGAAGCTACAGATAGTATTCAAATTGTTGCTGGCATTAATAGTAACCTAATTCCAGCAACGGATAATACATATAGTTTAGGTACTGCATCAAACATATGGTTAAACTTACATGTAGATGAAGTTGAAGTTGATGATATTACTATTAATACTAACTTTATTACTACAACAGTAAGTAACACAGATTTAGAATTACGTGCTAATGGCACCGGTAAAATACTAGTACCTAATAATAATGTACAAATTGATAACAATCTTAGAGTAGGCGGCCTATCAACTCTAGCAAATACTAATATTACCGGAACAGTTACATTACTAGGTAACTTAACACAAACTGGTGATACTGATATTACTGGTGACTTATCAGTAACACAGGAATTAACTGTTGATGCAAGTGTGCAATTTGAAGAAATATTAGTTGACAATAATTTTATCACAACAACTACATCAAATGCAAATTTAGAATTACGTGCTAATGGCACTGGAAATATTATTGTTCCTAATAATGATGTACAAATTACTAACGACTTAACAGTAGGCGGTACACTAAGCGTTAGTAATATTAATGTTACTGGTACTGTGCAAGCAAATACTTTTTCAACTGGCAATATCTTAATAGATGATAACTTTATAACTACAACTGTCAGTAATAGTAATCTTGAATTACGTGCTAATGGAACAGGAAAAATTGTTTTTGAAGACTTTACTTTTGACAGTAATGTTATAGAAACAACAGGAGACTTAGTACTACAACCTAGTACACAGTATGTAAAAATTAATTCTACTGGAGCATTAAAACTACCAGTAGGAACAACGGCCCAACGTCCTACAGCAGCAGCTGGTCAAATTAGATTTAACTCTGATCTATCACGCTTTGAAGGATATAACGGCACTGACTGGCTTGGCATTAGAGGCGTAGAAGATTTAGACGGTGACACAAAAGTTACTGCTGAATTAACAGATGGCGCAAATGATAATACTATACGATTTAACGTAGCTGGAACAACTATTGTAGATATTGACGATAGCAGACTTAATGCACCGAGAATAACTGTAGATAATATTCAGTTGGACGGAAATGTGATAAGTACTATTACAACAGACACAGACTTACAATTTACAGCAAACGGTACAGGCTCAGTAAAATTTGATAACTTTGCTATTAATGGAAATAGCATAACTAATACGTCAGCAAATGCTGTAACTACATTTGAAAATACAAGTGGCGGTTACGTAAAGTTTGACGGTACATATGGTATGGTTTTACCAGTTGGTACATCGGAAAATAGACCAATTCCAGCGTATCGCGAAACTGGTATGATGAGATTTAATAGTCAAGACGCTAGAGTTGAAGTATTTGATGGAACAAGTTGGGTAAGTGTAGCAGGGTCAAGTGGATCAATAACAGCAGTTGACGCTGAGGATATTGCTATTACAATGGCAGTAATATTCGGATAAGGATGAGATAAATGGCAACGTTTTTTAGAAATAAAGTAATTAATGAAGTAGGAACAGTTCCAATTGAAGTATTGGTAACTGATGGAGCACAACGAGCAACTATAATCGGGTTTAGTTTAGCAAACCTTACTTCAAGTAACGTTTTAGGAAGTGTTCAAATTAGTGACGATACTAGTGTAACAGGATATTATATAAAAGATATTATTATTCCGCCTAATGCAACATTAAAAGTGTTGAATGGTGGCGAGAAACTAATTTTAGCTCCTGATAATAAATTACTAGTATCGTGTACACAAACAGCAAGTTTAGATTGTATTCTAAGCTACGTAGAAATAACATAAGGAAAGTATAATGTCAGCATTTTATTTAGGAAGTAGTCCATCAGATAGCGCAGGTGATGCAGCTAGTAGATTCTTTTACGCAATTAAAAGAGACGAAGCTGGTATGTTATATTTTGCTAAAGTAGACCAATTACAAGATCAAGACACGGTTACAATTAACAATCCGGGATTAAATGAAAATGATTTCAAAGAGTTTGAATACGGAGTTGATTTCTTTGACGGACGCTTAGAATCAGATCACAGTAGACCTTACAGTAATTTAGAATATGATCAATATCGTTGGGGTAGTAGGAATGTTTTTTACTATATAAATGATAACGGTGAGTTTGTTGTTAGATTGAACCAAGAATACATTTACCCAGATGATGCAAAAGTTTAAGAGGAAATAGAATAGTATGGCACAAGAATTTAAAATTGGTAGATTAAGATATACATGGAGAGGCGAATGGGCCGATGCTGTTGTTTACAACAGAGATGCTGTTGTACAATACAACGGACAGATGTATATTTGTATGGAACCGCATACTGCACAAGCAAACTTTTATGATGATTTAAACTATGTCACAGGAGGTGGTGCAAGTACTCCTCGTTGGTTATTAACTATAGACGGAAGAATATGGAAAAGCGATTGGCTACCTAACACATTTTATTCTTTAGGTAATATAGTTAAGTATGGTGGTATTGTATATATTTGTACTACTCCCCATACAAGTGCAGCACAAGAAATTACTAGTGAAAACTGGACTACATATTCTAGTTTTGATAAATGGAATAATGCTTGGACAGTTAGTACTGTTTATGGCGTTGGTGATGTTGTACGTTATGGCGGAATAGTTTATAGATGTACATTTAATCATATTTCTGCTGCCACAACAGATTTAGGCATAGAAGTAAACTTAAACTATGCTACTCAAGATGACGGTTACTATGACCAACAAGATGGTGATGATAGTACACTTGGCGCCTGGGAAATCGTTAATGACGGTATTGAATACAAAGGCCAATGGCTTGAAAATGTTAGATATAAAAGAAATGATATTGTAAGAAACGGCGCTGATTTATACATTGCAACTGACGGACACACCGGAGTTATTCCTTTTGACTTTAATGTACCTGGCGATGGTCCAGATGATAGTACACTATCTGATAGTACTAGTTCTAAGTGGGCATTATGGCAGCCGGGTACTTCTATTAAAAGTGATTGGTCCAATTCAGTCTCGTATCAAATTGGTGATGTGGTAGCATACGGTGGTTATTCATACCGTAACTTAGTAGCAAATAGTGTTGGTAATATACCTTCCTCACAATATGAAGCAAACGATAGCAAGCTATGGGACGTTGTTACAGAAGGCTACGAGTATAGATCTGAATGGATGGGAGACCAAGCATATAAAATTGGTAGCGTAGTATATGAAGGCGGAACATCTTATGTTGCAACAGCAGACAGTCTAGGCGAAAGTCCTTCAACATATAGTGTTACTGCTACTATTGTAGAAACAGGAACTACAGGAAAAACTGTAAAATTAGATAGTACTGCTGGATTAAAACCAGGCATGATATTAATTGGTACAGGATTATATGCAGGACAAACAATTGTAACTGTTGACGATATCAATACTATTCAAATTAGTCAAGTACCAGATGTTGCTCTACAAGGCAATAACACACTCAGCTTTATTGGATTAAATTATCTTTATTGGAATATACTAATACAGTCTACTAGGCATACAAATTTTTGGACTAGCACTGCTACTTACTTACCAGCTGACATAGTAATTTGGGGGAATGGTACATATCGCTGTATACAAAAACATACATCAGGCGCACCAACAAGACCAGACTTAGATACTCAGTATACATACTGGGCACCTCTTATAGATCATGCTAAAGAAAATGCAGGTAATACAGTAGGCGATATTGTTACTAGATTAAATAACGAAAATATTCCAGTTCCTATTCTTCCACTAGATGAATTTGGAGTTCAAGGAGCAGTAGGATCAACAGAAGATTATGTACTACAAGCTGAATCAAAAGAACTAGATTGGAAAAATATACAAATTGTTCCTAATGTTTATTATGTTTCTCCGGACGGAGTTGACGCAGCTACTGGCGGAAATGATCCTGATAAACCATGGGCATCAATTAAGTATGCCTGTGAGCAAATTGAAAACGGAACACAAAATCCAAATGCTAGAGCAATATTAAAAGCAAATAAAGAATTTATAGTAGAAGAAATGTATGAATGGATGGTTTGGAAAGTAGCAAACAATAGTGATCCATTTACTTCAAGTTCGGTATTTAATGCAGTTTCTACAAAACGTGATGCTAGGATTGTACTAGATGCAATATTATGGGACATTACTCGCTTAGACGATGCTAAATTGGTCCATGCTAATACTAAAACTGTTTTTGCTGCACAAGCATATTTTGCAATAGAATCTAATACTACATTTGCATCAGCAGGAACAGAAGCTACTAAGGCGTTTATTGTTGCAGCGTTAAGTCGACTTTCTCTACTTGCTTCTAATGCACTTAATCTTGTTGCTCCAACAACTAACTACCAAGTATTGAACGGTAGCTATGCTTGGAGTGCTGAAACTACATATGCACTAGATGCAAAAGTACTTTACAATGATGTATGGTATATTAGTTTAGCAGCTGATACAGTAGGTCCTTTACCTGATGCACTAAACTCAGTACTATGGGCAGTATCAACAGCGCCAACAGGATTAATAGAACAAAATTTATCATTAGCTGCGGCTGAAAATCAAGCAATAGTTGACGTAACTGCACTATTTTCAATTGTTACAAATGCTATTTCTAATGAAGACAAAACATCAATACCTCTTCCAAATGCTTCATATACGTCTACTGTGCAAGTTAAGACTGGATCGTATTTTGAAACTCTACCAATTAAAGTGCCTGAAGATACTGCACTTAATGGTGACGAACTACGTGGAACAATTGTTTTTCCAAAAGCATCAGTATACACTGGAGCAATTTCGTCAAGTTCAGTAGATAATACAATTGTGCTTCAAGCATTAACAAACGTAGTAACAGGACAGGCTATACAATTTTTTACTGCAAACGTAAACGAAGACTTTGGTGGAATTGTATTAAGCCAGACTTATTATGTCAAAGACGTTAATATAGCAACTAACAGTATAACTATTGCATTAACTGTTAATGGCACAGATGTTGCACTTACTACTGGCACAGGATTTATGACAGTGTATGCCGGCGATTGCTTAAAAGATATGTTCCATGTAAGAGACGCAACTGGCATTCGAAATATGTCATTACAAGGACTAGCTGGCTTCTTAAGTGCAAGGAACGCCTTTAACACCCAAAGACCAACTGGCGGCGCATATGTTTCACTAGACCCTGGAACAGGTCCAACAGATACAAGTGTATGGATTAAAAGACGCTCGCCTTACATACAAAACGTTACTAACTTTGGTGACGGATGTACTGGATTAAAAATTGACGGATATTTACACGATGGCGGTAACAAGTCTATTGTGTGTAATGACTTTACTCAAGTACTATCAGATGGCATCGGCGTATGGTGTACAGGGCCAAGCGCATTAACAGAGTGTGTATCTGTATTTGGTTATTATAACTATGCAGGATATTTTGCAGAAGATGGTGGACGTATACGTGCTACTAACGGTAACAGTTCATATGGTACATATGGCGTAGTTGCAGAAGGCTATGACAATACTGAAACTCCTATTGCTGCAACTGTTAATAATCGCTCTGCGCAAGTACAAGCAAGTGTACAAAGTGCATTTGGTGCAAACGCTGAACTACTTTCAATGCAATACGCAAATGCTGGTTCAGGTTATTATGAACAAACAACTAACATGCTCAAGTATAGTAATAATTTTTTACAAACTTGGACAAACGATAGTAAGGTAACAATACAACAAAACGTATTTTCTCCCCAGGCTGAATCAAATGCTTGGACAATAACTGGAACAACTAGTAATGCTGTAGAAGGATATCTAGAGCAAGCAATAAGTGTTACTCCAACAGGATTTGTGTATGACGCACTATCAACGTTAAACGTAACAGGATCCGGAGTTGCGGCGCAATTTAATGTCACAGTTGGTGCAAGTGGGTATACTGCTGAAGTATTTGCAGCTGGCTCGGGTTATGTTAGTGGTAATCAAATGCGTGTACTAGGAAGTCAACTAGGTGGCATTGACGGTACTAATGACTGTTTTTTAACTGTAACTGGACTAGCAGGAAGCGGAGTTACTGGAGTAACAGTATCAGGAACAGTTCCTACTAATAGTGATCTTAAATCAACGTTTAGTATATATGTTAAACAAGGAACTTCTACTACAATTGATATTGATGCAACATATAGTGGCACTAGTGCAGTAACTAGTTCTGTTTCTTATAATTTTAGTACTAAGGCGTTTATAGCTAGTCAAGCAAATAACGGATTTACACCAGTAGACTACGGAAGACTGGAATTGCCAAATAGTTGGACACGAATATGGTTTACTTTCTATGACGCAAATGCATTAAACGATACATTAACTATAAGAATATATCCAAGAGGTAAAACAGGAGTTTCAGCAAGTACTGAGTTCTACGGAGCACAGTTACAGTATGCAACAGCACCTACCTTTTACTTAGATACAAGAACAAATCAACCAACAGCATTTGCAGACTTTAGTGTTATTGGCGCAGGAACAGGAGCAGACTTAGTTGGTAACGAGATACGCTCAGGAGCAGTATTTGAAACACGCTTAACTGACACCGGTATTGGAGCAGGCGGACGTAAGTACGATGTTGCTTCAAACAACGGCCAAACTGGTACTACAACAAATATTACATTATCTGGATCAGATGAAGGCACAGCAACACAGTATGTAGGAATGAGAGCATTCCTACAAAGTGGCACAGGTGCTGGGCAATATGGATTTGTATCGAAATATGATCCAAATACAAAAATTATGAACGTAATGAAAGAAACTTTTCCATTATTAGATATTACCGCAACTGAAGCTAGCACTAACTTAGTTACTGTAGGCACTGCTACAACAGATAATTTATTTTTAAATCAACCAGTTGAATTTATTCCAACTTATTATAGCTCAACTGTTACTGATACAGCTTACAAACAATTAAATGTAATTGCTACAACTGGTGGCTCAGACAATACGTTGCTATTTGAATCAACTGCTTCAATGACAGTTAATATGCCTTTAAGATTTTATGGAACAGCATTTGGTGGACTAACTACTAACTTTACATATTACATTAAAGAAATTGTTGACGGTACTACTATTAAAATTACTACTACACCATTTGGTAATGCTTTGCAATTAAATAACGATAGCGAAGACGATACAACAATTTGTACTATGAAATTTCCAGGTTACGATAATTTGTTAACTGGCCCAACTACTAACATGATTCCTAATATGCCGTTACAATTTACAGGAACTGCAATTGGTGGAGTTTCTGTTGGAACTCAGTACTATGTGCATGATGTTGTAAGTTCTACTACATTTTCGATATCTGAACAGATTGTAAATATTGCAGTAACAGCAACAACTGTAACTACAAATGAAATTACATTTACTTCTGGACCAACTGTGTTTGCAATGAATCCAATTATATTTTCAGGTACTGTCACAGGCGGACTAGTTAGCGGAACAAAATATTATGTTAGAGAAATTGTAGATGCAACAAACATTACTGTTACAGATGCACTAATATCAACAGCAGTTACCGCAACTGAAGCTAGCACTAACTTAGTTACTGTAACTTCTACAAGTGGATTCACAGCAAATGCACCTGTAAAATTTGTAGGTAATGCATTTGGCGGACTAACTGCAGGAACAATTTATTATGTACTTGCTGTTAATGACGCAACATCAATGACAGTATCGACTACTCCAAGCGGTACAGCAGTATCATTGGCAACAGCTTCTGGAGAAATGCAAGTACAGAGTACTGGAGCCGAAGTGGTATTGAGTACAGCAGCAGATTCGTACGGTGGAACAAGTCCGGGAATAGCAGATACTATTTCATATGGATACGGTAGTATGATAGCTACTTACTCATCGTCAATGTTTGGAGGTGTTGCTACCGGTACTAAATATTTTATAAAAACTATTGATAGTGGAACAACATTTACAATTAGTGATACCTCAGGTGGATCTGTAGTAGCACTACAAACTAGAACAGGATCAATGAACGTAGGTGAAGCAGGTTGGGAGCATATTAATGCAGGAACTGCAATTGAAACTGCACTAGATAATTCAACAGTATATTTTATTGAACCAAGAATTGAATTTTCTGCTCCATCGGTATCGCAATCTCCATATACATTACCTTCTGCAGGCGCGAATACATATAAATCAATTGCTTACGGTAATGGAAAGTTTATGGCAGTTTCAAACGGCGGTGAAGCAGCAGCTATATCATCAGATGGAACAACTTGGTCACCATTAGTATTGCCAACAAGTAAAATTTGGTCAAACATCTGTTACGGAAACGGCTATTGGGTAATGCTTTCAGAAGATGGCGCACAAGCTGATGCAGGGTCAGCAGTTATATATTCAAAGGCAGATGGAGTAGGCTGGCGTGATACTTTAATTACATCAGTTAGTAAATGGTCAGGTTTGGTATACGGAAATGGAAAGTTTGTAGCAGTAGCAAGCGATGCTAGCGGAACAGCAGCAGCAGCATATTCAACAAACGGCGGAAAAAATTGGACTACTGGTACAGGCATAGGCGCTGCACGTTGGACAAGTGTTGCATACAACGAAGGTACATATGTAACAGTAGCAGATGGAAGAACATTTACAGGTGTTGCTGCAACCGGAGGCGGTGGTAGTGGAGTACAATTTGATGTAGTAGTTAAATTTGGAGCTACTTACACAACTGCTGAAGTTACGATTACTGAAGGCCAAGCTGGATCTGGATATGCTGGAGATGTGCTTGGCGCTTCACCATCCGACGGAGATGACATTGTAATTCCGGGTACATCATTAGGCGGCACAAGTCCAGCCAACGATATAGCAATATCAATAAACGGTGTTGGAGACGGGGGACTTGGTAGTGTTGCAGGAGAAGTTATTACATTTACTATAGACAGCGGTACTGCAAATGCTAGTGTTGGCCAATATGCAGCATACAGCACAAATGGCATTGCTTGGACTACAGTTACTTTACCAGAAGCTGGACAATGGACAGATGTGTCTGCAGGCAACGGATTGTTTATAGCAAGTTCAACAACCTCAGCAAAATCTGTTTATAGTGTAGACGGAATAAATTGGCAATCATCACCATATGCAATTGCCGCAGGAAAAATTGAATACGGACAAGGTGTATTTGTAGCATTATCAACAACAGCCGGCCAAGGCTGGACTAGTGAAGATGGTGTGATTTGGAAGCCTTGGGCTGCAACAGATGATACATATGCTGACATTGCATTTGGTTGGACAGGACTAAATTATGAAGGAAACTGGGTTACAATTGCTGGAACTAGTGTAAGTAGTAAAATACAAGCTGGGGCAAGAACAAAAGGTCGAGCTTCAGTAAGTTCAGGAAAAATAACATCAGTTAGTACGTGGGAACCTGGTTCTAACTATGCTACTGCACCTGTTATAATTATTACAGATCCAAATGCAACTGTTCCGGCAAGTACATCAATTAGATCCAGTAATGGCACACTAGCTAATCCGTCATTCTTTAATAAAGGTACAGGGTATAATACAACCTCTACTAACATTATAATTAATGGTGGTGGATATGCAGACACTTTCCAAACAGGAACACAATTAACTGTTGACAATTTAGACAGATTGCCTGGACCGGGAGATAACTTAATTATTGCCGGAGTAGATGAAATTTATAAAGTTACTAGCGCAGAAGTTGTGTTTGGAACAGTAGCACCAAACATTAAAGCTAATCTTAGAGTATCACCAGAACTTACAACTCAAGATAGTCCTATACATGACTCTGCAATTTCAATTAGAACCAAATATAGTCAAGCACGTTTAACAGGACACGACTTCTTGAATGTAGGTTTTGGAACAAAGTTAGAATCAAGATATCCTGGAGTACCAGTTGACACGGTATTATCGCCACAAGACCAAGCTGTTGAAATAAACTTTGGACGAGTGTTTTATGTGTCAACTGACCAAGATGGTAACTTTAAAGTTGGTAGCTTATTTGCAGTTGAACAAGCAACTGGTATTGTAACAATTAGTGCATCACAGTTTGGATTATCAGGACTGGATACATTATCACTAGGTGGTGTTTCTATTGGTAACGCATCAGTTATTATTAGGCAGTTTAGTGTTGATGATACCTTTGTTGCTAACAGTAATGAAATTATTCCAACACAGCGAGCAGTTAAAGCATACTTAGAAGGAAGATTAAGTCAAGGTGGATCAAACACATTTACAGGACAGTTAATTGCTGGTACTGTTCTAGTAGGTGGTCCAAATAAAATAGCAAGTACTATACCAAACGGTGGTGTTGGGTCAGTAGTTAATATGCCAGTAACATCAAACTTTCAAGGTCAGTTTACTGGATGGGACGGCGACGGAATGGCATTACAACATTTTGTGAATAGTTGGGTGCGTTAAAGACATGTTTATAACCCATGTTTTTATAATAAGATAAATAACAATAGTAAAGAATTGATGGAGCTAAAATGGCAGAATTTAAATTAGGTAGAATAAAATTTGTTTGGCAGGGTGCGTGGACAACAGGTACGGGATACGTTGTAGATGATGTTATTAGTAATGGCGGCCAAAGCTATGTGTGTGTTAAAAACCACACTGCAAGGGCTCTATTCACAACAGACTTAGCAGATAATCCTACTTACTGGAACTTAGTTGCAGGCGGCACAAGCTGGACCGGCAACTGGGCAACAAACACATATTACAATTTGGGCGACCAAGTAAAGTATGGCGGAACAGTGTATGTTGCAACAGCAGCACACACTTCTGCTGCAACAACAGCAATAGGGCTAGAAGCTGATCAATCTAAATGGGATGCCTTTGCAGCAACATTTTCTTGGGAAGGTTCTTGGTCAACTGGAACACGATATCGCGTAAATGATTTTGTATCATATGGCGGTATCACTTATGTTTGTAACACGTATCACACATCTGCCGCTACCTTAGCAGACGGTTTGGAAACAGACCAATCTAAGTGGGACGAGTTTAACAAAGGCATTACATACTTAGGTGCATATGCCGGTGCTACACGTTATCGTATTAACGATGTAGTTAAGTATGGTGCAAGTACATGGATATGTAAAACTCAGCATACATCAGAAGCTGCCTTTAATGATTCCAATTGGGATATCTTTACTGAAGGTATGCAGTTTGAAAACACTTGGTCAAACAGCACAGTTTACCAAATTGGAGACACTGTTATATATGGTGGATACTCATATATTTCTAGTCAAAATCATACTGGTCAAAATCCAGTAACTGCAACAGCATACTGGAACGTTTATACAACAGGATTTAATTTTAGAAGTGACTGGGATACTTCAACTGCTTACTTAGTAGGTGATGTTGTACGCTTAGGCGGATACGTTTATCTTGCAAAAGCAGATACTACAGGCAATCTACCACCAAACGATACATACTGGGACTTACTTAATTCTGGAATGAATTATACTAATGTTAGTCAAGTATTTTCAGCAGTCGCAGCAACAACAGTAACTGGCTCAGGATCAAGCGCAACATTTAACATTACTAGACAAGGAACTGCGTATTCTCTTGCTATTGCAAGCGGTGGTTCGGGATTTGCTGATGGCGATACATTAAGCATTGCTGGTACAGCACTTGGCGGACTAAGCCCAGCTAATGATATAGTAATTACAGTTACATCACACGATACTGGCGCAATTAATGCTGCAACAGTTGCAGGGATTTCAGTAACTTGGACAGCAACAACACAATATAACAAAGGCGACATTGTATTCTTTGCAAAGAGCAGTTACATCTGTGTTGCAGGACATGTTGCTAATGCAGGAACAAATAGACCAGATGTAGACACAGCAGCAGCATATTGGAACTTACTAGCAGCTGGTTCAGAATCATCAATTCTTACAACTGACGGCGACACATATTATTATAGTGCTAATGGCCCAGCAAGATTGCCAGTTGGCACAGATGGACAAATTTTAAGAGTTAAAAGTGGATATCCTACTTGGTCATACTACGGAGTTGTTAATAACTTAGTTTATGTTTCAACTGACGGTACAGATAGTGTAGGCGACGGTTGGGGACTAACTGTTGACAAGCCTTGGAAGACTGTAAGATTTGCTGCAAAGCAAGTTGAAGATGGATATTTAAATAGAACATCTACTGCTGTTTTGAAAAAGAACAAACAGTTTATTATGAAGGAAATTAGTAACTGGGTAACTTATACTTACTCTGTTAGTATTACTGCTTCGGTTGCAGCTACAGATGCATTTACATGTGCTAGTACTGCAAACTTAACAGCTAATATGCCTATTGAATTTACTAGTACTGTAGGTGGAGTCACAGCAGCAACAAAGTATTTTGTAAAAACTATCATTAATGCAACTACATTTACTATTAGTGCAACAGCAGGCGGAACACTCATTCAGCTTACTGATCAAACTGGTACTATGACTGGAGCATTATCATATGACTATGATAAGTGCCAACGTGATACAGGAAAAATAGTTGATGCATTAGTATTTGATATTGGACACGGCGGAAACGAAGAAATCACAATAGCAGCACAAGCATATTATACTGTTGCCGGAACTGCATACATTAACTCTAACTTTGGACAACAGCTAACACAAACAATTGCATCATATAATTATATGAAAGATCTTGTTATTGACGTAGTACAAAACAAGCCAGCAGTTTGCTACCAAGCTAAGAATGGTGTATATAACGGACCTAAGCAACACTTTACATCAGCAACAACATACATACAAGACACTGATATTATAGCCGAAGTTAATGCACTTTTAAGTGTAGTAACAGATGGTATATATGTTGGATCAAAGACTGGTATTCCGGCAGCTGTCTTTGCAACTAATACTATTGCAGTTAAGACAGGTACATACTTCGAAGTATTACCAATCGTAATTCCAAAAAATACAGCAGTAGTAGGAGACGAACTCCGTGGTACAGTAATACGTCCACAGCCTGCTATAGCTACATTATCTAAAGATACAGCAAAATCGATATCAGCTATTAGACGTATGAAGGCTCTTGTTCCTAACTTATTAAGTAATACTAAAATTTACAGTACTACTGGTAATACAGAAGTACAAGCATATGTTTATGATTCACATGAAAGTATTTTAGAACCATCAGTAAATAGCAATGTTGCTATGATGAATACTATAATAAAAGGCGGAACAGTGCCTGCTATTGTGTTAACTGACCCAACTGAATACGATGCTGGATTTTTAAATGCACGTAGACTTCTTAATGCTAACAAAGAATTTTTACAAGCAGAAGTTAGTGCTTGGATTGCAGCACAAGTAACAGGATCAATTGCTCCGTTTGTTGGATTTACTTATGATGCAGAAGCGCAAGCAGATTGCGAACGTGATACTGGAAATATAGTTGATGTTGTTTCATATGATTTAACATATGGCGGAAACTTACAAACTAGTGTTGCAGCTCGCGCTTACTATACACTAGGCGCATACATTGGTACTGCTGATTCAAAACTAAGAGCATTAGCTGTACAAGATAGACTTAGAGATATCATTGACAACATTGTTACTGGCGATACAGCAGGATGGACAGAAACTCCTGCAAACGCAGAAGTACAAGACGTAAGTGGCACAGCAGGTAGTGCAGCAGCATCAAACTTTGCAGTAGCAAAACTACAACAAATTCGTGATACAATTAATACTGGAGTTGAAGCAGCAGTTGTACAACCAAGTACAGCTCATGTAAATCCACGTATTGTGTCAGCGGTTACTGCTGTACAATCTGCAAAAACAACTATAGCTGCATCTGTTATTTCTTGGATTAAAAATAACTATCCTGATTTAACGTTTAACGAAACACTATGTACACGTGATACTGGATACATTATTGATGCACTAGGCAATGACGCCATGTTAGGAAGTAACTATGCTTCTATTAATGCAAGTAAGGCTTACAGACGTGGAATAACAAGTACCAATGTAGTAATTAATAGTCAGCTATTAGAAACTACTGGTGCAATAAATTATCTAAGTGAGCTTGTTAAAATTGAAACTAAGGGTACAGATACATTAACTGCTAACCTTGGCGTAATGACAGACATACTTACATCTGGAATTGGAACATTACCAACAGCAGTATATCCAGATCCGGTTGGTATGGATGCAGGATATTTTAACGCTCGTAGATTACTTATTGCAAACAAAGTATTCATACAAAAAGAAATTAGTGCTTGGGTCGATGCACAGATTGCAGCATCAGCAGCTCCGTTTAACGGATTCACATATGCCGGCGATAACCGTGTAAAGTGTGAACGTGACGTTGGATATACAGTTGATGCAATAATATTTGACTTAACTTACGGTGGTAATTTAGGTACAGTTATTAATGCTCGTTCATACTATGCAAACGGTGTACTAGTTGAAGTGAGCGGTGAAGATCCTGCTAAAGCAGTTCAGCTACGTATTAAAGATATTATTGATAACATTGTTACTGGTAATACAGCAGGGTGGACAGAAACTCCAGCAAATGCCGAAGTACAAGTTGTAAGTGGCACAGCAGGTAGTGCAGCGGCAGCAACATTTGCACAAACAAGAATTCAAGAAATACACGATACAATTGATACTGGTACAACACCAACAACAGTAGCACCTGTAATTACTTGGGCAAGTGCAGCACTACAAGCCGACTTTGCAAATGTACAAGCAGCTAAAGCTCATATACAAGAAGCTGCCGTTAACTGGGTAATTGATACTTATCCAACACTATCATTTAATGCAACAACATGTTCACGTGATGTAGGATATATTGTTGATGCACTAGCATATGACTTAGTACTTGGCAGTAACTTCCTATCAATATGGAATGCAATGAGTTACTATAGAGCAATTGCTAGCTCACAAGTTGTTGTTGCTTCGCAGCTACAACCAACTATTGGTATTATTGGATACGTTGGCGGAGCAGTTACAGAATCAGCAAGGGGTATTACATCGTTAACTGGTAATACTGTTGCAAGCGATAGAATTACTGTTAGTGCAGAAACTATAGCAGACATATTTAATAACGGTGCTGATTCGGTACCTGTTGAAGTTATGCCTCTTCCGTCAAATATTGCAGCTGGATTTATGAACGCAGCAAGACTAGTTGGGCTAAACGCTACATATATTAAAGCAGACGTTAGTAAGTACATTGAAATAAATTATTCAAGTGTTTGGTCAGGACTAGGCGCAACAGGACAAGCAAAATGTCAACGTGACGTTGGATATATTCTTGATGCTATACGTTACGACTTAACATATGGTGGTAACACACAGTCGATAATAAGTGGTAGAGCGTACTTTACCTTTATTAACTATAATGGTGGTACAGCAGTTGAAAAGGCAGCAACAATAGCAGCATACGGACATATTAAATCTATATTAGATGACATTGTTACTAAAGCTAGTGTAACTGCTCAAACAGGAAACACCGAAACACAAAATACAACAGGAACAGCAGGTAGTGCTGGTGCAGCAACATTTGCACAAGCAAGAATGCAAGATGTTGTTGATCATATTACCAATGGCACTGAAAACGCAACTATTGCTCCTACTACAACACAAGTAGAAGCAAACTTAGTAGCAGGCGCAAACAGACTACTAACTAACAAAGCTGAAATTCAAAGTGACGGTTTAGTATATGTAAGAAAGTTCTTCCAAGACTTAACATTTAATCAAACAACTTGTTCGCGAGATATCGGATACATGATCGATGCATTAGCATACGACATGATGTTTGGTAGTAACTTTGCAGCAATTGTTACTGGAAGAAGTTATCATAGAGCACTAGCTTCCAATACAGTTGTACTTACTTCACAAAAGAAAGCATCACTGGGGCTAGTTAAGTTCTTAAAATATAAGACTAAAGCAGTAGCAACAGGTGGAGCAATAGCACAAGTTAGTGAAACTGTTGACGATATTGTCGGAACAATAAAAGGTGGCGCCAAAGTAAATACTCTTTGGCCTAGCTACACTGGAGTCGATGCTGAAGATTATGCAGGCGCTAAACTAGTGTATCAAAATAAAGCGTTTATTGCTAGAGAAACATTACAATATATTGCAACTAACCATGCATCTATAGTTTATAGTGCAGAAGCATGTGCTAGAGACGTTAACTTAATTGTTGACGCACTACGTTATGACTTGACATACGGCGGCAACTTTGCAACACGTCAAGCAGCAATAGCGTACTATGCACAAACGTTAGCTGATGGTAGTTTAGGTGCTGGTGCATTGCAAATTGATGCAAGTGACAAAGCAGCAACATTAGCGGCGTTTGGCAATATGAAGTTAATTGTTGCAGACATTGTACAAGGCGGAACATCCTATACTGCACTACAAACAGGTGTAACACGTATAACTGGTCTAACAGGCGATTCAACTACTGCTGGTCTAACAAACACTAAAGTACAAGCATTAATTGATTATATTGACGACAGAGACGCAAATCCAATTACTGAAGTTCTTCCAAGTACATCTTGGGTAGACGCTACAAAGGTAACACAGGCTGGACTATTAATATCTGCAAGAGCAGCAACAATCACGGCTATTACATCGTTTATTAATACTAACTATCCAAACTTAACTTATAATGCTGCAACTTGCGAGCGAGATGTTGGTCTTATAATTGACGCTCTTGCTAATGACTTAATGCTAGGATCAAACTTCCGTTCAATTAAAGCAGGTATGTCATATCATCAAGCACAAGCAAAATTAGCAATTACTGGATTACAGCGTAAACCAACATTGCAATCTATGAGACACTTGTATAAATTAGTTACTGATATTGTAGCAACTGATGCTGCTTCATTAAAAACTACTAAGCATAATATGAAAACAATTATTAATTTAGTTGATAAAGGTCCTAACGAAACTCCAGAAGTTCACGGTACTATGACATATTATAATAATTCTACAATGCATCGTGCTGCTGAAATACTTAAAGCAAATACAGAATACTTGGCTAGTGAAGCAACTGCGTGGATTACACAGAGCTTTGGTGGACTAGTTACTGATGCTACTGCTATTACTAACGTATATACAACAAGTACAAATCATAACTTAACAGTTGGTGATCCAGTTGTATTTACTAACGCATTCAGCGGCACAACAGATGACGTAACATACTATGTGTTTACAACACCGAGTGATACTACATTTACTGTAAAAGCTCTACGTACAGATACAACTGAAATATCTCTAACAACATTAACGTCCACTTCATGTACAGTACGTTATGCGTTTAGTGAAGCATTATGTAAGAGAGACATGCGAGAGTATGTCACTGCAATAGTAGACGATTTAAATAAATCAAGTAACTATAAATCAATTAGAGCTGCTGAACTATATGTTAATGCAGTAGTTGGTTCAGAATACTCAGACATGTTTAGAACAAGAAACGCATGTGGTTTAAGAAACTGTACACTAAGTGGACTAGACGGAGATTTATCAGAAGAGAATGATTATTATACTAAGCGTCCTACAGCAGGAGCATTTGTTGCACTTGATCCAGGTTGGGGACCAAATGATGAAGCAGTATGGGTACTAACACGTTCGCATTATTCACAGAACGTTACTATGTTTGGTACAGGATGTACTGGCGCTAAAATTGATTCAGGGCTACACAGTGGCGGCAATAAGTCAATGGTTAAGAACGACTTTACAACTATTATCAGTGATGGTATTGGTGTATGGTGTACTGGATCAGATTCATTAACAGAGCTTGTGTCAGTGTTTAACTATTACGGCTATGCAGGATATCTTGCAGAACTAGGTGGACGTATACGTGCTACTAACGGTAACAGTTCATATGGTACATATGGAGTTATTGCTGAAGGTGTATCAAGTGCAGAAGTACCAATTGTTGGTACTATTAATAACAAAGGAGCACAAGCACAAATTACTGATGTAATTACAGATGCTACTACTGAAGTATTAAGACTTGAGTTCGGAAATGCAGGATCAGGATATTCAAATAGTTTACATGTTGTTAACGGTGCAGGCTATAATGCTGCTGCAATTGCAGATGAATTTAGAGATGCTAGTACATTTGAAACAAGAATTATTGATATTAATAACTCCGAAGGCACAGGTGGAACAAGTTACGTTACAGCAAGTAACGCAGCACAAAGTGGTAACACAACACAAATTACTATTGCAGCCACAGACCAAGCATTAAGTGCAGCATACGTTGGTATGAGAATACAAATTGTTGCTGGTACAGGTGTTGGACAATTTGCAAACATTGCTACCTATAATACTGGTAGTAAGATTGCTACAGTTACTAAACCATCAACAGGTGCAGCAGGTTGGGATCACGTAGTTCCAGGTACAACAATTGTTGCTGCACTTGACTTAACAACTAGTTATATTATTGAACCACAAATATCTTATACGGCACCAGGTTATACTGCTACTGCGAGAACATTGGCAACAAGTGCTGATTGGCAAGAAGTTGTATATGGAGATGGCAAATTTGTTGCTGTTGAAGCGTCGGGAACAAGTTCTAATTACTCAGCAGACGGAATTACATGGGCTGACGCAGGTGCGTTAACTGGTAACCTAGCATGGACTGACGTAGTATACGGCGGTGGTGAAGGTGCAGTAGCTACAGCAACAGTTGGCGGATTAGGTGGCGAAGGCGCTGTATTAACAGCAGTGTTTGGAGTAGCTAACGTTAACGGAGACCCAACAGAAGATCAGATCGCAAGTGTAACAGTAGTTAACGGTGGTCAAGGTTATACAACACCTCCAACTATTACGTTTACTCCTACAAGTGGCGGAGTGGGTGCAACAGGTGTTGCAGCAGTTATTGATGGTCAAATTAGGGAAGTAACAATGACTATTCCGGGTTCAGGATATAATACACTTCCAACAGTTACAGCAACTTCAGATAGAATTACTGAAGCTACAGTTTACTCTTGGGGACGTCATTACTTTAGTGATCCAACAATAACACTTACAGCACCGTTTGTTGGAGATGCATTCCAAGCAAGTACAGCAGAAGATTTAGATGATATTTTATACCATGTTAACACAGGTGTTTCACCTAACGTTACAAACTGGTATAAAGTAACAACTGCTGGTACAACAGCAGCAACAGGTCCAGTACATGCTACAGGAGCAGTTGCAAGCGGTGGCGCAGTATTAACACACATTGGTGTATCAGCAGTATTAACACCGTCTAGAGTATCTGATGCAGGTGCAACAGATGGACTTGTTAAATTAACTGTACAGCAATCAGGTGCAGGTTATACTAGTACTCCAGCAGTTACAGTAACTGACGCTAATGCAAAATTTGTAGCAGTTGCTACATCAACTAACGATAACTGTTATACAACATCAGCAGGAATTGCAGGAACAACTGCATGGACTGCAGGTGGCAGTACGGGAAAAACTGATTTAACATCATTAACATACGGTAACGGAATTTTTGTTGCTGTAGGCGGAGCAAGTAGTGCAATATCAAGTACTAATGCAACTAGTTGGATTAGCAGAACTATTCCAACACTTAGTTCAGGAACGTATTCAGATGTACTATACGGCAACGATATTTACTTAGCAATTGCAACTGGAACAAATGTAACAGCAAAATCTGCAAATGGTAACTCTTGGACAGCTGGCGGCAATATGCCTTCAACTGCTGCATGGGGAAGTGTAGCGTACGGTAACGGACGCTTTGTTGCAATTGAGACTGGTACAGCTTCAACTAAAGCAGCAATTAGTATAGATAAAGGACTTAACTGGGTTGCTACAACATTACCAGCAAGTACTACGTACAATAAAATTGCATACGGACAAGGGTTGTTTGTAGTAGTGTCAAATAACACTATAGCAGCAACTAGTCCAGATGGTATTACTTGGACACAGAGAGCTATGCCAAGTAGTTCAAACTGGAGAGCAGCAGCATTTGGTAATACAGATGATAAACCAATATGGTCAGTATTATCCGGAACAACAGGAACAATAGCAGCAACACTTAGAACAGGAGCACAATCAACTGGACGAGTTGCAGTAGCAAGTGGTACAGTAACAGAAGTACGTATGATTGAGCCAGGATCAGGTTATCCAAAAGGTCCTGTGACTGCAACCAATGCTACAGGAAGTGTTATTACAACCAATGATACTACTAACTTATTAGATAATCAACCAATTGAGTTTAGAGGAATGACAACTAGTGGACTTCTAGAAGACATAACTTATTATGTAATTGCGTCAAGCATTGTTACAAATACATCGTTTAAAGTATCAGCTTCAACAGCTAATGAAACTCCAGTTACATTAATAACTACTACTGCACAAAGTGGTACATACACAGCTGGACCAATATATACATTAACTGATCCTAACAAAGTTAAAACTTGTAACTTGCGTATTAGAACAGGCGATGGCGCACTTGGTAACCCAAGTTTCACTAATAGAGGTGCTGATAATACAACTGCTACATCAACAACTGCTGGTGACGGTCATGCTAATTTGTATCAACCAAGTACGTTTATTGATGTAAGTGGACTATACGAAGAACCAACAGCAGGTGCAAACGTTGAATTTGCAAGTTTACCAAATGAATACTATAAGCTAGTTACTGTAACTAATCTATTAGGATCAAAAGGTAACTATAGTGCTACATTGCAGTTAAATCCAGGATTAACAGTGTTAAAAGCACCAAGTCATGGAGATAAGATTACAACTAGAATTAAATACTCACAAGTACGTTGTACTGGACACGATTATCTATACATTGGTACTGGTAACAAGACACAGACTAACTACCCATTTGTAGATATTACTAAAGCAGTTCTAGCAAATCAAGAATTATTTAGTGGTGGTGGACGAGCATTCTTTACAAGTACTGACCAAGACGGTAACTTTAACGTTGGTGACTTGTTTGGAGTACAACAGGCGACTGGTACTGCTACACTAAATGCTAGTGCGTTCAACCTAAGTGGATTGAACAGCTTGCAACTTGGTGCATTAGAACTAGGTATTGATAGTGCTGTCATTACGCAGTTTAGTACAGATCCATTCTTTACAGCTGATAGTGATAACATTGTTTCAACACAAAGAGCAATTAGAGCTTACATTACTGCACAGATTGGTGGCGGTCAAAGTAGCTTGAATGTAAACACATTAACATCAGGTATTGTGTATATTGCAGGAAATTCGATAAGTACTACTACAGGAGCTGGTATTAACATAACGTCAAGAATGAACTTTACAGGTGGAATAACTGGCACACCAGTAGCACTTGCATTCTTTATGCAACGATAAACGGAGAAAAGAAATGGCAACAGGAAGATTAGAGACCCCAATAGCAGTTGGGAACGTGTTAGGAGCAAATACTACAGTGTATACGGTACCAGTTGGTTCGTATACAGTGTGTAACGTATCATTAACAAACACAACTACAACAGCAGTAACAGTAAGGTTAGCATTGGCAACAAATGCTGCAACACCTGGAATTGCAGAATACATTGAATACGACACAGTAATTGCTGGTAAAGGCGTATTTGAAAGAACCGGTTTAGTTATGCAAGCAGGGTTAAACCTAGTAGCAGTAGCTAGCGTAAACGCATCATTATCTGCAACAGTTTACGGTATCGAAACGTCAATTACATAAGGAGTGAATAATGCCAAGATATAATACTATATATCCAGTAGCAAGTAGAGATGGTGTTGGAACTATACAAGCGCCAAGCACAGGGCAATTTGTGCAGCTTACTGGTACAGCGCCATATACAATAACGCTACCGATGCCGTCGATGTTTCCTGGTGCACATCAGTCATTTTATAATAGCACTGGCGGCACAGTAACTTTATCAACCCCGGCTGGTACTATACGAATGGCAGGAGCAGATGCTACAACATTTGGAATGGGAGCTGACTCGTTTGTTAGTTTAGCATCAGATGGCACAGACTATATGCTGTATGTTAATACAGGTGGCTACATTACAGCAACAGGTGGTCTTTTTACTGGTCCTTTATCTGTTAATGGAACAAATACATTTAACGTTGGAACTGGAACAACTACACTAGGTGGCGATTTAACTGTAAACGGAGCCAATGTTAAAGCAAGCTCGGCGCACGTACCGTCAACTGATTATGATTTAATAACTAAAACATATATGGAAGCCCAATACGGAAGACCGTGGGTAGTACAAGCAGCTAATACAACAGTAGTAGATGGTGGAAGATATTTAGTTAATACCGGAGCAACTGCATTAACACTTACTCTGCCAACAGGTTCAGCAGTAGGTGCAGAAGTTCACTTTATTGACTATGGTAGAACATTTAATGTTAGAGCATTAACTGTCGGTAATAACGGCCAAAGAATTATGGGAAGCATAGATACTATGACAGTAAACACTCAAGGTGCTGCTTTTTCATTAGTTTGGTCAGGTACTACTAATGGTTGGCTAATTACACACGGTATCTAATAAGGAAACAAAATGGCTATTGATTATAACGGATTAAAAAAGATTACATCAGCAAGTATTGTTGATGGCGCTATCACTGCAAGTGATCTTGGATCTAATGCAGTTACTAATGTTGAAATTGCTAACGGCAATGTTACAGCAGCTAAACTAGCAACGAACGCAGTTAATTTAGGCACTACTGTT
>Ga0209092_10000957_pt1 | contig 29302 bp, 29 predicted proteins | sample FraStrMetagenome_FD_187446 | JGI IMG/M metagenome (GOLD analysis project Ga0209092, IMG submission 187446) | Marine eukaryotic phytoplankton communities from Arctic Ocean - Fram Strait ARC3M Metagenome (SPAdes) (version 2) | ecosystem: Environmental > Aquatic > Marine > Oceanic | place: Fram...
AAAGCCCCGTTGAGTTGATCCCAACAGCGGGTTTCGCAGATTTGGGTTATCCCCATATGGTGGCGCGTGGTCAAAAAGGATATAATGGCGTGGCAATCTTGTCCAAATTTCCTCTGGAGGATGCGGGGAGTTTGGATCTGGCGCAACTGGGGCATGCCCGGCATGTGGCGGCCCGTTTACCCAATGGGGTGACTATCCACAATCACTATGTACCTGCTGGCGGCGATGTGCCGGATCGGGAGCAGAATGAGAAATTTGGACAAAAACTCGATTATCTCACCGAGCTGCGCGATATTTTCGCTTCGCAAAAACCACAGCGGTCAATTTTGGTGGGCGATTTGAATATTGCGCCCCGTGAAGACGATGTGTGGGATCACAAGAAACTGCTCAAAATCGTCAGCCATACGCCGATAGAGGTGGAGTATCTCAACAATGTGATGTCTGCAGGCGATTGGGTGGACGTGACCCGGCAGGATATTCCCGTTGGCTTACTCTACAGTTGGTGGTCGTATCGCGCCAAAGATTGGGATGCAGCAGACAAAGGGCGCCGCTTGGACCATGTCTGGGCCACATCAGATATTACTGCCTCGGCGCATTCCAGCCGGGTGCTGCGTGATGCGCGGGGGTGGGAGAAACCTTCCGATCATGCGCCTATTTTTGCAAGCTTTGATCTTTAAGGGCTCTTGGCAAATGCCATGGAGACACTCATATAGAGCCTAACATTAAAGGAATTTACCATGTTGGAACTGAATACTGCCGCCCCGACAACCGATGCCGGCGAGTTGATCAAAGCCGGATCAGAACAGAGCTTTACGCAAGATGTGATAGAAACATCGCAGTCCGTACCTGTGATTGTGGATTTCTGGGCGCCATGGTGCGGGCCTTGCAAAACTCTAGGCCCGGCTTTGGAAGCTGCTGTGACTGCGGCGAAGGGCGCCGTGAAGATGGTGAAGCTGAATGTGGATGAAAACCAAGCGATTGCTGGTCAGTTGCAAATCCAATCTATTCCAACCGTCTATGCGTTTTGGCAGGGAAAGCCAGTTGATGGGTTTCAGGGTGCGGTGCCCGGATCGGAAATCCAAGCCTTTGTGGATCGTGTGTCCGCTATGGGCAATGGTGCTCCGGACGGCGGGCTTGCGGATGCTTTGAACGCGGCCCAAGAGATGCTGGCTGATGGCGATATTGAAGATGCAGCACAAACCTTTGCTGCGATTTTGGAAGAAGAGCCTTCGACTGTGGATGCCTATGCTGGCCTGGCGCAATGCTATCTCGCGCAGGGTGATTTGGAGCAAGTAGAAGCAACCCTGAATGGAGCTCCTGCAGACATCAGCAACGCACCCGAGCTTGAAGCGGTTTACGCGCAACTGGAGCTGGCCAAGCAAGCGGTGGGTGCTGGGCCTTTGGCTGAATTGCAAGCTGCGGTTGAGGCAGAGGGTAACAATCTTCAAGCACGGCTTGACTTGGCCATTGCGCACCACGCGGCGGGTGATGTGCAGGCGGCGGTGGATCACCTTTTGGAGCTGTTCCGCAGAGATTGCGAATGGAATGATGCAGCAGCGAAAACCCAACTTTTTACCATTTTTGATGCTTTACCAGCGAATGATCCCATTGTTTTGAACGGGCGTCGTAAACTATCGTCTTTAATATTTGCATGATGCCCAAGCCGAGCTAGCTAAAAGAAATGATATTGAAATTCGACATGCCGGATGTGATCCCCGTTTTCCCCTTGCCGGGGGCGCTGCTTTTGCCGCGTGCAAAACTGCCACTGCATATCTTCGAGCCGCGCTTTCTCAGCATGATTGAAGATTGCATGAAAACCTCCAGCCGATTGATCGGCATGGTGCAGCCCTATCAGGCGCGAAATGGCGAGACACGGCTGCATTCTATCGGTTGCGCTGGGCGGCTCAATCAGTTTTCGGAAACTGAAGATGGCCGCTATATGGTGACGCTCTCTGGCATGAGCCGGTTTCGGATCAAAGAAGAGGTGGAAGGGTTTACCCCGTACCGCCGATGTCATGTGTCTTGGGCCGGTTTTGAGCGCGACTTGGGAAAGATTGAACGGGACGAAAACTTTGATAGAGCCAGATTCATGGGCGCGTTGAAACGCTATTTTGATGATAGGCAGCTCTCGACCGATTGGGACACGATGCAGGAGGCAGATGATGAGTTGCTGATCAACTCTTTATCCATGCTTTGCCCCCTTGAACCCGAAGATAAGCAGGCCTTGCTCGAAGCGCCGAGCCTCACCACTCGGCGTGAGACTTTGACCACATTACTTGAATTTGCCCTTCGCGGCGGGGCCGACGAGGATTTCTTACAATGAGTGACATTGATGGAAAAATGTTAGAGGCGTTGATTTGTCCTCAAACGGGTGGGCCTTTGATCTATGATGCAAGTGCTCAGGAACTGATTTCAAAATCTGCACATTTGGCCTATCCAATTCGTGACGGTATCCCGATCATGTTGGTCAGTGAAGCCCGTGAAATTGATGAAGCCTAGCCCCTAAAGAGGCTCGCCCCTAAGCAAGCGCGGTGGATCTCCTGCGAAGCCTGCGGCTGTAGCAACAAAATTTTTCCGCAATTTGGGGGTGGCATTGATGAGCCCCATGCCTAGGTCTCGAATGCCCCGCAAAATCGGATTGTTGTTTGAGAATAATCTGTTGAAGCTGTTGGTCGCTGTACACAGCAGAGCATTATCAAATCCGCGCCATTTTTGGTATTCCGCCAGCGTGGTATGAATGCCGAGATCCTGACCTCGGCGCTTGGTGTCGCAGAGCACTTCTGCTAAAGCGGCGACATCTTTAAAGCCAGAATTGAGCCCCTGCCCGGCAATGGGATGCACAGCATGGGCAGCATCGCCGACAAGAGCAATCCTAGCGCCGATCATGCGATGGGTTGTGGACAGCGACAATGGGTAGATATACCGCCGGCCCGCTAGCGAAATCTTTCCGAGAAAATCGCCAAACCTTGGACGCAGGATGCTAAGATAGTCCTCATCAATGAGGTTATGAATGTTTTGCGCGACTTGCCGCTGCTCGGTCCAGACAATGCCACTGCGGTTTCGCGTCAGGGGCAAAATGGCCAAGGGGCCAGAGGGCATGAAATATTGATGGGCAATTCCGCGATGTGGTTTTTCATGGGCGATGGCACAGACCAGAGAGGATTGGTCATAATCCCATCCTGTGCGCGTCAGACCCGCCATTTTGGCGGTGCGTGAGCTACGACCGTCTGCCCCGACCAAAACTGCAGCTGTGAGAGGGGGATGCCCTTCAATAGTGACGGTGACATGGGTGGAATGGACAGTCTGATCGGTGATGGTCTGTCCGGCCTGGATGGCCACGGTAGACGCGTCCACTGCCTCTGCCAAACGCGCCCGCAGGTGGCGATCTTCCACCATAAATCCCATAGGTCCTTGCCTGAAATCCTCATCGCCAAATTGCATCACAAAGGGCGAAGGGGTTTCACCGGTGGCGCCATCGCTGACTTTTATTTCTAGCATGGGCTCGGCGTGATTTGCCAGATCTTCCCACAGTCCTAGCGCGTTGAGCATATTCTGACTTGCGGCGGAAAGCGCATAGGAGCGCCCATCAAATTCTGGGTTGAGGCTCTCTTGCGGCGCATTTGTGTCTATCACCACTGTTGTGATGCCTGCGCTGTCTAGGGCCAAAGCCAAGGTGAGTCCATTGAGCCCACCGCCTGCGATGATAACGTCATAATCCATGATTAAGACATGGGGCAGAGAAGGGATATTGTCGAGGGGGTGCGACATCGTTAGCGTGGCATTAAAGCAGGAGGATCAGAGATGCAGCGATGGTTAACCATGAGTGCCGCAGCCTTGGGCCGCGCAATTGCCAAAGGCGACATAGGCCCCGTCGATCTGGCGCAGACCTATCTTGATGCGATTGATGCCCATCCCTTCACATCGCGCATTTACACCATTGTGACGCGCGACCGGGCTCTGGCTGAGGCGCAGGCGGCGTCCGAACGGGCTCGGCTGGGACAACGTAAATCTGCGCTCGATGGGGTTCCAGTATCTTGGAAAGATCTGTTTAACAGCGCAAATGTGGCGACGGAAGCTGGCAGTGCTTTGCTCGAAAATCGTGTGCCCACAGCAGATTGTGAGGTGCTGCGCTGTGCTACGGAGTTGGGGCTGGTTTGTTTGGGAAAAACGCATCTGTCCGAATTAGCCTTCTCCGGTTTGGGGTATAACCCCAGAACGGCGACCCCGCCTTGTGTGAGTGATCATGACGCTGTGTCAGGCGGATCTTCTTCTGGAGCGGCCGCTTCTGTGGCTTTTGGCTTGGCACCCTTGGCGATTGGATCTGACACTGGGGGTTCGGTAAGGATCCCGGCCGCCTGGAATAATTTGGTAGGTTTGAAAACCACGAGTGGGCGCTTGTCTTTGGAGGGCGTGGTTCCGCTTTGTGCACGCTTTGACACGGTTGGGCCGCTGTGCCGTTCGGTTGAAGATGCTGCTTTGGCGCTTGCGGCCTTGGAAGGCAGTAAGCCCGCGGATCTGACCAACAGCACATTGGAGGGGCGGCGCTTGGCGATCTGTGCCACGGTGGCTTTGGACGCGTTGCGCCCGGAACCGCGCGCTGCCTTTGACAACGCGATTGACCGTCTGCGCGCGATGGGTGCTGTGATCGAGCGGGTTGACATTTCGCAGGTGCAGGCGGCTTTGGCACTTTCGGGAGTTTTGTTTGCGGCCGAAGCCTATGGCACCTGGAAAGACACGATAGAGGCCAATCCAGTCCTCATGTATGAAGAGATCTTGATGCGGTTTCGTAGCGGAGCGGATGTCTCAGCGCCAGATTATGTTGCGGCTTGGCAAAAATTAGATATGCTGCGTCGCGAATATTACGCGGCAACCCGAGAGTTTGACGCAGTTTTGATGCCCAGCTCACCGATCCTTCCCCCAAATATTGAAAGATTGGGGCGGGATCATGATTATTATGTGGCAGAAAACCTTCTGGCTCTGCGCAACACCCGTATTGGAAATCTGATGGGCGCTTGCGCCTTGACGCTTCCGACGGGCTTTCCGTCATGCGGCCTCATGATGGTTTGTCCGCCCATGCAAGAGCACCATCTCCTTAGATTGGGCGCTGCAGCGGAAAATGCATTGGCTTAGCGACGGTTTTGATTTGCAGTGATCGCCCGGCTGCCTTACGCCTAAGCGCAAGAGGAGACACTTTATGATGCCCACCCGTTTTGATGCTTTGCCGACCGCCACTTGGCCCCGTCTGCGCAATTTGTTGGATGGTCAGGCGCCGGGTGGTCCGGTCATCAATATGACCATCGGCGAGCCAAAACATAAATTTCCTGATTGGGTTGGACTGGCATTGGTTGAGGCGATGGAGGGGTTCAACAGTTATCCAGACAATAATGGCACGCCAGAATTGCGCGGGGCAATCACTGGATTCTTACAGCGTCGCTACGCGATTGATTTGGACATGGACAACCAGGTTATGGTGCTCAACGGCACACGTGAAGGGTTGTTTAATGCGGTGGTGGCCCTTGGTCAGACGGGATCCAAAATATTGATTCCAAATCCATTTTATCAAGTCTATACAGTTGCGGCTATGGCGATCGGCGCGCAATCGGTGTATTTGCCCGCGCGGGCAGAAAGTGGATTTCTACCAGATTTGGATGCATTGACGCCTGAAGAGCTTAACCAAACTTCTGTTTTTTTTCTATGCTCACCCTCTAATCCTCAAGGGGTTGTTGCCTCGGAGGCCTATTGGACTCGATTACTCACGCTGGCGGAAACTTATGATTTTAAAATTTTTGCCGATGAGTGCTATAGCGAGATCTACAGAACCGCACCACCGCCTGGTGCTTTGCAGGTGGCGGCGCAAATGGGAGCAGATCCTGAACGTGTGGTAGCCTTTCATTCCTTGTCGAAACGCTCGAACCTTCCGGGGCTGCGCTCGGGTTTCTTGGCTTCAGGGTCTAAAAATATCTCACGGATCAAACAGCTGCGCGCCTATGCTGGCTGTCCAGTCGCTGGACCTATCCAGCATGTTTCTGCTAAGGTATGGTCAGATGAGGATCATGTTGTTGCCAACCGGCAACTGTATTGTGGCAAATTTGAGGTGGCGGATCGCATTTTTGCCGGAATTAAGTCTTATAATTCGCCAGAAGCCGGGTTTTTTTTGTGGTTGCCCGTCGAAGATGACGAAGCCACCGCGTTGAAACTTTGGACCGAAACAGGGTTGCGGGTGCTACCAGGATCATATCTGGGGCAAATCGCAAATGAGCAGAACCCTGGGTCTGGCTACATTCGGGTCGCTTTGGTGGCTCCAAAAGAAGAAATGCAGCGTGGATTAACTATTTTGCGCGACTGCTTATATAAATGATGTTGAGGTACATATGGCTTATCCAACCCGCGGACGCGATCCGTTTTTGGACGCAGCGACACAGGCTTTCTTAGAAAGACGGGGTGTGGAAGCGCTCGGACTGATTGTTTTGGCGGTCGGCGTGGCCTTTGCCCTGGCCTTGGCGAGCTATGCACCTGAGGATTCGGCTTGGATTTCGGCTGGTGGCCCGGATATTCAAAATTGGCTTGGGCAGATTGGCGCCATGGTCGCGGCGCCCTTGATCAAGGTCATGGGGCTCGGCAGCTGGGGTATTCCTCTGACATTTTTGGCATGGGGCCTAAGGTTGATCGTGCATACTGGTGCGGAGCGTATGGTGATGCGTTTGATCTATGCGCCAATTTTTTGGGCACTCTGTGCCCTTTACTCAGCAACGCTTACACCTATCGGCAGTTGGTCACATAGTTTTTCAATGGGTGGCTTGTTTGGTGACACGGTGCTCTTCATGATTTTGCAATTGCTGCCGGGGCCGGTAACTTTGGGAGCAAATGTCGTGGCCCTGGTTTTAGGCACTTTGGTCTTGATTTTAGGCGGCTATGTGACCGGGTTGATCTTCGGAGAAATTAAAACTTTTTTTCGTGTTATCAGCGTGCTGGGCAGCCGGCTTATTTTGGGTTTGATTTTCATTTCGGCTCGTGGGTGGAGTGGGCTGCGCAGCCGTCAAGAGCGCCGCGCGGCTGAACGAAGCGATCTGAATATGGATCCCTTGTCGCAGAGTGAAACGGAGCGTGTCGCATCCATGATTAGAGCCGAGCCCGCTATGCCGAGCGCACCTGTGGGTCTTACTTTACCGGTGCAGCCGCAGCCTAAATCACTTTTCGCGCGGGTGCTGAAGCGAGGGGTCGAATCAGAGCCTGTACAATCCCCGATGGAGCCATTTGTAGAGAGCCTTTTGGGCGGGGCGGGTGGCCCAATGCAGGATCGTATTCGTGGAAAAATTTTTGAGGCTATTCGGTCGCGCGATTCGCAAGCGGCTATGGCGGCACAGGGACAAACTCCAATTGTCACCGCCAAACCTGGCCGGCCCACAGGTCCTGTTCCGATAATTTTGCAGCATCCAGCGCCTGAAGCGCCTTTTATGGAAGATGAAGCTGAGGCCTTTGAGGAGCGCCATGCGGCTGCTCCGCAAACTGAGTATATGACCGAGCCCCCGCTCACCGCTTCGCATAAGCAGGTGGTGCAACATGGCGTGCGTCGGGCCATCAAACCGTCCAGCCAAGCGATTGCCGAAGCGCAGCCAACATTGGATCTGGAACCTAAAGCGACGGATCAAACCTATGAAAAACCGCCTCTGAGCCTGTTGATGAGCCCATCTTCCGTTGAGCGGCATGTATTGAGTGATGATGCTTTGCAAAGCAATGCGCGCATGTTGGAAAGCGTGTTGGATGATTACGGCGTCAAAGGCGAGATCGTCAGTGTGCGTCCCGGTCCGGTTGTGACGATGTATGAACTGGAGCCAGCCCCCGGCTTGAAAGCAAGCCGGGTGATTGGTCTGTCGGATGATATTGCGCGCTCTATGTCCGCCCTCTCTGCACGGGTGAGCACTGTGCCTGGCCGTTCAGTGATTGGGATTGAGCTGCCAAATGAGAGCCGCGAGATGTGTGTTCTGCGTGAAATTTTGTCCGCACGTGATTTTGGTGATGCGAATATGCGTCTACCTTTGGCGCTTGGCAAAGACATCGGTGGTGAGCCAATTGTGGCAAATCTCGCAAAAATGCCTCATTTGCTTATTGCTGGAACCACGGGTTCGGGGAAATCTGTTGCAATTAACACGATGATCCTGTCTCTGCTTTATCGTTTGACGCCAGAAGAATGTCGGATGATTATGATTGATCCAAAAATGCTGGAACTCAGCGTTTATGACGGTATCCCCCATCTCCTCAGCCCAGTTGTTACCGACCCCAAAAAGGCGGTGGTGGCCTTGAAATGGACTGTGGGGGAAATGGAAGAGCGGTATCGCAAGATGTCGAAAATGGGCGTGCGCAATATAGATGGCTACAACAGCCGCGTTAAAGATGCTCAGGCTAAGGGGGAAATGTTCAGTCGCACGGTGCAAACAGGCTTTGACGAAGGTACGGGCGAGCCATTGTTTGAGACCGAAAAGTTCAAACCGGAAACGCTGCCTTACATCGTTGTTGTGGTTGATGAGATGGCTGATCTGATGATGGTTGCGGGCAAGGAAATCGAAGCCTGTATCCAACGTTTGGCGCAGATGGCACGGGCCTCAGGCATTCACATTATCATGGCCACACAGCGTCCTTCGGTGGATGTGATCACCGGAACAATCAAAGCCAACTTTCCAACGCGCATTTCATTTCAAGTGACCTCAAAAGTCGATAGCCGTACCATTTTGGGCGAAATGGGCGCGGAGCAGCTTTTGGGCATGGGCGATATGCTTTACATGGCCGGTGGCGGCAAAGTCACCCGTGTGCATGGACCCTTCTGTTCTGATGAAGAAGTGGAAGATGTCGTTAATCATCTCAAAACTTTTGGCCCGCCAGATTACCTTTCTGGGGTTCTAGAGGGTCCGAGCGAGGGTACAGAGAGCGATATTGATGCGGTGCTTGGGCTTGGAGGAAATACAGATTCGGAAGATGCGCTCTACGATACAGCCGTCCAAATTGTCGCCAAAGATCGCAAATGTTCCACCAGCTACATCCAGCGAAAACTGGCTATCGGTTACAATAAAGCCGCGCGGCTTGTGGAGCAGATGGAAGAGAATGGGTTAGTCAGCGCAGCAAATCACGTGGGTAAAAGGGAAATCTTGATGCCAGAATACAATTGAGCAGGTGCAGCGGTGAAGCAATCGTTATGGTGGCGGGCTTCCCGCCTTTTAGAAAACAGGCTAGAATTGTAACATGAAACTCATTTCTGCCCTTTGCGTAATTTTGACCAGTCCAGTTGTAGCTGAAAAAATCAGCCTCAATGAAATATCATCTTATTTCAATGCTATGACCACGGCAGAGGCCCAGTTTTCGCAGATCACCGATACGGGGGAAACCTCTACAGGGAGGCTGTTCATTCGGCGGCCGGGTCGCATTCGTTTTGAATATGACCCGCCAGAAGCAACTTTAGTTGTGGTGGGCGGCGGTCAGGTGGCCGTCTTCGATCCCAAATCCCGTGATGAGCCCCTGCGTTTTCCCTTGCGCCACTCACCGCTGAATCTGGTTTTGGAGCGGGAGGTGGATTTAGCACAACGCGATATGGTGGTCGCGCATTTTGAGGCCGAGTCCCAAACCGCTGTGACGCTGCAAGACGCGGAAAACCCCGACTATGGGTTCATTCAGCTGATTTTCACCAACAACCCCGTGCAGTTGCGCGAATGGATCGTGCAAGACAATTCCGGAGGCCGAACCCAAATCGTCCTAGACAGCCTAACCGAAGGCGGCCGTCTGTCGAATGTGTTGTTCAACATCCAATATGAGATGCAAAAACGCAGTAAATGAGGCGTGAAAACGGTGAATTATTAATTGTGGCCAATGACTTGCAAAAACTTCTGAGTAACGATATTTCGAAGAAAAAACGAGGTCAGCGCATTGAGTCGGGTGAAACTTCGGTCCGTTCAAATCAAAGCTTTGCGATCCAAATTACCGCCTCTTATGATCCTGTGGCCTGCGGGTAACCGTGGCTGCTATCCCTTCCCACAGCTGATCAGTTGCCGTTTATACATCGCCGCCCGGCGGTCGAGGCCATTTGCGATATTTACCAGCCAACGTTTGGATTTGTATGATCCGCGCCGGTAACCTGTCCGGCCTTCGTGATAAGCGAGGTATTGGTTACGGGTGTTGGACATAGCAATGCCTAGAGAGCGGCGGCTTTGCGCCATATACCAGCCCATGAAATCTGTGGCATCACGGATATTGGTGCGGCTGGCGCCCCAGCGGCCGGCGCTTTTCCTATATTCTTTCCAAGTGCCATCCAGCGCCTGGGCATAGCCATAGGCCGAGCTTTGACGGCCGGCGGGAATGATCCAAAGTTTGTATTTCTTTGGCGTCTTGGCGTCGGCTTTGAATTTGCTTTCTTGCCAAATTATCGCCATCTGCGTCGAAATTGGCACGCCATATTTGCGCTTAGCCGCACGAAATGCCGGCAGGAAGTTGCGGCGCTGGTCTAATATTGAGCAGGCATTGTCCAAATTCCGTGGTGGATTTTTATTGCCACCAGAGAAAGAGCACCCCGCCAGAAGGGTGATCAGAACGAGGCTACGAAGAATACTGCTCATGGGTGCGGTCGCTTTTTGATAATTTGGCCAGCTTTTGCGCATATGAATAGTGTTACTTCATGAATTTTGCAATGGCGCCACGGTTTTGGAAGCCTATCACCTGTTTGCGGAATTATAGCATGCATTAGTATCAATTCTGCGTAACCGCATAGACATTTTGATCCAAATCCGCATAAAAGGAGGTTCAATTAATAGGTGACCTGTGCAAGCTGAAGCGAAATATCATTTGGGCCAAATCGTGCGGCATAAAAAGCACCCGTTTCGCGGGGTTGTTTTTGATGTGGATCCAGAATTTTCCAATACTGACGAATGGTATGCAGCCATTCCGGAAGAGGCGAGGCCGGTGAAGGATCAACCCTATTACCACTTGTTGGCCGAGAATGATCAAAGCTATTATATTGCCTATGTGTCCGAGCAAAATCTTGTGGCGGATATTTCGGGGGACCCAGTGGATCACCCCGACATTGAGGATATTTTTGGCCCGTTTGAGAATGGCGCCTACCCTTTGCAGTTTCAGTTAAACTAATAACCCAAGGCGCAACCGTCTTTGCGGGGGTCAGATGCACCTTGCAGCACCCCGTCCGCCCCAATCAAAATTGCTTGAGCGCCTCCAATTGGCCCGGCAGGTATTTCAACCTTATGGCCGATGTTTGACAGCTCTTGAGCGACCTGTGGCCCATATCCACGCTCCACTTTCATTGTGCCAGCGTCGGAAAAGCAACGGGGTGCGTCAATCGCCTCTTGTGGGCCCAAGCCGAAATCTACCATGTTTGAAAGAAAACGAGCGTGGCCGTTGGATTGGTATGAGCCGCCCATAACACCAAAGGGGATGGTGATCCGTCCTCCCTCGGCCAGCATACTGGGGATGATGGTGTGCATAGGGCGCTTGCCGCCGGCCAGCTCATTGGGGTGACCTGCTTCAAGTGAGAAGCCCGCACCGCGATTTTGAAACAAAATTCCAAACCTGTCTGAGGCAATTCCAGATCCGAAGGCATGGAAGATTGAGTAGATCAAAGAAATGGCCATGCGGTTTTTGTCGACGACGGTGATGTACACCGTATCTTTATGGATAGCTTCTGACAGCTCATGCGGATCTGCCATGGCGCGGTTGGGGTGGATTAATCCGACCAGCTGCGCTGCGGTTTCGGGTGCCATCATATGATCGACGCGGCTGGCATAATCGCCATCGGCAATAAAGCGATTGCGCGCATCATAGGCCAGTTTGGAAATTTCAGCTTCGATATGTGCCCGTTCTGTCCCAAAAGGCGCCATGGCGGCGATGTCAAAATGTTTCATCATATTGAGCATCAAAAGCGCTGTTGCGCCTTGACCATTGGCAGGATGCTCTAACATCTCAATTCCCTTGTAGGAGCCGCGCAGTGGTGTTCCGTAGGTGGATTTGGTGGCGGAAAAATCTTCAAGACTGTGACAACCTCCTGCAGCGCGCAGGCTGGCTTGCATATCTTCGGCAACAGCGCCGGTGTAAAATCCATCTCGGCCTTCCGCGGCCACGCGCTCGAGAACCTCCGCTTGCCCGGGCGCGGCAAAGAGTTGTCCAAGTTTTGGAGCGGCGCCAGCGGTTAGATATTTGTTACGCGCGGTTCCTTGCAGCGCCTGCGTGTTTTGCGCCCAGTCGAAAGCAACTTTTGGGGCAACGGGCACGCCTGCCCGGGCATAATGAATGGCGGGCGCTAGGGTCTCTTTTAAGGGCAGGGCGCCGAAATTTTTTGCCAGGGTGCAAAATCCGTCCATCGCGCCGGGTATTGTCACCGCATCGACGCTGTACAGTGGGACCGTGCCGTGCCCCGCATCGCGCAAGGCAGCTGCATTTGCGGCCAGTGGCGCACGTCCAGATCCGTTGAGGGCGACAACATCAGAGGTCGGATCCTTTTGGACCAGGGCGAACATATCCCCACCAATACCGGTCATTTGCGGCTCACAGATGCCTAACAAAACTGCCGCTGCAATTGCTGCATCTGCCGCGTTACCGCCCGCTTTTAAGATATCAATCGCAGTGGCGGCGGCCAAAGGGTGAGAGGTCGCAACCATACCATTGGTTGCAAAGACGGCCGACCGGCCGGGAAGGTGAAAATCGCGCATGTGCAGTTGAGCCTTTTAGATTGAACTTATCCAAACATAGCGAATAATGTGGCGGAAGCGAGGGGGCTGCTTCAGGTTTGTGATTTTCTGATGCAAAGCCTTGCTCCCACGGCGCTGGCCGCGTCATAAGTGGGTGGAAAATGTTTCAAAGAGGCGCGTCATGGAAGATGTTTATATCGTAGGAGCGGCTCGTACGCCGATGGGTGGTATGCAAGGGGCTTTGGCCGATGTACCTGCGAGTCAGTTGGGCGGTGTTGCGATTGCAGCGGCGCTTGCTGCTGGTGATGTTGCACCGGATGATGTGAATGAGGTGCTGATGGGCTGCGTCCTTCCGGGTGGGCAGGGCCAAGCGCCAGCCCGGCAAGCGGGGTTTGCTGCGGGGCTGAGCGAGGACGTGCCCGCAACCACAATTAATAAAATGTGCGGCTCGGGCATGAAAACCACCATGATGGGTTATGATCAATTGGCTTTGGGCCATGGTCAGGTGATGGTCACGGGCGGCATGGAAAATATGACCCAAGCGCCATATCTTTTGCCCAAAATGCGCGGTGGTGCGCGACTCGGCCATGGGCAAGTGCAAGACAGCATGTTTCTGGACGGTCTGGAGGATGCCTATGACAAAGGGTGTTTGATGGGTACCTTTGCCGAGGATTGTGCGATGCATTTTCAGTTCTCCCGTGCCGCGCAAGATGCCTATGCGCTGCGCTCCCTTGAGCGTGCCTTGGCGGCGCAGGCCAGCGGCGCCGCTGCAGCCGAAATTGCCCCAGTGACATTGGTGGGGCGCAAAGCGACGGTTGAGGTTGTCATGGACGAGCAACCCGGCAATGCGCGGCCAGATAAAATTCCACATTTGAAACCCGCGTTCCGTGAGGGCGGCACGGTGACAGCGGCCAATTCTTCGTCGATTTCTGATGGGGCGGCGGCCTTAGTTTTGGCCAATGCCTCTGGTCTCGCGGCACATGGCTACGCCCCGCGGGCTCGAATCATGGGCCACGCCAGCCATGCTCAAGCGCCTGGTTGGTTTACCACCGCCCCTGTTCCAGCGGCCCGAAAACTGCTGGATCATCTCGGCTGGGTGGTTGCGGATGTGGACTTGTGGGAGGTCAACGAGGCCTTTGCCGTTGTGCCCATGGCCTTTATGCATGAGATGGAACTCAGCCCAGAAGTTGTGAATGTTTATGGTGGTGCTTGCGCTTTGGGCCACCCCATTGGCGCTTCGGGCGCGCGAGTTTTGGTGACCTTGCTGAACGCTTTGGAACGGCATGACCTCAAGCGCGGTGTTGCGGCGATTTGCATTGGCGGGGGCGAGGGCACTGCCATTGCCATTGAACGCGTATAAAGGCCGCGGATATGGCGCGGGTGAATTATGAAGATTTGAGCAAAACCATTGCAAGCCTTTGTGCTGGCGAGGATGATATAATTGCCCTTATGGCCAGTGTGGTCTGTGAGCTGCATCATAGTGATGACCGCTTCGATTGGACGGGTTTTTACCGTGTAACCGGACCGGAGATGCTCAAGATCGGTCCCTATCAAGGCGGTCATGGCTGTTTGAAAATTCCGTTCTCATGCGGGGTTTGCGGCGCAGCGGCGCGCTTGAAAGCCACGCAATTGGTGCCGGATGTCGAGGCCTTTGAAGGCCATATTGCTTGCGCCAGCTCGACCCGATCTGAGTTGGTTATGCCTGTGTTTAATGGTACGGGTGATGTGATGGCTGTGCTGGATATCGACAGCGATCAACCGGATGCATTTACCCACGAGGATGCCAAAGCTTTGGAGGCCATTCTCGCCTCGGTTTTTAGCACATAATCAGGGGTGAAAATTCGTTGCTTTTTTTCACGGCTTCTGCCAACCATGAATATGGGAATGAAAAAATGTTGGAAAATTTCACGCAATGCTGCATGGTCAGACAGATCTAAACACCCTTGGGGCCGATATTCGGGCGCTGCGTAAGGCGCGGGGATTGACCCTTGCGGAGCTGGCGCAAACCCTTGGGCGCTCGGTGGGGTGGTTGAGCCAGGTTGAGCGGGACATGTCGGAGCCTGCGATTAATGATTTGCGTGATTTGGCCCGGGCCTTGGATGTGTCGATTTCGTCTTTGTTTGGGTCTGGTCCCGCGCCTGCCAATGAGGTTGGCTATGTGGTGCGCAAAAACAGCAGGCGCCCTATTGGCAGCCGGGAAGCAGGTTTGGTCGAAGAGCTGCTTTCACCCGATTTAACCGATGACTTTGAGATGCTCCACTCCACATTTGAACCGGGTGCAAAGCTATACACAGCAGTCGCCCGCCCCACTCAGGAGGTGGGATATATTCTGTCGGGGCAATTGAAGCTCTGGATCGGCGATGCAAACTACCTTTTGGCGTCTGGTGACAGTTTTCGAATCAAAGGCGAATTTTTCCGCTGGGAAAACCCAACAGACAAACCCTGCCAGGTGATCTGGGTGATCGCGCCGCCGGTGTATTGATGACATTTCAGGGCTGGATCATATTCGCGGGATTTTGGGTGGTTTTCGTGACAACCCCTGGTCCGAATGCAGTCAATTGCATCAACAACGGCATGAGCTACGGCCTGCGCCGGGGTCTTTGGGCTGTTTTGGCGATTTTGACTCAAGCGAGCGCTTTCCTGATCTTGTCGGCTTATGGCATCACCGCGCTGCTCTTGGCGGCACCCACAGCTTTTTTCCTGGCCAAGCTGATCGGTGCGGCTGTTTTGATTTTTCTGGGCATTCGCGGTTGGATAATGGCGGTCACTCCGCCCAAGCTCAATCCAGCGGTAGGCTCCATCTATGGGCGGGCTTTGGCCATTGCGACGATCAACGCAAAGTCGGTGGCTGGATATTTGGCTGCATTTAGTCAATTTGTTCAGTCGGATGTGCCTATTTGGGATCAAATGGTGGTGATTATGCCCACGGCTCTGGGGCTGACTGCACTGTCCTATGCGGGCTATACAGCCTTGGGTGCCGTTTTTGGCAAATCGGCTATGGCCAAAGTCTTTAATGTCTCGCTGCGGCGCGGGCTGGCGCTTTGCTTTATCGCCTATGGGCTTTTGCTCGGTGGCAGTTCGATGCGAAGCACGGCATGAGGGAGGCTTCACGATGATGTGGGAGATCCTTTGGGAATTTGAGCCTGCGCTGATCACCGGATTTGTGATTGCTGCCTTGATCTTAAACCTCACGCCAGGAGCAAATTTCCTGTTTATTATGTCCAGTAGTCTTTCTGGCGGTCCGTGCATTGACGTGGCAGCGGCACGGGGTATGAATCTTGGTGTTGTGGTGCATATTTTGGCGGCGGCCGCTGGGCTGTCAGCCTTATTATTGGCGCATCCTGCGGCCTATGCTGCCATCCGAATCTGCGGTGCGGCCTATCTGCCTTGGTGGCGGGTCTGGCTATTTCGCGGCGGCGCTGGTCGCGCGCGCTGGCGTTCTGAACAAAATACCTGCAATTTTACTTGGCGGGCTGGCAGCCCGTTTGATCATTGACTGAGGGAGACCAAAATGAGTGATTTTCCAACTACCGCAAGGGTTGTCGTTATCGGGGGCGGCGTTGTTGGCGTATCGACCCTTTATCATTTGGCTAAAGCTGGGTGGACCGATTGTGTTTTGCTTGAAAAAAATGAGCTGACCGCTGGTTCGACTTGGCATGCGGCGGGCAATTGCCCGTCCTTCTCGACCGGCTGGGCGATTATGAACATGCAGCGCTATTCTCTGGGTCTCTATGCTGGTTTGGCCGAGGAGGTGGATTATCCGATGAATTATCATGTCACGGGCTCTATTCGACTGGCTCATGACAAAAACCGGATGCTGGAATTTGAGCGCGCGCGCACCATGGGCCGGTATCAGGGCTTGGACATCGAGATGATGTCCGTCTCAGATATGAAAGATGCCTATCCCTTTTTGGAGACGCATGATCTGGCAGGTGGGCTATGGGATCCCGATGACGGAGATATTGACCCCGCCCAGCTCACCCAAGCACTGGCCAAAGGTGCGCGGGATATGGGCGCCAATATTCAGCGGTTTTGCCCGGCAACTGGGGTCACGCAGGTGGGAGATGAATGGGTTGTCCATACAGACAAGGGTGATATCCGCTGCGAAAAAGTAGTCAATTGTGCCGGTTATTACGCCCAACGAGTGGGTGAATGGTTCAAGCCCTATGGCGGCCGGACCGTTCCTATGACTGTAATGAGCCACCAATATTTTTTAACTGAAGAAATTCCTGAATTGAAGGAATGGACAGAGGCCAATGGCCGCAAAGTGCCCCTCTTACGGGATGTGGATTCCTCCTATTACTTGCGGCAGGATAAACACGGGTTGAACCTTGGTCCCTATGAGCGCAATTGCAAAGCCCATTGGGTGACGCCCGAAGATCCGATGCCTGAGGATTTTAGCTTCCAGTTATATCCTGACGATCTGGAGCGTTTGGAGTGGTATATTGAAGACGCAATGGCGCGGGTTCCGATTTTGGGCTCTCAAGGCGTTGGTCGGGTGATCAATGGCCCGATCCCCTATGCGCCCGACGGGCTTCCGCTAATCGGTCCTATGCCCGGTGTGAAGAACGCTTATGAAGGTTGCGTCTTTACATTTGGCATCACCCAAGGCGGCGGGGCTGGCAAGGTCTTGGCGGAATGGATTGCCGAGGGTGAAACCGAATGGGATATGTGGGCGGTCGATCCGCGCCGCTACACCGATTACACAGATCAAGACTATTGTGACCGCAAGGCCATGGAAGTTTATGGTCACGAATATGCCATGCATTTCCCACATCACGAATGGCCCGCAGGACGGGACAAGAAACTCTCACCTGTGCATGATAAAGTGATTGCCGCTGGCGGCGTGATGGGAGCTTACAATGGTTGGGAGCGGGCCAATTGGTTTGCCCAGCCGGGAGATGACACCTCCCATGAGGCGACTCAGACTTGGGAACGACAAGGCCCATGGGCCGAGCGGATCCGCGAAGAGGCCGAGGCCGTGCGTGACCATTGCGGCGTGTTAGATTTGCCTGGGTTCAGCCGTTTTAATCTCACAGGCGAAGGAGCCGTAGAATTCTTGCGCGGCAAAATCACCGGCGGCTTGCCGAAGATTGGCCGTATGAATTTGGCTTATTTTGCCGATGATCGGGGCCGACTTTTGACAGAGATGTCGGTTGTGCGTCACGCCGAGGAGCATTTCACATTGATCACCGCGGCCAGCGCACAGTGGCATGACTATGATGTGCTCAAATCTGATCTTCCTGCTGGCCTGACGCTGACGGACCAGACCAAAGACTTTTCAACTTTGATTGTCACGGGTCCCAAAGCCCGCGAGGTTTTGACCAAAATGGGGACCGATGCGGATCTATCTTTGGGGTGGTTGACCAATCAAGGGGCACAGGTGGCCGGGCAGGATTGCGCGCTTCTGCGTGTCTCATTTGCCGGTGAACTTGGCTGGGAAATTCATGCAAAAAATGCCAATATTCCAGTATTATATGATACCGTAATTGCGGCCGGAGCCAAACCTTTTGGCATGTATGCGCTCAATAGCCTGCGCATTGAAAAAGGATACCGCGCTTGGAAAGGCGATCTGTCGACAGATTACAGCCTTCTGGAAGTGGGGCTTGAGCGTTTTGTCAAATTGGACAAGCCGCAAGACTTCCCCGGAAAGGCCGCTTTGCAGAATGAAAAGCAACAGGGGCGCAAGAAAGCCTTTGCCATGCTGATTGTCGAGGCGGGCGCCTATGATGCGCCCTATATGTCAACAATTTGGCACAACGGCGCGGTGGTGGGTGAAACAACTTCTGGTGACTTTGGCTACCGTGTTGGCAAATCCATTGCCCTGGCCATGCTGCGCCCCGATTTAGCCGTGCCGGGAACGGAAGTGGAGGTGGAAATTTTTGGGCAACGCTGCAAGGCCGTGGTACAGGAAGACCAACCGCTTTGGGATCCAACCAATGCGCGCTTGCGTGGCTGATAGGGAGCAAATGTGATGATAATTCTCGATGGCGGTTTGGGCCAAGAATTGGTCAAACGCGCTGGAAAGGCCACGGATTTGTGGTCCATGCAGGCTTTGCTCGACAATCCGGAAATGGTGCGTGCCGTGCATGATGAATATTTTGCAGCGGGTGCACAGATTGCCACTACCAATACCTATTCTGTTCTGCCAGACCGGCTGGAGAGCAAAGGTTTGGCCGATAAACTGCGGCCTATGACAGTCTTGGCCTGTGAAATGGCTGTGGTGGCAAGAGATGCCCATGGATCTGGGCAGGTGGCCGGTTCATTGGGTCCGATTGGCTTTTCCTATCAACCAGACAAGGTACCACCCGCCGAGCAGGCTGCTGAAATATATGCAGATATTGCGAGACTCCATGCGGATTATGTGGATTTTCACCTTCTGGAAACCATGGCCTCAGTAGATCAAGCGCGTGGGGGGTTGATGGGCGCGGGGGTGACGGGCAAACCGATCTATGTCTCCCTCTCTGTAGATGACAGTGATGGCACCAAGCTGCGGTCTGGGGAACCTTTAACTGATGCGATTGCGATGCTTAGGGCGTTCAACCCAGCCGCAGTTTTGATCAATTGCTCCCTGCCTGAGGTGGTTTCGCAGGGCCTGCCTCTCTTGGCCGGTCATGGGTTTACTCTGGGCGCTTATGCCAATGGGTTCACAGGCATTAACCAGGAATTTAATTCGATCCATGCGACGGTGGATCTGCTGAAATCTCGAACCGATTTAGGCCCGGTGGAGTATCTCGCCTTTGCGCGGGATTGGGCCAAAAGTGGGGCGGAAATTATCGGCGGTTGCTGCGAGGTGGGTCCGGCGCATATTGCGCTTCTGGCACATGAACTGGGAGATTAAGACGATGCTGAATGCTTCAGCGGTGGCCTGTATTGAACAGGTGCGATTGGGGTTTGTCGCCTCTGTGACATCGGCAGGACGGCCTTCTGTGTCGCCGAAAGGAACCTTTGTTGTTTTGAGTGATCACAAGATTGCCTTTGCTGAAATTCGCTCCCCCGGCACTATCAGCAATATTGACCACAGTCCTGAGGTGGAGGTGAATTTTGTTGATAATTTTCGCCGCAAGGGCTGGCGGATGCGTGGGGTCACGCAAATTTTGCGGTGTGGCAGTGCGGATTTTGAGGAGATCTTTCCCAAGTGGGAAGCGCTCTGGGCTGATCTATCCGCGCGCATACGGGCCATTGTTGTGATCAAGGTGAGCGACGTCCAACCTCTCTCCACCCCGCCCTATGATGACGGAGTGACAGAGGCGGAAATGATTGCGCTTTACAAAGAAAAATACGCGAAGATGTATCCCTAGTGGTCATCTAGCACATCAGTTTAAATTCCATAGGAGATGGATATGGCTCAGGTTCCGACAAAAGCGCGCGCGGTTATTATTGGCGGTGGGGTTATTGGCTGCTCATTGGCGTATCATTTGGCCAAATTGGGCTGGAAAGATGTTGTCTTGCTAGAGCGCAAGCAATTGACATCTGGTACAACTTGGCATGCCGCGGGCTTGATTGCCCAGCTTCGCGCGACGGCGAATATGACGAAATTGGCGAAATATAGCCAAGAGCTGTATGGCAAGTTGGAAGCGGAAACCGGCGTTGCGACGGGATTCAAACGCTGCGGTTCGATTACCGTGGCTCTGACCGAAGTACGCCGGGAGGAAATCTATCGTCAAGCGGCTATGGCACGGGCCTTCGGGGTGGATGTGGAAGAGATCAGCCCAACTGAGGTCAAAGCAAAATATGAACATCTCAATATTGATGGGGTGACGGGTGGAGTTTGGTTGCCACTGGATGGACAGGGCGATCCGGCCAATATCGCGCTGGCTCTGGCCAAAGGCGCGCGGCAGATGGGTGTGCAGGTGTTTGAGCAAACCAAAGCCATGGGTGTGACACGCGAGGGGCGGCGGATAACCTCAGTGCAGTGGGAAAATCAAAACAGAGAGAGTGGTTCGATCGACTGCGAGAATGTAATCAACTGCGGCGGCATGTGGGGCCATGAGGTTGGGCGGATGCTGGGCATTAACGTTCCACTTCAGGCCTGTGAGCATTTTTATATCGTCAGTGAGGCCATTGAAGGGCTCAGCCAAATGCCGGTGCTGCGGGTCCCAGATGAATGTGCCTACTATAAAGAGGACGCTGGCAAAATGCTCCTTGGAGCTTTTGAGCCCGTTTCAAAACCGTGGGCCATGGAGGGCATTCCGGCTGATTTTGAATTCGACCAATTGCCGGAGGATTTCGACCATTTTGAGCCTATCTTGGAAAAGGCCGTCTCTCGGATGCCGATGTTGGGTTCGGCAGGTATCCATACGTTTTTCAACGGACCGGAGAGCTTTACCCCCGATGATGCCTATCACCTCGGATTGGCGCCGGAGATGGACAATGTTTGGGTGGCGGCAGGGTTCAATTCTGTCGGTATTCAATCAGCTGGTGGTGCGGGGCAGGCTCTGGCGCAATGGATGGAAGATGGTCAAAAACCCTTTGATCTTGGGGATGTAGACATTGGCCGGATGCAACCGTTTCAGGGAAACAAACATTATTTGTTTGAACGCTCAAAGGAAACACTCGGTCTGCTTTACGCCGATCACTTCCCCTATCTGCAAAAAAAGACAGCCCGCGGTGTGCGGCGCACGCCGTTTCATCACCATCTCAAGGAGAACGGCGCGGTCTTTGGGGAATTGGCCGGGTGGGAGAGGGCCAATTGGTTTGCCAGTCCCGGGCAAGATCCCAGCTATGCCTATAGCTGGAAGCGGCAAAATTTCTTTGACAATGTGGCTGCCGAACACAAGGCGGTGCGCAGCAACCTTGGGCTTTATGATATGTCCTCTTTCGGTAAAATTCGCGTGGAAGGGCCGGATGCTTGTGCGTTCATGAATTACATTGGTGGTGGTCAATATGATGTACCCTTGGGCAAGATCGTCTACACGCAATTTCTTAATGACCAGGCTGGGATCGAGGCTGATGTGACTGTCACCCGCTTGTCTGAAACTTGTTATCTGGTGGTCACCCCTGCCGCGACCTGTCTGGCTGATCAAACTTGGATGATGCGTCACAAAGGGGAGTTCAATCTTGTGATAACAGATGTCACCGCTGGTGAAGGTGTCTTGGCCGTCATGGGGCCAAATGCCCGCAAGCTTTTAGAGCGGGTTTCTCCTAATGATTTTAGCAATGCCCACAATCCCTTTGGGACGGCGCAAGAGATTGAGCTGGGCATGGGGCTGGCGCGGGTGCATCGGGTCACCTATGTGGGCGAGCTGGGCTGGGAGGTTTATGTCAGCGCGGATATGGCGGGCCATGCCTTTGAAACGCTCTGGCAGGCGGGGCAAGATATGGATGCAAAACTCTGCGGCATGCATATGATGGATAGCTGCCGTATTGAAAAGGGCTTCCGACATTTCGGCCATGATATCACCTGTGAGGACCATATTCTTGAGGCTGGATTGGGGTTTGCGGTGAAAACAGATAAAGCTGAATTCATCGGTCGCGATGCGGTGCTGCGTAAGAAGGAAGCCGGGCTTGATGCGCGCATGGTACAGTTCAAATTGACCGATCCAGAGCCACTTTTGTACCACAACGAACCGATCCTGCGGGATGGCGAGATTGTGGGTTACCTGTCGTCTGGCAATTATGGTCATCATCTTGGTGGCGCGATTGGCTTGGGATATGTGCCTTGTGCTGGTGAGAGCGCGGCAGAGGTTCTGGCCTCCTCCTACGAAATCGACGTCGCTGGAACGCGGGTTGTGGCGGACGCTTCGCTAAAGCCGCTTTACGATCCGACAGGCGCGCGCGCCAAGGCTTAAGGCCCTTGGGGAGGCGCATTCGGGCGTCTTTCCGCATTAACCATAAAGTAACTTTTTTGGCTCAATTCCACTTAGTTTTGTTAATCTTATTTCGCCATCAAGTTAATATTGGGTTGGAACACTTTGTTTTTGCCAGTCTGCGCACCGGTATTGGCGCGGATACGGTCACCAGCCTTTTGGCAAGACTAGGTGGGTTTTATGACCCAAGGCTCTCTAAAGTCTTAAATCATAAACATGCGCATTAAAATATGGGCTTAAGCAACAATGTCTCACTGAAAAAAACAAAGGCTTAGGCCGCTTAGCCTAAGCCTTTGTATGAATGGTGAGCCCTGATGGGTTCGAACCATCGACCTACTGATTAAAAGTCAGTTGCTCTACCGGCTGAGCTAAGGGCCCTCTGCGGCGGTGTCTAGAAAGGGTAGAGGGCGGGGTCAAGGGCTTTTCTGATCTATTGCTGGATTCCTCTTAATTACATCGATATATGGCCATCATGACGCAGCAGTTTTCCTTTAAGAAGATGCATGGGCTCGGCAATGATTTTGTTATTGTCGATTCGCGTGGGCATGGGCCACTGATTTCGGCAGAAATCGCCCGAGGATTAGGGGATCGCCATCTGGGTGTGGGGTTTGACCAACTGGCGGTGATAAGTGATTCGCCGCAGGCGGATGTCGCCTTAACCTTTTTCAATGCCGATGGCTCGACTGCGGGCGCTTGTGGCAATGCCACGCGCTGCGTTGCGCAATATGAGATGCAGCGTTTGGGACGCGAGGCCCTCTCTTTGATTACAGAGCGCGGCGTCTTGCAGGCTTATCAGGAGGGCGCTTTGGTGAGCGTCAATATGGGCCATCCGATGCTGACGTGGGATGAAGTGCCTTTGGTGCGGGAAATGGAGACCTTGCATCTGCCGCTTGAGGGTCGGCCGACGGCCACTGGCATGGGCAACCCGCATTGCACGTTTTTTGTTGAAGATGCTGATGCAGTAAATTTGGCGCAATTGGGACCAAGGTTTGAACATAACTCGCTGTTTCCTGAGCGCACCAATGTGCAATTTGCCCATGTTAATGGAGAGAACCGCTTGCGGATGAGGGTCTGGGAGCGCGGTGTGGGGGTAACTTTGGCCTCTGGCTCCTCATCTTGCGCCACGGCGGTTGCGGCGGCGCGTTTGGGCCTCACCGGGCGGACGGTTGAAATTCAGCTCGACGGCGGTTTGATTTACATCGACTGGCGTGAAGATGGTGTCTGGATGACCGGCGCAACCATGCATGTGTTTGATGGCGTGCTGACTGCGAAATTTCTGGAGAGCCTACTATGAATGCGCCAATCTTTTCAAATCATGGCTGCCGGTTGAATATGTATGAAACCGAGGCGATGAAAGAGCTGGTGAGTCAATCGGACCTCACCGATACGGTTGTGGTGAATACCTGCGCCGTAACCGCTGAGGCGGTGCGCAAAGCTAAGCAAGATATACGCAAGCTGCGCCGCGCAAACCCGCAAGCAAAATTGATTGTAACAGGCTGCGCAGCGCAGACCGAGCCTGAAACTTTTGCGCGGATGTCCGAAGTGGATGTTGTGCTTGGGAATACGGAAAAAATGCAGCCTGTCACTTGGGCCAGGTTGGCTGGAGATTATGGAACAGAGCCTGTGCAGGTGGACGACATCATGTCTGTTACCGAAACAGCAGGTCATTTGATCGATGGCTTTGGAACTCGCAGTCGCGCTTATGTGCAAGTGCAAAATGGCTGTGATCACCGCTGCACGTTTTGCATTATCCCATTTGGTCGCGGCAATTCGCGTTCTGTGCCGGCCGGGGTTGTGGTGGATCAAATCAAAAGATTGGTGGATCGCGGTTATGCGGAGATTGTTCTAACGGGTGTGGATATGACGAGTTGGGGCGCAGATCTGCCGGCGACGCCGCGTTTGGGGGATTTAGTGCTTCGGATCCTGAAACTGGTTCCAGACTTGCCCCGACTGCGGATCAGCTCGATTGATTCCATCGAAGTGGATCCTGCATTGATGCAGGCCATTGCCACAGAGCCGCGCTTGATGCCGCATTTGCATCTGTCCTTGCAGCATGGCGACAATCTAATTTTGAAGCGTATGAAGCGTCGACATTTGCGCGATGATGCCATTAGGTTCACTGAGGAGGCGTTGCGCCTGCGCCCTGAGATGACCTTTGGGGCGGATATTATCGCGGGGTTCCCAACTGAGACCGAAGCACATTTTGAGAACTCCTTGGCGCTGGTGCGGGAATGCAACCTCACGTGGCTACACGTCTTTCCTTATTCTGTACGCAACGGTACGCCCGCGGCCCGCATGCCGCAAGTGAACGGTCGCGCCGTCAAAGACCGCGCCGCCCGTCTTCGCCAGGCAGGAGCGGGGCAGGTTGAGCGCCATCTCGTGGCGCAGATTGGGCAAACGCATAGCGTGTTGATGGAGAGCCCTACTATGGGCCGAACACAGCAATTTGCTGAAGTGACTTTTGATCATCCGCAACGGGAAGGTCAGATTATTTCTGCTGAGATCACATCGACGTCCGGCACGCAATTGCAAGGGCAGGCTGCGTGACCTTGGATTTGTCACCGCCTGTTTTGTACAGCTTTCGTCGCTGCCCCTATGCCATGCGTGCTCGGCTCGCGATTTTGGCGTCCGGCTTAACGGTGGAGCTGCGCGAGATCGTGTTGCGAGAGAAGGCGCCGGAATTCCTTGCCAGCTCCCCGAAGGGCACCGTGCCTGTTTTGGTGACGCCCTCTGTGGTGATTGAGGAAAGCTTTGACGTGATGCTCTGGGCTTTGGAGCAATCAGATCCAGAAGGTTGGCTGGCCATGCCAGAGGTGGGATATGAATGGGTTGCGCGCTGTGATGGGCCGTTCAAAACTGCATTGGATCACACGAAATACGCCGTGCGCTATCCTGATCTAGACCCCGAACAAGAGCGCAGACGTGCGGCAGAATTTTTGGTGGATTTAAATTTACAAATTGCCAGCTCAGATTGGCTCTTTGGCGCAAAATGCACCCTGGCTGACATAGCAATTGCGCCATTCGTGCGGCAATTTACCAATAGTGACCGCAGCTGGTTTGATGCCCAGCCCTGGCCAAACCTGCAGCGCTGGCTGTCCGGATCTTTGGCGTCGGATCATTTTGCCAGGATCATGACAAAATACCCCAAATGGCAGGCTGGCGATCGACCGGTATTGTTTCCCAGTCCAGCCTAACTATTTGCGTCGCAGCGTGTCACCATAGGCTATCTTGGGTGATAGCTCGATCACATTGCTCATGGGTGCCAGCGAGGGATCGTTGCGCGAAGTGATAATTTTGGCCGCCATTTGACCGATCTCAAAACGGCAGCTGTCCATCGTGGCCAGTCTCTGCGGTAGCCCGTCAATCAGTTCAACTTTGTTGAACCCCGCCAAACCCATTTGCTCGGGAACAGATATACCCTGTTCGCGCAGATGCAAAAGTCCGCCTGCACCAATCATATCATTGGAATAATACATAAAATCTAATTTTGGGGAGCGTTCCATCATTGTGGCGGTCATCTCGCGGCCTTTGGCCAAAGCTGAACCTCCGGTGTAAAACTCCTGATCCATGATCTCAACGCCCTGTTTGCCTAAGGCCTGAGTGAAGCCTTCAAAGCGCTTGCGGGCTCGATGATCGAGGGGCATTTGCGTGCCCATGAACCCAATATTTTGGTAACCAGATTTCAAAATGGCTTCTGCCATTTTACGCCCGGCGCGCCGGTGGGAAATTCCTACCATCGCATCAATGGCTTCGCCGTCAATATCCATGATTTGCACCACGGGAATCCCGGAGTTGACGAGCATCGCGCGCGAGGTCTCCGACTGCTCAAGCCCGGCAATGATCACGCCGGAGGGGCGCCAAGAGAGCATTTCATAAAGCACTTTTTCTTCGCGTTCTGGCAGATAATTTGTTACCCCAACGACAGGTTGCAAGGGGGTGTCATCCAATGCATCGGATATCCCAGTCATCACTTCGGGAAAGACCATATTTGACAAAGAAGGAATGATCACCGCCACCAAATTGACCCGCTGAGAGGCCAATGCCCCAGCAATTTTATTTGGCACATAGCCCAGGGTTTTGGTTGCGTTTAACACTTTCTCCCGTGTCGCGGCTGAGACATCACCTCGATTGCGCAACACTCGGCTCACCGTCATCTCTGATACGCCCGAAGCTTCGGAAACATCGCGGAGGGTCAGGGGGCGCTTTTGTTGACTCATGTCTTGATCCATAATTACCTTCCAAAAGGTTACCCAAGCCAATGGGGAATGTCCAAGCCTAGTATGCGCCTGGCCCGAATAAGGCCAAAGCCTGTAAAATTCCGGCACTGGCATTCCCAAGATATTTTTGGCAAGATGGGTGCGTGGCCTAAACATTAGTTCATGCGAGGGTTGAGACGGTGACAAACAAAATACTGACTGTCGATGTAGTAAAATGGTTGGCTACTGTGATCCAACTTATTGGTTACGGAATGACTGGTATGAACCTTGTCCCGTACAATATTTTCTTCTTCTTTATCGGCATCTTTCTCTGGTTTGCTGTTGGATTTATGTGGAAGGACAAAGCGATAATGGTAGTCCACATTGGGGCGTTTGTTTCTCTACTAGTTGGCTATCTTAACGCATAGACTGGCAATCTAGCAAAAGCTGAATAGCACAGAAGCTTTCTACCCTTTTGGCTGAGCCTTCACCTGTGTTAAACTCTATCCATGCGAAACCGTACAACACAGGTGTGCCTGATCATTATAGCTGCTGCGTTGTTGGCTAAAGTTTATGTGATTGTTGCGCCCAGTATAGCAGGGTAGCCATTTTAGGGTTGCCTGTAGAGGGGTATCACTCTTCTAAGCGCTCTGATGAGGGTTTGGCTAAAATGTGGCTACAGACCACACCAAAACTATTGCGATTCACGCCATAGTGAAGCAAATTTACTAGCGCCAATAAATGCAAATTTGACTGTAATTGGCTATGAAGTTTTTAGCATCAAACTAAGATGACCACCCTAGAGTTCACTTCTTGCACCCCACATTTGAAATGATTGAAGGGTATCACTGCAAAATTCCAGTGAGAGGTTCCTTATAAGATGTACTGGCGATCCACCTCCACCTTTCCTAGATTTTCCTTGTGCAATAGTGAGGCATAATTCCTTATTACTAAGAGGATAAATTCTACCGTTGCTGCCCCAATTAAATTCTTGAAGGATCTCATCCTCGCATCTGCTTAATAGCAAAGTTGCTGACGGAGTATTTGAAGCTGCTTCCATACAAACATCAAAGGAGGGCAAATAAAATTTGTTTTCATTCAACTCTAGAGAGTCAAAACCCTGATCAACGGCAATACTGCCTTGGTAAGAGTAACAGGTATGGGCTTGAAGTCCTGAATTAATTTTTGCTTTAGATTTGTGACCTCGCACGTCTATACAGAAACCTCTTTGGTCATCCATCTCATCTAGAGAATGGATTTCTATTATCTCAGCACTTACTTGACTGTTAAGAGCCAAACACAAAATTAGAGCGGTTATTCTCCACATGTTTTTGAGTTAAGCAAAGCTTGTCCTCTATGTGAAGTCTTATTGTGAGAGATACAAATGATCTACCCGCCTAGCTGCAGCGTGAAGACAGCAACATTTATTCTCCCTGAACAAATGTACAAACTTTTAGGTTGGGCTGTAGTGTCTCAGCCTCTTTTGTTTATGGCTGTTTAAGCTCTCCCTCGCAGAGACAGCATCTGTGTAAGAGCACATATATATCACTGCCACCCGCTATGGCAGCTTGCATGGGAGTATGCCTGATTTATAGTTTGTATCTTAAGCTGTTGTTCAAGGCTTTCTGGACAAGAACATCTTTAACCAAGCGTTCAACCTTGACCTCTAACTTGTCATAGCTCTGCAATGCCTCAAGCTCTTCTTGCGTCAGGCTATAAGGGTTGACCTCAAACTTATCGTGTAGAGCCCTATCGCCCCACGTTGCTATCAGGTTTTTGCGTTCTTCATCTGTCATATCTTGATTAACGACAGAGAGGGTTGCTTTGTTAGCTGTATCACTACGAAACACGGCTGATCTCCCATAGTTAAGCTATCATAGCAATTAGTTGGGAATAATTAGATAGCCAGACAGGCTGGTCTGTCCAAGTTTGTTGTGTCAAGAATACTGAAAGACGTTGGAGCGGCACAGATGAAGTCAGGACGTTGGGGATAGAAAATATGAAGTACATTGATGAAGTATGCGCTGTTCTAATTGATGAGGTGGAGCGTCGTTACCTGCGCAGTCGTGATGAATGGCAGATCTTAACTGCGGAAGTGGTTGCGGCTGATGAGGCTACTTCAGAGCAAATCCAGGTAGCTGAGCAAGCCCATAAGGAATATATTAAAGCATCGAAAGAATACTTAGCTATAGCGTTTAAGAAGAGTTTCTTAGAGCGTTGAACGTGCCTATCCTCAGTTAGATATTATGTTGTGCTTACTCATCTTTGGGTGCAAAGAATACAACGGTGAACGATGAAGATTAGCGCAGTTTTGAGTGTTGCGGATGGCTGCTGCAAAGTGTGAATCATTTTTGTGATCACAAATAATTGGAATAATAAATGTGATCACATTTAATCACCTGAACCCACCGAAGTTAAACTATTTGTGGGTGATTTCTTGAGGCATCAGTCTGGGTTTGATCTTTATGGAGCCAGCTTGTGATGATTAAAAGTTGCTTTTCTCATAACGTTTTGATGACGATTGGGCCTCAGGTTAGTGTGGAAGGGTCAAGCCATTGAATTATCGCCCTTGATGTGTTAATATCATTAAATGGGTTAAAGAAGCATTGACTAAAAGTTC
>Ga0209092_10000958_pt1 | contig 29278 bp, 22 predicted proteins | sample FraStrMetagenome_FD_187446 | JGI IMG/M metagenome (GOLD analysis project Ga0209092, IMG submission 187446) | Marine eukaryotic phytoplankton communities from Arctic Ocean - Fram Strait ARC3M Metagenome (SPAdes) (version 2) | ecosystem: Environmental > Aquatic > Marine > Oceanic | place: Fram...
CTTTCGATTTTTTCATTTCAAAAATTCTTTTCAAAATCATGTCAAATTCGAAACTCTAATATTTCTATATTAGGCTACGGTATAGTAGTACCTTCGTTATTTTTCTTTGTTCGGCCTTATGCTTCTTCTCATATTTTCTCCACAGAGCGAAGAGCCCTGGAATTCCGGGCAGCTTTTGTCTAGGGTAGGGGGTATGGATTTTGAAACACCTCACGGTAATAAAGTAGGAGGAAGTCCCCCGCTTGCCCGAAAACAGGAGTTGGTGAACCTACGGGCCCTAGCTACAGTCTACTGCCGTTCATGGAAACACCGTAAACATTACATACACAAACAAACAAACAAACAAACAAACGTACATTATAAGAAACCCTTATTGATTGTTGAGACAATGTGGAAACATACTGATTCCTGCGGCTCGACTCTATCTTAGGAACTTGTCTATGTCATAAAATAAGGCCCGTGCATGTGGTAAAAAATATGTAGGTTTTGTTATCTACGTATTTTCATACCAGAATTTGAGAATTGAAAAACTAGATTTGATGTAGGTTTTGATATAGGTTTTCGTAATAGCCTACACTTGAAGTTCAAAACATGTCTTTTTCTTTTGGACCTTTAGGCTTTTTTATTTTATTAATTGGCAGAGAAGGGACAACCACACCACAGATCCTAGAGATGATAACGCTGGTTATGTACGCGGTGGTTAAGTATTCGTAGGAATAGAGGGCAGGGAATCCTAGTTAGTTATTAATTGGTCTCTCGTTCTTACAAAACTGCTCATCCAAGTGGTATGCATCTCAAAGTATCTGGAGTCCTTGTATTTGGAAACATTTGAAAAAAGGAGGCATGTTTCAATCGAACTACAGCTTCTTTGTTTTAGTGGTTTCAAGAAGAAAAGAATTGATTCACTGGTAGTTTGTATCATCAAAGCAAAAGGGTTCTGTATAGGATATTAATTTTGAATGCATGCACTAGTCGATAACATTAAGGCACAAGTTATAAATACGTTGATGCAATGCAGTTACAAAATAGATACATAGAATATGTGATTTTGAAATATGATCTTTTTACATGCATCTAATATGTTATCAAAATATCCATCTAACAGAAGATACTCAACCAAAACATGCTTTCAGCCTCAGTTTCGGTCTCACTCTTCACGTGTCCTGCATTCGCGACTTTGATTTATATTGAGGCAAATAAGTCATGAATACATGGGCTTCATGGTGGAAAATAATCATAGGCTTGGATTTGTACATTAATACTGTGTCAAATTGAAGGATGACAGAGCATTAAGTATGAGTCTGAAAAGTTTAAAAAGATTTTTTCGTTTTCATATGACTTAAGTTAAGGTTTGGCTTCCGCTTATGTGCGTTCCTCGGGCTTTTTCCTCCTGATTGAATAATATGCCAGATACCTCGGCACTACAAATAGAACAATAAGCATTCCAATATTAAAACTGATTCCGCCTTGTACTCCTAAAGATTCCATTATGTCAGAAGGAGACGCAAATTCAGTATTTCCATCACAAATCATCAGAACTCCACTTCCATCACATGGAACAGGTTTATTGAACACGATTTGGCGGCACGCATCAAATGCATATTTGAATGGTGACAAATATTTGAACCACAACATGAAATTGGGGATGTTTTGAACAAAAAAGCCACCTATTACCATCAATAATACTGCCAGTACAACAAGTACTGCCATTGCTTCCTCAGGATCTGAAAAGACTGCTCCTACTAATAGACCAACAGATTCACCAGAAATGGCAGCAAGAAGAATACAAATAAGGGTGCCCAAGAAGACCCAAAAGTTGTTGTTGATCCCAGCAAGAGAGTATGATAGTACCAAGTAAATGGTTGGAAGAATCATTGTGGTTGGTAGCTCACTACAGGATTTAGCAATAAAGTATGCGGACAAGTGGTAAGACCCACTTGCTCTCTCTTTGCTGATGATCAAGGCCTCTTTAGGATAACTAAATAGCGCACCAAACATTGTTTCAATAAGTTGAAAAGTGATGGTGAAGAAAAAATACCCATCTCTATCAGTGACAGTACTTTCAGAGTACGGTAATTGATACCATATGAAACCCATGATCAATCCAACAACAGCTGATTTCAAAAGGTTCACCTTCGTAATCACAGCCGACCTTGCATTCCTCATTGCCCTATGGTTGAGTATAAGAAACTGGGTGACCCATGAAGTGTTGAATTTTGTGCTTGAATTTTTCAAGAAAATGTGATGACTGAAAATTTTTAAGTCATTTTTCATTTCATTCCTTGTGGACTCTGTATGAGTTTCTTCATCCCAGGACTCAATTAAATATTGCCTAGTTTTACTGTGACCGAGCATATTCCCAAACTCTTCATCTGGATCTTTTTTCTCTTCATTTTCATCGCCATCAATACCAATAATACTGGAACTATCTACTACCAATACATCCATCCAATGATCTGCAGCATTGTATCCACTTGGACAAGCAAGTTCTTTGTCTTGAAGATAGGCCATACTTTGAAGGGGAGTTCCATAGTATACAACATGACCCTCAGCAAGCATAATTAACTTGTCAAATGATCTAAAAACAGCAGAACTAGGCTGGTGAATGGAAGTAATAATTGTTGTTCCATTCTGCTTCGCAAAATCCTGCAACATGTTCATGAGCGCCACCGCAGAAGTAGAATCCAATCCACTTGTAGGTTCATCAAGCAAAATAACTTGTGGATCTGTCAACAATTCTGTTCCTATATTAACTCGTTTCTTTTCTCCTCCAGAGAGTAGACGGATCGGAGTATCCGCACATTTTTCCAAGCGCAATAGGGCCATAATTCGATTCACTTCACGATGTTTCTCGGACTTCTTTTGCATGGATGGAAGCCTAAGTAAGGCTGTGTAAGTCAACTGCCAAGAGAAAAATAGTAGATGAATGTTAATTATGACATGATTACATTCCTTAAATTCTTCAAGACAAGTTTCTTACCTGGTCTCTTACAGTCAAGTGATCGAAAAAATAATCAGCCTGCTTGATGTACGCAACCTTTCTTTTGAATTTTTTCATCATTGATTTTTCAACTTCAATGCCATTTACAGTCAAAGTACCTTGCTGATAAACGCTTCTTCCACTCAATGCGTCTAGCAAACTAGTCTTTCCTGACCCAGAAGGCCCCATCAATGCCAAAACTTCACCTGGAGAAGCAGATCCAGAAATGTTATCAAGAATGATCTTGGTGGAGGCCTTCTTTTTTCCTTTTGTAGGAACCGAGACAGATTTCCCAGCAATGGAAGTTTTCAGAAATCCAGACTTGTCTTCTGCAATTTGCACGGTTTTTGTAATTCCAGACCAACGAAGTACACATGCTTCTTCTAGCTTGAAGTCTTTTACCTGCCTGTTTTCGATAGACATGATTGATAAATTAAAGGTATGATATCGTCTTCGTTATTTCGAACCAACAAGAATATTTTGTGTGCTTGACAAAAATTCAAGCAATAAATTTGTTCCTATTTTGACATGGAATTGTATATAATTGTGCCATAACGTTGTATATAAGGATGGTACTGTATGAGTTGATTTTTGTGGAATTCATAGCGTGATAAACCTTCCATCATTTCTGCACATTCCATCCCTCAAACGCAAAGGCGGCTGCTATCCGTTTTTTTTTTTGAGTGGTCATTGCTAGCACATAGAATAGAGACCAATATGTAATTCAAATGAGTTTTGGTCGTGCGGATGTGTCAAACGTGCAAAAGGTGGATTTGACATCTTACTGAACAAGATTTGCGCAGAACTGAAAACATCCATAATTCAAAATATTTTAGTCCGTAGTCTTTTATGTAGGATTTGTATGGAGATATTTACATCAATGACATTATTTTGAAACACGACAAAGGGCCAAACAAGTTTTAGGCAATACATTTTCCATCCAAAGTTCCAAACACGTCATCCGTGCACTTGACAAATCCAACATGAAAACTCCAATTACACCTAATACACCAAAAGCCCAGTGCAGTAGCATCAACCTACGTAGCCCTACCCAATATACCGTACGAACGCTACGGTAAGCAATACACTCTCCAGTGTAAAAATCCTTAAGGTAACCTTAACTACTACTTAACAATTATTATTTTTAAAAAGCAAATGCGAGATGTCCAACAAGCGCCACATTTTACCAACTGGGGAACTTGAACGGCATGGAGCAACTACTTTATTTTCACAAGAAAACGATGAAGATTCTTTGAAGATTCCGATTGGAATATCCATTTGCAATTGGGAAATCAGTAGTCATGGAGAATGCAGCATAGGTAATGAACAACAAATGGATGATCTCGCGTCAAAACTTCAAAGTGCATCCATATCAACAAATAACCATGCCACAGTAGATAATGAAGAGAAACAGACACCCAAACGATTATGCCCTCCTGAAATTGTATTTGTAAAGTCACATATTACTATCCGATATAAATCTTTGGAATTATTACGATTTGATGCAACTTCTGCTCTTTTAGAATGGGCGCGTGCTCATCAAGACATTGATAATGAAAACATCGCATCAAAATCTTCTTATACAGGAGTTTCTGTGATTAAAACAAAGGATGCACAACTTTGGAAGAAGAAAAGAGATGCGGGTACGAGCAAAAATCCTACTGCAGTAGTAGACAAAAATAGTATGATCGATCCTTTCAATTCCCGTCAGAGAATAACAAACACGACCTTAAGTACTGCAGTGGAAGAAGACTATTTTTCAAATTCAGCCATTGGTACTAGTCGCGAATTTAATTTTGATTGGACATATTCTACTCCTTACGCTGGCTCTACAAACTTTACAGGATTTAATCCAAACACAGAAACAACTTCGATTTTATCTTTGCCAGGTCAATGGAAAACTATATCCGAAAGTGGAATCCAATCTAAAATGAATCTCTTAACTGATACAACACAACCAATATTATACTTTCATGAAATCAATTTCTATGAAGATGATTTACACGATAATGGAATCGTTTCATTATCTCTCAAAATGCGCGTCATGCCTACATGTTTCTTCCTGTTATGTCGATTATATGTTCGTGTAGATCACGTGTTGGTTCGTTGCAGAGACACACGAATATTTCATGAATTTGACCACCATGATGCAGAAAAATTAAATATTTATAGAGATGTTTGCTGGAGAGAAGCGAAGTGGAACGAATTAGGACAATTAGGTTTACCTCAAGATATAAGAATGTGGATGGATGCCAATGAGAGATCACGCGGACAATCTGACGTGCATAGAATACCTCAAAATCTGCCAGGGCAATCAGCACACTCAGCAGTAAATATTAGACAACAGCAACAACAACAACAACAACAACAACAACAACAACAACAGGGAGCTATTTTACATTCACTGCTAAGTAAATTACCGCTTATGCCTTTACCGAGTGATCTATCATCGTCTTCCTGTATCGAAATTCAATAATTCTGAAAAAAATTGACACGACTACTGATTACATTCTTGATATTATATTAGTAGGAATGTTTCAAAAGAGAGTTTCAAATCCATCGTAAAATTTATACGCGATTATCATACTTGACTTTCTTCATCTTGTATGAAAGGATATCTACAACAAGGACATTCATTTTATTGTAATAGCCAATCCATAATACAATCTCGATGGAAAACATGGGTACATTTTTCATTTTGAGAAAAGCTAATTACATCTCCAATTTTGTAGTCTCCTAAGCATATAGAACATAATGATGAATTATTCTTCTCCCTGATTGGAATACATGTCACAACCTATTCCAATTGAAATTATGTTAAAAACCTGTTAATTTTCAGCAACCTATTTTTCAAAAGAGAAATTTGCTCTCACATATTATATTAACTCTTCTTGACGCAAAGCATATCCTTGATCATCATTTTTCTCGACTCTGGTAGATAGCTGGAAACTAGAAAGGAATAGCAATTGTAAGCTCTCATGTACAAACTAATCTTGTTATTGGATCAATGTTTCTTACGATCTATGCTTAGACTTGGGGCACTAGGAAGGACCTCATCTCTCACGGAGTCATTTTGAATAGATTCTTTATCATATAACATTAAAACTGAAAGAAAGTATTTTGTGAGAATCAGGTATTGCAATGAATCTCGCTTTCGCGTATCCATACCATCGTTTCTGGATGAAACACGCCCTAATACACAGCAAGCCGCAGCTAACCTTGTGTCTCTTAAGCAGCAATAACAAATGCGCGCAATAAAATAAACTTTTATGCAAGGGATAATGATAAATCTATAATTTGTTGCAATATTTTGCCATGTGTGCTTCAGAGAGTACTCGTAGAAAATATTGGTAAAAGATTTAAGAAACTTACAAAAAAAAAGAATAGCAATTATTAATGCTCCACCACAAGCTTCGCATTCTGAATCTGTGAGGAGCTATTGCTACTGCGATTTTTGATGCTCCATAAGACATTGTAAATTCTTCATTACAAGTTTTATGATCACAAATGTTATATTGTTCTTTGTTATTCTAAATTAAAGATAATAAATAATATCAATCTTTAGTAATTAGTATTTAAGTGTTATCTTCTCAAGCGCTCTAGAAATGCAAGATAGAGATTGACACTTCAAGGTGGGAACTATAGTATCATGAGAAAATTCTTCTCATTCAATCTTAGTTCAAGCCGTGTGAATGAATTTTCCCGCAAGTTATTTTAGTATTTATGTATCTCGATCTTAAGAATCTTTTCTTTTCTTTTTTAGTAGCTCAGGATCGTATTTGCCTCTTTCCTCTTCATCTACTCTGTTAAAATTAAGTGGAAGCAAAATGGACTAAGAAGTGAAATTTATTCTTACTTGTGTACACAACATTCAATGTTGATATAGTGTCATTTTTCTCTATTCTCTCTAGAGATTACATGATCGCATAAATCTAATTAAGAAAAAGGTCATCTGAAACAAATATTGAATATGATTAGTCTTTGTGTCAAAAAATTCTATACCATCATGTAACACTTTTTCTCCTTTTTAAATTTTATGAAAAAAATAGGAGAACAGTTTGTGGGTATTATAGTCTTCTATTCTAAATTTTGAATTTCTCATTTCACTCAGTGACTTCAATTTATATATCTTGAACCTCGTCATCATGTTTGTTCCAAAGCTAACTAATGAAAATGAGAAACTGCTGTCTTTGTATGTGAATGTATTCAAACCTATGTAAATTACGTATTTTGAGTTCAGCACTTGAAGGAAATCCAAGGAGCACAATTTGGTGCTCGTGGCTTGCATGCCCGTCTTGGAAGTAGATTTATTCCAATCAAGCCTATTCTCTCCTTGTCTGCATTGGCTTTCCCAAATAAATAATCTCCCACCAGTAACATAATGGCAACACTTGCAGAAAATGAAGAAATTGGTCTAGCTATCGTAGGATGTGGTCAAATCGTGACACATCATTGTAAAGCTCTTGGTGCGGTTGGGAATATACGTATCAAGGCTCTCTGCGACCCCTCTCAAAAACGAAGAGATATTATACGCCAGATATGTCAAGACGAAAATCTATTGTCAAACGAAGCTGTGCAAGAATGCAATAGTTTAGAACATTTGCTGAAAAACTATCAGGAAATAAGTGATCAATGTCAGGTAGTTTTCATCGCTGTTCCACATGATTTGCATGTTTCTATTGCCACCACCGCATTGGACGCTGGAAAGCATGTGGTGTTAGAAAAACCGCTTGCTCCTAGTTTAAAAAGTTGTCATGAGCTCCAAAAAACTTCTCTAAAATCCCAGGGAATGCTTATTGTTGCTGAGCAAAGTCCTTATTGGCAAGAAATAAAAAAGGCAAAGGAGTGCATAGAAATGGGCAAGATAGGAGACTTAGTTTCTGCAGCATCCTATTATTATGAAAGCATGCGAGACAATGTTACATCCGGTTTAGATGCAGATGGTGGATTGGGTTGGAGATGTTCACTGGACAGATGCGGTGGAGGCATTGTAATCGATGGCGGATTACACTGGATGCGCCCGTTGAGAGAATTATGTGGGGATGTTTTAAGTGTTGTAGGAGTAACACAAAATTGCGAACCAGGACTTGGTTTGGAGGGAGAAACATTGGCACACGCTTTATTTAAAATTAGGAACAAGCACGCAGATGGGAAAGAATTGCTTGCAACTTTCAGCGCAAATATGATGCATACTGCTCCTATGTGCCATGATGATGCTCCTTACTTTAGACTCACAGGGACCAAAGGTGAAATAATCGTTCCAGGTACAGGATTAAATCCAGATGGTGGAGGAGGTCTTCGCATATATGATGATGAAAACCCAAAAGGCAAGGATTTGTTTCCAAAAGGAAGACAGGGAGGTTTTTTTTTAGGGTTTCAGGGTTTATGGCATTCTGTGATAAAGAATTTACGAAAAAATGATAGAGCTAAAGCACAAAGATCTGTAAGAGATGCTGCTGCGGATGTGGCTTTGGCAATGGCAATTTATAAATCGTCCAAAAGTGGACAATGGGAAAAATGTGAATTATTTGATAATTAAAATGGAATTTGAAAACGTTTCTTTTTGGTGCAGACATCCAATGATGCAATAACTCAGTTGTATTTTGATTTATTATTTACATTCTATACAGTCCTTTTTGTACAAAGTTTTTATTTTTCTTAACAGAATAGTAAATGATATCGTTATTGTCATGTTGTTCCCTTTTTAGGAAAGGATATTAGAGGAGCTTGGACTCATAAAATACATAATAAAAATAAAAACTCAAACAAAAGATTTCAAAGTAAGGTTTCTTCCTCCTTTCGTGACAATTGCCTACTCAAAAGCACGAGCTTAAACGAAAATTAATATCTGCCCCTGAGAAATTCAACGCCTCTTTTTACAACTCATTTTTTCAAGACTGGTTGTTGAAGATCAAAGTGCGACGAGTATCCAAACTTTCATCATATTTCTCATAGAATTCCTTAAGTACCAATGCTGATCATGTAAATAAAATGAATTGCAACATTTATTTAAAAAACAATCTAAATATTATTTCTATATTGTCTTCTATCTATCAACGACAATCTCATACAGTTCAAAGCGATATAATTATTGAAAGTGAAATTACAATTTTTCAAAAGTACGTTCCTAAATAAGAACATATCACATGTATTACTTAATAAGAATTCAAAATGTAGTCAGGCATACTCCGAATGACACCATATTGACACTTTTAGTTAATTTTAAGTAAACACAAATCTATCTCAATGAATAGAACAAACATGATCAAGGCCTCCTTACTAGACAACTTACAATCCACACGAATCAATAATTTTTACATACGTACCAAAGTCGACACTATTTAAAAGTTCTTTTACGTCATACATATGGAACATTTTGTTAAGTAATTTAGCTTGTAATTCTTTTTTGTGTTCACATTCTATCTCATCTGTAGCATTTTCCTCTATCGGATTCAGCGATTATTATTAGTAGAAGAGACACGAAATAGATCAAATTGGCAGACATTATTCCACGAATAAAGTCTCGGCCCTGTTGTTGATCCTTGAGCAATACCCGATATATTTGACAGAGACAAGTTTCACACTCAAGCAGCTCGCATCATTCCTCTTCCTTCTTGTTGGAGAGATAGCTGAAACGCAATTTTGGTTTGAATATTGGCAGTCGTAAACTCTATACGAGAGTGGTACCACACGACTTTTGGATCAAACTAAACAAAAAAGTCAACTAACCTTCCGGCGCCAAATTCAATTTCGAAAATAATTTTGTGCAATAAGGATTGTGATAAAGAAAAAATACAGTTCAAACATCAGGGATAACACATGGAAGTAGGTGCAAATGTATGGTGCCGCGACACCGAGAGCGATGAAGCTTGGATTCTCGCGGAAGTATCAGAAAAAACTCCTGATGAACTCAAACTTTTTGATTTGAATGATACTACTAATGTATTCTCAAGGCCTCGAGTCAAAGTAGAAGGAGATAACGAGGAGGAAGGGATAATAACAGTAAAATATGAGGGCGTAGAATTGGCAAATGCAAGGTTATCGGACGAAGAGAAAGCTGAGGGGAAAGATGATGATTTGATTACCTTACCGCATTTACATGAGCCTGCTCTCCTGCACGCTGTTGCAGAAAGATTTTTCAGCGATAAAATTTACACGTGGACTGGACCTGTACTCATTGCAGTGAATCCGTTTATCCGACTACCTCTGTATACCAACGTAAGTTATGTCTTCGCTCTCTTTTTTTATTCTTACACCAATTCAATAGCTGATCATTTTGCATAACCCACAGAACATTTTAGAGCAATATCGTCGAGAAGGTTTGCTGAGATCTCAAAATATCCAAACCTCGGATGCAGCACTTGGCCCTCATATATACTCGATTGCTGATCGTTCTTACCGTCAGATGATGGCAGATGGAAAAGGCAAATCTCAATCTATTCTTATTTCAGGAGAATCAGGTGCTGGAAAAACAGAATCAACCAAAATTGTTATGCTTTACCTTACGACTTTAGGTAGTAATGCTTCTGATTTAAATGAAGAAAAGAAAGAAGAAGGTACAGTAATGGAACGAGTATTAGAGAGTAACCCTATTTTAGAAGCTTTTGGAAACGCAAAAACGCTCAGAAACGATAACTCTAGTCGCTTTGGAAAGTATATCGAATTAGGTTTCTCACGAAGAGGGATGTTACTTGGTGCTAAAGTTCAAACTTATTTGCTGGAAAAGGTTAGACTGGGTTTCCATGCAAGCGGAGAAAGAAATTACCACATTTTTTACCAAGTTGTTAGGGGAGCAAGTGAGGAGGAAAAGAAAAAGTTTGGCTTTCATGATGGTATAACTGGCGGTTTGGAACTTGCTGCTTACTTCCATTTTACCGGGCAAGGAGGAGCTCCGCAGCTTCGGGAATTTACAGACGAATCTGGATTAAAGTATACTATTAAGGCTATGAGATCAATGAATTGGAGCGAAGAGAAGATTGACACTGTAATGAGCATAGTAGCTGGATTATTGCATTTAGGCCAAGTGTCGTTCAATGGAGTTGATGGTGAAGGAGGTGAAATTGCTGACATTGCAGATCTTGAAATTGTTGAACTTTCTTCGAAATTGCTTGGTGTTGACATAGAGAAGTTTAAATCTGCATTGACTGAAAAGAAATTAGTTACGAGAGGAGATGTTATTACAATGCAGCTATCTCCCAGTAAAGCTTGCGATGCACGTGATGCCTTAGCAAAGACAATATATGGAGCATTATTTCTTTGGGTTGTAGAACAAGTAAATAAATCTATCAAGTGGGAAAATGACAATGAGGTCCGAAGCTCCATAGGAGTTCTGGATATTTTTGGTTTTGAGAGTTTTGCAGTTAATTCTTTCGAACAACTTTGTATCAACTTTACAAATGAAGCTCTACAACAGCAATTCAATAAGTTTATTTTTAAAATGGAACAAGCAGAATACGAATCTGAGAAAATTGATTGGGCCTTCGTATCCTTCCCAGATAATCAAGACGTGCTGGACTTGATACAAAAGAAACCAACTGGTATTTTGTCAATGCTTGATGATGAATGCAGGGTAGGATCTCGTGGTAGTGATCGTAACTGGGCAAATAGAATGTTCAAAGAATATATTCCAAAAGGGAATATTTCAGAGGATAAACGATTTAGTGCCACTGCTGTCCAGAAAGGTCGCTCTATTTTCTGTGTAACTCACTTTGCTGGAAGAGTTGCATATTCGGCTGAAACTGGTTTTTTGGAGAAAAATAAAGACGAAATTCCTTTGACTTGTGAAGAAATGTGCGTCACTGCACCTAGTCAACTAATACAAGATTGTTACGAGATCCAGCGTAAGTCAACTGCTGAAGCAAACACTTCAAAAAGAAAAAGCTCTGCTGCGAAAGCAAAAACTGTTGGTCAACAATTCAAAGAGCAATTAGCTGTACTGATCCAAAATGTGGAAAAAACAGAACCGCATTACATAAGATGTTTGAAGCCGAATGACGCAGCAAAACCGAAGCTTTTAACCCGCAAACGTCTCACAGAACAGCTTCGATACGGTGGTGTGCTTGAAGCTGTACGTGTAGCTCGTATGGGTTATCCAGTTCGATTGCCTATGACATCTTTTTTTCAGAGGTATCGTATGCTTTTACCGTCTGTTCCTGAACGCACTCTTCCATGGAGCGCCGATGGAGGAAATGCACAAAAGCTTTGTATAAAGTTAGTTGATAAGCTTTTGGAAGAAGGAGCGAAAGAAAAAAAAGCTGGCGGACGAGGAGCACCATCTGATGCTGATTCTAGAGCAGAAATGATTCGTAGGATGCAAACCCAACCATACCCAATGACATTTCCAAAAAGTGACGTCCAGTTGGGATTAACAAAAGTTTTCATGAGAAAACCACCACACGACTCATTGGAGTCTCATAGAGTCTTTCATCAAAATGCATCCAGCACACATATTCAAGCCATAGTTAGAGGTGCCCATGAGTGCAGACGATACTTAATGCTAAAAGCAGCCACTGCGATGGTGCAAAGAGTTTACCGTGGATATAAAGGCAGAGCAAGGTATGTATGGAAAGTTTACGAAAGTTATGTTTCTTTATAAAGATTTTGAGCTAAATATATATATTTTCTACTGCATAGATGGTGGTTTTTGCGTGAACAACAGGCAATCTTACTCCTTACAAAGACATTCCGCATGCTTTTGGTGAAGAATCGCTACATTACTGCTAGAAAAGGAACAATACAATATCAATCGCTTTATCGTGGCTATGTCTGCAGAAAAAACCTCGCCGCTATTAAAATTCAAACACATTATCGTATGTATAAATGTCGTTCTCTTTACCGAAACCTTAAGAGTGCCACTATTGCTTTGCAATGTGCAGCAAGGTTTAAGGCAGCGAAAAAGATATTAGCAGCATTGCTCGGTGAACAAAAAGACATCGGTAAATTGAAAGAGAATAACGAAGCTCTGAAAATGGAAATGGCAAGTTTGAAAGCAATGCTCACCGCTCAAGCAGAAAGTAGTGCTAATCGACAGGAAAACCAGTTAGAAATTGAAGAAAAGAAGAAACGTATTGTTGACTTGGAGAAACGCGTTGCAGAGTTGGAAAAGAAACTTGAGAAAGAACGTGCAATCGTAGCTAAATTGAAGAAGCAAATGGAAGCGCAAAAATTGGAAGCAGAGAAGCAGATCAATTCTTTGAGACAGAGAGAACCAGAAACAATTGTAAAGGAGGTTGTGAAAGAAGTGATTAAGGAAGTTCGAGTACCTCAGAGTCCAAAGAGTCCCAGACGTGAGATTGTGACCAAAATCGTCGAAGTTCCTCAACTTTCTCAGGCACCTCTTGCACCTCTTACAAATACTATTGACCCCGAAATTATTGCGGAACACGTTCGTGAGATTGAACGCTTAGAGATGTTATTAGAGGCTGAAAAGAAAAAGCGTTTCGATGCAGATGACGAAATAGCTCTTTTACGTCAGGAAATGCTCAATATTCAATTGACCGCATCTGAACCTAGACCAGCGGCACAATCTATGCTAGATGAGGAAGAAGTGTTGAGTACTCCTAAAGCTTCAACTAATCTACATGTAGTAATTGAAGATACAGAGGAAGGAAATGAAGTAGAAAGCGATGCAGTTGAAAAGATTCAAACACTCCGGTACGTTTTTTTTGATCAGTGGTTTTTGTTTTTTTTAAATTTTTATGCGTTGAGCATTGCTATATTGAAGTCAAACTATTTTTGATTGTTTCATAATGTTTTGAGCATCTTTTTATGTTGCTGTCTACGAGTTTAATTCACCCTGGATAATTGCTTTTCAATTTCAGATACGTTTTTATTTTGTTTGCTTTGACCGCGATTGCTTTATACATGACAGCGTTTGCGCTTTGGAATCGTATAGCGAAACGAAGCGCAATGCTTCAATCTGCAAGGAATTCACTGATTCTCTATTGATTGTTGTTCATGAATATTTTTACTTGGGTACTAATCTACTTATTTGCCACGATATTTATTTCGCAAATTATTTCAAATCAAAGTGTTGAAAATAAATCAGTAACAGAAGAATTTGCACCTGAAATTACTGGGTCCGAAGAAAAAATAGATGCATTGCCAAAGAAAACTTCAATTGAAACGAAAAAAATAGTGAAGCCAAGTATTGAGGAAGATAAGAAGGAAGATGAAGAGATGAAGCAGATCCGCGAGGAGTCAGTCACTCCAGAGGTACTCAATGCGTTATCTAAACTTGGAGTGAAAGGTGCAGAGCAAAATCGTGTCTTTGAAAAAGCAAAAGAAGAAAAGCCTATGTTACTGAAATCTCCATCTGAGTATTTCCCATTAGTGCGAAGAGGTTTTGCGATGTCACCAAGTGATAAAGGCAATAAAGAGAGTGAAGTCATGTCTGTTGGATGGAAAGTTGAAATTACAAACCGAAAGGAAAGGGAAGAAAGTTTACGGTAAGATTCCAACATAATTCTACTCAACTTGAAATTATTTAATTTTTCTAATGTTTCCGGTTTTGTTTACAATTCGAAACAGTGATGAGGCTCACCGTTTTGAAGCTAAATCTAGAAAATTTTATGCGAATCTAGAAGAAGGTGTGGAAGTTACTCTATGGCAAATGAATCGTAATAGTGAAAGTAGAGAGCTAAGTTATGAGTTTGTGCTTAAAGCTGCACCAACTATGATGAAATTGCACAAAAGAGGTGATATGCTGTTGCAAGCAGTACTAACATTTAATTCAAGAGGTGGATACTTCAGCAAAGCACTTGGTCGAGGTAAATATCTCATTCTGTATTTCGGTTTGTAAATTTACAATGCTTTGCACTAAAACTTTATGCTCGTATATGCAAAATTATGTAAGCAGAAAAGTCAATGATTGATCCACTTGCTTTGCATGAAATTCTTGAGGTCAAGGCAGGATGCTTTAGTTTTGATAGTCACGAGCTTCCTACGTCTGGAAAGATGACTGCAAAAAATAAAGATGGGAAACACTCGAGTTTATTCTTAACATTGAAAGCATCACCAACTCCAGTCGCGTCAACGAGGTTATATTATGTCAAATTCAAGTCAAGATCTGCGCGTAACGATCTTATGAACGGATTGAGAGGACTTTTAGCTGATGTCCAGATACACGAAGGTGTTAGTGTCTCCACGATGCATGATCCAAAAAAGAATCCGAATGCAACAGGTAGAAGGCGAATGCCCAACGCCAATAGTAAAGACGCCCATGATAATACAAACCTCCCAGGTGAAGCTAAGGGAAGTGATGGCCCAGAAATACTTGTTCCTCTTTCAGAGGTTCATAAAGCATTGAACAAGGAACGACAAAACTATGATCGCCTGTTATTGTTGATGCTCCAGGGAGATCCAGACCTCAAAGAAAAAGAAGAAGAGCTTCTAGCTCTCCGAGGAAAACTGAATACGGCAATTTCAGAATCCGAAGAAAAGGATAGAGTTCAAGCCAATGATTCTAAGCTTATTATGCAATTAAGTAAAAAGCTTGAAATGCTTCTAATGGAGAACGAAGATTTACGCGATCAAAATGATAGGCTGAACAGTCGTCTAGTTGCAGTAGAATGCGAAAAAATGAATTTGATGACATAGTTCGAAATGATAAATTACTTGGAACATAATATAAAAATTTACTCCTTCTTTGTTTTTTTGTTTTGTATTGCATGTAGCGACATTTTTCGCATGAAGAATCCAACCAAAATTTTAGCAGTGCTCACGCACAAAAGAAATGTTATAGCCAATTTTTTTTGGCGGATCTGACTTGTGATCTTACACAAACTTTGCAAAATTGTATTCTTCTCTTCTTGAGTACATCGAAATTCATAGGCCACACATGCTTCTGTTACGACTCCTTCCCGGAAACTTCCTACATCAACCTCAGGAAGATAACTTGATTTGAATGTTCTTGACCAAAATTTCCTAAAGTTGTTTGTGTCTTCATTATGGTTTATTACATTAACTCCCGGAATCTTCTTACTCCAGCTCGTGTCTAAACGAGTAAAGTCATAGTGGTATAATTTCGCACGAATTCTGGAATACTTGAGATTACCTCTTTGTAATTCAGGTTCATTTAATAAATCCAATACAGGAGGACATCCTTTCAAAATTTTTACAACTAGACTGAGAAACCATGGATTTTGGTTGTAATTACCAAGAGCTGCAAACCACATCTGCCAATCAAGTCTAGGTTGATGAGGGGCCATTTGCCATGGAGATTGATCTACATCACCTGGCTTCCATTTAAAATTAATTTCACTCCATTTTCCCTCAGCATTTTGAGAAGCTCCAGAGGAATCAACAGCTAGTCCCTCCAAAATAATTTCCGGACGAGCCACAATTGAAGGTGGCAATCCAGCCCAACCATATAGCATTCGAAGTTCTTGACTTTGTTGGAATCGAAGATATTGAGTTTGATCAATACCTACTCCAGTCATACGACGAAATAAACCGTATCCACTTGAAACCTGATATTTTTGCGTTTTATTCCACAAGAACTTGAAGAATTCAGAACCTATAAAGCCATTTGACTGGAGGTTCGGAGTCAGAGAAAGTGATGGAATTGCAATCAAGCCAATCCAAAAAATACATATGATTCCCCTAAATAAGCTTTTGAATTTCTTTTGGGCGTACTTTTTTGAAATTGAATGCAAAATGGAGAAAGAAAGGAACACCCAGGTAACAACTATGGAAATGGGAATACATTTCTCAATGAGAATGTTACATTCTTTTCTTGTAAATATCATTGTTATGTTCAAATTAGCCCATAAAGAAGAGGGATGATCTGCTTCTACTAATTCAATTTTGAACATTTTGTGGAAGGACCAAAGCAGAAGTAAGGTAGACATGAAAAGTTGAACTATGTTCCACTAAGCAAAAAGAGAAAAAATCAATGAGATAATATCTTTAAGGAAATAAAAAAAGAACATATTATTCAGAAAGTAACTTTGGTGCCACAAGATATGAACATTCTGTACTTACAATCCAGTCTTGTGTGACTTTTCTGCTTTTATCAGTCATTCGATGATCATCATCTTCGTGTGGGATCTTCTCAATTTTGCTTTGCTTGTCTTTTAAACAAAGTAAGCACAACGCGATAGTCAACGTATTAAAAAAATTGTAATTTCCCGTCAATATGATCATAATCTGTAAAAGGATATGCAGCTTAGCTCCAAAATCTCGAATCGTTTCAGTTGGTGCAATTAGTAAAAATGCCATGGGGATTTCAATCAATATAGTCATAGCAACAGAAAATCGAAGGAGGAATGGAGGAAGTTGATGGGCAAACCATGCCAATGGGCCTGGTAAGCATTGTGTGGCAAAATGGTATTCTAAAGCAGTAAGATTTTGCCACGTGGGGCAGTTGGCTTGTACTTTTACAACTCCACTCATGAACATGAGTTTGAATAAAAGATACCTTAAGGGCCAAGCTCCTATCGAGGCATTTAGTTTTCCCTGCAATCCAGGTTTTAGTTTTGGTGATGTCCATGGAGCAAGACAAAATGATACAGCGAAACCAGTTTCTATTAACAAAATGTCCCTAAAAGATTGAGATGATTTCGTGAGACGGATCTAATAAAATAAATATTGTTGGAGTGAATAAATAAAATTCTCACCATTGAAAAGAATAGAAAACTTGACCCAAAGTTCTTAAAAGTCCGTAAATTATTGTTAACATTAAAAAAACGGATCCATGTTGAGTTAGACCACTGTAATGTCAAAAGAGCATATTTGATAATGAAGTAAAAATAAAAAAGAAAGTAAGAATCTCATACATGATGTTTATCTAATTATGGAAAAAAATGAAAAGGGCCTTTATTTCATCATACCTTGCAATTAAAAAAGATAATGAAATGCCAAAAAGAAGGAGAATATCGCACAAAGTATCTGTATCGATCCAGCCCGGATGAACAAGTCGAGTGTATAGAAAAGGTGAAGCATATGGAAGCACTCGATGTGCAGGTTCTAATCCATATATGGATGATAAACCTGGATATTGAACATAATATGATGAAAAGGCAATGAGGAATATCAAGCCTAATAAAGAGAAAAATATTGATTCTTTGGACAAACTTGACTGCTGTAAACTTTTGGTTTGCATTTTTGGATTTGACATGCCATCAATTTTGAGGCGGGATGATTTTGAACAAGAATTTGTGAAAAACCAAAAAATATAATTTGCCAGGGAAGAACCCGGAACAGAACTGTCGAGTATGCTGTTTGTATCGTAAAAAATTTGAGATTATTTTATCCTAGTATATCATTCACGTAGACTAACACAATAATAAAAATAAAAATCGTCGACTCTACTCATTGCAGACCTCAAAATGGCGAATTTTGAACCTGAAGACGTTGATGGCTACATAAGTACGCTTCGAAGTGGGGAGTGCATAAGCGAACGTTCACTGAAACGACTATGTGCTACAGTATCAGAATTACTCGTGGAAGAAAGCAATGTCCAACCTGTCCAGAGTCCAGTCACAGTACGTTGAAAATGTTGAAAGCTTGTCTATTCCTGTCGTCTGCAACATCCAATATGATTCACAAGAACAAGGATTCAGTGATTTGAAACTCTCATTATTATTTTTATTATTTTTCTAAACACAGATAGTTGGAGATTTACATGGTCAATTTTTTGATCTGCTAAATCTCCTTTCCGATAGTGTTGGTGGATCTCCACCAGAAACAAGTTATGTTTTCATGGGAGATTTTGTAGATCGAGGGCATAATAGTGTTGAAACTCTGAGCCTACTATTATGCCTTAAGGTGTGTTTTGGAAAATGTGAAGTTAATTTTATGGTTAGGAAATAAATGTGAATCGAAAGTTGAACTTTACAGGCTCACATTCTATTCTTGCTTTCTATACGATTCAAAATACCTTCAGGTAAAATATCCTGCCCATGTTACATTGTTAAGGGGAAATCATGAAGTAAGTTCTCTTTGTCAATAATTTACTGCATTCAAATATTCAGAGACTTTTCTCATAGCAATTTTATATACACATCTTTATAAAAGAGTCGTCAAATCACTCAAGTATATGGGTTTTACGATGAATGCCTACGAAAGTATGGAAATGCGTCTGTTTGGCGATACTGTGTGTCAACCTTTGACTGTTTTACTTTAGCAGCTATTATTGATGGTAGAGTTTTATGTGTACATGGTGGTTTGAGTCCTGATATTCGCACTCTTGACCAAATACGTTCCATTGATCGACAGCAAGAAATCCCACACGAGGGAGCATTTTGTGATCTAGTATGGAGTGATCCAGAGGATATGCTATCGGATTATCCTTGGCAAATTAGTCCACGGGGGGCAGGCTATTTATTCGGGGCTAGAGTTACGGATGAATTTAATCAAATAAATGACCTGGAACTCATTGCGAGAGCTCATCAGCTCGTTATGGAAGGGAAGAAGTATCATTTCCCTAATAAGAATTTAGTCACTGTTTGGAGTGCCCCTAATTATTGCTATAGATGTGGGAATGTTGCTGCAATATTAACTTTGGGTGAGAATGGAAACTTGACTGATTTAGATAATGAAGGGAAAAAATGTGAGGATGAGTATTCGAATGAAGGCAATGAAAATAGGAATTCAACAGTCAGTCAAACTTTTAAATTTTTTACAGAGACCGAACAATCCGTATATGGCCCGAAGGGCGAAGAAAGAACACAACTTGTACCATATTTTCTATAATCAAAAGTAAATACATTAATAATCTTATTGCTGCAAATCCAACTAGCATTCTCCTTTATATATACTTTGGCGAGATTGTTTTTGAAATGTTTTATATTTTTCTGTGGGTTGTTTTTTGTGCCCCTTGCATTGATGTTGTAATTAGCAACTCAGACTCTAATTAAAAATATCGCACAAAATCTCACTTTGGAATGGCCGCAAAGAATCGTAATTGATTTACGAAAAAATGAGTGAAAGCTTATCAGCGCTTCGAAGAAGCCGCAAACTAAGGAGAAGGCTTGAAGAAGTCGGAAGCAGCTCCTCTAGTGATGATATGCATAGAACATCGGAACCCCTGCTGGATTTTAGAATGAAAACACCCCAATACCCCAGTTGCGTTCGAAGAAGGTTAAGACAGAGAAAAATGACAGAAAGAGAAACAAAGGAAGAGGATCTTCGTGAGGGAAATAAATTGATAGAAGATCTTTTTAAAACAGGCGGTGGATCGTCTTCAGTTGTTGTAAACAGGCAGAGTGAATCTGCAAAAACAACTTATACTTCATCATCATCGCATTATTCGAAGGATGAGAAAAAAACAACAGGAGATGAATTGGGAACAAACAATGAGATCCTGAAGATGGGATCTACTCTCTCGCAAGTTGAAAAGGAAAATCTGGAAATCCTTGAGCTAACGAAACTCTGCGCTGAAACAGAAACAATAGATGACATAAAGCGAGCAAAAGTAGACGAAGAGGATCCAGACACGGATACAAAATATCATTTTACAAATAGATTCAACTCAGATTCAGACTATAAATACATAAATAATAATTGTAATCATGGGGATGCAGCAAATGAGCAAGAAAAAAATCTGCTACAGAGACCCGAAGAAAGTGAAAATGAATATTTACTAAGGCTAACTAAAGAAACAATCGATGAAGATTCAGAGACTGATGAAAAGCCGGAGAGATCGCAAAAAGTTGCAAAAAATCCACTCACACGACAGGAACGAGGGCTATCAGATTTTAATGATGCTATTGATCAGATTAAGTCAATAAATAAAGTACGAATGAGCAAACGAGGCAACTATAATGGGGACATATGGGATGATATAAGCAGCGATGATGAAATATGCGTTCGTTTAGACAATTCGCCACAAGAGAGGACAACAAAAAGAATAAAAAAAGAGTCTAAAAGACTTTTACTAAAAGCAGAATTAAATAAAAAATGCGATTCTAAAAGACAGGAAGAGAGCAATGACGAGGAATATAGCATTAGCGAACATGATTTAAAACCAAATATAGAAAATCCTAAGCTTGGTCCTCCATCTTCTCTTGAACCTCTTATTCTACAAAAAGAAAATCATGATGTTATATATAGCGTTCCAGCTTCCATCAACCGTTATTTACCGGAGTATCAAAGAGAAGGAATAATATTTCTCTTTCGTCATATAATTCAAAATAGAGGTGCTATACTCGGTGATGATATGGGTACAGGGAAAACAGGTAAGGCAACCATGCTGAGATTTTTATTTTGCATCAAAATATTGCTAAGCACATAATTGCATTTTTGCAGTCCAAATTATCGCTTTGCTTGCAGCATTGTTGAAAAAAACGGGCACTGGGAAAGACTTTCATGAAATTAAGTCAAGAATGAAGTCCTTCAGGAATGTAAGTTGTGTAGATGCATAATTCCATCGCAAAGTACAGTATGTAATAAGAACTTACAAAAATTGTGTATATTTACTATCAACTTCGCAGGCAAACAAGGATAGGAATGATAAGACGTTTATGACGAACAAAGAAGGTATATCACCTTTTGTAGAATCTTCTCGTCCGTACGCTCCAGTCTTAATTATTGTTCCTCCAAGTATTGTTGAGAACTGGTCAAATGAAGTGAGTCAAAAAAGTAAAAAATTGAATTTTTCATAATTTCTCTATCTCCATTTTAATAATGCAAAACTCCTGTTCTTTTTTCAGCTTGAAAAGTGGGGGCATTTTTCGTACAAAACATTACAAAGAGAGAAAATGGATGCCATCAAAAGCGTCCAGGATGGTATAACAGAGATTCTAGTCTGTGGGAAATCTTTTTTTTCGATGGACATGTATGAATCTATTTGCACGATTCGGTGGAAACTCATTATAGTTGATGAATACCACGAATACAAAAATAGTTCCACAACTGCATCAAGTAAATTATCGCATTTAAGAAAATATAGTAAGTGCCCTATTGTCGGTCTTACTGGGACTCTCATGCAAAACAAACATAAAGAGCTATGGACTCTAGTCAATATAATTCAACCGAATCTGCTCGGATCTTGGAATGATTTTCATCATAATATTGTCAAAGTTCTCAAATTAGCAAGGTAGGTCGATTGATTCTAGGCAAACAAAAAAGCTTGTTTCAGAAGAACATCAAATCCTCTCACAACAAATATATTTCTTTTCTTTTCCTAGAACTAAAGATGCAAAAAATGATATAATTACACTAGGTGAGAAGAGGGAACATGAACTGAAATCGGTTTTAAGACGCGTTTTCCTGTCGAGATTGAAAGAAGAAGTCTTGAAAGATGAGCTGACCGAAAAAACTGAGAAAGTTTTGTTTTGCGAATTATCAAACGTTCAAAAGCAAATCTATCAAAACATCCTTGCATTGCCTGACTATGAACTGCTTCGTATGTCGGTCTCACCTTGTGATTGTGGAGTTAATCAAAGGTATTTTTCTGAATATAAAAGATTAAAGAGTAAAAAAGAGCAAGCAGATTATAGCAGAAAAAATAAGCAGAATATAGTAGAAAGAAAGCACTGTTGTTACACTGTCCCTACTCTTTCTGATTCATCCAAAATAAACCCTGATGCTGTTATTTGGCGCTCAATGCATACTAATGATGAGCCATGTTCAAAGTGTCCAACATGTATATTACTACCTTGCTTTCAGAAGCTTTATGATTTGTGTTCGCACCCATCAATGTTGCAGGTAGTCCCAGAAAGTAGAAGTGACGAAAAAGGCTGCAAAACAAAAGAGCTTTTGAAATTTGCCAAGGTAGCTCTTACGCAGCCCATTTTATCTCAGCTTCCTGGAAAGTCCTACTATCGCCTAGGTGGAATAATGGATAATCACATGGAACTGTCTGGGAAAATGAAATCACTAGATATTTTACTCAACAAATACCAGAAAAGAAGAGATAAAGTTTTGATATTTTCCAATTCTACGGTCACTCTAGACATGATACAACAATATTCAAAAGCACGAGGTTTTTCTCATTTGCGCCTTGACGGACAAACTCCAACCAGGAAAAGGCAAGGCCTAGTTAATCAGTATCAAAATGATGAAAATTTGTTCCTGTTTTTGATATCTACGAAGGCTGGCGGGCTTGGACTAAACATAACTGCAGCGAACAAGGTCATCATATATGATGTTAGTTGGAATCCGAGTGCTGATAATCAAGCGCAGGATCGAGCATTCCGTATTGGACAGAAAAGAGATGTTGATGTGATCCGTCTTGTCGCAAGTGGCACAATTGAGGAGTTGAAATACATGAGGCAAATATATAAAGTGCAACAAAAGAACCAGGCAACCGAGTTTAGCAAAAACAAAACATCGCAGCAACGCATATTTCGAGGCGTTGAGGGGGTAAAGCATCGAAAAGGAGAACTTTTTGGTCTGGAGAATTTACTTCAATTCAAAGATGGTAGCTATGTTCTAGATAATTTATGCAAATCTAGAAAATTAGATGCACCAAATTCAACCATAATATACGAGCGCAAAGATGTTTTAAATGCTATATCAAATATAGATGCTGAAAGAGATGATGAGAAAGAGCTAGTTTCGCTGGAAGCCTCAAAAAATGCATTCGTATTAAAAGAATGCAATGAATATGAGGGAAGCAAACGGATCGAGGAGAAAAATGCAACAACTATGGATCATAATATGCTGTTGCTAGGTGACGAGAATGAAGATACAAAAAATTTTACTGAGGATGAATCTATATGTGAATTAGGAGCAGAAACGCAATTAGTGCTTAACGCTTACGACAAATTTGACAATGTGTCTGATTCAGATATGAGCGTGAGGAATTATTGTATGAAAAAGCAATCGGAACCAGAAAACAAATTAAATGCATTTAATCTTAATTGCATATCAAGGAAAAAAAATTCTTGTCATAAAAATAGCACAAAAAGCACACGCAGTAAGAAAAAGAGCAGCCCCCTCGAGCAGATAAATTATCTCGAAACTGAGCAAAATCGTCAAACTATGCATCAAAGAGATATTGATTCTGTTCCTAATTTCAATTTTCTCTTAATGGGTATGCCCGCTAAAAACGAATCAAAATTGGAGAATCTTGGCGTATACATCCCTCAATACGATTCAAGTGATATTCTTTCCTAACTGCTTGAACTGTTTGAAATTGCTTAGATATTACACTCATTATCTTTGCAAATTATTTATGTCTTAATTCATGAATCGAATAGAACTTGTGTAGCTAAACCATCGTTTTTTGCATATCTCCTCTGTATAAGAGATTATTCGAATTGATTTGATTCTATTTTTTTAATTTAAATGGCAAATCAAAATAGGAGTGAGTCCAAGAAAGTTCCATAATTATTTGTTCCCACAAACTCTAGTATTATATTTTGAGGCTACATTTGTTGCAAAGTTGATTGACATTTGGGATTAGACTGTCAAAGTGATTGAAATAAAACGAATCTGTCAAGTTGCATTCAATCAAATAGATCTCTATATTCAAGGACTGCCCATATCTTCAAAAACTCGGAACATTCTTTTGAACTCTTCCAAACTGCAACCACCATCTTCATCAATATCCAAAAATTTCATTATAGCTACGATTTCACTTTCCGGAAAATTTGGATCCAGCCTATGCATAATTCGTCGGACTTCATCGATAGCTAACTGACCTGAACCATCTACATCTGCTTCTTTAAATGCTTCTACTAAATCTTCTTCACCAAACCCTCTTCTCTTATCTACATTCATTTTTTTCACAGCTTTCTTGAAAATTCTTTTCCTGCACATATCCTGAAGTGATTCCAATGTTTCAGGTGATGCTTTCAAAAGAGCAAGGAAGTCTTCACCCTGCATTTCTTGCAATTTACAATTTTCAGAGGAACAAACTACTGTAGACCTAAATTTTGTTGAGAAAATCAAATCATGTAAATAAAATAATTTACTTATGATTGATGCACACAGTGTTCGATTAGACTTACGAACGTGGTCTTGTAAAAATCAATGAAGACTCTCCAAATGAATCACCGTTAAAGTAAGAATGAACCACAACATGATCATGAAAAACGTCAAGCCTCCCTTGAGGTAAAAGGGCCAATTAAATGTGAATTGTGTGTACATAATCAAAAGAAATATGCGTTTCAACAACCTACCTCCTTCTGCTTCATCAACAAGAAACATTGACTTTCCTTCATCCCCCTCTTGATATACCATTTCACCCTTTTTAAATTCACGAGTTTTCACGTTCGTTTGCAAACGAATTAGATTTTTCGCATATTTGAGTGACCTAGCTTTCCACTTAATTTTCAAATTATTTTTTGCTGTGCTTGAAGATGTGATATATCTATCATGAAAGGGGAAAAACTTCAGTCCGTAGTTAATCAAAATGTTAATCACAAAGGAAATAAAGAATAGCCTTACCTATCAAATTCTTCACGAGTTATTTTTATCGCGTCAACAGGTGTAGCACATTTGGCCATATTAAAACGAAAATTCTGCTCGTCCAAGAGACTTCCTTCACCAAAAAAATCACCACTTCTTAACAGGGAGACAAGCTGCCCTTTCCGTGTTTTAATTTCAACCTTGCCAGCGTTGATGAAGTACATTGCATCCCCTTTTTCACCAGCATTAAAAATAACATGCCCGCGAGGAAAGTGAGTGTGCTTTAGTCTTGAGAAAATTTTTGAGAAATCTGATAAAGATAATGTATCATTATTGTTGTCTTCGTCATCTAATGTTGCCATCACCATATCTTTACTGTCACTTGAAGATAGCTGGGAATTAGTCAATTTTCCCACGACACGGCCTAAATCCTCGGGGGAAACAAATCCTTTTCCTTCAGAATCAAACGCTTCAAAGGCACGTTTCATGATATCAGTGTGGTCATCATCAGTTTTAAAAACAGCCTCACTTAATGTTGCAGTACGGTTACCGTGTGCGACTAAAATAGCAAAAATACCAGCCTCAAGCTTTTGTCGTAATTCCTTGAATCGGGATAGCTTTTTGTCAGAATCAACCATTTTCGATTTGCTTGCCGTTACACCCCTAATCCAAGGGTGACTAAGCATTTCCTGTGCCGTCATGCGCTTGTAGGAGTCCTTTGTCATAAGTTTTTTTATCAGATCAACAGCAGACGGAGACAAATGTTTTGTAAGGCTTCCAATAGGAGGGTTGGGATTCTGCTTAATCCTTTCTTCAATCTCTTCATCTGTAGAAGTTCCTGTCAAATCAAATGGGTGAACACCACAAAGCATGATAAACAAAATAATGCCTACACTCCACAGATCGCTTTTTGCATCTGGAACGTTTCCTTTATGAAATCGTTCTGGTGACCAATAAGCTGTGGTCCCTGTTGATGAATGTGAAGGAGAGATTCTATCTTCACCATGATACATTTGTCTGTGCCAAATATCAACTTCGCCGGTCTGATTATTTTCGTCATTAACTACTGCACACCCAAAATCAATAATCTTAATAGTACCGTTGCTTTTTTTCTTTGAACATAGAAGAAGATTTTCTGGTTTCAAGTCAGCATGAATCACTCCAACACCATGCAAAAATGCTAAAGCAGAGGCAACTTCTTGCATCAGTCTTGCAGCATCTGCTTCGGAATATGCTCCATACTCGATCAGATGTTCAAACATTTCACCACCCGAAACTAGATCCAAAATAAGGTAGAAGTGGCTGTAGTCTTCATACATATCACGAAGGCCTGATATGTTTGGATGGCCACCATTGTCATATATACGTAACAAAGCATCAGTTTCAGTCCGGAAATTAGATGAGGACGTATACCGTTTTGATATTTTTTTCAATGCAACCTGTAATTCGAAATAAAAAAATGTCGTTAATTTGTGTTCCAATTCACATTGCAGTAACTATGAAAGATGAAAAAGATTAACATCAGTAAAAGCATCATCACTTTGAATTGACTTACTTTTTGACCAGTTGCAGCTAATCTTGCGGGATGTACCGAACCGTACGCTCCCTCTCCTAGAACATTCTTCCAATATACATTGTATTTGTCATCAAGATGCCGTGCTCTTACACTACGCATGCGATGCAGCATGACATTCCGTCTTGGTTCTGATTTACGATTTACATTACTACTCCAACCCTTGGCCACATTGGCAGCATCGCATTTAGCTACATAGCCTCTGCTATTTATGATACCTCTTTCAATTTTCTCTTCATGGGAATCATGGGAGCTATTAAATAAAGCAGATGAAGCTACCAGGGCTGCTGTGATGGGAAGTATTTTCCATGTTTCATAAGAATTGTGATTTTGCTCTGAATGAGCTTTTGTTCCTGCACCCAAGACTGAGATTTTTTGAAACTTCTTTTTGGGTAATATTATATTCTTTGACTTCGATAAAGTCGAAACTGTCTGTCTCCCAACAGAGAAAATGGTTTGACTCTGCCGCTGTAGCGCGCATTTGGATGCCATTTTTTGACCACTATTAAATTAAATTATTGTATTTGTGCCGTTCAAAGATCATTCTGTTATAATCTCGTAGAAATAAAGATCTATCACTAATAAAAGATTTTCGAATTTCTTCGTACGCAATAGAATCATATATACGTAAACCATTAACTATGATATCCAAAACACTCCACTCAAATGATATATAATGGTCGAATTATTCTCATTTGTCCTCGAATTTTTCCATATTCATACGCACGACTGAAATGTTATCCCTTCTCCCTTCACTCTTAGGAGGAAAAGGAAGTCACTTAGAAAGGCCAGAAGGTTTGAACAGAACTCAATTTCTATTCCTCGACGGTTCTTCCTTCTTCTCCTCACGGTGAATATCATCATTCGAAGTAGTCATCTCGGCAACAACTTGTTTGAGGTCGGCCATCTCAGTAAACATTGCTGAGATTTTCCTGCGCTTGATGGCAGTTTTGCTTTTGTCTTCTCCAGGGGGTTGGGCAGCTCCCGGCCTAGAGGGGGTCGTCTTCCTCTACTTCTGCTCTTCTCTCCAATCATAGAGCTCATTCTCCGAAGTCAACCTATGATATTCCGGTACGGTATGAAATCGAAGTTCCACACCAGTAGAACCCTTATTTGGGGTGTGCTGGAAATCATTCTGACGGGTGGACGAAATTCACCTGGAATTGTTGTCCTGATACGTGGGAGGTGCAGCGATCAATAGAAATTTCGAAGCAACCTCAAAATTGGTCTTCTTTCCAGCTTCATCTGCGAGGATGACAGTCTTTGCGGAGATGATGCGGGGTCTGAACACTGAAGGCTGTGTAGGAATTTGCGTACACGGGTTCCTTCATTTGGTACCTAATAAGCAATGTGCTGAGAGGCACGAATCATATTGTTTTGAGCCTCTCTATGCTTCGTCAAGTGAAGTTTGAGCGGGTAACGATTTGATTTACCATTTCAATCCGTGTTGGAGACAATATGGTCAGCTCTTTCAAGCACACTTTCCCATCTGTTTGAACCTAGGTTGTGTTTGGACAGATCTAGGAAAGCACCTCTTCCATCTGTGTTCCTCTTGAAAGGCTGGATGGAGACTTCAAAAGAAGTACCCTTGAGCACATGTACCAATATGTTAAGCGCAGATGCGTTGTCTCCTGAGTATGACGCTCCAGAATGATCAGTGCATGCTATCATCTCATCATAGAAACTGATGAAGGAAGTACCATAAGGGAGATCAACTCTAAGGGGGTTGGTAGCTACAGTGACTGGGGTATCTGGTTCTTTTCGAATGATATATGCCAGAGGGACATTTGTCGTACCCAAAACCCCTCTGAGGTGCTCTTCAATCAGCTCGATTGCCTTCATAATGGTGATCTTCCTCGAAATTTCAGGTAGGTCCTTGGGGTTTGTTTGAATTATGACAATTGCCTTCAAATATTGGAAATGCTTAATACAATTCCATGCCATCGAATTAAAATTGATAGGACGCTGAACTATAATATAATAGGCCGCGGTATAAGAACACATTTCAAGCTGATTCTACACATGATAGTTGAAATAGCAACTCCCCTGTTTGGACGCTGCTCATAATCCACTGTGATTGTGCCTCTAGACCTGTTGAGGGTGGAGCACAGGGTGACTACATCCTGCTCCTTAAAACCAGCAAAGGATTCGAGATCTGAAATACCAGCAGCTTCGATCTTTTTTACTTTGGTAGATCTCCAAGTCTCACTCCATCTCGAAGGTATCGAAGAAATGGAGTGGCCCTTGGACGCGCATTTGTTATGGTTAAATTGGAATTTCGTTAATAACTTTGATTGCGAGGGAAAACGAAAAATTGTGTCAAAATAGCAAATTCCAAAACAACAAATTCCAAAACAACAATTTGGAGTTCTTTTTAGAACATATAGAGCATTTTGGCTTATCCCAATCCTTAACTGAGGAAGTCA
>Ga0209092_10000959_pt1 | contig 29270 bp, 25 predicted proteins | sample FraStrMetagenome_FD_187446 | JGI IMG/M metagenome (GOLD analysis project Ga0209092, IMG submission 187446) | Marine eukaryotic phytoplankton communities from Arctic Ocean - Fram Strait ARC3M Metagenome (SPAdes) (version 2) | ecosystem: Environmental > Aquatic > Marine > Oceanic | place: Fram...
GATCTTCTAAAGGACTTGATAATGGTTTTGAAAGGCAGTTTCAATCAATAGCTTCAAATAGTATTTTTGTTTGGGCTCAGTCTACAAGCCTTCCTTATGCAGGCTACAAATCTGAAAGAAATATTACTTTAAAAATACAAGATGCAGACGTTTTAAAAAAACAAGTTAAGAACATCAAATTTATAGCTCCAAGAATTGTAGCTGGTATTTTTGGTTCAGCGGGTGGTAATATTGTAAGGGGAACAAAAACGGGTACTTATTCTGTTTATGGGGAATATCCAGAGTATATAAAAATAGCTACTTCCAAAATTTACGACGGAGGAAGATTTATTAACCACTCGGATATCAAAAATCAAAGAAAAGTTTGTGTTATTGGAGAAAGAACTCAATTAGAACTCTTTGAAGATGATGAAGATCCTATTGGAAAATATGTAAGTATTAATAAAATTAATTTTAAAGTTGTTGGGGTTCATAAATTTGTTCAAGGTGGCGGTTTTGGTGATGATGGAGATATTTACATACCATTTACGACTTTTAAAAAAATATTTAATACTGGAGATGATGTTGGGTTTTTTATGATCGCTGCAGATGAAAATGCTGATGGAGTTAAAGTTGAAAAAGACATTAAGGCAACATTAAAACAAATTCATAAAATTGATCCTAATGATGAAAGAGCTATTGGAGGATTTAACTTAGGAGAGATTTTTAGAAAAACGATGAACTTTGCTAATGGTCTAACATTTTTATCATTAGTAGTTGGAATAGCTACTATTTTAGCCGGAATTATAGGTATTGGAAATATATTACTTATTTCAGTAAAAGAAAGAACTAAAGAAATTGGAATTAGAAGAGCTTTGGGAGCAACACCTGCTGAAGTAAGATCTCAAATCATTTTAGAATCTGTGTTTTTAACAATACTCGCTGGTGTGATTGGAATCATTTTAGGAGCATTAGTTCTATATGGAATCAATGCAGCAACAATGGATCAAACAGATTTTCCATATACTAATCCTACTGTTCCAATTCCGTATGTTCTTGGGGCTTTAGGATTAATGATATTACTAGGAACACTAATAGGGATTATACCAGCTCAAAGAGCTGTTAGTATTAAACCAATAGACGCATTAAGAGAAGAATAATAGAATAACAATTAATTATATAACATGAAATATTTAAAATACATAGGAATTGCTGCCCTAATTGGGGGAGTTTTATTTGCAACTGCTTTTTTTATTAAATCAAACAGTACATCATCAATAGTCTATGAAACGCAGACTTTAATTACTGCTACTATTGAAGATAAAATTGTTGCAACTGGAAAAGTTTTACCTGAAGATGAGGTAAACGTTGTTCCTCAAATAGCGGGAATTATTCAAGAAATTTTAGTTGAGGAGGGTGACGAAGTATCAGCTGGAGATTTAATAGCTAGAATAAAAGTAGTTCCAAACGAGCAGACTCTTAATAGTGCTGAAGGTAGAGTGAAGAGTGCGCAAATTGTTTTAAAGAATTCTAAAATTGAGTTTGAAAGAAACAAAGCCCTTTTTTCAAAAGAAATTATTTCTGAGCAAGATTTTAATTCAGTAACACTTAGATACAATCAAGACATGCAAAACTTGTCGAACGCAAAAAGTGATTTACAAATAATTAAATTAGGATCTTCTGGAGGTTCAACAATTACAAATACAAATGTGAGAGCTACAGTTTCTGGAACAATTTTAGAAATTCCTGTAAAAGAGGGAGATCAAGTAATTCAGGCTAATACCTTCAATGCGGGTACTACAATAGCTACAATAGCTGATTTAGATAAAATGATTTTTGAAGGTCAAGTTGATGAGGGTGAAGTTGGAAAACTTTCAGTTGATATGCCATTAGTAATAACTTTAGGAGCGATTGAGGGTAAGCAATATAAAGCTAAGCTAAGATTGATTTCTCCAAAAGGAACAGAGGTTGGAGGAGCTATACAATTTAAAATTGAAGGAGAAGTTTACTTAGATGATGAGTATGTAATAAGAGCTGGCTACAGTGCAAATGCATCTATAGTTTCAGAACGAAAAGTAAACGTAATTGCAATTAGTGAAGCCTTATTGCAATACGATTCAAAAACTAAAAAACCATATGTTGAAATCGAAACTTCTAATCAAAAATTTAAAAGACAAGACGTTAAGCTTGGTATTTCGGATGGAGTAAATGCAGAACTGATATCTGGTGTTTCAAAAACTGATAAAATTAAGGTTTGGAACAAAACTGAGCCAGATAAAAGAGGAGAGGAAGAAGATAATGGATGGAATTAGACAATTAAAATCTAAAATAATTATGAAAAAATTTGTAATAATATTTTTGGCTGTATTATGTTCTGGGAATCAATATTCACAAGAGCCTTGGACTTTAGAAGCTTGCGTGAATAGAGCATTAGAGATGAATATTTCGATCAAACAATCTCAGTTAGAATATGCAGGTTCAGAAATAGATAGAAAAGGAGCAATCGGAAACTTCCTTCCAAATATTAATATTGGAAGTAGCCACTCTTGGAATGTGGGGTTAAATCAAAATATTACAACAGGTCTTTTAGAAAATTTTACTACTCAATTTTCTTCAATGAATCTAAATCTAAATGTCAATTTATATAATGGATTGCAAAACGTAAAAAGATTACACAGAGCAAATTTAGCTATTTTGGCAAGTCAGTACCAATTAGAGGATATGACAGAGAACGTTGCTCTAAGAGTAGCTAACTCATATTTGCAAATTCTGTTTAGTAAAGAATCTTTAGCTGTTCAAAATCTTCAACTAGAAATAACCAAAAAAGAGTTGACAAGAGTAAAAGAATTAGTGGATGGTGGAGTTGTTCCAAAAGGCGATGTTTATGAAATTGAAGCAAATTTAGCATCTCAAGAAAAAAATGTTGTTGATGCTCAAAATGCATATTTTCTTTCAAAGATTGCTCTTGCTCAGCTTATATTAATTGATGATTATGAAAATTTTGAAATTGCTAACGAGTCTTATGATATTCCTATTGCAAATGTTTTAGAGAAAACTCCAACAGAAATATTTAATTATGCAGTTGGAAATAAAAAAGATATAAAGATTAGTGAAACTAATGTTGAGATCGCAAAAAAGGATTTAGAGCTTTCTAAGTCGTTATTACAACCCAGACTATCCGCATTTTATTCTTACAGTACAAGAATTGGTTATAGTGACAGAATAGTTCCGACTGGTGAATTTGGATCAAATACTATTGGAGTTGTGGAGAGTACAAACGAAAAAGTCATAGCACCTTTTCCAATTTATAAAAGTGAAAAGCCATTGTCTTTTTCTGAACAATTTGACTTGAATGCTGGACAAAATTTTGGACTTAGTCTTTCTATTCCAATTTTAAATAATCTATCTAATAGAACTAATGTAGATAGAACTAAAGTAAATATTTTAAGAAGTATTAATTCCTTAGAGCAGAAAAAATTAGATTTAGAAAACACAGTAAATCAATCTTATAATGATGCTAAAGGCGCTTATAAAGCTTATGTGGCTTCTCAGAAATTAGTTAAAGCTAGAAATTCAGCTTTTGAATATGCTCAAAGCAAATTTGAAGTTGGAGCTATGAATTCTTTTGATTTCACTCAGGCAAAACAACGTTTTGAATTAGCGCAATCTGAATTGATTAGAACAAAATATGATTATATTTTTAAGCTTAAAGTATTAGAATTTTATTTTGGAGTTCCAATATCGGTAAATTAAATGTCATATATTTTAAATATAGAATCCTCTTCTACTAATTGTTCTATTTCTTTAACAAAAGATGGTAAGTTACTTTCGTTAAAGGAGAAAAATGATGAAAAATATTCTCACTCAACTAAACTTCATTCTTATATCAATGAAGTTCTTAGCGACTCACAAATTAAGATCAAAGAATTGTCAGCCATAGCAGTTAGCAAAGGTCCTGGATCTTACACAGGATTAAGAATTGGAGTAGCCGCTGCTAAAGGGTTATGTTTTTCACTAGACATTCCATTAATATCAGTATCTACTCTTCTTATTTTATCTAAACAAATTAAAATTAGTTCAGGTTTAATATTACCAGTTTTAGATGCAAGAAGAAACGAGGTTTATTCAGCTATATATGATACTAATTATAATTTAGTCAGAGAAGAAGCTCCTGAAATTATTGATCAAAATTCATTTGAGAATTATTCAAAAGACAATGAAATATATTTTATTGGAAGTGGCCAAAAAAAATGTAATGAGTTAATTAAATCTAATGATAATTTGATTTTTTATAATAAAGAAACCTTCCCTTCTTCTAATGAAATGGTTGATATCTCTTATCAAAAGTTTTTAAATTCTGATTTTGAAGATCTTGCTTATTTTGAACCTGCTTATTTAAAGAATTTTATTTTAGATAGCGTTAGCCGTTAACTGCGTTAACTTCAGAAATTTTTCCTGGCAACATATCTTTTAACATATTCTCAATACCGCTTTTTAAAGTAATAGTTGACGAGGGACATCCGCTACACGCACCTTGAAGAATGACATTTACTTTTTGAGTAGTTGCATCGTAAGATTCAAACATAATATTGCCTCCGTCAGATGCTACTGCAGGCTTAATGTTTTCATCTATAATTTTAATAATTTCTTTTGAAATATCATCAAATTCAACATTTGATTTTGTTTTGATTTGACTTTTAATTCTATCTTCAAAAACAATTGTATTATTATCTTGGATAAATGATCGAATAAATTCTCTAACATCCATCACGTTTTTATCCCAATTGTTTCCTTGTTTTTGAATCAGTGAAACAAAATTAAAATCAAAGAACACTTCTTTAATAAATTCAAATCCAAATAATGATTTAGCTAATGGAGAGTCTTTAGTTTCATCTATTGATTTAAATTCATATACATCATCAACAATCTTTTTATTCACAACAAATTTCATTGCATTTGGATTTGGAGTGCTTTCAGCATAAACAGTAACTGGTGAAACTTTTTTAATTTCATTCTTACTTACCAATCCGCCTTTATTCAAAAATTCTTCTAATTGTGAGCAAAGTTCTTCTTGAACATCTTCCCATTTTAAAATATTAAGCTTTTCAATATAAACCGAATGCTTATTTAAAATAACCTTTTTTATAAATGGTAAATAAAATATTTGCTGAATTAATGGAAATTCATTTGTTTCTTCAATTTTTTCAAATTCAATTCTTTTTTCAGACAAAAAAATATTTGAATAAAACTCAAGCTCTTCTTCTCTACTTGTTTCTTTAAATTTAATTATATGTTTTTCCATTTTGGATAGTTTTTATTTTAAAATTATTGGGTAATATTTTTTTTAATGTCCTGTCGCTCCCATTACAATAAAAGTCGTAATTAGGATTAATATTGCTTGCAATTATGTTATTATTTGTAATTATTTTTTTAGTCTGTTTGGCAACAGCTTCTCCACTTTCAAGAACTTTAACATTACTTGGTAAAATTTTTATAATGCTGTCCTTGATTAATGGATAATGTGTACACCCTAAAACTAAATGATCAATATTTGACTTTATCATTGGATTCAAAAACTTTAAAAGTAAATCTTCAATTTCTGAGCCATTTAAAATTCCGTTTTCAATCATCTCTACCAATCCATCTCCGTTCTTTTCAATTATATTGATTTTAGAACAATAATCATTAGAAGTAATATTAAATAAATTACTTGACAGGGTTCCTTTTGTCGCTAAAACACCTATGTTTCCGGTTTTAGTATTAATGGCTGCTGGTTTTATTGCTGGTTCCACACCTATAAAAGGCAATTTAAAGGCCTCTCTCAATAAAGATATGCTATTTGTAGTAGCTGTATTACAAGCTACTACGATTACTTTACAACCTTTATTCGTTAACCATTCGCTGTTTATTAAACTTAATTCTTGAATTTCTTTTTTAGACTTATTTCCGTAAGGAGAGTTAAGATTATCGGATAAGTATAAAATGTTTTCTTTAGGTAATAGTTTTTGAATTGATTTAAAAACTGTCACTCCACCAATACCTGAATCGAAAATACCAATCGGTGAATTATTCATGATATAAAAATAAAAAAAAACTACCTAACATAATTAGGTAGTTTTTATATGGTAATAAATGATTAAAATTTATTAAAACCCTAATTCTTTTTTTACGTCTTCAATTAAATCTTTTCCGTCAGATAGTATTAAACTTCCACCTTGAGTTCCGTCAATTACATAATCGTAACCTAGACCTCTAGCAACTTTTTGTATTGCGGCTCTAGCTTTTTCAATCAAAGGCTTTAGTAAGTCCGCTTGTTTCTTTTGGATATCTTGCGACGCAGTTTGTTGATATTGTTGAATATTTTGTTCCATTCCAGCTAGCTCTTTTTGACGTGCTTGGTTTGTCACATCAGTTTGATTTTGTGCATCAGCTGAATACGTTTGTAATTTAGTTTGATATTCCTTCATAGATGCGTCAATTTCAGTAGCATAGGTTTTTTGAAGTTTTTCAAGTTGTGCTTGAGCTTCTTTTACTTCTGGCATTTCGCTAATAAGTGATTGACTGTCAATGTGTGCAATTTTACTTTGAGCTGTTACAGAAACTGTAACTAATAATAATAAAAATACTGCTGTTAATTTTTTAAAAGTTTTCATTTTTTTGAACTTTAATTTAGGGTTATTTTTTTTTTCTTAATTCTAAAAGACTATCTCTTTTTCTTTTAAAGGCTTCTCTTTTTTCTTCTTTTTGTTTTAAAATTAATTCTCTTCTTGATTTAATTTCTTGAGATTTTTTTAACTTTTTTTCTTCTATTTCTTTCTTTTTTGCTTCTAATTCTGGATTAAAACTTTCTTCGCTTAACTCGAGATTTAACTTTTCTAATTTCTCGGATCTTAAAATACTTTTTAAAACCAGGTCGCTAATATCGTATTTTTTTTCGGAATATAGAACAATTGCATCAGCAGATTGATCAAATATTTTATCAAATTTCTTTTGTTTTGCGATTGATTGGACAACATTTAAAACTTGGTCTTGAATTGGTTTGATTAATAAAAGTTCTTGTACAACCCAATCTCCATTGACTCCAAATCGTTTTTCCTTGTAATCGTTCATTTGTTTAACTTCAAATTCAATTTCTGATTCTCTGTCATCAACTAAATCTTTAGTAAGTAAAGGTCTTTCTATTTCTAAACTATCCTTTAGGTTATCTATAAACTTTGATTTTAAATCTATTTCTTTTTTCCACTCTCCAATTTTTTCTTCTAATTGTTGACTAGCAATTGTATAGTCTTCCATTTTAGATAAAATATACTCCATGTCAATAATACCTATTCTTTCGCTTTTTTGAGAAAAAGAGTGTTGTATTGAAACTGAGATAATTAAGAAAAATATTAAAAATTTAGTTTTCATTAGACTAATCTATGCAATAAAGATATGATTTCTAAAAGTTTTGACCGATCACAAAATGTGTTTCCCAGCCGTGAGCATTAAGATCTCCTGCAAATTGACTGTCAAAACCATATCCAAAGTCAATTCCTAGTAATCCAAATGCTGGCATAAAAATACGTATACCTAATCCTGCAGATCTTTTTGCGTTGAAAGGATTAAATTCTCTAAAACTATCGTAACCATTTCCAGATTCCAGAAATGTTAAAGCAAAAATAGATGCAGCTGGTTTTAAGGTTATAGGATATCTTAATTCCAATGAAAATTTATTGTAAATAGTAGATCCATCCTGACTAGATAGTGATTGATTAGTATAACCTCTTAAAGCTACTGTTTCTCTACCATCCATGGCATACTGGGACATTCCGTCTCCACCAAGGTAAAATCTGTCAAAAGGAATAATCCCTCTCTTATTGTTATACGCTCCTAAAAATCCAAATTCTGCATGAGTTTTTAAAACAAACTTATCTATTAGTCTTGTGTACCAAGTTCCATTGAACTTGATTTTATAAAATTCTAGCCATTTAAATCTTTCTTGATCAATTAGAGCTTGGTCTGGTTCACCATCTTCATTTTGGTATTCCGCCTGATTTTCTAAATCATCGTAATCAATACCGTTAAACAAAGAGTAGGGTAATGATAATTTAGCACTTAAAGCAAATTGAGATCCACCTAAAGGAAATACTGGATTTACAAAAGTATTGTCTCTTGAAAGAATAACATTATAAAATATATTATTTGATTTACCATCTCCAAAAGTAAATAGACCAGTATAGTAATTACTTAAATTATAATATTGATATCCTAAAGATTGACTAAGTTGAAAATAATCATCTGGAACTCTTAATTTTTTTGCTAACCCTATTTGAGCCCCTGTTATTTCAAAAAACTGATCTTTATTGGCTTGACCAGTGAAGTAGTCGTATCTATATTGTTTAGTTCTTGAAATAGAGGTTGAAAAAGAAACAGGTTGTCTTCCTCCAAGCCATGGTTCTGAAAACGAAAAACTAGCAGTATTGTAAAACCTGTTGGCTTGAAGTCTCACTGACAAGGCTTGCCCATCTCCCATAGGAAGGGGTTTGTATGCAGCTTTGTCTTTTAGACCTCTTACTGAAAAGTTGTTAAATGATAATCCTAATGTTCCAATAAAGCCACCGCCTCCATAACCACCTTGAAGTTCTACTTGACTAGCACCTTTTTCCACTAGACCATATTCAATATCAACAGTTCCAAAATTTGGATCAACATTTTTAAAATCAGGACTAATTTGTTCAGGATCAAAGAATCCCATTTGACCAAGTTCTCTAACGGTTCTAACAATTTGAGATTTACTATAAATATTACCAGGTTTAGTTCTTAATTCACGATGTATAACATGATCGTTAGTTCTTGTATTCCCAACCACAGTTATTTTATTGAAATAGGCTGGTTTTCCTTCAACAACTCTTATTTCAAAGTTTATTGTATCGTTTAAAACAGAAACTTCAACTGGATTTATGTTTGAAAATAAGTAACCGTTGTTTTGGTATAAATTTGAAAGGTCTTCTCCGTCAGGTTTAGTATTATCAGAAATTCTTTTCTTTAATAAAACTCCATTATATGTATCTCCTTTAAAAAGCCCTAAAGCTCTTGCGAGTTGTGCATCCGAATAAACAGAATTTCCAAGAAATGCTATATCTCCAAAGTAATATCTATTACCTTCCTGAAGGTCAATATTAATAGTTATTCTATTTTTATCTGTTATAACAGAATCACTGATTATCCTAGCATCACGGTAACCTTTTTCTTTATAAAAATCTAAAATCGAATTCAAATCTTCTCTATATTCTTTTTCAATGAATTTTGATTTTTTCCAAAACCTTCCAAGTAATTTTGTTTTGGTTTTTTTCATCTTCTTTTTTAGTTTAGAAGACTTTGTAAGTTCGTTTCCTGTAAAATTAATTTGATCAATTTTGACTCTATCTCCAAGATCAACATTAATTAACATTTTACTAAAATTAACTTCACTTGAATCTGGTAATATGTTTATTGAAACTTTTGTATTTAAAAACCCGTCTTTTTTGTACTTATTAATTATATAGTTTTTGGTGGTTTTGATAAAATTTTCAGTAATTTTTTTTCCTTTTTTTAGTTCTGTTTCAGAGATTATTGTTTCAGTCTTAGATTTTTTTAAACCAGTGATTTTGAACTCAGATAAAGTTGGCAGTTCTAATATGTCAATTTGAATACTTGCTTCACCATTTTCAATATTTGTTAAGTAAAAATTAATATCACTAAATAAGTCTAATTTCCAAAGTTTACTGATTATAGCACTAATTTCTTCTCCTGGAATTCTGATTTTTTGACCTTCTTTAAGTCCAGTATAAGTTATTACAGTTTGTTCATTAAAGTTTTTTAGGCCAGAAACTGAAACCTCTTTTAAAACATACTCGCTGCCTTTAACATAAGATGTTTCTTGAGCAACAGAATTAAAACTTAATAATGCGACTGTTAGTATTGTTAAATACTTACTAAAAGTTAACGAGTTTTTTTTATTAATTAATTTTTCCAAATCTTCTTTCTCTTTTTTGATAATCTTCCAAAGCATCTAAAAAATCTTCTTTTTTAAAATCAGGCCAAAGTACGTCAGTAAAATACATTTCTGCATATGCTATTTGCCATAGCAAGAAGTTACTAACTCTTTTTTCACCACCTGTTCTAATCAAAAGATCTACATTAGGTAAATTTCGGGTGTAAAGATGCTCATTTATTATGTTTTCATCAATATTTTTTACAGAAATTATGTTATTTTTAACTTTATTAGAAACTTCTCTGATAGCATTTACAATTTCTTGTTTAGATCCGTAGCTAATTGCTAAATTTAAATTTAGTTTTTTGTTGTTTTTTGTCTCTGAAATTATGCTTTCTAATTTTGATTTTGCTTTATTTTTAAGGGAATCTAAATCTCCTACAACATTTAATTTAATATTATTTTCAATAAGCGAAACTCTTTCTTTGTCTATAGAATAAACTAACAAATCCATTAGCGCATTGACTTCAAATTTTGGTCTATTCCAGTTTTCTGTAGAAAAGACAAAAAGCGTTAGATTTTTGATACCAAGTTTAATGGATTGATTTATACATTCTTTAACAGATTTAGTTCCGTTTTCATGGCCAAATGCTCTTTTTTTTCCTATTTTTTTTGCCCATCTACCATTACCATCCATTATTATGGCAACATGATTTGGTAAATAAGTGAAATCTTTTTTGTTCATAATATTTTAATTAGGACAGTAGCATTTTTTATTTCCAAAAAGATAAGTTAATGTAATTCCACTAAAAACATACCAATCTTTACTTAAAGTCGATCCGAAAATTTCTGAAGAATCTTTATATTTATCAATTGGATAACTTCCATCAAGATTGTCCGTAAAAGTTGAATTAGCTGTTATTTCAAATCCAATTATAAAACTTCTTAGTGGTTTTAATTTATAACCTAACGTAATTGGAACAGAAATATTACTTTCAGTACCATATTGATCAGCTTTTAGCTCTCCATTTTCGTACCTAAGTGCATTATAATTAAAAAAGTTAATTCCAGTACTTATGTAGGGTGTCATTTGTAAAGAAGAATTGTAGATGTCAAATTCAACAAAATTAAAATCTATTCCCACGCCAATTTCAGTTATAATATTTTTAAAGTACCTGCCTCTTTTTTTTCGATATTCAACAGTATTTGGCCAATTGTCAGAGCTACCAATTTTAGAATAATTAAGTTTTGCTCTTAAAGCAATTCTTTCATTTAAATTTTTTCTAAATATTATTCCTGCAACTGCGTTAGTGGAAAGATTATATGAAAATGGATGTATATAAGTAGTTGGTCCAATATCTCCGATATAATTTGAACCTCCAATAAAAACTCCAATCTCATTATTTTGTGAAAATACTGTCATTGAAATAAATAAAATTATGACATGTATTTTTTTTCTTTTCATAATATGGCAGCAAATATAAATAAAATCAATTTTCAATATGTTCTAGATATTCCTTCTGTCTTCTCCCCAAAGAAGCTTATTTCTTAAAGTTTTGTAGAAACTATTATTGTTTATCGAAGCTAACTTAATTTTATAATTGGCTTTTTTAATTTTTATTTTAACATTATTTTTCAAAGAAATTATTTGAGAATCTAAAGAAAGAAGATGCGATTTTTCTCTTCCCTCAACTGAGAGTTCAATTTTAATTTCATCAGAAATAACTAAAGGTCTTGCATTTAAATTATGTGGAGCAATTGGAGTGATTGAAAAAGTTTGACTGGATGGCGTCATTATTGGACCGCCACAACTAAGAGAGTATCCTGTAGAACCAGTCGGAGTTGAAACTATTAAGCCGTCAGCCCAATAGGTATTTAAATATTCTCCATCCAACATAGTTTTAATTTCTATCATTGATGTTGTGTTTTTTCTTCCAACACTAACTTCGTTAAGAGCGAAGTTAAAATCAGAAAAATTATCATTATTATCAACGCTTACTTCAAGTAAACTTCTTTCTTTTACATCAAATTCACCTTTTAATATTTTCTTTAATTCAATATTTAATAATTCTTGATTTAATGTTGCTAAAAAACCAAGTCTTCCTGTGTTAATTCCAATAATAGGAATTCCTAAATCTCTTATATAAGTAATCGATCTCAATAACGTACCATCTCCTCCAATTGTAATCATCATATCTATACTTTTGTCAAGATCATTATAAGATGAAAACACTTTATGATTGTGGTTTGTTTTCAGTTTTTTTAATAGAACTGAATTATACTTTTTCTCAACAAATAACACAAGATTCTGATTTTTGCTAATATTTAAAATTTCTAAAAATATGTTTTTAGAAATTTTGTCTACTGACTGACCGTATATTGCAATTTTCATTTAAGAAATTATTTTAATGCAAATTAATTAAAATAACATATAACAAATCTTTAATTTTGAATTATTATGACAAAATTAAGTGTTAACATAAATAAGATTGCAACATTAAGGAATGCAAGAGGAGGTGATAACCCCAATTTACTTCAAATGGCAAATGATATTCAATCTTTCGGAGCTCACGGTATTACAATTCATCCAAGACCTGATCAAAGACATATAACTTACAAAGACGCAATAGATTTGCCTAAAGTGATTTCTACTGAGTTTAATATTGAGGGCAATCCTATTAAAAAATTCATTGATTTAGTTTGTAAAATAAAACCTGATCAAGTTACACTTGTTCCTGATAGTATTGATGCTATTACTTCTAATTCCGGATGGGACACAATTAAAAATAAATCATTTTTAAAAGAAGTGATTTCCGAATTTAAAAATAATGGAATTAGAACTTCTGTTTTTGTAGACACTGATCTTAAATTAATTGAAGGAGCAAAAACAACAGGTGCAGACAGAATAGAACTTTATACAGAATCATTCGCTGTTAATTTTCAAAAAGGCAATAAGGATGAAATTAATAAATATATTAATGCTTCAGTTTTAGCAAATGATTTAGGAATGGGAGTCAATGCTGGTCATGATTTAAGTCTTGAAAATATTCATTTTTTTGTTGATAAAATCCCGTATTTAGATGAGGTATCTATCGGACATGCTATAATTTGTGAATCTTTGTATTTAGGGATTGAAAACGTAATTAATATGTATTTACAGAAAATAAACAATGCTTTTAAAAAGTAAAATTTTTGGATCAGAAGGAGATGTTTTAATAGTGCTTCACGGATTTTTAGGAATGTCAGATAATTGGAATTCTTTTGCCAAAAAAATTAATGATAGAGGATTTCAAATTCATTTATTAGATCAAAGAAATCATGGAGAAAGTTTTCATAATAAAGAATTTAATTATGAAATCTTAGCTAACGATTTAAAATATTATATCGATTATCATAAAATAATAAGTTTTTCATTAATTGGTCATTCAATGGGTGGTAAAACAGCAATGATGTTTGCTAGTATTTATCCTAATACTATTAAAAAACTTATTATTGTAGACATCCTGCCTTTTTATTATAAAAATGATTATCAAAATATTTTAAATTCTCTAAAATCATTAGACTTTAAATCAATTAGCTCCAGATTAAATGCAGATAAAGCGTTATCAATATTCATTCAAGATCAATCGTTCAGAGCATTTTTATTAAAAAACTTAAAGCGAGTTAGTAAGGATGAACTTGCTTTTAAAATAGATTTAGATATCATTTCAGATAATTTATCTGAAGTTGAAAAAGCATTACCAAGTGATATTTATTTTTCTGGTGAAACACTATTTATAAAAGGTGAAAAATCAGATTACATTAACAATCAAAAATTTAAAATAGTTCATAATAATTTTCCAAAATCTAGACTTGTCGAAGTTTCTAATGCTGGTCATTGGGTGCATGCAGAAAATCTTAATGATTTTGCTGAAGAAACATTAAATTTTTTAAAATCTTAAAAGTTGGTCACCTTTGTAAAAAGACCTATTTTTGCGACCAAATTTGTAAAATATGAAGGTTTCAAAAAAAGATATCGATAAATTAAATTCAGTATTGTCTGTTAGTATTGAAAAGACTGATTATGAATCAAAAGTAGAAGAAGTGCTCAAGGATTATAAAAAGAGAGCTAATATTCCTGGCTTTAGAAAGGGTCATACTCCAATAGGATTAATAAAAAACAATACGGAATTTCAGTGAAAGTTGATGAAATCAATAAACTGATGCAAAAAAGATTAAGTGATTATTTAGGTGATGAAAAATTAGATATTTTAGGTAATCCACTCCCTGTTGAAAAAAATGATTTAGACTGGAATGCTGATAAGATTACTTTTGATTTTGAAATAGGATTATCACCAGAGTTTGAAGTTTCATTAAAAAACAAAAAAGCTATTAATTCTTATGAAATTGATGTTGATAAAAAAATGATTGATGATCAAATTAAAAATATTCAAAATCAATATGGAAAACTAATTGCAAAAACTAAAATTGAAGATGGATTTGAAATAAATGGAAAATTCATGAATGAAGAATTTGAAGTTGATAATACATCAAACTTCAAATTGAAGGATATAAAAGGAAAATCTAATAAAGAAAGTTTAAGAAAATTAAGTATTGGTGATTCAATTGACCTAAAGACTAAGGATTTGTTTGATAAGGATTCAGATTTATCATTTCATCTTAAAACAAATGATGATAATAAAGACAAGGTGAAAAATATTACGTTTTTATTAAACGAGATTAATGAAAGAGAGCCAGCTGATCTTGATCAAGATCTATTCGATAAATTATTTGGAAAGGATGCTATTAAATCAGTAACTGAACTTAAAAATAAATTGAAATCTGATGCTGAATCTAATTTCATAAATCAAACAGATCAAAAACTATTAAATGACGTCACTGAGTATTTAATTGATAATACAAAATTTGATTTGCCAGATAATTTTCTAAAAAAATGGATGCAAACTGCAGGAGAAAATAGATTAGACGAAAAAGAAGCAGCAATGGAGTATGAAAAATCTGAAAAAGGACTTAGATACCAATTAATAGAATCTAAAATAGTTAAGGATAATGAGATCAAAATTGATCATGATCAAATTAAAGACTTCTCTAAAGATTTAATTAAAACTCAAATGAAACAGTATGGTCAAAACAGTCCTGAAGAAAAAGAGTTAGAATCCATTTCTCAAAGAATTCTTTCTAATAAAGATGAAGTTAAAAGGATTTCTGATCAATTATTAAGTAAAAAATTAATTGATTTATTTAAATCAAACCTTAAGTTTAAAAACAATAAAGTTTCTTATGAAAAATTTATTGAAATGGCTTATGCTAAAAAATAATTAACTTTAGTTTATTATAAAAAATAATTTTTATGGATTACTCGAAAGAATTTAAAGAATATTCAATTAAACATCACGGAATTAACTCACTTTATTATGATAAGTTAGTTAGTAGCATGACCCCGTATATAATTGAAGAAAGACAGCTAAATGTTGCTCAAATGGATGTTTTTTCTAGACTTATGATGGATAGAATAATTTTCTTGGGTACAGGGATAAATGATTCTATAGCTAATATTATTCAAGCTCAATTACTTTTTTTAGAGAGTACTGACAAAGACAAGGATATTCAAATTTATATTAATTCACCGGGTGGATCTGTATATGCTGGCTTAGGAATTTATGATACAATGCAATTTATAAATCCTGAAGTTGCTACAATTTGTACTGGAATTGCTGCATCAATGGCCGCTGTTTTATTATGTGCTGGTCAAAAGGGTAAAAGATCAGGGTTAACTCATTCTAGAGTAATGATTCACCAACCACTAGGCGGAGCTCAAGGTCAAGCTTCTGATATTGAAATTACTGCAAGAGAAATTGGCAAGCTAAAGAAAGAATTATATGAAATTATAGCTAATCATTCGGGTCAAAAATATGATAAAGTTTATGATGATAGTGATAGAGATTATTGGATGAAAGCTGAAGAAGCTAAAAAATATGGAATGATTGATGAGGTTTTAACAAAAAAATAACTTCATGTCTGAAAAAGATTTAATTTGTTCGTTTTGTGGTTTAAGTAAAGTTCAAACAAATTTACTTGTTGCTGGTCAAGATGCTCATATTTGTGATAGTTGTATAGAACAAGCTTATGGCATAATAATCGAAGAATCGAAAAGAAATACTAATACTAAGCAAGAAGATGAATTATCAATTTCTAAACCTAAAGAAATAAAACTTTTTCTAGATGATTACGTAATTGGACAGGATCATACAAAAAAAATTCTATCTGTAGCTGTTTATAATCATTATAAAAGACTAAATCATCAGTCATCAAAAAATGATGTAGAGATTGATAAAAGCAATATTTTAATAGTTGGTGAAACAGGTACTGGTAAAACACTAATAGCAAAAACAATTGCAAGAATGCTAGATGTTCCGTTGGCAATTGTTGATGCTACTGTATTAACAGAAGCTGGATATGTTGGAGAAGATGTCGAGACTATTTTAACTAGACTCTTACAGGCCTCAGATTATGATCAAGAAAAAGCTGAAAGAGGAATTGTGTTTATTGATGAAATTGATAAAATTGCTAGAAAAAGTGATAATCCCTCTATTACAAGGGATGTTTCAGGCGAAGGAGTTCAACAGGCATTATTGAAATTATTAGAGGGAACTATTGTAAATGTTCCGCCAAAAGGAGGAAGAAAACACCCTGATCAAAAATTTATTGAATTAGATACTCAAAACATTCTTTTCATTGCGGGGGGAGCGTTTGATGGTATTGAAAAGATTATTTCAAAAAGACTGAATATGCAAGTCGTTGGATATAAAAACCCTAATTCTACTAAAATCAATCAAGAAAATTTACTTTCATTTATATCTCCAAAAGATTTAAAAGACTTTGGATTAATACCTGAAATTTTAGGAAGATTACCAGTATTGTCCCATATGAATTCTTTAGATAAAAAGACATTAAGATCAATTTTAACTGAACCAAAAAATTCTCTTATTAAGCAATATGAAAAGTTATTTGAAATTGATGGAATTAAAGTGTCATTTACTGAAGACGGTCTTAGCTATATAGTTGATAAAGCACTCGAATTTAAGCTTGGTGCCAGAGGACTTAGATCAATTTGTGAATTGATTTTAAATGATGCAATGTTTGAACTCCCAAGTTCTAAAAGAAAAAAACTTCATATTGATAAAACTTATATTTCTAAAAAATTATCAAACTCTAGCCTAAGTATTTTGAAAGTAGCTTCTTAATTAAGCTTAATTAGCTCTTCAATTATCATTCTATCGTTGCAAAGTCTTGGAATTTTATTTTGGCCCCCTAATTTATTTTTAAACTTTAACCATTCAAAGAATAGTTTCTCTTTAGCAACAATAATTTCTAATCTTTTCATTGTTATATTTTTGAAGCGTTTTGATTTATAGTCAGAATTTAATTCTTGTAGATATTTATCAAGATCTTCGCAAAACTTTGAAATATTTAAAGGTTTTTTTTCAAATTCAATTAGCCACTGATGACATCCAGAATCTTTTTTACTAATAAACGATGGTGCTACCGTATATTCAACTATTCTAGATTTATGTTTTAATAATGTTTTATTTAATGCATTTTCAGCATTTTCAATTATTAGTTCTTCCCCAAACGCATTTATAAAACTTTTAGTTCTACCAGTGATTTTAATTCGAAATGGATCTAACGAAGTAAATTTAATAGTATCTCCAATTTTATATCTCCACAATCCAGCATTTGTAGAGATAATCATAGCGTAATTTGTATCTAATTTTACTTTAGAGAGATTTATTATTTTAGACTTTAACTTATTATCCAGAGTTTCAAACTCAAAATAAATTCCATAATCTAGCATAAGTAGCATATCATTATGATCATTTCTATCTTGAATTGCAAAAAACCCCTCGGATGCATTGTAGGTTTCATAAAAACGAACACCATCTCCTAATACAGATTTAAATTGATTAATATATGGGTCAAAATTTACTCCACCATGAAAATATACTTCTAAATTTCCCCATATATCTTTAATTGTTGTTTCATTTCTTTCTTCTAAAATCTTGTTTAGAAGAATAAGCATCCATGAAGGTACGCCTGCTAAACTTGTAATATTTTCATTTAATGTGTTATTTATTATAGCTTTTATTTTTTCATCCCATTTATCCATTAAAGAAATCTCATTATTAGGAGCACTTAACATTTCAGCCCATAATGGTAAATTATCAATTAATATCGCTGACAAATCTCCAAAATAATTATTATTATTCTCATATAATTTTTTACTTCCGCCGAGTCTTAATGATTTCCCTGAAAATAAATTAGAATCCTTATTGTTATTTACATACAAGCATAAAACATCTTTTCCTGCTTTATAATGACACTCCTCAAGAGATTCTTTACTCACAGGGATGAATTTACTTATAGAATTAGTTGTTCCACTAGATTGTGCATACCATTTGATTGCAGAATTCCAAAATATATTAGATTCTCCCTTAATAGATCTTTCTATATATTTTAAAAAATTTTCATAATCTGTTAGTGGAATATTATTGGAAAAAGAAGAGTAGTCTTTGATTGAACTAAAATTGTATTTTTTTCCAAATTCTGTATTTTCAGCATTTTTCAAAAGATTAATTAAAACTTCGTTCTGAACCTCTAAAGGATATTTTTTAAATAATTCAATCTGATGCATTCTTTTTTTAAGAAACCAAGTCGTAACAGTATTTAGGAAAGAGAATGGCATTTTAACTATCTTTATTTTTTTAATAATATAAATAAATTTTTTTGATAAATGTTTAAAGGAGTATTAAATAAGATGAAAACTGAAATAGATGATAATTTGAATTATTTTCTAGAACTAGGAGATGATTTTATTAATGTAAATCAACTACTAGGTTCAAAAATAAAACTATCATTTAGTGGTTATGAGTGTTTGAACTGTAAATCTGACATGCAATTATATAGACAGGGGCATTGTAAAAAATGTTTTTTTGAATTACCAAGTACTGCTGATTGGATTATGAAGCCAGAGCTTAGTAAAGCACATTTGCACATAGAAGACAGAGATTTAGAGTTTGAAAAAAAAGTTCAATTAAAACCACATATTTTATATTTAGCTTTTTCTAGTAATGTTAAAGTAGGTGTTACTAGAAAAACTCAGGTTCCTTACAGATGGATAGATCAGGGAGCAATTCAGGCTATTGAAATAGCAGAATTTCCTAATAGGTATTTAGCTGGGATATCAGAAGTTGCACTCAAGAATTTTTATGCAGATAAGACTAATTGGAGAGAAATGTTAAAAATAAGTAGTTCCAATGTAGATCTTCAATTAGAAAGAGATAATGCTTTAGAAAAAATACCAAAAGAAGCTTTAGATTCAATTCAGACTAAAAAGTATTCAACCTTTAATATAGATTATCCAGTAAATAAATATCCAGAAAAACCTAAAAGTCTTAATTTACCTAAAGAAAAATCTTTTACAAGTGAGTTGGCTGGAGTTAAGGGACAATATTTAATATTTAATGACAGCACTGTTTTTAATGTAAGATCAAATGAAGGTGTTGTTATTGATTTAGAAATTATTAAATCTTAATTTCTTCTCCAATTTTCAAGTTGAATTTTTTTCTAAATAAATAAACAAATAAGTATAACAGAGGAGTGTCTAAAAATGCTATTAAAATTTTAAAAATAATACCTGAAACAACAAGACCTACAAAACTATCCCAGCTTAGTACTTCAAATAGACATAAAAGGGAAATAACAGTTACAGTATCAATTATTTGAGAACTAAAAGTTGAAAAGTTATTTCTTAACCACAACATTTTTCCTTTAGTTAGCTTTTTCCAAAAATGATAAATTTTAATATCGATAAATTGAGCACATAGATAAGCAAGCATAGACGCTAAAACTGCTAATCCAGAAAGTGAAAAAACATTTGAAAATGTTTCATCGTTTATTGGTGATGATTCTAAAGCTGGAACATAATTAGAAATTAAAATTATGCTGATTGAAAAAAATGATGCAAAAATACCAGCCACTACAACTTGATTAGCTTTCCTTTGACCATATATTTCAGAAATTAAATCAGTTACTAGAAAAGTTATAGGATAAGGAAGTATGCCAACAGAAAGTTCAAATAATTTTATACCACCTATTGATATGTCAAATGGATACCAATAAAAAAATTTTTGAAAAATTAAATTTGAAACTACTAAAGAAGTGATAAATAGAGCAGCCAAATACAAGTAAATTTTTCTGGCTAAATTTTGTTTTTCTTCAGACATTAATTTCTAATTAAAAATATTTGTATTACTTAAATAAAGATACTTAAATAAAGATTCTTTTTATTTAATTTGCTTAAGTGAATTTAAACAAAGTATATCTATCATTAGGAAGTAATTTAGGTGATAAAATTAAGAACCTTCAAAGTGCAATAAACTTAATTGACACTAACATTGGAGATGTTCTGTCAATTTCAAATGTTTACAAAACAAAATCCGAAGGATTCATTGGAGGTGATTTTTTTAATTGTTGTATTTCGGTTGTTACAGAATTTAATCCAACTCATTTAATTGATAAGTTATTAGAAATTGAATTTCTTGAAGGTAGAGTAAGGTCAAATTCAGCAAAACATGAATCTCGAGTTATAGATATTGATGTTTTATTGTATGAAGACATGATTATAAATGAAACTAACTTAGTCATCCCTCATCCAAGAATGCATTTGAGAAATTTCGTTTTATATCCTCTTTCTGATATTGCAAAAAGTAAAATACATCCAATATTAAATGACACAACTATTAATCTTTTAAATAAATTAGAATCTACAGAAATATTAAAAAGTGATGAAGTACTGTTATTGCCTGTTTTATTAAAATTACAATCATTTAAAAACATAGTGATTGAAGGAAATATTGGAGTTGGCAAAACAACATTATCAAAAAAACTTTCAAATGATTTAAATAAAGATTTAATTATTGAGGGCTTTATGGATAATCCATTTCTTGAAAAATATTATAATAATCCCGACAGATATGCTTTAAATGTTGAACTCACTTTTTTAACTGATCGCTGCCGTCAACTTAGTAATTTTAATAATCAGATGAATTTTTTTAGCTCTGGATTAATAGCAGATTATGATATTTTTAAATCTCTAGTTTTTGCTGGTGTTTCTTTAAATGAAATTGATTTTAATTTATTTAGAGATATTTTTTATTTTATGACTAAAGATTTATTTAAATCTAATTTGGTTATATACTTATTACAATCTTCAGATCAGCTTTTGAAAAACATTAGTAAAAGAGGAAGAAGTTTTGAAAAAACTATTAGCAGAAATTATTTAGATAAAATAAATTCCGCTTATTTGAAGCATATTAAAAATAATGCTGATTTAAATGTCGTGTATATTGATGTTTCTGATTTAGATTTTGTTGAATCAGATGAAGATTATGCGAAGTTGTTATTTAGAATTAAGAATAATTTAGCTGAGTCTTTTAAAGAACTCCCATATTAGTATTCCTGAGCATACTGAAATATTCAAAGAGTGTTTTGTTCCGTACTGAGGAATTTCAATTACTTCATCGGATAAACTAATTGCAGCTTCAGAGACTCCTTTGACTTCATTCCCAAAAATCAAAGCATGTTTTAAGTTTTTATCTAGTTTAAAGGATGTTAATTTTTTTGATTTATTAGCTTGTTCAACACTCCAAATAAAAAACTTATCCTTTTTTAATTTAATTATAAGTTCTGAAATGTTCTTACAATATTCCCAGTCAACACTTTCAGTTGAACCTAGTGCAGTTTTATGAATATCCTTGTGTGGGGGACAAGCAGTTATTCCACACAAATAAATTTTTTCAACTAAAAAAGCATCACTAGTTCTAAAGACCGATCCAATATTATTTAAACTTCTAATATCATCTAGAATAATAGTGAGTTTAGTTTTTTCCGACTTTTTAAATTCAATAATATTCTTTCTATTAAGCTCAATGTTTTTTAATTTTCTCATAAATTTATTCTTCTATTTACCAAGATTATACAAAGTAATAGATTAAAAAATTAATTAATGCTATTTTAGCTTTAATTCATGTTAATATGGAAAAGAAAGTAACCCCATTAATGCGTCAATATTATAAAATAAAGGATAAATATCCTGATGCTTTATTATTATTTAGAGTTGGAGACTTTTATGAAACATTTCACGACGACGCTGTGAAGGCCTCTTCTATTTTGGGAATAATTTTAACTAAACGTGGAGCAGGCAGTAATAGTGAAACAAAATTAGCCGGTTTTCCGTATCATTCGTTAAACACATATTTACATAAATTAGTTAAAGCTGGGGAGCGTGTTGCAATTTGCGAACAATTGGAAGATCCAAAAAAAACTAAGTCTATAGTTAAAAGAGGAGTTACTGAGTTAATCACGCCTGGAGTTGCTTTAAATGATGGTATTTTAGAACAAAAATCTAATAATTTTTTAGCGTCAGTATTCAACATTAAAAACCATTACGGAATATCTTTTTTAGATATATCAACTGGAGAATTATTAATAGCCGAGGGTAACTTAGAATATGTTAAAAATCTTCTTTCAAGTTATGATGCCAAAGAGATATTAGTTTGTAAAAAAAACAAATCTAATTTTAGTAAAGAATTTGGTAATTATAGCTCTATATTTTATTTTGAAGATTGGGTTTTTAACAAGGACTTCGCTTTAGAAAAAATAAAAAATCATTTTGATGTTTCTAGTTTAAAAGGATTTGGAATTAGTGAAAATAACATAGGACTTTTAGCCTGTGGATCTATTTTACATTATTTAGATGAAACGCAGCATAAAAAATTAGAACATATAACTAAAATAAATCAGATAATTGATAGTAGCCATGTATGGATGGATCAATTTACAGTTTCTAATTTAGAATTGATTTACAGCAACTCTAAGGAGGGTAAATCACTTATTGACATAATTGACTATACGTCAAGTCCAATGGGTGCAAGAATGTTAAAAAGATGGCTTATTCACCCCTTACTTGATTTAAAAAAATTAAATTTTAGACATAGTTCGGTTGATGAAATTATAAGAAATCAAGATTTATTAATTAGTCTTCAGTCGGAGTTACAATCACTTTCAGATTTGGAAAGAATAATTGCGAAAGTCGTTACTTTTAAAATTTCACCTAGAGAATTAGTTCAATTAAAAGAATCTTTAATTAAAGTAAAGTCAATAAAAGATCTCTTGTCAGATAAGTCTTTGAAAAATTTATATAAAATTAATTCTTCTTTAGATTACTGTGATTCTATAATAAACTTGTTAGAAAAAACTTTAAATAATGAAGCTCCAGTAAATATTAAAAAAGGAAATGTAATTAAAGAAAATTTTAATTCAGAATTAGATGAATTAAGAAGTTTGTCTATTTCGGGAAAAGATTATTTAAATAAAATTCTAGAAAGAGAAAAAAATAATACTGGAATAACATCTCTAAAAATAAGTTTTAATAACGTGTTTGGATATTTTATTGAGGTTAGAAACATACATAAAGATAAAGTTCCAGAAGAATGGATTCGTAAACAAACCTTAGTAAATGCTGAAAGATATATAACTAGTGAATTGAAAGATTATGAGGCTAAAATATTAGGAGCTGAAGAAAAAATTTCTATTCTAGAATCAAAACTTTTTGAAGAACTTATTATTAAATTAGTTAAAGATGTTGAGATAATTCAAAAGAATTCATTTTGGCTAGCTAATTTAGATTGCCTTGTCGGATTTGCAAATTTAGCTTTGAAAGCTAATTACTCTAAACCAATACTTAATAACTCCAAAGATTTAGAAATCATTAAAGGGAGGCATCCTGTAATTGAATCACAACTTTCACAAGACAGTCCCTTCGTTCCTAACGATCTAAAACTTTGTGACAAAATCAATCAGATTTTAATGATAACTGGGCCGAATATGTCTGGTAAATCAGCAATTCTAAGACAAACTGCATTGATAGTCTTATTAGCTCAAATTGGAAGTTTTGTTCCTGCTGAAAAAGCAAAAATTGGTATTATTGATAAGATTTTTACTAGAGTTGGAGCTAGTGATAATATATCAGCTGGTGAATCTACTTTTATGGTCGAAATGAATGAATCTGCTTCAATTATTAATAATATTTCTGAAAACAGTCTAGTTCTTTTAGACGAGATTGGAAGGGGAACAAGCACCTATGATGGTATTTCTATTGCCTGGGCAATAGCAGAATTTTTACATGATCATCCGTATAAACCTAAAACGCTATTTGCTACTCATTATCACGAGCTTAATATGATGGCAGATTCTTTTGAAAGAATTAATAATGTAAATGTTTCTGTTAAGGAATCTAAAGACAGTGTAATATTTTTAAGAAAACTTGTTCCTGGAGGAAGTGCACATAGTTTTGGAATTCATGTTGCACAAATGGCGGGAATGCCAAAAGGATTGATTTTATCAGCAAAAAAAATGTTAAAAAAATTAGAGAAATCTCATAATGTTGGAAATGATATATCTAAGAATAATGAATCTGACCTGCAGCTTAGTTTTTTTAATTTAGACAACCCTAAACTAGAAGAGTTAAAAGAGGATTTAATATCATTAAATATTGATGAATTAACTCCAATTGAGGCATTAATTAAATTAAATGAAATAAAAAGAATTTTAAAATCTTAATTAAACTTATTATTAATTACTTTTTTTGAATTTTTATTTTACATTTGCAATCCAATTTGCGAAAGTAGCTCAGGGGTAGAGCATCACCTTGCCAAGGTGGAGGTCGCGGGTTCAAATCCCGTCTTTCGCTCAGAAAAGAAACTGCTCGAGTGGTGGAATTGGTAGACACGTTGGACTTAAAATCCAATGATCAGTAATGGTCGTATGGGTTCAAGTCCCATCTCGAGTACAAAAAGGGAAGCATCGAAAGATTGTTTCCCTTTTTTATTTCATAATTATTCAGCTACTAATGCTGCATTAATCTCATTATTGCTTTTTAATACAATAAAAGATGATATTGCATAGTACGCATGTATATTACTTGTGCTAGACTTTAAATCATTCACCCAATTTTCAAAATCATATTCAAAATTAAATGAAGAATTAGAAATGTCATTTGTGAATTTATCTAATCTTATAGGAACTTCCATTCCAGGGCACCATCCAGCTCTGTCAGGTTCCCAATTTCCGTTTTGAGGACTTATAGGGTTTGATCCACATCCAATAGGCCCCATGTAATGTTGAAAAGTATTTATGTTATTAATTTTAATATTGTGAGTTCTGTAACACCATTCAGCACAAGGTCTTCCGTTGTCATCGTTTGGTGTTGCATGTCCCCAACCTGTTATTATTGTTCTAATATGAGCATTTTGAACGTCTTCGCCAATTTCAATAGTTTTTGATAAATCAAACTCTGATTCATCTTCTCCATAAATAACTCCCTGCAACGAATTACCGTTATATTGAATTATTCTTGAAACCTTGTAATTAGTAAAATCAGGATCACCAATAATGTAATCAAAATCAACAGACAAATTCCAGCCGTCGCTTCCCCAAACCTCAATAAATGATTTTAATTCAACATTTCCCTTTAATTGAGATTTAAAATCAGTTACATCTATTTCAAATCCTCTTTCAAGTTTTTTATTATCTATTCCATAGGGTGTTATATACCTTCCAATTTCAAACCATTCTGATGAATCAGGGTCTTTCACCATTATGTTTGAATATACGTCCCAGGCATTACATCCGCCTGAAGGACATTCTAATTGGATATACATTTTAATTGATTCTACGTTCTTTAAATCATTATGTAAATCGAATTTTTGGATAGAAGATTGACTTTTCCCAGATCCAAAAGCTAAATGTTGTTTTTTAAATGTTTTGTAATTAAATCTAAGTTTAACCCCACTTCCAGATAAGTTTATATCTGTAGAACTAGTTTGACTGTTTTCGATTTTTATATTACCAGTACTATTTCCAAGCTCTGTTGGAGAAAATCTAACATATACATTTTTTAACTTGTTAGGTTCTAATATTATTGATTTTTGAAAAGTAATATTATCAAGTGAGAGCTCAAAATTATCAGAAATTGAAACATTTATACTAGAGTTCAAGTTTTTACTTGAAATTGAAATTGAATTTGCTAACGAGGATCTAGTAAGCATAGTGTCTTCAAATGTTAATGATGATTTGTTAGATGAAATACTGGGTTTATCTAAGTTGGTGTCAATAATAGTATCATTAGAATCTCCTTTACTACAATCAGTAAAAAATAATGATAACATGATAATAGTAAATATTAATTTTAGTTTTCTCATTTCGATTTTTTATTAAATTTCATCTGCTAATTCGTTACCAATAATTGAGCCAATAGCGACTCCCATTCCACCAAGTCTAATGCCGCAAAAAACATTATCACTAACAGATTTAACTATTGCAGTTTTTTTATTTCCAATACCCATTATGCCACTCCATCTGTAATCAATTTCAAATTCATTTTTTGGAAGAATTATATTTTTCAAAATCAATTCTAACTCAGATTGAATAGTGTCGTTCAGTCCAAATTTATCAGTCTCTTCTTTTTTAAAGTCTAAATTTCTTCCTCCGCCTAATAAAATTCGATTATCAATATTTCTAAAATAATAGTAGCCTCTATCTAGATGAAAAGTTCCTTCAATTTGAAGGTTTTCAATCGGTTTTGTTATTAAAACTTGAGCTCTAGCAGGTGCTATTTTTTCATTTAATAGCTTGTTTGAAAATCCATTTGCAGCAATAAATAATTTTGAAGATTTATAACTAAAATTTTCAGTTACTATTTCTACAGAATTATTATTTTCTAAAAATGAAGTAACATTTATATTATTAAGAATTTTTATATTTTTTCTTTTTACTTTTTCAAGTAGAGCTTCCATCATCATGCCAGTATCGAGTTGACCCTCAAATGGATTAAAAATAAGCTTGTCAACTATTTTTTTAAATCCAAAAGTATTGTCTTTGATTTCAAATACATTCGATGAAAACAAGGGTTTAAGAAGTTTATTAATCTCATTTAATTTTAATTGACAGTTTTCAAAAAGATCGACATCTTTTTTTGTAAAAATCTCAAAACCACCGTTCTGTTTATAATTAAGACTATTGTCTCCAATTAAATTTCTTAAATATTTTAAACCTTCTTTTCTTTTTTTTATTAGAGAAATGATTTCAGATTCGGAGTGACTTTTTAAGTCATCAATTATTTCAGAGGCACTTCCAAAACAAGCAAACCCTGCATTTTTAGTACTGGCACCCTGAGGAAGACTACCTTTTTCTAAAATTAGTATTTTTGACTTCGGAAATTTTTCTTTAAGTCTTAATGCACAATTTAATCCTACAATACCACTTCCTACTATAGTGTAGTCAATATTACTTAACCATGATTTGATTTCCCAGTAAGACAAGTTCATAATAAACTAAAGTATAATCCTAATACCACCAAAAATAGTTCTTTTTGGTGCAGGCTCATAATATCTCCCCCCAAAGGCATTTATTCTGATGTTATCAAAATATTCATTATCAAAAACATTACTTATAATTAGATAAGGATAAATAATAGATCGGGATAATTTAATCTCTTTCCCTATTTTAAAATTGAATGTATTGAATTCATCAACTTTGATAGTATTCGAGTTATTAGCATATAAAGCACCAATATTTTTAAAATTTAAATTTAAAGAAAGTTCGTTTATAGTTTTATGCTCAATACTTAAAGTAAAAATATCATTAGGGATTCCAGGTATCTTATTGCCTTTATAATTGAATTTATTTTCAAAAAATTCTTTAAAAACATAGTCTCCTAATGAATATGAAGAACTTATAACAGTTCTATTAAGAGTGTAAAAACCTGCGATTTCTATCCCATTCCTTTCTGTTTTACCAGCATTATTATAAAATTTTTGATTTGGAAATTTTTCATCTTCATAAGAAAGAATTTCATCATTGGTAATTGATTTAAAATAGACTAAATCAATATTTGATTTTTTTTGTGTATCATATAATGAAAATCCTAATTCAAAACCCATATTTATTTGAGATTTTAAATTTTTATTAAATCCAGTTCCAATTGGAGAAGAGCTAAATTCATTTAATGTTGGCGTTTCAAATCCGCTACTAGTATTGATAAATATTCTACTTTTTTTATTCAACTTGTAGTTAATTCCAAGGCTAGGATTGAGAGAATTCAATATTATATTACCTGAGGAATCTCCATCAGAAAAAAACAAATCCTCTAACTTTACTTTGTTTGTATCATACCTTATTCCTGAGCTAATTGATAAGCGATTTAAATTATAGTTGTTTACTAAATAGATTCCAAGGTTCGAAAATTTTTCATTTTGATCTAAAACTTGATTCCCAGTAATTCCAATATCATTGTTATATCTTTTTCTTCTGTCATTTTGATTTCCAACATCAAAACCTATTTGAGTTTTAAGTTTTGATTTAAAAAGAAAGCTTCCGCCAATTCCCCAATATTTTCTTTTTAGATCTATAGCTCCTCCATTTTTTACAGGGATTTTGCCATTAAAATTCCTATTTGAAATAAAAGCATAAGTTGAAAATGATAATTTTTCATTTAATTTTTTATTGAAACTTGAACTAACTTTATAGTGGTTTATTTCTTCACTAGTTTTGTATTGTAAATTACGTTCACGCGCTTGCTCTCTATCTTGTTTCACTTCTTCAATTGTTAATCCTCCCGGATCATTTGAATATGGACTGTGAACTATATTAAAATTAAAATTCAGCCATGAATCTTTAGAAATATTTTTCTTAACTCTAAAATTTATGTTAGAGTTTTTAAAATCTCCAAAATTTCTATACCCATCTCCTTTTGTTTCACTTACTAAAAAAGTATAAAACGTTTCATTACTTTTTATACCAACCAATGCTTGTTTTTTTTCTTGATTATTAGAGCCTAACGCATATCCAATTTTTGTAAAATTTTTATCAAATTCGGAAATAGATTGAATTTTTATAACTCCTGCCGATGAATTACCGTATAAGGAAGAGCTGGTTCCTCTTATTATTTCAATTTTTTCTATTATTTCTAAGTTTAAATTATCTATTTGAGACTGTCCGTCAGGAGTGGTTTCTGGAACGCCATCGACAATTAATTTTATTCCTCTTATTCCAAAGTTTGCTCTAGATCCAAATCCTCTAATTGATATTCTTGAATCTTGTGCAAAATTATTATCATTTGAAATAAAGACTCCAGGAACACTTTCAATATATTCACTTAAATAAAATTGTTTAGCTGAAGTTTGAAATTTTGAAAAGCTTTTTGATGAAATTGCAAAAGGAG
>Ga0209092_10000960_pt1 | contig 29250 bp, 14 predicted proteins | sample FraStrMetagenome_FD_187446 | JGI IMG/M metagenome (GOLD analysis project Ga0209092, IMG submission 187446) | Marine eukaryotic phytoplankton communities from Arctic Ocean - Fram Strait ARC3M Metagenome (SPAdes) (version 2) | ecosystem: Environmental > Aquatic > Marine > Oceanic | place: Fram...
GGTCCCAAGGACCTGGGAGTTTTTCCTGAAATCGTACTCTGAAATCGTACTTTTTTTATTTTAAATGGCCTATTTGGAATACGATTTTACGATTTCACGTAATTTAAATCTAGAATGGATACCCCCTAAGAAAATATATGCTACGTGCATTCATAAAGCCAATGAAGACGAATATTGAGTCTGCTCAAGTTCATTCATATCTACGACGAGTAATATGGGCCTTTATAATGAGATCAATGTTGAGGTCAACGAACCCTACGATCAAATTATTAAATAGTCAGATATAAATATAAATGAGTCATGCATGGAACATTTTAATTAAGTTCCTTGATCATATTTAGGGCCGTCCATGTAGTAAAAGAAATGTAGGTTTTTGGTGTAGGTCTAGTTATCCTACGTTTTTTTATACCAAAATTTTAGAAATATTAGTTTGGTGTAGGTTTGCTGTAGTAGACCAAATATTTCGTGTACATTTGGATTTTTGAAAAATATGGTATGAAAATACGTAGAAAAACCATATCTACATTTCTTTTACGACATGAACGGCCCATACATGGACCTCGATATTCTAATCCGCCCTTACTGATCGTTACTACAGTATAAAGCAAGACCATCTTCTTGAATAACGATGCCATGACTAGACACAAGCAAAATGAAGCTTTTGAAGAAGTTGACCTTCATCATAGAAAAATTAGCTTTTTCGACCAATGCCCATGCACGATTACAAAAACTTCCATTTTATTTTCGTTTGACGTATCCAACTCAACAGAGTTGTATGATGGCGAGGTCCACATTACATGTACATGAATTCTGTGGGCTTTTATACCATGCTAGTCGAGTCTATTATACCATATGAGAACCCGGAGGGACCGACGAAATTTTAGGCAAATTGTATGGTTAAACTCTTATCATTGAAAAATAGAAACAAAACTCAAATTACTTATTCTAAGGAACTTGTTAGATCTTGACCACTTATATCAAAGTATATACAAGAATTCCTCCCATTTTTTCCTTAGCTTCCTTTTTTCCTTTGTTCATCATTCTCATATTTTTATTTTTTTATGGACGGTATAGTCTGTATCATTTAATGACAGCAAATTTGATATTTGAACATCGAATGACTGCATCTGTGAAGTCACAACAATCCCAAAAGAAAGGTAACCTTACATTCTTCAATTTCAATCATTCAATCATAAGAATGTTTATGCAACCAGCTTATATTCATATTTTAAAATAAAATCATTTATATGAAACGTTATATTTGATGATTGCTAATGTTATTCAATGAAAGATAAGTAGACTTCCATGAAACATACTTCGAAGCTCCAACTAATATCAGTTTTATTCTTGAACTAATGACTCTACCCCCATCCCAATGATATTGAATTCCACAATTAGAAGCTTTCTTGTTTATCTGTCTATTTCCATCATCACAAAATGAAAGAGCCAGGCAATGAACAATTTTTCGAAGAGCTATTTCCATGGATTCTCCTTTCCCGTGAGCAAACACGGATGATTTGCACTTCCTAATACTATTTTCTGTTCGTGTTCCCAAATGATGATACATCCGCAAGTTTCTGATAAATTAGGTACATATACCCGAACCAACACACTATTGGAATTGTTTTGGTGATCTTCCACAACCATTTCGATATTGGCGTAGAAACTAATAATGTAATGGTATCAAATGTTTTTATAATTGTTTACGGGAAGAGTAAAACCAGATCTGAGGAGTAGATGTTGTGGACGCCTTTTTTGTTTTTCTTCAATTTGTTCACTTGATTCACAAGTTTCAAATTTTACGTCTTCATTCACTGAAATCTGGCAAAAGATATACTTACAAGCTTACTTTTAGGTCCCATTTTTCCTTCCCCAAGTTTACTACTTTCTATGAAATTGGCATAGGCTACTGTTCCATCTTCGAGATCTCTTCTGAAGCTTTTCATTATATATATTTCACTCGTGTAATATATATTGTCTTCCTGTTCTTTGTATTCTAATACGTCCAAAATATGACATAAATTTCGAAGAGTTTGTAGAATATTATCACTTGCACAATTCATAAGTGATCGTATAGGCATCGTCGTAGCACGCTACTATATTTTAACACTATTACAAATACATACCACACAAATGGTACTATCCTCCCCATTACGCAGACCATTTTTTGTTGCCCAAGACGTACTACGGTAACGTACGGGGGCGGTTCAACGAGACAAAAAAAATTGACGCGTGTGTGTGTTCGACAGTGCCGTTTCTTCACACGACTAGGCAAGGAGATGGCGAATATTAAAGCTCTCAGCTCAATTGGGAGGACAATCTCTTTATGTGTAATCTCTATATTTACCTTAGCCCCTACATCAGCTTTTGGAACAGAATTATCAGAATTAAAATGCGCAAGAGGATGGGGGTCAACAACTGCAGATTGGAAATATCCAATTCCGAAGGATTGGATCAATGATGGATACTGTGATTGTCCTCTTGAAGGTATTGATGAACCTGACACAGGAGCATGTTCGGGATCAGTTGATGGAGGATGGGCCGGAGTCCAGCCAAAAGAAGATAAAGTTGACCCAGAATATTTTTATGAATGTCCTTATGAAAAACATCTTCGTTTACCTCCTTCTCAAATCAACGATGGTATATGTGATTGCTGCGATGGTTCTGATGAAAGATCTACTTCATCTTCTTGTGTTGATTCTTGTCAAGAGTTGCGGGCAGCAGAAGAAGCTAGAATAACGAAAATGAAAGAATCGTTTAGGGATGGGTCATCCCAAAGAAAACAAGAAATAGAAAAATACAAAGAATACAGGGAGCAAAGTATAAAAGATTTTAATGAAGTGCTAAATACTCATCTACCAAAATTTGAGGGAATTGTCACGCAAGCAGAAGAAACAGTGAAAGCATCAAAACATAAATATTTATTTGAAAGAAGAAATACATTCGTAAACTTGGCGCAAAAATTATCAATAAAAGGTGATGATGACGACAGCATTGGTCTATTAGAGGTACTCAACGATGATGAAATCATTGATTTGATAGTTGGAATTTGCCAATTATCGGCCGAAAGGAATTCGAATGTTTCTGAATGTGAAGCATTGGTGAAGGCTGGCCTTGAACTAGGCTTTGTCGAAAAAGACGGGGCTATTCAAGCACTTGCACAAAATGATGTGGAAGGAATTGAATTTGAAATAGAGCATTTAATCGATAACATTTCTGGTTCCATTTTAGACATCGAGGGTATTAGTACTTCTGATGACATTGATAATGAAGATGATGAAGAATTTCACCACATGTTAGAGCAATTGAAGGATGAAAATGCGTCAGATGCATTGGCTGAAACTGGAGTGAAAAGCGGGTCCAGCACGATTATCTCCAGAACTCTTTTTGAAGAAGAGGCAACTAGAGTGCTGGATTTGATAGCTTTGTATTTTAGTGACAGCGATGATGACGAACATCTGTCAACCATTCCTGATGTTGAAAAAATTGATCCTATTGCAATCCAAAAGACAAAACATTCTCTACAAAAGAAATTATTGCAGGTCAAAAATGGAAAACAAGTTGCAGAACTCACTCGTGAACAAATGAATACTATTTCACAAATTGGGCTGCTCGCTAGAATGGATTTGATGAGAATTGCGGTTGGTGTCATCTACCACTCATCAATTAGCTCATCAAATATAGTAGAATTACTTTATCACATAGTTCCAGAATTAGCAGAGAAAGATGATGAAGAAGTGTGTGACATATCAGTTTGTCGGTCAGATCATACGGCTATCATGAGAGAGAGCTTACATCCCGACTCTCAGAAGAATATTCAGATACCCCCTGCGCCACTTCTTTATGAGTATGCCAAAACTTGTCAGCATAGAATGAAAGAATTTGTCGACTTATCCAATCAATGCTTGAATATAGAAGAATCTACATCCCAGAGACCAATTCCAAACGAAATTACCGATGGTTTTATGAACTATTTCTCGTATAAAAAGAGAGACGAAAATGAATCCGATCCTTTACTCAAAATTTTTAAGCCACTTGAGGATTTATCTGAGGACATTCCATTTAAGACTTATTTGAAGGGTCTAGCTTCAGCTGAAGAAGAATTGAAGCACTATCAAAGTGAACGTAACAGGTTGCAAACAGTGGTTGGAGGCGAAAGTAGTAAATATGGTCCATTTGGTGAACTTTATGCATTACGTGATTCCTGCCACTCTGTAATCTCTGCTAAATATGAATATGAAATATGTTTCCATGGTCAAGCATACCAACGTGAGGCGACTGGGGGGACTAAGAATGGAGGTACTGGTCTTGGAAAGTGGAAAGGGTTTGAAGTGAGTGATAATGGCCAAATGGTACTCAAATTTGAAGGAGGACAAAGATGTTGGAACGGACCCGCCAGGTCTGCAACAGTAATTTTGACTTGTGGTGGATCTGGAACGAAGCTTTTGAGTGTGGAAGAACCGGAAACTTGTCGTTATCAGATGGAAATGGAGAGTTACGTCACATGTGATGATAATTTTGCCAAAATTCATGGATTATCTGAAGAATAGTTTTGATTACGATAAGAATTTCGTTTCACCGATTATTTTAGAGTTTATTTGAATTTTTGTAATGTAATCTTCCTTTCATTCGACTCTACTTTATATATGCTGTTATCATGACCCATTCGTGTTTGTAACAATTAATTATATTATGAACATTTTAGAATTTTTTGCGTACATTATTGCCACACAAAAAATGCCTCAAAATTTGATGGCACAGCAACCATTACAAAGTGTAAATAAAGAAAATGAAGAAAAATATCCAGATTTACAATGAGCTAAAAGAATGGATAGAATCGAAACCGGGGGGATTCATTCATCCTTCATTGACTCTTTTTGAATTCAATACGGACACGAATTATCCCAATAGAGGAATAAAAAGCACATCAGCGATCACAGAAAAAACATTGCTAATCCGTTTACCAACATCATTTGCCCTCAGTGGGCAAGACACTGAAAAAGATAGTAAAGCAACTACAAGCAAAGAGATCACAAATGCGACTCCCTCTCTATGGCTACGATGTATTGGACAATTGATAGTTAAAAAAAAATTACATGATTTAGGACAGGTTGACAATCTTAACCAATCTAAATTTTCTCCCTATTTCAATTCACTTCCAACTTCCTTTGATACTCTTCAAACCTGGTCTACAACTGAATTAGAAGAATATCTTGGTGGCACAGCTTTGGGTAAAATGGCGCTTTTGGATAGGAGAGACAATTTAACTCAAGTACGATTTGAGAAGAGTGTCAAACCATATGTTGAATTATTGCGAAATCACATCAATTTATCAAACGAGAATAAAGAAATAGATGAGGTTACTTGGGAAGATTTCTTGTGGGCAAGTCAATGTCTTTCCACTCGAGGATTTCATATGGAGATGAAAGGTGGTGATGAATCATCCTCTTCTTATTCAGGCCCTTATCTATTACCATACATAGATTTGCTAAATCATGACCCCAAACAAAAATGTACCACGCTACAACGCATCAATAATTCAGGATCCGAAAATGAATCCTTCTTTCAAATGATTGCAGAAAGGAATATTGAAAGTGGAGAAGAAATATTCCATTCATATTATTCACATGAAGGAGAGACCAATCATGACAGCCCTATACCCTCAGCACAGTTATTGCAAACGTTTGGGTTTGTTTCTAATCATCACGTTCAAGAAGCAGTTCAATTTTCATTCAACAAAAGAAAGCGTACTTCGATACCTGTATTGCCGGAACCTGATCATAGTACAAAAGCTATCTTGTCCATTGATCAAATTGTAAATTCTTGTAAAGAAGTAGCATCTTCAACATGGGTAGAAAAATTCCGTAAACAGAACCAAATATTGGAGGAAGAAGAAAATCCTTTTTGGGATCCTTTAGAGGCATGGGAAGAAAAAGAGTTTCATCTGAAAAATAAACAAGCCATTCTCTCAGATCAAATACTGGCCTCAAATACTGATGAAATTGTAACTTGTTGTGTCATGCTACTACTCCCACAGGATGCATTTCATGATCTGTTTGTGAACGATGAAAACCCAGCGCTTCTAGAGACAAATCAAATCTTTGCGTATGCTTCCAATAGCTCTGATCTAGATGAGGAGGATAGTGATGATGATAGTGTCTGGTTAGGAACCCTAGTTGGAATGGCAGTAATAGATGTCATAAAGAGGCATGTAGAGAAGTATGATGCCCAAGCTTCAGGTAATCTTATTTCAAGACTGAAAAATAAGATTAATTGTCTTTCAGAGTTACTTAAAAAACAAGAACGAAGTACGGAGAGTGGAAGGAAGATGGCAGGACTTACTATACAAATTGAGGAGCAAAAAAGTCTCGAGTATTTAGGAAGAACTGCATTAGAATGGATAAAAACAGACGTTGAAACTTAATTGTGCCGACTGTATAATCACCGTAATCGATTCAATCCAAAGTATCAGCGCAATCAATAAATGCAGACATAATCAATATTAGTTGTCGAAGATAAAAAATGATGATACTGATTTCCATAGTGATACAAAAGAATAAAGTTCTCCTTGTATGGCCTTTAACATTATGTTTATAATGAAAAATGTTTACACAAATTCGTTTTAGTTATGGAGTATCATGGATTCAAGATAAGCCATCGATTCTTTCTTCAATGTCCTCACTTTCTTCCCATGTCTGTCTGAAGTTTGACTTTCGCTCTCCAAACATTTCAACTCCTCTTTGTTTCACTACAACATTCTTTTTCCCAACTCCGTTTCCATCAGTTTCTTCAACTTCTTCATATCTTATCATTTCTACACGAATACCCAAATCGCGAAGGGCCGCGTAAGCTTCATCAACAGTACCTCTAAACCTCCCAGCATTACGAAGTACATGTTCCAGCATTGAATGATCTTCTTTAATCCCATTTTTAACACTCTCCGGTTGTCGTGCAATTGCATTTCTTATGGAAAGACATCCAGCCCTTTGAATCTTTTCATTGTCTGGATACTTTTGCATGCTTCGTAACACAGAATCAATAATATTATTTTGGAGTAAGAGGTTGGCATTGGATATCCGACGCAATGACATTGCTGCCAATATCGCTAAGACATGTTCATGTACTTTAGGACTTTGACTAAACAATGATAAAGAGGAGAGTATCGAAGGTAAAGATTTTTGGCAAACATTGGTTTTGATATCATCGTTACCACAAAGATTTCGAATTAATCCGAGAGCCGCTGATGCAATATTGATATTCACATCCTTTGAATCTTCTTTGAGAAGGATTTGATCTAAAGCATCGCATGTTGTTGTGAGCACACCTTGAGCAACCAAAGCTTGAACAATCTCATCGTTCACAGCAAGGACGCGTTGAGTGCTCATAATAGCACATTTAAGCTTTGAAAAAGTGTCTTCCATCTCATGAGTATTTTCAATTTGTATAGAAAGCAATTTATGCAGTATAGGGACAGCATCATACCGAAACAGTTCTTGTGCAAAATCATGAGCTGTTGAAGCAGTAGCTGTAACGTCATCGTATTGACAAAGAGTGGTAAGTAGTTGACATGAATGCATCCACAAGAGAATAGCATCTTTTTTTGGATGACATTCGCTAGAATATTGAGATGGCGCAATGGATATTAATTCTAATAGTTTTGGGAATACTTTGCCGGCTCTCACAAGCGCAACTTTGTTTTGCTGGCATCCTTTGTTTGCTTGGAATGCAAGCCGTAGAAAAATAGTCTCTGACTTCGAATGCGTAGCAATCAAGTTTACCAAGCGTGGTAGTACAGGAGTAAACAAGTTTTGAATTTTTCGTTTGATTTCAAATGCCGAATCTGCACTCGATGAGGATTGATTGAGTGTTGATAATAGACAAGATGCACTTTTATGTAATATATTCAGAGATGGTGACGAAAGAAATGAAAGAAGTGTAAATATTCCTTCTGATCGCATAAGTGCATGCATGTAAACGTTGGATGTTAACTCTTTTGTAATATCGCCATTTTCATTTCCTTTCCACCCCATATTTCCAAGAGTATTCTGAATTTCTTCCAATGCTTTTAGAATCAAATCTTCATTTTCTTCCTGTGAATTTTGAATCGATCCATCCTCGGAAACAAACGTATCAAGAAAATTTAGATTTGATAGAAAAGAAGATGTTTCCGAACGTTCCTTTCTCCCTTCTTCAGAGGATGGATGAGAAGTCAATATCCCAGCATTTTTTATAGTTACACCTTGCTGTTCAAATTGAGAAATAGTTTCAGTCAAAGCTTCTTCTGCAGATAATTCGAATACATCTTCATTTTCAAGGAGAGTTTCATCGAACAGTTCTTGTGATATGCTCATGCTTCTAGAAATGATTAGGTGGAGGATTCAAATTTGTATGATATACCTATGTGAAGTTTTGGAACTGCGCCCTGCTCAAATGTTCGCCAATTGATAAAACTTTGGTTTGGAGTAAGAAATTCAAATAGTTTTGGCATTTTCAAAAATATGAACTAACTACTATTGGAAGTACATACATATGTTAAGAGGTAGGTAATATACTCTATATACTGCAAACAATGCATGAATGTATTTATCAATTATTTTCGAATTACATAAGCGATTTTTTGATATCAGCAGCAGAATGTCAAACTTCAGCGTGTCTCAACCACTCATATCTCAGCTTGTTTAATCTTAACCGGAATAAATCACAGTTCAGATTGAAGTATCTAAAGGGCGAACTGCTCTGTACCATCTCACAAAACCAGCACTCGCACTCCTCTAGTGAGTGAGGAGTATAAACATGACTTTCATCATTCTTCTACGCAGTTCCGTTGGATATGAGATCAAGGGCAGGGTTTCACAAAGCACCTATGACGAAATTTCCCAAGCCTCCGGAATGGAAGGTTAGATCTTCCTGATGATCACTTTTGTTCCTAGCTTACCTACTAGAATATGGAGTTTTTGAGTTGTCTTCCATCATGAAGATGAGACGTATACATCAATTATCAACGTAAAGGCTGAACATGTTTTGATTCGATTTCTTAGCTTAAAAGAGAACTCCACGCAAACTGCTCTTGGAACCATTGTCATCAATAGCTCTAATTGTGGAAATCCATGACCAAACTTCTCTACTTTGTGATAGTGATTGTGACAGTATGATTGAAAAGGGAGGACTTGAAGTCCGAAGTTTAATTTTGTTTCTTTCTTTGGAATAGATGTTTGCGATAGTGAGACTGTATTGACTGTATACATAGATCTTTTTACATGTTTGTATATAAGACCTGGCTATACGATTACTTCAATCCCCATTATCAAAACCTGAGAGCCCATGCACATTGTAGTATGCTTATACGAATGAAGATGCTTGCATAGCGTTTTGGACAGTGTTGCAGAAGTGACAAAGCTACGAACTCTCGCACTCTATCATTGTCGTTTTATGTTTTCGTCTGCTTGTTTAAATAGTTCATGTACTTTGTTTCATTTCGTTTATCGACTCGCTCCTATGTATACGAATATATTTAAATAAGACTTTACAAAATGTTTTTTCACATGCAATAAAATACACCTGAATTATTATGCTTTTTTTCAACGTCCTCACAACTGAAGTGAAATAAATGTTATATTGAGATCTTGATTATTGAAACTTTCAATATCCCTTGATAACAGCAATTATCCACAATTATACACAATTATCCATGAGCGTGCTGTTTCATACACAACTGTTAGTCCTTTGATAGTTATGTTTGCATCCTAATGAATTTAACATGCATGGACCACAAATAATGATAATTTAGTTTTCACAATCACGTTGTCCTGAATGACTTCTGAAATTAGCTTGATTCATTTGGGACTTAAGAACCATGTTAAATAACATTTTCAAAACAACTAAAACCGTAACTAAATCTACGATACTTAAATTTTTATTCCCTTAAATATTAGTCTAATTTAGACGGAGTATTATCATTGTGTGACATTCTAGCAAACCGTTGATTTTGGATATATACTAAAGTCTACATACATCTAATTTCAAAAGGGAAAAATGTAGGCATCCACTTTGTTCGTACATTGTGGAGTTGTCACTACATCAAACTTCTTGAATGAAAACTTAGGATCATACATCAGAGCTTTCTACTTCCGCTTTGAGAATAAGTCGAAAGGGTAAAACTTATTCCACCATATCAGTATCCCTGTTGTGAGGATTTTTGATTTCGACAATATCGTTGGAATTTCGTGTTTCAGTTCAAAATAGTCATTGAAATTAAGAGCCAGATTGAAATAGGCCGTATTAAATAGCTTTTTTGAAATAAACAATGTCATCATCTCCCAACGAAGGAATCTCCAATGGTGAGGAAAAAGAGATGAATATGCATCCACTTCTAAATTCAAATCGTAAATTGTTGCCACGTCAACCGCGACCCAGTGCTGCACGTCGAAACGTTACCAGCGGTCAAACGAGAGAAGATGGAAGTTACTGCAGCAGCAGTGGAGGAAGCAGTATTGGTAGTAGAACCAAAAGGGGCCGGCATCGACGCGTATTATCTGCTGTGGAAGGAAGTGTGGCACAGGAAAAATTACTGCATTGTATGGAAGGTTTGGACTTGAGTGGATTGACTACTGAGGGCTTAGACCCAAATATGATGTTGAGTCCAAGTGGAGCATCGTTGCAAGATGCCAGCGCAGATTTGAATTTGAATCTGCACAAGGGAGAGGACGATATAGCATCAAATACTGATGCTACTAACAATAGCGTAACTAACAAATCGACGCTATCTGATATGCATTTTGAGGCAGAGAATCCATCTATGACAGCAAGTGCTTTGTCAGATTGGAATACGGCAGCTCAATCGAAAGCACCACGAGTGGCATTGCCCACGCCACCAGAGGAACCCATGACCGATTTACTACCTCCTGAGATTTCATCTGAAACTTCGTTTGAAGATGAAGCACCAAATGTTACACCTCAATGGCATCATGATGATAATGATGAAGACGGTCTCATTACAAATCCACACGTAATGAATGGGAACGCCAGTACCGCCACGAATCATCCGCATTTTCCTATGGTCGCCAACATTAACGATGGTGCCAGTAGCGTGGGTGCAACAGCTACCTTTTCCAATTCGTCTCTTAGGAGTATTATGTCGCAATATAGCTCTGATTTGGAAGACGAAGAAGATCCACTCAAAGGCAAAGATGATCACTTTGGAGAAGAAGGAGATTTAATGGGGGAACTATTACCACATATGGAACGAAAAAAAAAGGAACGAGCAACTTGTCGCAATTGCAGCCGTATGCAGCAGATTGAACATCAACGTCGGATGTTAAATGAAACCCAGAAAATATCTTCCCGGAAATTTACACCATCTCCCAATCCCACTCCTACCAACAATCCCTACAATCAAATTCTGACACAGCAACCTGCTTTTTCTCCTCCTAGCGTCCCATCTACTCTTGACTTTCAAAAACTGTTACAGACAGAATTCACAAAATTTCAATCGGATCTCCAATCTCAAACACAACTCCAATTTGAAAAACTATTCCAATATCTCCAATCTGAAAATCAGAAACGAAATGCCATTGAACACCGTCTCAAACATCAATTATTGTTGCAAAGTGAGTCCATGATTGCTATGGAATTGAAATTGGTACGATTAGAAGCAAAAGTCGAACGCAAAGAACGGAACTTCCGTAAGACCGTTCGGAGTTCCAATACGACGTCGAATTATCGACGCATGGCGGAGGAAACTGCTCATGAAAATGAATTCCCTCCCATGATTTTGGCAAATGTAGAGGAAGTACGTGAGGATGAAGATGATAGTGAAAATAGTAGTGAACCCCCTCATGATAAGAAAAATTTGAAAACGGAAAAAGAATCTGAAAATCATGGCAACGATGATGAAGTTGAGGAAGATGATACAGTGAGTGATACCAAAGAATCTGCTTCAAGATCCAAAAAAGTCTTGAAAATTAAGGTGGCTGCCAGTTCTGGAGCTAGTCTGGTGAGTGCTGTCACTGCCATGAGTGGAGAAGGTTACGATGGATTGGAAGAAGAGGAAACTGTCGATCCTCCAAACGATGGTCAAGAAGAAGACATCATGGAAGAAGATGAAGTTGAAGGTGCTGACACATTAACTTTAGGAACGTGGGGAAGTAGTAGCATAATAGAACGTACTAATCCTGGATTGTCGAATCGGGGAAGGGGACGGTATAGAGGTGTTCGAGCAGTTGTTACAGGTATTGCGACAGAAGGAGATGACAGTAGTGAGAATACACCCACTCAATCATCAAACCGCCATATACCCAATTTGGAATCCATCTTGCTGAATCCATTAGTTTTGAACAATTCAAATCATTCCACCGCGGAATCTATGGCCAATACTACTCGAGCAATTCGAGGTCCTCCAGATCCAGCAAACAATATGGAAGATGAAAATTCCACACTTGCAACGTCTGTCACTTCTGCCACTTGGACTTCGACAGTTGTCACAGGAGCAACTTCTCTATTGAATACCAACACCTCACGTGGAGGAAGTCACATCACAGGTGCTATTGGAGAACACTCATCGTACAATACAGATCACACACATGAAGAAAACGATCAATCTTCCAAAGAAGTTATTCATATCTCTCTTAAAGAAGGAGAAGAAGAAGACAACAACGTTCGTCAACGGGATCAATCCAATTCTCCGCTTACTGTACCTTCCATGAGTGGACTTGCTAGTATTGCAAGTAGTGTTGGAACTACCCTTGCTACCGGAAGTATGGTTACCACTGCTGCTGTCGCCCCATCTCGGTCCTTTCGATCACGACGAGCAGCAGCAGCTGCGACGCAATTGGCGAATTACGGAATACGAGATCGCGAGGGTGTCATACCTTCACATGTCAAAACCAATAGGAATCCTACTCGAAATCTACCTGATATGGAAGAGGATATTCAAAAGGATGGAGAGGAGATAGCATCACGTCGGTCTCGATCCAATTCTCCTTTGACTTTACCCTCCATGGGTGGCATTAACAGTGTGGCACCTAGTTTGAGCGGTACGAGTATTAATGCCACAACTTTAGCGACGGCTGCGACCACAGGAGCTGTGGCACCTTCACGAGATTTTCGATCTCGAAGAGCTGCAGCTGCTGCCCATTTGGCGGCAAGTGCCGTCAATGAACGAGCAGGAAGTACAAGTATAGCTAATAATACAAATACTAATCCACAACCACCTAATTTAATTATTGGCGGAGTAGGAGTCTTATCTGCAGGAAATCCTCGTCCTTTGACAAACCGTGTCGTAAGCTTTGTGCATTCCTCCGAAGATGCTATGAATGTCAGTGGATCAGAAGATATGGAAGGAGCTCAAGTAGTCTTCACGGGAGGATCCATGGGAGGAAGTATCTTAAGGGGAGAAATGGACAGTCTGACCGTTCCAGAGGAATTGGACAATTTGAGTGATATTGATGCAGCTTTCGCAAATTCAAGCGTTCGTTGGAGAGAAGAATATGAGGCCAGATTGGACGCGATTCAAAAGAGATGGTCAAACGCCTAAAGAACTGGAACTTGAAGCTTGCCTTGCACATGATGGCATAGATGCATAATTATGTTTGTGTTTACTGTATGATAATCATTACCACATATCTTAGTTTAAAAAGTGAATGTAATTCGAGTAAAAGTAACTTTATTTTGTTGGGCTTTTCGCATCACGTACGATTGTAAAAAAAAGGACAAAAGAGTGCGCCTATACTATTCTCGACGAGATTTAGCACAAATAAACAAGTATATGATAGGTGGAATGTATCGAATTCAGTATAAGGATTAATCAAACGATTGTCACACATATTGAAGCTTGTGATAGAATCCAAATTCTCTTTTGATGAAAACGATTTCGCACTTTTTTACCTTCTATTCAAGACGGTGAGAATGCAATGATATTGAAGATAATAGCGAACAATCCATGCTTTTCTCGATAAATTAGGTACGAAAAAAATATGCATGAAAGTGAAAGTTGTACGATGTGAAATGTAAAGAGAATATAAAGGCATTAAAAATATTGAAAAATCTCCTTTCTTTCAAATAATTGTAGCCGTATTTGTGAAACCAATGTGTTGAAGTAAAATGATTTAGAATACTTTGGAAGCTTCATAAACACTTCAGATATATTTTAATTAAGTTTTCAATTCACTCGATCTTGAATTTCGCTAAGCAGTCCTCCGTATTTATAAATGATGCAACATATAGATCCCAAAGAGCTCTCCATAGCCATTTTTCAATTCTTTTTTGATGATTGTCTTGTCTGGATCTCCCGCCTCCCTTTATAGTCCATTTCTGAATACAGAATGAAGCGTCTGAAAGTAACTGTAGTGTCATGTATTTATGTAAAAGCCACCGTACCGCATCTTCCCCATCAAATATTCGAGATATAATCTCATTCAAGGTTATTTCAAACGCATCACATGCAAAATTGAGCAAAGATTTGGTGTCCTTCGTTAATTGTATCTTTCCAATATCGCTTGTTTCAAATTCTGTTACAGATGAAAGGTCAAATCGATTTACCCAGCTTCCATTTTCATCGTCTTGCATACCCAACGCATGAAAGAAGGAAAAGAAAAATTTAGTCAAAAATCCTGGTAGACACTGGAGACTTGATTCACCTAAATCAAAAAGCCATAACTCTTCCTCATTCACAAATAAATTGTGTAATCCGGCATCTGATAAGCCACCATTCCAAAAACTTTGAGTAGCCCCAGGACTATGTACTTTATATAAATGGTAATGCAATAACTTCTTCCAAAATGGATCAGAAGCAAAAGAGGAAGGAGTGGATGCAGCCTTAGATTGGTAGAAGGAATGAAAAATACAATTGCCAGTAGGCTTTGACATTGGAGCAACATTGAATACTTCTCGCATCTGTGAATCAGGATTCAGTAGCATACCCAAATAATAGGCTGGCACAACTTCCTCAGGAGTAATGAGAAAATTATCAGTAGGTGCGACTGAATTCAGTCGAAATGATTTACCCATTTCATACAAAAGAACGAATCGTCCTTTCTTTGGGTGCCAATTTTTGATAATGGAATGTCCCAGAAATGCATCTATCTCAGGTGTGATAGATTCAAAAGACAGATTTTCGTCTTTCTCTAATGCTTCATATTCCTTTTGACAAGTATTAATAATATTTTTTTCTTCATCATGGGTTAATTCTTGTAAATCTTGAAGGACGTGAACATACTGATCAATTAGATTATGTAATAATTGTCCATGAAGCTTTCCTTCAGTTAAAGCTACAGAACCGATCTGGGGAGAGTCTAATCCTTCATCTCCAATCGCGCTCTGACCTAATGTGAATTTCCATCCATATTTTTTTTGTATAGGAATAAGATGATCCGTTAGCAGGGAATGAAAAGCTTCATATCCACACCCTTTCGCACCAAATCGAAAGGTTGTAACTTCTGAATCAGTTTCATATCCGCCATCCTCACCCTCATTCTCTTGGTCCAAACTAACGAGATGATCATGAGGGAGGAAAAAATCGAGAGATCCATCATTCACTTCAACTTTAATATCTTTTTCTTCTGAATCGTATATGTTGAACGCACGTTTACTTTTGGGTAAGGCAGACTTTCTGAAAAAGTTTTTGTCATGCATGGACATATTCTTGTTTTGTAATGTTTTCATTCGATGAGCTAACATCTTCCAGCCATCACTTTTCCCATCTTTATTGACTGATTTTCGAAGAGCATCCCACAAATCCCGACGTCTTAAATGACAAGGGCTGATATAGATCATACAAAATTGAGGAATTCTTTTCTGAAAGTCTTCTCTAGCTGCCTCCTTTAAAAATCCTCGACCACGCTTGGAAGATTTTTTGGGTGAACTATCGGAAGAACTTCCCTGAAGATCTTGCGATAAAGATGCTAATGCCCATAACTCTTGAGTATCCTTATATCCACCATGTTTCATTACTATTTTCGATCCTTCTCCAAAATCGTCGTAGGGCCTATGATATTGTTTCATATTTCCAGAAAAAACGGTAACTCCACTACCACCTCCAGCTAATTTCGTTTCATTGGAGAGAGATGATGGTCCGTAGATATTAGGATGTATCTGATTAAAATTAGTATCTGGACAAAATGTGAGGTGGCAAGTTGAGCCCTTGGTTCCGTTTTCTTCTAATGGCTCTGACCCTTCAATGTCGGGATCTAGAGTAATCAACAACCCATACTCGCAAAGAGTAGATGAATATCTTTTCAATAATGGCTTTGATTGAGTCTCCATCTCGTCAGACATACAAAAATGATGGGTTACCCTATTTATGTCATTTAAAATTATTTATTATTGGCACGAACAAACTTTCAGAAAAGATCTCATTGAATGACTATCATATTAAATAACAATTTACTTAGCGCCTGTCATGCGCTAAGAAAATGCAAGGTTGGAAAAATCAACAGATAATCACCCTATATATAAGATCATAAGAATTCAAACTTGTTTACGTGTTTTTTCATAGAAAACGAAATTACTATGAAATATGAACAATAGAAAGTACTCGATCCATATAGTACATAGAAACAGTAGAATTCAATAGTACCTACCAATCTACTTACGAATTTACACTAGTGGAAATAGGTTGATTAAAGTCCATTAAAAGTGCAAAAATTGAAACGTAAAACTGTGAAAGAAAATGGGAAAACGCAACAAAGCAGCAAAGAAACAAAAGAAAGCACAAGCCAAAAGTGCCACAAAATTCAATGCAAAGAAAAAAAATGAAGCATCAATATATGGAATTGCTGTGAGTAAAGGGAAACATGGGAAAGGTCAGCGTCAAGCCACAAATGCTTCTTCTATATTTCCATCCAAAGGTCGAGGTGCTACGAACAACCCTCCACAGGAAGGAAAAAAGAAATCATTCCTGCAATCCAAAAAAATCCAAAAAATGCAATCTTGGAAGAAACCAACTAAAAATAGGAATCTTGAAAAACTGCAGGAAGACCAAGACTTTGCGAATGAATTAGCATCCTTAAGGGATCGTCATTATCATGAAGAATTAAAAACCAAAAACATTCGACAAAGACAACAACGTCGTAATACTACCAATGCCAATGTCCAATTGACTCCAGCAACCTTACAAATAAAACCAAAAACAACTGAGGATTTAATCAATGATACAGCTGATATAGTTGCTGATAAACTAGGCATGGATGAAAATCATCGACAAGCCGTAATGCAACAACAGCAACAGCAACTGCAACAAACATGGGGATCAAATCAATTACAAATATTAGCAGCTCAAAAACGATTAGAATGGTCTGCACAGGGAAATAGATCCAATCAAGGTATATCTGATTGGGGAATGGAGGATGAGGAGGATGAGAATCATAACGATACCAAGGTAGACACTTCCAATCCTTTTTCAGCTCTTGTGAATGGAGATGATGAAAGTGATAATGAGAATGACACAAAGAAGAATGATCCACCTCCAGTAATGTTTCAATTTGCTCCAGTGTCGTTTCAATTACCATCTTCCTCTAATGTAGCCAATTCTGGAAATAACGATTTTGATGATTTATAGGAGGAGGTACTTTCGATATGTTTTTTTTTGGAAGGAACAATATTTTACAATCATTGCAAAATTGTGTTGAATGCCAGTAAAGTGCAGTACAAGTCAGGTTTTGATATTGAGTGGAGCAACGAAATAGAGGAACATTAAGCTTATTCTATGACAAGGCTTATCGTTTGACATTTAGATATATGTTCATATGTCTTCCATCGGAATCAAAGCAATAGAAATAAAAGAACTCAATGCCTCAATGATTTTTATAAACAAACACTAGAGATAACGTCTTTCAATCACAATTTATTATTTTTCTTAATTATTACACCATAATGTGGTCGAAAGTCGTTTGTGGAGGGAGTATGAGTTTATCAACAAAATGATACCAGAATGATCAGTTTCAGCAGTTATATTATTGACCAATGATAATGATTAAAAGAGTCCAATGACATCACCAGTCTTAACGTCAATATCCACATCATAAAATCCAGGCCTGGTGGGCAACCCTGGAATAGTCATAATATCTCCACAAATGGGGTATAAGAATCCAGCACCGACACAACTTCTAATCTCACGGACCGCAACACGGAAGCCAGTGGGGACACCTTTGGCAGCAGCATCACATGAAAAACTGTATTGAGTTTTGGCCATACAGATGGGAAGTTTACCAAATCCCGAGTTTTCATATTGTTCAATTTGTTTTTCAGCAAGGGGGGAATAGTCAACTCCATCAGCGCCATACATTTTTTGACAAATGATTTCTACCTTTTCCTTAATGGAAAGATTTAAATCATACAAATATTTGAAATTGGCCTCATCACTGGCTTGACATGCTTTTTCAACGGCAATTGCCAAGTCTTTGGCTCCAGCTCCTCCCTCAGCCCAGTGGTTGGACAATACAGCATCAAAGGCACCAGCATCAATGGAGGCAGTCTTGATAGCTTCAATTTCCGCTTCGGAATCATTTTTGAATTTGTTCACAGCGACGACTACATTGACACCGTATCGATTTGCATTTTGAATATGTTTGACAAGATTGGCAACTCCCTTCTTGACAAGACCTAGATCTTCTTCGACATATGCTTTGGCCAATGGTTTTCCAGCACTGACGGGAGGTCCCCCTCCGTGCATTTTCAGGGCTCGGACAGTGGCCACAATCACAGCACATTTGGGTTTCAAACCAGAATAACGACATTTGATATTAAAGAATTTTTCCATACCAATGTCGGCTCCAAATCCAGCTTCTGTGACGACATATCCATCTTCTCCAGCAAGTTTTAAGGCGATTTCATCAGCGACGATGGAGGAGTTTCCAGTGGCAATGTTGGCAAAGGGTCCAGCATGGACTAATACAGGAGTACGTTCCACTGTCTGCATCAAAGTGGGCATAAGAGCGTCTTTCATAAGCACTGTCAAAGCTCCTCCCACACCCAAATCATCAGCATCAATTGGTTCACCTGCCTTCGAATAGCCCACCACCATAGCGCCTAGTTTCTCTCTCAAATCAGACAAATCAGTGGCCAAGGCTAACACTGCCATAACTTCCGATGCTACTGTAATATCAAAGCCTGTGGTACGATTATGCTGTACACGGGGGGTTCCAGGCTCGGTCCCTCGGGGCTTCACAGTTTCTTTCTTTCCAACACCCACAGTCACACCTCGCAAATGACGATCACAGGTATCCAACACACGTTGCCAGGTAATAGTATCCTTATCAAAGTCCAATCGAGCAAACATAGAACGTTCCTCGGGAGTCAATTCAGCAGGTTGTTTGTCCGTATCAATTCCTAATTTTTTCAATCGACGCTTCATCACAGGAGAGAAATCTTTGCCATTGGGACATAAACGTTTGAACAAAGCCTCATCACTTTGAGAATCTTCATGAAACAATCGTGTTTCAATCGCAGCCGCTAATAAGTTATTCGACGCAGTCACAGCATGAATATCTCCCGTCAAATGTAAATTGAATTCCTCCATAGGGACTACTTGTGCATATCCACCTCCAGCAGCACCTCCTTTAATACCAAAGGTTGGACCTTGCGACGGTTGACGAATACAGGCAAATGCTTTTTTACCAAGTGCAGCTCCAAGGGCCTGCGCGAGTCCGATGGTAGTGGTAGATTTTCCTTCTCCGAGGGGTGTTGGGTTGATTCCGGTACAGACGATGTAGTTCCCTTGAGGGGCGTTTTTGAGACGATCTTTGACGGAGAGGCTTATCTTCGCCTTGGCAATTCCCCATGGATACACTTCGGATGGTTTCAATCCAGCTCTATATATGATTTCAATTCATTTGATTTCATTTGATTTCATTTGATGTATAAGAATATAAAAATGACTATTCAGGTAGAAATGAAACATGGAAGTGTGACTTACTCTTTCGCAACATCTTCTATGGGCAAGAGTCCAACTTCTTTCACAATGTCCATACTGATGCCAATATCACTAGGAACGGGATTTTTGGGTACTAATTTGGGATGACCCAAAATATTCTTCTTTTCGTCTGTTTCAGCACACATACTAATAACGTTGGATTGGAGAAATGATGGTAGAGAGGAATTGGTGCGCAATTGGTGGTAGAAAGATCGTTGAGATGGATGATGAGGGAGTTTCAATAAAATACGTTGCAATGATGAACAGACCACAGGAGGTTGAAGTTGAGGTTGTTTCAGAAACGAACGAACGAAAAGGTGAGGAATGATGATTATGACTTATTTGAGCAGATTGTGAAAACAAGAGAATCTGAAATATACAATCCACTTTCTAGATATATATACCTCCAAAGCAAAGACGACGAATTATGATCATAATCCAACACAATTTCGTAATAAATACCTACTCCAGATGGTAGAATTTCTCGTGTTATTTGTATTCTGTTTCTTGTTCCATTTTGCATTGGATATGCCTATGATTATGCCCTATGTACAGTCTATATGACATAAGAAAGATACCTGACGTGTACAAGTATCCTTCTTTTACATCTAAACAACAATTCTCCAATCCTAATCATTCTCTTGCACATGAATCCAAATAAATGTGAAACACATACTTTTCAATGCCACACCGTAGAATAGAGGATAATCCTCCATAATGAGATGAGCTATCCTTTTCAACTTTCGCTTTCCCTCTCCTTCATCATTCCAACTCAAATCAAACACCATGACTTCCAAAGAACAAAACCCCGATAACAGTCAACTTGACACTGGAGAAAGATTAACCAACTGGTAAGTCAGATGATAAGAAATGCAGGTGTGTATTTATTTACCTTTTTTATCAAGGATGGAGGTTAATGTGATGGATTATCACTGCTTTCTTTTGGATATGGATTTTATGATCGAGTTGCAATCTTTTCCTGTTTTTTTTTGTATGTTTGGGAAAAAGTTTCATCTGTATAATCTAACGCATGGATAATATCTATATAGGATAATCCAACATACCAAAGCATTTCCGGATTCAAGTTGATGTAGTCAACCTTATGCCTTGGTGATATAATGTCACATGCTTATTAGTGCTCTGTACTTAGACTCCCAACTTGCAATAAAAGAGATCGTAGAAGCTTTCACTAATTAAAACCTCTTTGACGTCATTGATCAGCTGTTTCGAAACTATTTTGATGGGTTTATGCCTTCCCCCTTGGAATTATTCTGTTCGGATTTTTTCGCCTTGCATTCCAATGCGAAAAAATGATGATGTCAGCGACCTTATTCGTTTGTTCATAGGAGGTTCTACACAACAATGAGAAGCCTTGTAGAGATTATGGTTCCCGTTGGGATACGCCCCGTCACGTTCACGTCATAAATCCCTTTTTCGTCTCTAAATAATTAATATGCTTTTTTATTATTGAGTTTCTTACATGGGTATGCAGTGGAGGCTTATTATTAATTATGATGAAAGATCTTTGATCAAGAAGTCATGGATTCTTTTGTTCTTTCATAGCATTTTTATAACATTGACATAGACTTTGCAGTATATTGTTACCATGAAGAATTCTTCAGTTTATATACTTGAGCAAGGTCGATACAGTTTCGAACATGATGCATATTGTTTTGCAATGTGAAGTTGGCTTCTTCAAAGATAGTTTGAACGTAGGGTTTCAAAATCATCATGTTGGACTAAATCGTAAATAATATTGAACAATGAAACCCCATTATGAACCTGATGTTATAATCATATTTCTTCTTTCTTTCTTATGTGCTGAATTCTTTCAAATATAAAATGAAACGAAAGCATCTTATCACAGTGGAGAATGTGCGCAGCCGGTGCTCTTCTCGGTGGAGCCTATGGAATCAAGAAATCAAAAGGAGTTGCTCCCATGGTTGTTGGTGGCTTTGCTGGTACAGTGGCTGATTTTGCATATGGCTTTTCAGTAGACTGTCAGAAAGATGCACAATTGTGGTTACATGAAAATGGATATTCAAAAAAGTGATACGTGGTCAACTGTGTTTCGTCGGTTTTTGTTGAAGGGGTTTTATCATCAGAGTTCTCTGCTCAAAATGTACTCGCGTTTGCACCTTAATGGGTATCATGGAACATAGAAGATTGGATCATCCAACATTCACTGTGAAGGTGAATTTCTAGCAACTTCTTACGGTACCATGACACTTTAGGAAAACTAGGGCAACTTTCGAAAAGTACTATAATGAATTGATAATCTTTCATGATCAAGAAATACTTTATGTCATGATGCAAAGAATATTCTGAAAGCGAGCAGCTATTAATGTCAATAAACTAAACTTTTTTGCTGTGATTTAGTATACTATCGAACTTATCACATTTATCTTTTACTTCTTCAAGTTGCTTTTATAATGTTTTGTTTCAATTTATCAAATCAGTTATTTTTGCCATTTGTAACTTAAAATAATATGCTAGGATAATCGAAGGTATGATATTGTAAAAGTTAGAGAGAAGTAAGGTCTGTCAAAAACTAAAGATTCTTCAGGAATTTCAAAAAGAATTCTATAAAGGATAAAATGAAGAGAAGAAATGTTCATTTATTTACTACAGTTGGCTAGAAAAAATTAATTTGCAATGCGAAACTTTCTCTCATTCAAAATAAAGAATTGAAGATGAATTGTCCATGCCATTCAGCCAGATTAAACTTCTTTTGAAATCAACAATTCATAGGGATATTTTTCTCTTTAATCAAGCTAAACAAGATCGTAAGAAATATAAAGGTCGAAGAGATGCAAAGAATCGAAGGAACCTTGAGGCAAGTCATTTATTGGTTTATGGGATTAATTACTCAAGAATCAAATCTGGCAACGCAATGATGACGTCTCATTTCTCAGTTTTGCAAAGAGGCAGATGACTTATGTCACTTTACAGTGGTTTGAAGTATGTAGGAAGTGATATAATATTTCATTCTGCTCATTTTTATATTGCAGAAGGCAATCAAGTACCATATTTTTAACAAGCATATTTTGTTTTTTAGAAATGATCAAAATACACATGCAAATTTGCGATTAATTTAATTAGCCAAATTTGATACGTAACCTTGACCAAATCAACGACAGCCTCTGAAATGTGAGATCATTTTTTTTTGTTTAACTCTTGACACCACTGAATCGTATTTCAAAGAAAATGCATACCGTTGGAAACGCTGTATAATACTGTCCTGAAGAAAATATTTTGATGGCTTCAAGATATTATTATTGATACTCCTACCACTATTAATTATCTGTAGGTCGAACACTTTCCTACTTACCTCGATTGAAGTGGTTCACTACTGCTACCACAAAGTTGAAATCAAAGATATGTCTGGAAAGCTGAACACAAAAAGAATTTAATCACAGCAGAGAGAAACTCTTTCTCTCGATATTCTTTATCAGGAAAAGTTTTTTGTCATATTTTGTCTAGATCGAAGGATTTGCTTATAGAATTCAAGATGAAGTGTTTCATTACCGCACTCTTCATTGGCCCATTGTCAGCATTTCAAGTGAAACAGAATACTTTTTCAAGATTGAAATATGCCCATATAATACCCTTTCCACCGACACAACCTGTCATCTCTAATTCATGTTTCAACCATAATAAACGAACGACCAAAATTTCATTTTCAAGGAATGTTCGTATGCATGATACCTCATGGTATACATCACAAAATGAAACTGAAGCTGTAACATATTTCGAAGACACGGTAGACTTTGAAAAAAACCTAAGAACACAAATTGAAAATTTGGAGGAACTAATAATAGAAAGTGATGCAAATGTGGTCGATATCGAAGTTGACACTCATGTTATAGCCCAAGAAGAGCATTTTGTTGATGAGTCGCGACCTCTCAACAATCTTTCTGCAAAGAAATGGTGGCAGAACTTTAGCTTTCTGGAAGATGACTCGAACAAAGATGTGCAGGTTGCTCGGATGCTTCTATTAGCGGCTGCTGCTCTGTATGGAACAAACTTTGCATTGGTTAAGATTCTTGATGAAAATGTTCCCGTTGGTGCATCAACATCTCTTCGTTTTGGTCTAGCGTCGTTAGTGTCACTTCCATGGCTTTTCCCTTCCGCGAAAGACTTGAAAAAAACAGAATCTTTTTTTGAGTTGTCGGAACCTGAAGTATTTTGGGGGTCTACTATAGCAGGGATGGAAGTTGGTTTATGGACTTCATTGGGATATATTGCCCAAGCAGTAGGTTTGGAAACAATTGATGCAAGTAAAGTAAGTGTAGTGAACAAATATTTTTCTTATACAACAAAAGGAACCTGATCTGACTGAACTTGATGACAACTTTTTAAGAGCGCATTCATATGCTCTTTAGCGGTTGTTTTTGTGCCTCTATTAGATTCCCTTACGGGGAAAAAGTTGACCATGAAGGAATTTTTTGGAATATTTATGGCAGTTTCAGGTGTTGGTCTACTTGAGCTTGGTGGACCACTGTTTTCGATGGGCTCTGATTATGTATTACCAACTTTATCATCGGGTGATTATCTTAGTTTCCTTCAACCTGTTGCATTTGGTATTGGTTTCTGGCGTATGGAGCGTGCTGCTGAATTGTACCCCGACGAGACTGAACGTTTAACATCCGCTCAACTTTTTGCAGTAGGTTTAGCCTCAATAGCATATTGTTTTAGTGGTTTAGGAGGCGAAGTACCTCCAACAATATCAGATTTCATAGGCTGGATTTCCGATGTTCAAATTCTATCTGCTTTAGCCTGGACAGGCCTGGTTTCGACAGCAATGACCATATTCATGGAAACTTTGGCGCTGAAAACTGTGACAGCTGCAGAAGCAACATTAATCTTATCAACAGAACCAATTTGGGGTAGTGCATGGGCAGCTTTGTTTGTTGGTGAGCAACTCGGAATAGAGGCTGGTTTGGGTGCAGCAATGATTTTAGGTGGTTGTCTCATTAGCACCTACAAAAATAAAGACGGTACAGATCACGCCTTTATCAACAATTCAAATGACAAAAAAATATAAAACTAAGAATTGTATTTTACTCAAATCCTTTATTGCTCACACTTTATGCCTTTTTGTGTTTTTTTTTCTTTAAGAAAAGTTTGATTTATTGTCTCATAATCACATCACGTAACAAAGGAAACAACTTTTCCATATTTCGAAAGTAAATCTCCTTGGAACGAATCTTGCATAGAATGTTAGAACATCCACAATAAGAAATATTTTTAAGGTTATGATTGCAAAAAGTTGCTTTAAAGACTTTGCCAGTATCAAGTAATCATCAAAGATTTTTATGCATATCTGCAAAAAATTACTTCATATCTAACATAGTAAATTATCTAAACTCATTTGCATTACATCCTCAAATATCATGAAACAGAGATCTCTTGAATCATCAATTTCTTCAAAAGTTATTACACAAGATAGTAGAATTTAAAATGTAAGAATCGTTTTAGTTTTGTGGTGAGAGTAAGATTTTAAGACTAACGATTTTATACTCCAGTGATTATGAAAATAAAGCGCTGCTCAAACGATGAGTGCCCTACCGTAATTTTTTTCAGTTATTGTTAACTGATGGATTTTCTGCTGTAGGAATTGATGGACATGTTTCAATAAAAGAAACGTGTTCTGTTGGAGAAGAGTTGCAGTCAATTGAATGTTCGTTATGAACCACAAACAATGAACCAATATGAATTTGTTAGTCCAATGTATTGTCCTGAAAATGAAAAAAGAATTGACATCTTCATCAAATATCGCTTCAAGTGCAAAACAATCTTCCATGATTTACTCGGATGCTGCCAGAGGCGGTCTTTGTATAAATTCAATTTTTTTAATTTCATACTTGAGACATCACTTAAGGTATTAGTAGGCCCCTAGACATTAAGATTAAAATGAATTTAGTTATTACAAAAATGAGCTTGCAGTATATAAGAGTCATGCTCTCTAAAATATGTTTTCAAAAAATACAAATTCCGATTGAAATGAATGCGCAAGTAAATAACAATATGTACATAAAGCCCACAAAATTTAGTCAAAATCGTTGGAAAAGGAGCTGATACAAAATGGGTGGATATATGTGTCCCAAGTAATGTGGGGTAATGTGCATGCGTTTCACCGGATTGTTTGGTAGGCTTAAACACGATCTTCGTGTCATGCGGAAAGGGCTGGTCGGGTTATATTCTTCGTCGGGTTAAATTGAAAAAAGTCTTTCTTTTTCTTCCTAAAGAATGTGTTCTTCATCTTGTTTTTCATTGTCTCTCCGATCTCTTCCATTTGGGCCATCTGGAGTTTCCTCACCGTCGCCGATCTTCGTCCCTTGATTATGTTCACTTGCTTTGTGGCCTCCAACATTTCACGGCGACTAAAACCAGAGGATTTCAGTAAAAAGTCTCTGTAGAACAAAGGCATTGCCATTTGAAGCGGTTTTCGTCTTGGACACGGAGTCAATTTGATATGAGACTCAACTTGGTAAATTTTTCTTGAGAAAGGCCTCCATTCTATTGTGACAGGGGGTCCTTTAGAAACCGCGGGATTATCACCAAGCGTCATGGGGTATTCTCTTACTTCAACTGTGGAAAAATGGACTTTCTTCATTTTTTTCCTTGTCTTTCCTATTTGCGTTTTGGCTGGTGCAGAATTTGAAGTTATGACCCGCTGTCCGTTCAATGCTAGATGAATAAGTTGTTTTTGCACATCACTGACTGATTGTGCTGGATCGCTGGAGTTTTGCATGCTGTGTCGGCCCATGTGGTATATTAGTTTAACGATCTTTTGGTAGACAGTGATGTTCCGGTCTTTCCATAATACTCGTTAAGCTGCACAAGATTATAGCTTCGGCACTTTCTCAAGAGATCTTTGATTTTTTATTTCTGAGAATGCACGTGATGGCACCAATAAATAGACTTCTTTTTTTTAGATTAGAGAAAAGTTCCTGAATCTTACTCTATCTTTTTCTAATACTTAAAGCTTTTTACTGTTTTGCGAACACTAGACGATACACTGCCGCTCTTATTTAGAATTCCTAATCCTGCTGCCAGCATTTGGCCATCGTAAAATGAGTTTCGCGAAATGTTGCTTAGGTGTATGGAGAAATGAAATCGTATTATTGAGTTTTACTTAGTAAAGGAGCAATCTAAATATAAATTTTGATTTTATTCCTTACATAAAGAATACCAGCGCAGGAGTTCGCCTTTCCTCTAAATGGCAGCGAAATATATTTGAGTGAGCTGGTTTTATCTAAGTAACTTTGTGTTCTTGCTCAACGTCATTAACGGAGTCATGTTTGAATAGGAATATTATTCTATTTGTGTAGTTACTTCTTGATTCGTATCTTTTACAATTTTATGGCATACATTAGGCAGTCCTACATACTCTAACTTATAATGAGATATTGAGAAAGTTCTATTATGTCAACGTAATGGACTTCTTAGATTTTCTCTCCATGAAATTTCTGTATGCTACGAAAAAGAATTCGAACGAAGTGACGATTTTCCCTTTTTCAATATTTACTTACATTATTTTATTTGTATAGTCATTCTTGATTGGATCTATATGTAGGGAGGTTCTTGATCTTGTTCTCAAAACTTCTTTTTAAACTTGAGAAATTCTGGAATATTATAATCGTTACACGTTCACATAGAACTATATAATTCTTTAATACGTCATTGTTTGTTTCAAGAAAACAAACTTCATTGGACTTCCTAAATGTTGGGGAAAGTGTCGTAAAAGTCCTATTTGCATTTTTTTATGGCAAACTTACTATCAAATTATGGGAATTCATTGCATGTCAAATTCGGTTAACAATTTCACATTTTCTAACAACAAATTCCGTTACCTCAAAATTGGAGATAGTTACTCCAAAAAATGATTCGATGTCATGCAATACTTTAGAGATCAATGCGGTCGATTGAGCCATTATAGGTGCTGCTGTTAGATCTGATTTTATTTTACGATTGGGCTAGCGATTGCAGTTCGGTAATGATAATCGCTACGGTATACAATACACTCCCCAGCGTAAAAATCCTCAAGAAAACCTTGACTGTTACTTAACATTATTATTATTATTATTATTATTATTGAAGCATTATAATCTATCAAAACTTATATGAGAATGAGAAAGGATGTAATGATGATGATAATCTATGTTTTCTTTAAATCTTTCTGATTAATATTACACGAAATGAGTTCAATTCATGACTAGCAGAAATTATTTAGACCTAAGTTCAACTTTAGCTCGGACTCCAGTTTGTTCACCCAAGTTTCTAATCTCACTACTTCTCCTTCGATGATAAGTCTCCATAAGTCTAAAAGGGGGAATAAACCGAAGTAGTAATCGCTTCCCTTTCAAGTCTGGGAAATACAAGATGTCTTTGGCAAAATACAGAGACTTCAAAAACACTTCTAAAAAAATAAAGTGCAGAAAAATAAAAAGCAGCAACATGTGATGACAACGAATGAACCAATACTATTGACCTTTTACATTGTTGTATAACAAATATGCGATATTCTCGCTTTAACTTTAACGATTGCTTTATTTTTAAATTCGACACAAGGTGTCAAAAATAGCATGAATAATTTTTCGGTGAAGCAAATAAATTGACAATCCAAGAAAAAAAATTCAAGGTTAACTTAATATATTCTTACGTCTTCCATTCTGAAGTAACTAGATCATTCCGAGGTCGAATTACTGACCAATCAAATGTGGTAAAGATTTCTAATTTTCTAATTGCAACATAAATGCAAGATATCAAAACTATGAGATTGAAAGGAAATAAGTTTATTGTTTTCGTTTCGCTAACGGATAGAGATAGCATATAATATTTTGAAGCCATATTCAACGGAGTATTTAAGAGAGATCTGAATTTTGTGTTGTCTTCGTGATTTTTTCACCATAAAACTACCTTGTTCATTATAGACGCCATCACAAATTTAAAGAGGGTTGGTAACATGTAGATATGTTACTTTCATTGTAGAAGACTTCATTGAGAAATACCTTTTACTCGATCAAGAATCAAGTAGGAATGCTTTTTAGATTTTTATGGTTGAAGCCAAGTCAATTCATTAATTTGTGAGCACATCCATATTTTGGAAATACACTTCTCGTAGGAGTTTTTTTTTCATCCTAAATCGGAACTGTCAAGTGAAAAATGAAAAATGAAAAATGAAAAATGAAAAACGAATAAAGTATCTACGTTTATATTAGGCCTATGCTTTTCAACAGCTTCACAATCACTTCTTACTACACCGTTACAATTTCTTGTTCTCTTTTAAAGCCCTTTCAGGAGGTTCAACGTTGATGAGGGCTGGAACATGGCGCAGCTTT